>Ga0207706_10006346_pt1 | contig 10984 bp, 8 predicted proteins | sample KBSC53metaG_FD_184318 | JGI IMG/M metagenome (GOLD analysis project Ga0207706, IMG submission 184318) | Corn rhizosphere microbial communities from Kellogg Biological Station, Michigan, USA - KBS C5-3 metaG (SPAdes) (version 2) | ecosystem: Host-associated > Plants > Roots > Rhizosphere > Soil ... | reverse complement strand
TGTTCCTGGATGTCGGCGGGGATGATCACGGCGGTCACCGACCGCGATGCCTTCGCGATCTGGATCGCCCGGTCGATGAGCTGGCGGACCTGCCCGGGGTGCATGCAGGTCTGCACGTACTCGGAGGCGACGTCCTTGAAGAGCGTGTTGAGGTCGACCTCCTGCTGGTAGTTGGCGCCGAGCGAGAAGGTCTTCTGCTGGCCGATGATCGCGACCACCGGCTGGTGGTCGAGCTTGGCGTCGTAGAGGCCGTTGAGCAGATGGATCGCGCCCGGGCCTGACGTCGCCATGCAGACGCCGACCTCACCGGTGAACTTCGCGTGGGCGCTGGCGGCGAATGCGGCGATCTCCTCGTGGCGGACCTGGACGAACTCGACTTCGTCGCCGTGCTCGTGAAAGCCACCGATGATCCCGTTGATGCCGTCCCCGGGGTACCCGTAGACGCGCTGGATCCCGTTCTCTTGAAGCCGTTGCAGCAGGTAGGCGCCGACGGTCTGCGACATGCTTGTTTCTCGCTCTCTCTCGCTTGGCTCTCTCAGCGGGACCGCTACCCGTGGGCGATCGCCGGGAAAAGGGCCTGTCAGCGATCTGACAGCAGCCGCCGGCACACCGGCGCCGATGTTCGGACGGCCTCCCCTGCGGGTAGGGTCGATCCGACGTGAGCCCCGGCTTCGACCCCCGATCGCTGCCTCTGATCCGACAGCTCCGCGAGCCGGACCCGACGGCGCGGGGCGCCGCGGCGCGATCGCGGCGTTCGGAGCGGCTCCGGCCCCGAACCGAGGGCGTCGAGCCCGTCAAGTCGATCTGCCCCTTCTGCGCCGTCGGCTGCGGCCAGCGGGTCTACGTCGAGGATGGCCGGGTCACCCAGATCGAGGGCGATCCCGACAGCCCGATCTCACGCGGGCGCCTCTGTCCGAAGGGCGCAGCCTCGCGGACGATGATCCAGAGCCCCTCCCGCGAGTACGCCGTCAAGTACCGGCCACCGCACGGTTCCGAGTGGCAGGAGCTCGGGCTCGACGAGGCGATGGACATGATCGCCGACCGGGTCCTCGCGAGCCGCGCCGCCGGCTGGCAGCAGGAGGACGAGGAGGGAGGAACGCTGAACCGGACGATGGGGATCGGCAGCCTCGGCGGGGCGACCCTCGACAACGAGGAGAACTACCTGATCAAGAAGCTATTCAGCGCCCTCGGCATCGTCCAGATCGAGAACCAGGCACGAATATGACACTCCTCGACCGTCCCCAGTCTGGGGACGTCGCTCGGTAGGGGTGGCGCCACCACCTTCCAGCAGGACCTGCAGAACTCCGACTGCATCGTCATCCAGGGGTCGAACATGGCCGAGTGCCATCCGGTCGGCTTCCAGTGGGTGATGGAGGCGAAGGAGCGGGGCGCGAAGATCATCCACGTCGATCCCCGCTTCACGCGAACGAGCGCCGTCGCCGACCTCCACGTTCCGCTCCGCGCCGGCACCGACATCGCCTTCCTCGGCGGGATCGTCAACTACATCCTCACGAACGGCCGCGAGTTCCGCGAGTACGTCAAGCACTACACCAACGCGGCCACGATCGTCTCCGGCGAGTTCGCCGACACCGAGGACCTCGGCGGGTTGTTCAGCGGCTGGGACCCGGAGTCGAACTCCTATGACATCGAGACGTGGCAGTACGCGGGGATGGACGTCTTCGCCTCCGGCGGCAAGCGCGAGGAGGGCGCGATCTTCGGCGAGAGCGCCCACGGCTCTCAGGGCGGCAAGCTCGAGCACGGCAACCCACCGGAGATGGACATGGACCTCGAGCACCCCCGCTGCGTCTTCCAGCTCCTCAAGCGCCACTTCAGCCGCTACACCCCGGAGAAGGTCGAGGAGATCTGCGGAGTCCCCAAGGCGACCTTCCTCGAGGTCGCCGAGTCGCTCTGCTCGAACTCGGGCCGCGAGCGGACGTCGGCGTTCTGTTACGCGGTCGGCTGGACGCAGCACACCGTCGGCGTCCAGTACATCCGCACCGCGGCGATCATCCAGCTCCTGCTCGGCAACATCGGCCGGCCGGGCGGCGGGATCATGGCCTTGCGCGGCCACGCCTCGATCCAGGGCTCGACCGACATCCCGACCCTCTACAACATCCTCCCCGGCTACATCCCGATGCCGCACCCGCACGCGCATCAGACGCTCGACGACTTCCTCGAGATGAACTCGGCCGAGACCGGCTTCTGGGGGCACATGGACGCCTACACGATCAGCCTGCTGAAGGCGTGGTGGGGCGAGACCGCGACCGCGGACAACGACTGGTGCTTCGACTACCTGCCGCGGATCAACGGCAGCCACTCCGCATACCAATCCGCCCTCGACATGCTCGACGGCGACCTCGAGGGCTATTTCCTGCTCGGCGAGAACCCCGCCGTCGGATCCTCGAACTCGCGCCTGCACCGGCTCGGCCTCGCCAACCTCGATTGGCTCGTCGTCCGCGACCTCCAGGAGATCGAGAGCGCGGCCTTCTGGCGCGAGGGGCCGGAGATCGAGTCCGGCGAGCTCGTCACGTCCGAGATCGGGACGGAGGTGTTCTTCCTCCCGGCCGCCTCGCACGTCGAGAAGGACGGCAGCTTCACGAACACCCAGCGGCTGTTGCAATGGCACCACAAGGCGGTCGAGCCCCCCGGTGACTGCCGCTCCGAGCTCTGGTTCATGTACCACCTCGGGAAGAGGATCCGCGCGAAGCTCGCCGGCTCGACCGAGCAGCGCGACCGCAGCATCCTCGATCTGACCTGGGACTACCCGACCGAGGGCGCCCACGGCGACCCCAGCGCGGAGGCGGTCCTGCGCGAGATCAACGGCGTCGATCTCGCCGAGGACTCCGCGCTGAGCGGCTACACGGAGCTGAAGAACGACGGCTCGACCGCCTGCGGCTGCTGGATCTACAGCGGCTGCTACGCCGACGAGGTCAACCAGACCGCCCGCCGCAAGCCGGGCTCGGAGCAGACCTGGGTCGCGCCGGAGTGGGCCTGGGCGTGGCCGATGAACCGGCGGATCATCTACAACCGCGCCTCGGCCGACCTCGACGGCAAGCCGTGGTCGGAGCGCAAGCGCTACGTCTGGTGGGACGCCGACGCCGGCAAGTGGACCGGCGAGGACGTGCCCGACTTCGTGGCGGACATGGCGCCCGACTACGTCCCCGACGAGGACGCCGAGGCGGAGCAGGCGCTGCGTGGCGACGAGCCGTTCGTTATGCAGGCCGACGGGCGGGGCTGGCTGTTCGTGCCGTCGGGCCTGACCGACGGCCCGTTCCCGACCCACTACGAGCCACACGAGTCGCCGTTCCTGAACGGGTTGTACGAGCAGCAGGCGAACCCGGGGCGGGAGCAGTTCGCCCGTCCCGAGAACGCCTACAACCCGAGCGCCGACTCGCGCGACGGCGATCCCGGCGTGTTCCCGTTCGTCGTGACCAGCTACCGGCTCACCGAGCACCACACCGCCGGCGCGATGTCGCGCACGGTCCCGCACCTGAGCGAGCTGCAGCCGGAGATGTTCTGCGAGGTGAGCCCGGAGCTGGCGGCGGAGCGCGGCCTCGAGCACAACGGCTGGGCGACGATCGTCACCTCGCGGGCGGCGATCGAAGCTCGGGTGCTGGTGACCGAGCGGATCAAGCCGCTCGCGGTCCAGGGCCGGACCGTCCACCAGGTCGGCCTCCCCTACCACTGGGGTTTCCGCGGCCTCTCGAAGGGCGACGCCGCAAACGACCTGTTCAGCATCGCGCTCGACCCGAACGTCCACATCCAGGAGGCCAAGGCGGCGAGCTGCGACGTCGTCCCCGGACGGCGGCCGCGCGGCGCCGACCTGCCCGCCTTCGTCGCCTCCTACCGCGATCGGGCCGGTTCGAAGGAGTCGCCGTGACGGCCGCCGCCCGCCATCCGGCGCCGGCCTGGCCCGAGTCGTGGGGCGAGGAAGCCGAGCCGCGGGTCGGCTTCTTCACCGACACCAGCGTCTGCATCGGCTGCAAGGCCTGCGAGGTCGCCTGCAAGGAGTGGAACGGGGTTCCCGACGAGAGCGACGGGCTGAGCGGCAACTCCTACGACAACAGCCTCGATCTCGGCGCGAACCGCTGGCGCCACGTCGCCTTCGTCGAGCAGCGGGTCGAGGTCGGCGGCGTGGGCTCGTCGGCGCCCGACTCGTGGGTCGAGGAGGCCTCGCGGCAGCAGCTCGTCGAGCAGGGCCTGCCGATTCACGACGGTGCCGACGGCTTCCGCTGGCTGATGAGCTCCGACGTCTGCAAGCACTGCACCGAGGCAGGCTGTCTCGACGCCTGTCCGACCGGCTCGATCTTCCGCACCGAGCACGGCACCGTCGTCGTCCAGGAGGACATCTGCAACGGCTGCGGATACTGCGTCACCGCCTGCCCATTCGGCGTCCTCGACCGGCGCTCCGACGACGGCCGGGTCTGGAAGTGCACCCTCTGCTACGACCGGCTCCAGGACGACATGGAGCCGGCCTGCGCGCAGGCCTGCCCGACCGACTCGATCCAGTTCGGCGAGCTCGAGGTCCTCCGCCGCCGGGCCGCCGACCGCGTCGAGCACCTCCATGAGCGCGGCGTCGCGAGCGCCCGCCTCTACGGGGCCGACGACGATGACGGCGTCGGCGGCTTCGGAGCCTTCTTCCTGCTCCTCGACGAGCCCGAGACCTACGGGCTACCTCCCGACCCGGTCGTCCCGACCCGACATCTGCCGGAGGCGTTCGCGGCTGCTGCCGCGGCCTCGGCGGCACTGCTCGCCGGCGTCGCCGCCGCCTTCATCGGCAGGAGCGCGCGATGAGCGACCGCGGCGGCGGCGAGCAGCGGATGGTCCCGAAGGGAAAGCCCCGCAGCTATTACGACCAGCCCGTCGTCAAGCGCCCGGTCTGGACCTGGGAGATCCCCTGCTACTTCTTCGTCGGCGGCATGGCCGGCGCCTCGGCGCCGCTCGCCTGGGCGGCCGGCGCGACCGGGAACGAGCGACTCGCGAAGCGCGCCTGGGGCGTTGGGCTGGCCGGCGTCGCCGTCAGCCCGGTGCTGCTGATCTCCGACCTCGGCCGCCCGGAGCGGTTCCTGAACATGCTCCGGGTCTTCAAGATCACCTCGCCGATGAGCGTCGGCACCTGGATCCTCACCGCCAACGGCACGCTGATCGCTCCTGCGGCTCTGGCGGCGATCACCCGGCGGGCGCCCCGCATCTTCGCCGCGGCGGCGCCGCTCGCCGCCCTCGCGGGGCCGGGGCTCTCCACCTACACCGCCGTCCTCGTCGCCAACTCGGCGATCCCGGTCTGGAGCGAGGCGCGGCGGACGCTGCCGTTCCTGTTCGCCGCCGGCTCGGCCGCGAGCGCCGGCGCCGCGGCGACGCTGCTCACCCCCGCTGCCGCCGCCGGGCCGGCGCGGCGTCTGGCGATCGCCGGCGGGATCGCCGAGCTGTTCGCCGCGGAGACGATGGAGCGGAAGCTGGGCGAGGCGGGCGGACCGTACGAGAGCGGCACCCCGGGCCGGCTCGCGAAGGCCGCGAAGGCGATGACCGCCGTCGGCGCAGCGACGATGGCGATCGGCCGCCGGCGCCGTGGCGCGGTCCGGATCGGCGCCGCGCTGCTCCTCGCCGGAGCGGCCTGCGAGCGCTGGGCCGTCTATAAGGCCGGCTTCGCCTCGGCGGCCGACCCCGCCTACACGGTCGGACCACAGCGCGACCGCCTCGAGCGCTGAGCGCCGCGCGCCCGCTCGCCACCTGAACTGCAGATTTGGTCCCTGACAGGGACCGGATTTGCATCTCACCCGCCATGTGAGCGAGGGTCGGCCCTCCCCCGATCGCGGCGCTCACGCCACCGCGATCCGTCCCGGCGGACCATCGTCGATGCGTCCGATCACGGCGCCGTCGATCCGATCCGCGCCCGCCGCCGGAACGGTGACGAGCAGGCCGCCCGAGGTCATCGCATCGGTCAGCAGGACCCGCCGCTCCTCCGGCACCGACGCCGACCAGGTCGTGAAGGCCTCGGCCTGCTCGCGGTTCCGGCGGCTGCCGCCGGCGATCGCCTCACCGCCGGCGGCGAGATCGAGCACGCCCTCGATCGCCGGGACCGCCGCAGCGTCGATCGTCGCGGCAACGCCGCTCGCCAGGCAGACCTCCTGCAGGTGCCCGAGCAGGCCGAAGCCGGTGACGTCGGTCGCGGCGCTCGCACCCGCTTCGCGGGCCTGCCGGGCTGCGCCGTCGTTCAGCCGGCACATCACCGCGACCGCCGCCGCGATCACGTCCGGTTCGGCGAGGTCGCGCTTCGCCGCCGTCGTCGCCAACCCGGAGCCGAGCGGCTTGGTGAGGACGAGGACGTCGCCGGGGGCGGCGCCGGCATTGGTCAGCATCGCTTCCGGATCGACGATGCCGCTGACCGCGAGGCCGTACTTCGGCTCCGGGTCGTCGATCGAATGGCCGCCGCCGACGACCGCTCCGGCCGCCGCTACCGACTCGGCGCCGCCGGCGAGAATCTCACGGAGGATCGCGCCATCGAGGTCGTCGAGCGGAAATGCGACGAGGTTCAGCGCCACCAGGGGCTTCCCACCCATCGCGTAGACGTCGGAGAGCGCGTTGGCCGCCGCGATCCGGCCGAAGTCGCGCGGGTCGTCGACGATCGGGGTGAAGAAGTCGGCGGTGTGGACGAGCGCCTGACCGGGGCCGATCCGGTAGACCGCGGCGTCGTCGGCGGTCAGCGAGCCGACGAGCAGGTCCGGGTCACCGGCGCCGGGAAGCGAGTCGACGATTCCGCGCAGCCGGTCGCGGGGGATCTTGCAGGCGCAGCCGGCACCGTGGGACAGCGAGGTCAACCGCGGCGGCGCTTCGAGAGGCCCCATGCGCCCGAAGATACCCTGCGGGAATGGAGCCGAACCCCGCCGGGACTCCCGCGGCGCCGCCCGCCGGCCGGGAAGCTCTGCGGCAGCTGCCGTCGGTCGAGCGCCTCGCCGCGCGGCTCGGCGAGCCCGCGCATCTGGCGACCGCGGCGGCGCGGATCGAGATCGAGTCGCTCCGGCTCGCGATCCTCGCCGGCACCGTCGACGGGGTCGACGAGGCCGTGCTGGCCGCCGCCGCCGCGACCCGGATCGAGGAGCTCGAACGCGGATCGCTGCGGCCGCTCCTGAACGCGACCGGGGTGATCCTCCACACGAACCTCGGCCGGGCCCCGCTCGCTCCCGAGGCCGCGGCCGCCGCGGCGCTCGTCGCCGGCTCGTACTCGAACCTCGAATACGACCTCGAAAGCGGCGAGCGCGGCAGCCGCCAGGACCATCTCCGCCCGCTGCTCAGCGAGCTGACCGGAGCCGAGTCGGCGATGGCGGTCAACAACAACGCTGCCGCGGTGCTGCTGGCGCTCGCCGCTCTCGCCGGCGGCCGCGAGGCGATCGTCGGCCGCGATCAGCTCGTCGAGATCGGCGGCTCGTTCCGGATCCCCGAGATCGTCGCGCACTCCGGCGCGCGCCTCGTCGAGGTCGGGACGACGAACCGGACCCGGGTCGAGGACTACGCGGCCGCGATCGGCCCGCAGACCGGTGCCCTCGTACGCGTCCACCAGTCCAACTTCCGGACCGTCGGCTTCACCGAGTCCGCGCCGCTGGCCGGCCTCGCGGCGCTGGCCGCCGAGCGGGGGCTGCCGCTGATCGACGACCTCGGCTCCGGGGCCGTCGAGCCGATCGCCGACGAGCCGCTCGTCGCCGAGTCGGCTGCCGCCGGCGCCGTCATCTGCTTCTCGGCCGACAAGCTGCTCGGCGGGCCGCAGGCCGGCGTCCTCGCCGGTCCCACTGACGCCGTCGAGCGCTGCCGCCGCCATCCGCTCGCCCGGGCCGCGCGGCTCGACAAGATGCAGCTCGCGGCGCTCGAGACGACGCTGCGCCTCCGCCGCGACCGCGGTCCCGGGGCGATCCCGGCCACATCGATGGCGGCTGCGGGCGAGGAGGAGCTGCAGCGGCGAGCGGAACGGATGGTCGCGGCGATCGGCGCCGCCGCGAAGGTCGAGCGCGCGTCCGCAGCCGTGGGCGGCGGCACCGTGCCGACCCTGGAGCTCCCCGGCCCGGTCTGTGCGATCGACCCCGGCCCGGACGGCGCCGACCGCCTCGCCGGCCGGCTCCGCGCCGGCGAGCCCGCGGTCGTCGCGCGAATCGCCGCCGGGCGGGTGATCCTCGATCCGCGAACGCTCGGCGACGGGGATGCGGAACTCGCCGCGGCGGCGGCGAAGCGGGCGCTTGGCTGAACGCGCCGAGGCGCCGGCGGGGCTGACGCTGGGCACCGCCGGCCACATCGACCACGGCAAGACCCGGGTGGTCGCGGCGCTGACCGGCACCGACACCGACCGCCTCGCCGAGGAGCGGCGGCGCGGGATCTCGATCGAGCTCGGGTTCGCCGAGCTCGAGCTGCCCGGCGGCGGCTCGATCGGCATCGTCGACGTGCCCGGGCACGAGCGGCTCGTGCGGACGATGGTCGCCGGGGCCGGCGGGATCGACGTGTTCCTGCTCGTGGTGGCCGCCGACGACGGCGTCATGCCGCAGACCGTCGAGCATCTCGAGGTGCTGCGGGCGCTCGGAGTCGAGCGCGGCCTCGTCGCCCTCACCAAGATCGACCTGGTCGACGCCGGGACCGTGGCGCTCGCCCGCGACGAGATCCGCGGGCTGCTCCCCGAGACGGCGCTGATCGAGGTCAGCGCCGAGCGTGGTGACGGGATCGAACGGCTTCGCTCGGCGATCGCCGAGCTCGCCACCGCGGTCGCCGCCGAGCGGGCCGAGGCTCCCGGTTGGCCACCCGCCGGCGGGCTCCTCCACGTCGACCGCTCGTTCACGATCGCCGGCGCCGGGACCGTCGTCACCGGCACCGTCGCCGGCGACGGCTTCGCAGCCGGCGAGGGAGTCGCGATCCTGCCGGCGGACCGGCGGGCGCGGCTGCGGGCGATCCAGGTCCACGGCCGCGACGCCGCGGCCGTCGGCCGCGGGCGGCGCGCGGCGCTGAACCTCGCCGGCGTCGGCCGCGAGGAAGTGCCGCGCGGCTCGGTCGTCAGCGCCGCCGAGGCGGGCCCGGAGCCGAGCTACCGGCTCGACGTCCTCCTCCTCGGCGATGCCGCCGAGCGGCCGCCGAGCGGGCGGATACAGGTTCACCACGGCACCCGCGACAGCGCCGCCCGGGTCGTCCCGCTCGGTGCCGGAATGGCACAGCTCCGCCTCGAGGCGCCCCTCGTCGCCCGTGCCCGCGACCGGCTGGTGCTGCGCGCGATCGCGCCGCCGGGAACGATCGGCGGCGCCGAGGTCCTCGACCCCGACCCGCGCCGCCACGGCCCCGGTCCCGACGCCGGGCGCCTCAGGCTGCTCCGCGAGGGCGACGCCGACGAGATCGTCGCCGCGACCGTCGCCACCGGAGCGCAGATCGCCGCCGACGCGTCCGCCTGGGACGCCGACTCGCCGCTCGCCTGGGCGCTGCCGCGGTTTCCGCTCCGCCGGTGGCGGGACGCGGTCGAGGAGCTCCTGGCCGCAGGACGCCTGGCCGGTCGGCACGGGGTCCTCGCGATCCCGGAGGTCGCGGCAGAGCGGCCGGCACCCGAGCGCGCCGGGACGGATCGGACCGACGCGCTGCTGCTGGCGATGATCGCCGCCGACGGCACCGAGCCCCGCCCGCCGCAGACGCTCGCCGGCGAGCTCGGCATCGGCCGCTCCGAAGCCGTCGACCGCCTCGATCGCCTCGCCGGCGCCGGCCATCTGGTCCGCGTCAGCGCCGAGGTCTATTACCCGCCGCGCCGACTCGCCGAGCTCGAGGACGTCGCCCTCGGGCTCGCCCGCGAGCACGGGTCGGTCGGGCTCGCCGGGCTCCGCGACCGGCTGCGGACGAGCCGCAAGTACTCGCAGGCCATCCTCGAGCACCTCGACCGGACCGGGCAGACGGTTCGCCGCGGCGACGAGCATCTCCCCCGGGCATCGGCGCCGAACGCGTAGCCTGCCTGCCGACAACGGCGTGGGGCGGCAGGGGTCTGGTGGCCCATCCGGCCTTCAAAGCCGGCAGGGCGGTGCAGCCCACCGCTTGGAAGGTTCGATTCCTTCGCCGCCTCGCTGAGCCTCAGCCGGGAAGCTGCTTCGGCTTGACCATGCCGACGACGGTTCCGTCGCCTCGCTCGAGCCCCGACCATGGCGGCGGGGCGGCGATCGTCGCCAGCGCCGCGGTCGGGAACTTGCCGCTGAGCCGGTCGAGCCCCGCGCCGCGGCCGACCAGGGCGAGGGCGAGATCCTGGATACCGGGCTGGTGGCCGACGAGCATCACCGACCGGACGGCGGCGGGCACCTCACGGAGCCGCTCGAGCAGATCGGTGGCGCTCGCTCCGTAGATCCGCCGGTCGTAGACGACCTCCGGTCCGGGGTCGTCGCCGAGCCCGCCTGCGACCAGTGCCAGCGTCTGCCGGGCCCGGACCGCGGTCGAGCAGATGACCAGGCCCGGGCGGACCCCCGCCTCGCGTGCGTGGCGCTCGATCGTCGCTCCGGCGCGCTCGCCGCGCGGCGCCAGCGGCCGGTCGTGGTCGTCGAGGCCGGCGTCGTCCCAGCTCGACTTCGCGTGCCGTAGTAGATAGAGCGTTCGCACGGACGTATCGTTATCGAGTCGGGGCTACGGCTGCGTATCGGGCATCGGGCGCCGGGCGACCGCAGTCGCGTCGGCGGGGTCCACGCCGAGCATCCGCAGAACTCCCTCGGCGTGCTCGACGTCGGCGTGCTCGCCGAGCTCCCCGTTCAGCACCGAGTGCATGACGGCGAGGAGCGCGCCGCCCGCGGCGGCCTGGGCCACATCCAAGCTGGCGACGCGAAAGCGGCCGGCCTCGACCCCACGGCGCAGGTCGCGCTCCGCATAGGGGCCGAGCGCGGCGCCCGCCACCCGGTAGGAGACGTCGAGCCGGACCAGGAGCCATGCCCAGATCGGGTCGACGCGCGCGTGCCGGACGAAGTAACGGTGGGCGACGCTCACTACCTCGGCCGGGTCG
>Ga0207706_10006344_pt1 | contig 10985 bp, 10 predicted proteins | sample KBSC53metaG_FD_184318 | JGI IMG/M metagenome (GOLD analysis project Ga0207706, IMG submission 184318) | Corn rhizosphere microbial communities from Kellogg Biological Station, Michigan, USA - KBS C5-3 metaG (SPAdes) (version 2) | ecosystem: Host-associated > Plants > Roots > Rhizosphere > Soil ... | reverse complement strand
TGTGGGCCGTGGCCGCGCTGTATTTCCTGGTGCACGGTGGGGGCGCGATCTCGGCTGACCATCTGCTGATCGGACGCGAGTTCTGACCCTCCGTCGGGTCGGGCCAGGGCGGCTGGAAAGCGTCGGCCGGTTTTACTACGATGAATTATCAGAGCGCGCGAAGCCGGCGTCACGCATTGTGTGACCAGCCGGATAGGGAGGTCCTGCAGTGAATATCCATGCCAAGGCCAAGAGCAGCACGCCGGCGATGTCATCCGCGGAGTGGCAGACGCGCGTCGACCTTGCGGCGGTTTATCGGCTGGTCGCACGGCATGGCTGGGACGACGTCATTTACAATCATTGCTCCATGCGCGTGCCGGGCGAAGATCGAAAATTCCTGATGAAGCAGCATGAATTGCTGTGGACGGAGGTCACGGCCTCCAATCTCGTCAAGGTCGACATGGACGAGGACCTCGACGAGCGCGCCGGCGTCAATCGGCCAGGCTTTACGCTGCACGGCGGCGTCCTGCGTGGGCGGCCCGATGTCAATTGCGCGGTGCATGTGCACACCCGGATCGGAATGGCGATCGCCGGCCTCAAGAGCGGGCTGCGGATGATCTCGCAGGAGGCGGTGCGCTTTCACGACCGTATCGGCTATCACCCCTATGAGGGCATCACCGAGGATTTTAGTGAGCGCGAGCGGCTCATCGCCCATCTCGGCGACAATCGCGCCATGATCATGCACAATCACGGGGTACTCACCGTCGGCAAGACAGCCCGCGAGGCTTTCATTCTGATGAAGCATCTGTTGGAGGCGGCCGAAATCCAATTGGCCATGGAAGCGACCGGCGGCGAGATGATCGAGATCCCGCCCGACATTTGCAGGAAAACGGTGGCCCAGTACGAAAAGCACGACAGCGGCCGCGGCTCCGCCGATTGGCCCGCCTACCTTCGGCTGCTCGATCGGGTCGATCCAAGCTACCGGACGTAATCGACGCGGACCCAGCCGGCGGCCCCTACGTGAAAGAGGAGGGGGATGTTCGCCTCGGCCCGCATATCCGCACGGGTGCCGCTGGTCGAAGGGCATGGCAGGATCGCGTTGCCCTGATGTATGATCCACCGAGGCATTGCCGCTCATTGCCAAAGCTAAGAATCGCAGCCGAGTGAGTTGCACCCTTTCGACGGTGCGCTGGGCTCGGCCCATGAAAGGAGCTCCGATCATGCTCGACGTCGTCAAGAAAGTTGCGCCCTCCATTCCCTTCGATGCGGATCGGCTCGACCGCTTGATGGATGAAGCCGGGATCGACGTCCTGCTCGTGACCTCGAAGCACAACGTGCAATATCTGCTCGGGGGACATCGCGCCTTTTTCTTCGAGTCGATGGATGCGATGGGATTGAGCCGTTACCTGCCGGTCCTCGTCTATCCCAAGGGGGGTCGCCAGAAGGCGGCGTATTTCGGCCATCGCATGGAGGGCTTTCAGAAGGAGAACGAGCCATTCTGGGTACCGGAATCACAGACCAATTCGTCGGGATCCGTCGATGCCATGGAAAAGGCGATCGACTATGTCCGCCGCTCGGGCGTTAAGGCGCACCGGATCGGCGCCGAACTCGCCTTCCTGCCGGTCGATTCCGGCGCAGCATTGCGCAATGCGTTCCCCGGCAGCGAGATAATAGACGCTCTGTTCGTGCTTGAGCGCCAGCGCGCCGTGAAGAGCCCGGCGGAACTGAAGAAGTTGCGTATCGCATCCGAGCGCGTCATCGAGTCCATGCTGGCGGTGATCGCAAACCACGGTCCGGGAACGACCAAGCGTGAGTTGACCGAAGCACTTCGGCGGGAGGAGACCAATCGCGGCCTCGTGTTCGACTATTGCCTGATTACGGCGGGCACGAGCCTCAACCGCGCTCCGTCGGAGCAGGAATGGGGCAAGGGCGACGTGCTCTCGCTCGACTCCGGTGGCAACTATCACGGCTATATCGGTGACCTCTGCCGCATGGCGATTCACGGGGAGCCTGATGGGGAGCTCGAAGATTTGCTGGCTGAGATCGAGAGCATCCAGCGCGCGTCGATGAAGCCGATCAAGCCGGGAGTCCCGGGAAGCGTGATCTACGCCGCCGCCGAGCCGCTGGTGCACAAATCAAAGCACCACAACCATATGCACTTCTTGGCCCACGGGATGGGATTGGTGAGCCACGAAGCGCCGCGGCTCACGGCATCTGGGCCGGTGCCCTATGACGCCTATGACGCCGCCAGACCGCTCGAGGTGGGAATGGTGATCTCGGTCGAGACCACGCTGCAGCACCCGCAGCGTGGGTTCATCAAGCTCGAAGACACGGTCGTGGTCACCGATACCGGCTTTGACATCTATGGCGAGGGCGGCCGCGGCTGGAACCGCGGTGGTAGCGCCCTGAGCGCCTGAGCGTTCATTTTCTTGGCGTTAGCGCGGGGGCAGGCTGCCAGCGCTACGCGCGAGCGTCCCGGATGTGACGCAAATGCGCCCGTCTAGACTGGTCGGCTGAATAAGGCCGGCGAAGGAGAGGGCCCGCGAGCGTACGCTGGCCAAATTAGAGGCACGTGAGCAACGCCCCGGGCCGCACCAATGGCAGCCCGGCGGCTTCCCGAAAGTCAGATGCTCAGCGCGAGCAACGCGACCGCGCCGATGCCCACGACCAGGATCACAAGGGCGACCGGGTCGTAGTCGAGCCAATGTCCACTTTGTACACGCATGACGCACCTCGCCCTGAGAGATCGATCCGCGGCCACTCTTGTCCCAAATGCCCCATAGGGGCGGCCGGTGACCTGCGTCCCCATTAGTCGCGTCTTGGCGTCGAAAGGTTCAAATCTGCCGCCGAGCCGGAAGGCCCTTTTCTGGCTGCGCTATTGTCTCAAAATATCACCGCATATAATTGAATTTAAAAGTAAATCTTATTTCGGCTATGTCACTGCATAGACCAGCCATGGCTGACGACCAGCGACTGCCCGGTCAGCGCATTGCTTTCGAAGGCGGCAAAGAACACTGCCGTTTCGGCCACGTCGGCAAGCGTGGTGAATTCGCCGTCGACCGTATCCTTCAGCATGACCTTCTTGATGACGTCGGCCTCGGAAATGCCGAGCTCCTTGGCCTGCTCCGGGATTTGCTTGTCGACCAGCGGCGTCCGCACGAAGCCGGGGCAAATGACGTTCGCGCGCACGCCGTGCTTGGCGCCTTCTTTCGCGACCACTTTGGCAAGCCCGATCAGTCCGTGCTTGGCCGTGACATAAGGCGCTTTCAACACCGATGCCTCTTTCGAGTGCACTGACCCCATATAGATGATGCTGCCGCCAGTGCCCTGCTTGTACATGCGCTGAAGCACGGCACGTGTCGTGAGAAACGCACCATCGAGATGGATGGCCAGCAGCTTTTTCCAGCTCGCGAACTCGAATTCGTCCAGCGGAGCAACGATCTGGATACCGGCGTTGCTCACCAGCACGTCGATTTTGCCAAACTGTTCTATGGTGCGCGCGACTCCTGCCTCCACCTGTTGCTCGTTGGTCACGTCCATGGCCACGGCGAGGGCCTTGAGCGGACCGCCGAGTTCTGCTGCGACTGCATCGGCCGCTGTTTGGTTCAGGTCGGCGATCACGACGCGGGCGCCTTCGCGCGCATAGGTTTTCGCGATCTCTTTGCCGATTCCGCTGGCGGCGCCGGTCACGATCGCAACTTTGTCCTTGAGACGCATGTCACGCAGCTCCTGCGGTGGCGGGTGCGAGCGCCGGTTCGCGCTTGGCCGGGGAGGGTTGCAGATAGTCGTAGGCGACCCTGCCCAGGCCGAGGGTGAGATCGCAGATGAGATGAACGGACGAAACGATCTCGAGCACGGGCAATTCGGCAACCGGCGCGAGCGCATGAGGGACCAGGGAAAGCGCCGCCGGGCCCGTCCAGGCGCCTTTGAGGGCAACGTCTTCAAGATTGTACTCGACCAGCTCGCAAATTCTCGCGGTGCCGTCGACGTGGGGAAAATTTGGTGTCGCCAGGGAGGCGCGGACCGCGTCTAGGTCAGCACTTTTGTGCTTGTATCCCATGGTGCCGGTGGCCACCCGGACCGGGCCATAATCGAGCGTGCCGACCAAGGTGTCGACCTCGATACGCAGGCTGGGATTGGCGAGCTTTTTTGGATGGCCCCAAAGCTCGCGGCCAGCCGCAATCGGCGGTTCGTCATTCAAGAACATGCAGTGGGTGTATCCCCCTTTGCGGCCTCGAAACTTCACCGGGATCACCTGACCGGTTTCGGTATAGTCGCCGAAACCGGTGGAATCCGGCATGCGGATGAACTCGTATTTGACCAGAGGCCCATCCATCTCGAGCGGTTCAGGCAAGACCGCGCGCAGCTTATCCGGATCGGTTCGATAGGTGATGACCATGAACTCTCGATTGACGAAACGATATGGGCCCGGCGGGTAGGCCGGACTTGTCAGCGGCATGGCGAACGCCCGTGCCTTGACCTCTGCTTCCTTCATGCTGTGCTCCGGTCAGTGTTTTTCAGGCCCGCTTTTGTCGTGTGCTCTGGTGTGTGTGTGACTGGCACGGGTTGCGCGCCGCTGCGCGATTAGTGCGCGTGTGGCAAGTCCGGCTCGGCGGGGAAGCAGAACCTGGCGAGACAAATGCATTCACGATCTGCGTCATTGTCAGTTGCGTTGGATCTGGCCTGCGTCGCGCCCCATCTGCAGGCATACGAGCACTTCGACATAGCTGGGGTCGCCGCCGGTCTGCGTGGTGGCGACGCAACGCTGGCGCAATGCCGGCGTGAATTGCGTCCATTCCTTCTCCAATTGGTCGCGAGCGCTTTTTTCATCAGCCAGACATTGGCGGAGCGTGGTGTCCAAGCTCAAGCTGTCACCCATCTGCGCGGCCGCGCGACAGGCGGGTTCGACGTTGAGGCTGGGCACATTGTCGGCGACGACAAGCAGTAACGTGCCGCCGAGCGCAAATATCACACCGGAGGAAAGCATGTGACGCCTCTCGCTTGCGCGCGTCGCTCGCAGCGGAACTGCGCCAGACGCAAGAAGAACGACGGCAGTTCACTGCTTGCCTGACAACGCCGCCTGCCGTCACTCGACCGCTTGCGATTCAGTCGAACTGCGGACGTCGCATCCATTGTCGCAGAGGACGCCCCGATCTGCGGCGGAGCGCAGGAATGCGGCATACCTTGATCTGCTCGAGCTATTGCGGGCGCGTTGCAGGTGGGGACTCGAGCTTGCAACCATTGAGCACGGCATAGTAGCCCTTCTCGCCCTTCTGGAAACTCACGTTCGCGGTGAACACGTAGGAGCCGCGTTTCGGCTCCTTTAGTTCATACACCCACCAATTCGTCACCTTGCCGGGCTGATTGGAATACTGGGCGCAGGTGCCGTCCGGTCCATCGATGAGCGGGACGCTTTGCATCTCGTAGCGATAGTCCTTGGGGTTGGGCCAGGCGACGCCAATTCCGATCTTCGGCTGCCAGTAGTCCAGGGGAAACGCCTGCGACAGATTGTTTGGGCCTCCGCAATTCGGGAAAGCCATGGCGTATTCTGCATTGGCGGTACAGATCATGACTGGCGCTGCGTTGGTCCAGTCGATGCCGCCGGGGAGAGCACCCCAATGGGTCTGACAGCATGGCTCGACCGCGACGGCCGGCCATTCCGGCGGCGGCTGCACTGATAGGCTCTGGCTGCGAATGCAGTAGTTGGTGGTGCAGGCATACTGTGCGTGCGCGGGCAGCACCGCGGACAGGATGAGCACGCCCACGACCAACGCTAGCAAGCGGCTTGCACCGTTCATGGCCGGATACCGAATAGACCTCGTCATCGACATCGTCCTCGCGCGGCCGCGCTCTTTGCCGGGCCGCCACGCTGATGTACATTACCACACCAAAGACGCAAAGGCTGACGGACGCTATCCGCGGTCGCTCGTCCGGTCCAACGGACGGTGGCCCTTGCTTGGCTCTCGTCTCGAACGCTTCGAATGCCACCACCAGCCGGCGAGCCGAACCGCTATGCATGTCAGATGTTTGCTCGCTAGCCTGCTCGCCGCAGTTGCTCTGGTTGCAGGTGATCCCGGCCACGCGGTGGCGGAGGAGGCCGCTGATCCCGACATGATTGCGCGGGGCAACTACCTCGCGCGGGCCGCCGATTGCATGCCCTGCCATACGGCGGCGCGCGATAAGGCTTATGCCGGTGGACTGCGGATGAACACGCCGTTCGGTGTGATGTACTCGCCCAACATCACACCGGACCGTGAAACCGGGATCGGTGCGTGGACATTCGAGGAGTTCAAGCAAGCCGTTCACTCCGGCATCCGGGCCGACGGCAAGTTCCTGTATCCCACCATGCCGTTCGACGCCTTCACCAAGATCAGCGAGGATGATCTCAAGGCGTTGTGGTCCTATTTCCGCAGCCTTCCACCCATCAAGCAGAAGAACCAGGAGAATGAGCTGACATTTCCCTTCAGCATCCGCTACGGCATGCTGGTGTGGCGGGCGCTATTCTTCCGCGCGCAATGGTTCGAGCCCGACCCGACGAAGAGCGCCCAATGGAATCGGGGCGCCTATCTGGTCGAGGCGCTCGGCCATTGCGGCGACTGTCACACGCCGCGAAATTTCATGGGCGCGACAGTCGCGAGCGAGCGCTTCAAGGGCGCACAGATCGATCAGTGGTACGCACCTAACATCACCCCAGAAGCTTTGGCCCGGACCAATCGCTGGGATAAGTCCCAGCTCATCGCGTTTCTCAAGAAGGGCGCTGCCAACAATTCCACCGCATTGGGCCCGATGCAGGAGGTCGTGCACGACAGCTTGTCTTTTATGACGCCGGACGATCTCGACGCCATGGCCAGCTATCTGCTCGATGTGACCAACGGAAGTAGTGCGCCGGCGCTCGTTGCGGCGAAAAAGCTGCCGCCCGAGATTGCGGCCCGGGCCGCCAAATTGTACGCGGACAATTGTGCGACCTGCCACCAGGCAAATGGCCAGGGTGTTGTCGGCTCGGTTCCCCCACTCGCCGGCAATCCGGCGGTGATCGCAACCAAGCCTTTCGACACGCTCTCTGTGGTCCTGCAAGGCGTTCCTGCTCGCGACGGGATCCAGGCAATGCCGAGTTTTGCGGGCTCGCTGAACGACAGCGATGTTGCAGATCTTGCCAACTACGTGCGCACGAACTGGGGTAACGAGGCAGCTCCGAACGCGACGCCTGCCTTGGCCGGGAGCTGGCGCTCGACCTTGTCCCTGCCGGTCTATGCGAGTGACGCCGCTCGGCGCTTTGAATGCGCGAACGTCGGCCAGGGAGGCAGTGCCGACCTCGATCCCCAGTTGATCGCGATGTTGGGCGGCGAAATGGCGCAGCGCTCCGTCGCCTACGCCACGCTGGTCGATTTGTACAAGGCGTCGCATCCCGGCGCGGACATGGCGGACATCGTCAACAATCTCGTGGCAGCCTACTGTCCGGTCGCGGCCAGAAGCGGCGGGTCGGATCAAGCGAAAAGCCTGGCGGTCAAGCGGTTCGCGCTCGACATCACGTCGTACCTGTCCAATCAGAGCGTGGTGACCGAGGCGGAGCCCGATGTCAGCATCATCTGGGCGGTCCCGGTAGGGTATTCGCTCGCGGAGCGTGACCCCGGTTGGCAACCTTCGCTTAAATGCCCGGCCAACGACAATTCGCGCGTGCCTTCGTCGTTGGTCGCTACCGCCACACAAATTCGGGGCAAGCCCGACCTGAATTTCCCCGCCCCTGCGGCGATCGCGCAAGCCGACAACATGCTTGCGCAGAACCCGAAGGCCAAGCCGGCGGACCTCGCCAACGCGTTGATCCTCGCCTATTGCGAGGGGGTGGTGGATCTCACCGGCGTCGGGGATGCCGAGAAGACCGGAGCGCTCGTCCGGTATGGCCAAGAAGTCATCCAGGAACTCCAGCTCAAGGCCGAAACGACGGAGCGGGCGCCGGCGGCCAAGGCGTCTCGCTAGGCCTTCAGCGGCGCCGTCCGCTCCATTGTCCCGACAATCAATCTGGCTTGCCCAGCGAAGATCAAGTAATCCATCACCGAATCTCGCAAAGGGTGCTCCATCGCAGCATCGCAAGCGGAGGCTTCGTCAATTTTGTCGCAGCTAAGCTAGTATTGGCTGGCGCGAAAATATCGACACGTCGTAACCTGCGCCCGGCTCGCTACGAGGAAGTCGATGTCCTTGGTCACGCGCTCGGGCGATGTCGGTGACCGGCGCAAGACCGGAGAGATGAACATGAAATGTGCTGCCGAGACCTTCTCGGGCGCCGTTGGAGTTTGCCTCACGCAGGGCCAGCGCACCGAAGGCGACCGGCGCCGGACGCGGGCATGCGGTGGAGAACGCGTGACCTTAATCGCCTGTGCGGCGATCGCCGTCCTGTTGACGGCGTGCGGTCAGGAAAACCGTTTTATCGCGCCGCCGCCACCGAAAGTGACGGTCGAACTGCCGGTACAGCAGACTGTGACGCCCTATTTGGAGGCGACCGGCAATGTCGCCTCGGTGAACAACATCAAGCTCGTGGCTCGCGTGCAAGGATATGTGCAAGAGATCAAGTATCAAGACGGCCAGGTGGTGAAGAAGGGCACGCCGCTGTTCGTGATCGAGCCGGAGCCCTACAAGGTTCAGTTGGAGCAGGCCCAAGCAGCGGAGGAGGGCGCCAAGGCGACGCTCGTCAATGCCGAAGCCGAATTCACGCGGCAGCAGGAACTGCAGGCCAAGGACGTCTCGACCCAAGCCAATCTCGACAAGGCGCGGGCCAACCGAGACACGGCGCGGGCCAATGTGCTGCAAGCACAGGCCAATTCCCAGAACGCGGAAATCACGCTCGGATACACCACGGTGTCGGCCCCGTTCGACGGCGTCGTCACCGCGCGCAAAGTCTCGGTCGGCGAACTGGTCGGCGGGAACCAACCGAGCGAGCTCGCGACCATTGTCCAGATCAACCCGATCTGGGTCTGGTTCAACCTCAGCGAACGCGACGTTCAGCGCGTCCGCGCCTCGATGGCGGAACGCGGCGTGACCGTTGCCGAGCTCATAAACAAGGTCCCGGTTGAGGTTGGGCTGCAGACCGAGACCGGATATCCACACCAGGGCCTGCTCGACTACACATCCCCCGAAGTCAATCAGTCGACCGGAACGCTGCAGGTGCGGGGCTCTTTCGAGAACGCGAAGGCCGGTTTGCTGCCGGGTTATTTCGTTCGCGTGCGGGTGCCGTTGCGCTCGGAACCTGCGCTGCTCATTCCGGCGGTGGCTGTGGGCAGCGATCAGGCGGGCCGCTACGTGCTGACAGTCAACGCCGATAATGTCGTCGAGCAGCGACGGGTGCAGCTCGGTCAGGTGGTCGGCGAGATGCAGGTCGTCGAGAGCGGGGTGAAGCCCGACGAGCGCGTGGTTGTGTCAGGCATCCTCGACGCTGTTCCCGGCCAGAAGGTCGATCCGCAACTGCGGACGCCGACGTCCGCGGCGGCGGATCCGGTCGCACCGAAATAACGCCGCGTCATGATCTCAAAATTTTTCATCGAGCGTCCCGTTCTAGCGAACGTGCTCGCCATCCTCATGGTGGTCATCGGCGCCGTGTGCCTACTGCGGCTCCCGGTGGCGCAATATCCCAACGTCGTGCCTCCGACCATTTCGGTCACCACTCGATATCCCGGTGCTGGCGCGCGCGCCGTGGTCGATACCGTTGCCCTGCCGATCGAGCAGCAGGTCAATGGCGTCGACGGCATGATCTACATGCAGTCCTACAGTGCGTCTGACGGAAGCTATTCGCTTACCGTGACGTTCAAGATCGGAATGGATATCAACTTCGCGCAGGTACTGGTGCAGAACCGGGTGTCCAGCGCGCTTGCTCAGTTGCCCCAGGCGGTGCAAGCGCAGGGTGTAACGGTTCAACAGAAGTCCACCGCCATTCTGCAGTTCGTCACCCTGACATCCCCCGACGGCCGCTACGACAGCCTCTTCCTCGCCAATTATGCGACCATCAATCTGCAGCCGGAACTCGCCCGCTTGCCAGGCGTCGGTCAGGTCAACATCTTCGGGGCCGGGCAGTATTCCATGCGGGTCTGGCTCGATCCCAACAAGCTTTACGCGCGCTCGCTCACCACTCAAGACGTCGTCGATGCGCTCAAAGGCCAGAACCAGCAAGTGACCGCCGGCCAGCTCGGCATGCCCCCGGCACCGAGCACGCAGCCATTCCAGTACACGCTCGACATTGCGACCCGCCTAGACGACGTCAGCCAGTTCGAGAACATCGTCGTCAAGACCGAAAGCAACGGCCAGATGACATATCTGCGCGACGTTGCGCGCGTCGAGCTTGGCGCCCAGCTTTACAGCCAGGTTTTCACGCTCAACGGCAAGCCGGCGGCGGGCATCGGCATCTATCAGACGTTGGAGGCGAACGCGTTGGACGTGGCCGGTGCGGTCGGCACCAAGATGACTCAGCTCGCGAAGAGCTTTCCGCAAGGGCTGGCCTACAGCATTCCATTCGATACCACGACCTTCGTCCGTGCTTCCATCAACGAGGTATGGAAGACGCTGTTCGAGGCGGCGATCCTGGTTCTGATCGTGATCGTGGTGTTCCTGCAGGATTGGCGCGCCATGCTGGTGCCCATGACCACGGTCCCGGTGACCATCATCGGTGCATTCGCCGGCATGGCCGCGCTCGGGTTCACGGTCAACTTGTCGACGCTCTTCGCGATCGTGCTGGCGATCGGCATCGTCGTTGACGATGCCATCGTGGTGGTCGAAGGCGCGGCACATCACATCGAACGCGGATTGGCGCCGAAACAGGCGGCCATCCAGGCGATGAACGAGCTGTTCGGACCGATCATCGGCATCACGCTCGTTTTGATGTCGGTGTTCCTGCCGGCCGCCTTTATTCCGGGGCTTACCGGACAGATGTTTGCGCAGTTCGCGCTGGTGATCGCCGCGACCGCGCTGCTCAGTGCCATCAATGCCGCCACGTTGAAGCCGACCCAGTGCGCGTTATGGCTGCG
>Ga0207706_10006342_pt1 | contig 10986 bp, 9 predicted proteins | sample KBSC53metaG_FD_184318 | JGI IMG/M metagenome (GOLD analysis project Ga0207706, IMG submission 184318) | Corn rhizosphere microbial communities from Kellogg Biological Station, Michigan, USA - KBS C5-3 metaG (SPAdes) (version 2) | ecosystem: Host-associated > Plants > Roots > Rhizosphere > Soil ... | reverse complement strand
AACAAACCAGTCCCGTTAGCAGACGGCTATTTTACTTTGCGCATACCCGATTTAACCGACAGTGGCTGGGTCGAGCTGACAAAGTTCATGGAGCGCCGCGATTTGATCGAAGACGCGCGTTTCGCAACGGCGGCGGCGCGTAAACAACATCGCTCAGAGCTCTACGACCTGATCCGCTCCTGGATACGCGGCAAAAACCGCCAAGAGCTTTGGGACGGTTTGCGCAAAATCGACTACTTCGGCGCGCCTGTGCTCTCGATGGCTGAAGTGATGGAGGATCCTCACATCAAGGCGCGCAATGCCTTCATCGAGCGCGATCACCCGAAGGCCGGCCCCACGACCCTGCTCGCTCCCTGGATTCACCTGTCGAAAACGCCGCCGAGCATCCGCGCCGACGCGCCTCTGCTCGGGCAGCATACCGATGAAGTTCTCGGCGGAGTGTTGGGATTGAATTCCGGCGAGCTCGCAGCGCTACGTGCCGAAAAAGTGATCAAGTAGCTCATCACCACAGCGTCGACCTCGCGGCTGGCGTAGGAGCAAATCAGATCACAGGACCGAGTGTCGCTCGATACGCGCTCCGCGCTATTCGGGAAACCGGATCTGATCTAGGATTCGCTTGCTCATCGGGGTTCGTACGCTGATCGGAGTAGAAAGATGAAAATAACTCACCACCGAATCCCCGAGTAGCAACCGTCCGCGGTCGCGTAGCGAGGAGCAATGGCGTTATGCAGCTGCCGTGAAGGCGGGCCGTCGGCAACAGTCAAACAGAGTGGCGTAGCGCGAGCATTACCTCATCCGCGAACAATCGCATCGCCTGCAAAACTTTTTCCTGCGCCAGAGTTCCCGATGCAATATTGAGCATGAGCTGCTCGGGGCAGAGAGCATCAACATAAAACTTGATTTTTTCGATACAATCATCAGGCGTGCCCCACACCGCCATAATGTTTGTCTCTTCTTGCGCCAACGCTTGCGTCGCTTTCGTCGGCGTCGATAATTTTTCGAAAGCCAGCCGCGATGCGCTCTTGGTCGCGTACGCTTCTTTGACACCAGTTAAATTCGGTCGGCTCTGACTCGAGCGCAGAAAAACATCGGCTTGAGACGAAAGCGCGAGGGCGCCGTTTTCGACCGCTTCCTCGCGAGTACGCGCAACGTGCAGATGGATTCCCAAAATCACGTCGCTCGCCGTGCCGGTTGGCAGATTGTTTCGGTAACTGTCAGTCAAAGCGCGAACTAAATCGAAGGGGATGCCCAGATAACCTGGTTGAACCAATCCCTGCGCGATTTTGCCGGCAAAGATTGCGCTCTCCGGCGTTGTCGCCGCGGCCGTGTAAACCGGCGGATGCGGTTGCTGCAGCGGCGGCGGGCTCAATTTAAAATCTCTGATCTGCCAGAATTGCCCCTCCAGGCTGTCGATGTAATCGCACTTGAATACCTCAACGAGCATGCGCAGGCTTTCTTCAAAGCGCGCCGTGCTCTCGGCCGGGCTGAGGCCAAGCCGATTGAGCACCCAGGGATGGCCGCGGCCAATACCGAGCATGATACGCCCCCCGGTGAGCAAGTCAGCGGCGGCAACCTCGCTCGCGAGAATTGCGGGATGATGCGCCGGCGCGCTGACAATACCGGTGAGAAACCGAATGCGCTTCGTGCGCTGCGCTGCCGCCACATAAAGTCCAAGTGGAAAGGGCGAGCAGGAAAATAAATCCTTGCCGTAGCTTTCTGTGGTTGAGAAAAAATCGTATCCCAGCTCGTCGGCCAGCGCGATTTGCTCTAGCACCTCGCTATAAGTCTGCTCCTCGGATTTCCCGGGAGAGGAGAACTCGGTAAACAATCCGATCTTCAAGATGCCTCGTCTTACGTAAGGGCGTAGCATGCTGCGCCCTTACAGCTATCCGCCGATGATCATCGTCGTCCCGACGCTGTTGGGTATGAATGCCGCGGGAAACTCTTGCGCGATCAGATGCATGGCCTTCCAGCCGGTGCAGTGCTGCGGCACGATGATGTTTGGATTGAACTCTCTCAGCGCCTGAATCGTCGGCGCAATAATCGGCTCAAAGATTGGCCCGGTTAGATGGAATCCTCCGATAACGGCATGAATTTGATTGACGCCCGTCATCTCACGAGCACATTTTAGCGTGTTCACCACCCCCGCATGCCCACAGCCGGTCAGAACGACAAGCCCTTTGTCTTTCACGTTCATGATGATCGCTTGATCATCATGAATCCACGGATCGGGTTGCCATTTGCCGTCGATCAGCGCCAGCTGATTCGGACTGCCTTTTTCAAACGGAGTCGTGCGTGGAATTTGTCCTGTAACCAGTGCTCGACCACCGATGACCATGCTCGGTCCACGCTCTTCGATGATTTCGACGTCTTCGGCTTCCAGATCACGCCGGCTCGGCGGAAAATGTTCCGACTCGTGCCCGTCCGGTTGAACGTTTTTACGTTTTAGATAGGCGTCAGGGTGGAGTACGATTGGGACTCGTGGCCGGCCATACCTTTTGATCAATCCAAGCAACCCCCGGGTGTGATCCGTGTGGCCGTGACTGAGAACCACGGCGTGTAGCTCGTTCCCCTTGACTTCGAGCACGTCCATATTGTGCAGCACGCCATCGAGCGTCACCCCGGTATCGAAAAGAAACGAGTCTTTGTTGCCGCCGTCATACGTTGTAACGAGCATCGAGACACCATGCTCGGCGCGCAACTGCGGTTTGTTGAGCGCATCCCGCTCACGCTTGGCGCGCCGGGCGATCGGGGTACTGCCCATCAACACATCGATAGAGTTATCCATGACGCTGAGGATCTCCACTCGATCGATGGTCTTAAGCGCTGTGACAGACATGAAATTTCCTATTTCACTTCGTGACGAAACGGTTTCTTCAACATCCAGTTTACAATCTGTTCGACGGTCTCGGACTCTTTCCCGAGGTAACCGTGCGCACTGAACGCATCGCACGGTCCGGACTGAGGCGGCGCGCCGCCAAACACACTAATGAGCGGATAGGTATCCGAAAGCCGCGCTGCGTCACTGTACGGCGTCACCTCACACTGATCACTCACATGGTGCACGAACAGGACGGGAGCTTTTATGATGGCGAAGTCGAATTGACTCAACCCAGGTCCCGGTTCCTGCGATTTTTTCGGCGCCGGGCGAAACATCGTCGAAGTTAAAACAACGCCGGCGACCCGCCCGTCGACGCGCGCCCCAACAGCCGCCGCCGAGATAGTCCCGCGGCTGGTCCCAACGAGAAATATTGGCTTGTCCGGGAAACGCTTTGCCAAGTCGTCGATCACCGCCGAGAGATCGGCGTAATGGAGTTCTCCAAGACGAAACTCATCGGTCATTCCCCAACCTGTCTGATGGTCCGACGGCGCGTCGAAGATTGCTGCGACTACTCCGTTTTTGATGAACTGCGCCCGACTGCGTACGAGAAAATTCCCCTGGCCGAATTTAGGCTGGCCATTTTCCGACCGCAGGTTGATCAGGCCACCGGAGCCCGGGAGTAAAATTGCCACTGCCCGAAGCTCCCGCAGGATGCTCGTCAAAAAAAACGACTGCGTCACACCCGGCCGTGTCGCAAGCGTGACAATTTCTTGTTGCGCGAGCGCCGCGCCCGAAAACGTGCAAAGCCAGAAGACAAGCAGTAGGGGCGCAGCGGGTTTCACGGTCAGCTCTGAGAATCTCGTCGGGATCGATGCATCACTTCTTGAGAGATTCGTAGGCGACCGTGATATTTTGCGGCAAATTGTTTTGGTCGGCCCAATCGGCGTATTCCGGCATCTTGAGCTCTTTTTTGATCTCATCCGGAGACTTGCCTTGCGCCACCATCTCGCCCACCCGCTTCATCAGCAGATTGTAAAAACCTTCATACTCGTCAAAAATTTTTGTCGTGCTGACGGCGCCATGTCCCGGCACAACAATCTCCGGATTGAGCGATTTCATCAGCTTGTAGCTCGCCAGCACGTCGGGTATTCGCACGAACGGACGGAGATTGATGATGCTTTTTACGTTCGCCGCTGACGCCGCGAACAGGACGCGTTCCTTCGGCAGCCAGACTGCCGTATCCGCCTCGCTGTGAACGTTCTTCAAGTAGATTAGCTCGAATGTGCGCTCTCCGAGATTGATCGTCATCTGATTACGATATTCGATTTGCGGGACGATCATCTTATAACCCTTGATGGCTTCGGCCATCTCCGGTGATTCTGCCGCCAATTTCTCGACGCGCTTAGGATCGAACTGCTTCTTCATTGCTGCCCCGGCTCCTTCGGCATTGATCACCATCGCCGGCGGCGAAAACACCCAATGGCCAAAAGTATGATCGTTATGGATCTCCGTATCGATGACGAAACGCACCGGCTTGTCCGTCAGCTTCTTCACCCCGGCCATCAAGCGGTGCGTATCGGGCGGTCTTTGGCACGTATCGATAATGACCGGCCCCTCTTCGGTGACCACCACGCTGCAAGTCGAGTTTCCCTCCTTCGCCGCATAAACGTAAATCCCGTCTTTCACCTTCGTAAATCCTGGGCCAAGCTCCTGCGCTTGGGCAGGAAAAGCTGCGCACATCAAGACGAGTAATCCCAAGATTTCCAATCGTACCGTCGCTTTCATTAATGCCTCCTTACAGAGCACTAGCCGCTTTGAATCGCTGCGAGGCTAGCCAACATAATGTTAGAGGTCAAGCCGTTCGCCCCGCGCCGTCTTTGTCTCATAGGTTTGACCCATGCCTCGGCTTGTATTATGAGCGATGCACTGGAATCGACAATCCCCAAGCGCGATCACCAAACGCGGAAGGAGCAGCGATCATGAAAATTATCGTGTTGTCGGTTTGGATTCTTTTGCTCGTCAATTTCCGCGCCGACGCACAACAGACACCGTATTTCCAAGGCAAAACAATTCGCATCGTGACCGGTTACCCCGCAGGCGATGTGAACGATCTTTGGCCCCGTCTAATCGCTCAATACATGACCAAATACATCGCGGGCAATCCGAATTTTGTCGTTCAGAATATGACCGGCGCGAGCTCGATGATCGCTGCTAATTACGTATACAGCGTTGCCAAGCCCGATGCGCTCACCCTCGGTTGGATTGCACCGACGCTCTATTTCGATCAGCTGGTCGGCCGCAAAGAGGTTCAGTACGATTGGGCCAAGTACAGCTACATTGGTTCACCATCGGAAAGCGAACACCATCTCTATATGCGGACGGACAGTCCGTACAAAACCATTGAAGATATTCGCAAAGCCAGCGAGCCGCCCAAGTGCGGCTCCGGCGGCGCCAGCGGCACGGGTTTCTTCTTTCCTCGCCTCCTCGAAGAAACCATCGGCGCGAAGTTTACCATCGTGCTCGGCTATCAGGGCGGCGGCCCGATCGACCTCGCAGTGGAGAAAGGCGAGATTCATTGCCGCGCGATGACCATCGAATCATACTTTGCCCGCGAGCCGTTCCATACCTGGCGCAAAAATAATTTTGTGAAGAGCATTGCGCAATCGGCGCGCAAGCGGGATGCGCGCCTGCCCGAGACGCCGACAATCTATGAATTGATGGAACAGTACAAAACTCCCGATCAGTCGCGCCGCGTCGCCAATGTTATTCTCGCCGGCGGCGTGTTCGGCCGGCCCATGGTAGGACCGGCGGGCATCGCGCCGGATCGGCTGAAAATGCTTCGAGCCGCGTTTGCGAGCGCGCTCAAAGATCCCGAGCTGAAAGCGGAAGCGGAAAAACGCGGCTATGAGGTTGGACCGGTCTCCGGCGAAGAAATGGAAAAACTCGCGAAGGAAGTCATGGCTCAACCACCTGCGGTGCTCGAACGGATGAAAAGAGTATTGGGCAATTGATCGGCGGGCGATCACTCGCCAAACGATCAGAGAGTACCTCAGGGTTTCGGACCAATAAATCCCCCAATTGCCCCCTTTAAAAAAGGAGGCGGGATGCAGGACCGGGGGATTTGTCAGATCGCATTTTCAAAAAAGGTTGGACTGGAAAACCGCCCGCCGCGCAACAGCAAAGAAAGCAGCGACGACTACGAGTTTTCAGTCGTTCGCGTGCCGCGCAAATTCCGCCGAGTCCTCGTTCGTGATCTGCAAGCGAAACCCGCTGGGCTCCCTGAAATAAGTGCCCAATTGTTCCGGACGGCGGCCTTCGCGTTCGCCGTGATCGTCGCGCTCGTCGATGCCCGCAGCATGAAGTTTATCGACAATCGCGTGAAAATTTTGATCGCTCACGTTGAAGGCAAAATGACGCCCACGATATGCGGTTTTCGTCACTTCGCTGAGCTCGCTCGCGCGATTCAGAACCACGCACTGACCCGACGGCACAGTTACGATGGCAAATCCGTTCTTGCTTTCTTCCAACCTGCAATTCAGAAATTTTCTGTAGAAACCGACGCTCGCATCAAGATCCGTCGTATCGAAGTGCAGATGATGGAGCCGGGTTTTAGCTATGCCTGTTGCCTTGGTGATTTCGAAAAAATTGCCTTCCGAATCCTGAAACACCAGGCCGTTCTTCCAAGGACAACCCAAATCTGGGTCGTTTTCTATTGGACGGGCGAATGAGGACTGGCGCCGGATTTTCGCTGTCATGGCGTCATATTCCTCCTCCGGAACTTGGAAGGAATGACGCGGGTAAGAGTTCGCGCTTTCACGTTTCGGGAGCGTCGCTTTTCCTTGGGAAAAAAGCCCCACATGGTTTTCGCCCAGCTTCATAAAGATGCGCGTCATATTGGGCGAGTTCTGGGTTTTCAACGTGCGCGCGCCCATTACCTCGGTGTAAAATTTCTCCGCGCGCGCCGGATCCATTACCGCAACCACAAAGTGGTCCAGATGATGAACATCGCCGTTCGCTGTGATGTTGCCGCCCATAAGAATTCTCCTTTCTCTCTCGATTTGCGTCACTCTAGCGAGTTGCTCGGGACGCGATCGGAAAACACGACCAGCCGGTCTCTCGGCAAATACACGAAAACAGTGTCGCTCGGTTCCCCATCGTCCGGCGATCCCTTGGCGATCAGTATCTTTCCCCGAACATCGATTTCAGAGACGATCTGATCGCCGAGAAATACCGAGGTTCTCACTTTTCCCTCTATCCGATTTTCACCTTCATTGGAAGATCGCAAATGCACATCCTCCGGTCTTACCCCGACGATCACCGCACCGTAACAATGGCGCGAGTCCGCAATCCACAGCGGGCCGAGTTCCGTCTCAATCCTATTGTTCCCGTGTGCCATGCCACGGATCCAATTGATCGAGCCGAAAAATTCCGCCACCAGCGCGCTAGCCGGATGACGATAAAGTTCCGCTGGCCTGCCCACCTGCAATATCTCGCCATGAGCCATCACGGCGATCCGGTCAGCGAGCACCATAGCCTCGATTTGATCGTGCGTGACGTACAGCACGGTCATGCCGATTTGCACCGCCAGTTTTTTGATGTTTGTGCGGACTTCTTCGCGCAGACGAGCATCCAGATTGCTCAACGGCTCGTCCATCAGCACCAAGGCCGGATTGATGGCCAGGGCACGCGCCAGCGCGACCCGCTGCTGTTGACCGCCGCTCAAAAGGCGCGCCGGGCGAGTTTCAAAGTCCTGCAACTGCACCAGTGAGAGGCTGTAACGGATTCGTTCCGCTGCTTCCTTTTTGGACAGGCGCAATCGGCCATGCGTGAGCACCAAGCCAATATTTTCGGCGACGGTTAAATGCGGCCAGATCGCATAGGATTGAAATACCATGCCGACCTGTCTCTCCTCTGGCGGAGCACAGAGACCCTGCGACCGCGAGTAGACCACTTTTCCGTCGAGAGAGATCTCCCCTTGATCGGGTTTTTCCAAACCGGCCACGGCGCGCAGAAGAGTGGTTTTGCCCGAGCCACTGGGTCCGAGCAAGACAAAAAATTCGCCGCGATTGACTTCGAGATGCACCGAGCGCAGCGCGGCCACCGAGCGATCGTCGGCGGAGAAATTCTTGGACACGCCGGCGATCGAAATCAAGCACCCTCCGCAATCCGGCTGCGTCGACCGAAAACAAAATAAAGTAGGACAACCGGCAACATGCATATCAGCACGACCAGATTCGCGGCGGCCGCCTGATTAAGACTGCCGCCAAGCCACAAACCCCAAACGATCATAGGCAATGTGACGTTCGCTTGGCTCGTGACCAATACCGAAGCCATGGTCAACTCGCGATAACAAAGGAGCGCCATCCAAATCCAGGCGTAAACCAAAGCCGGTTTGAGCAGTGGGATGAGAATCTTCCACATCACCTGTAGAAGCTTGAGGCCGCCAACAAACGCCGCTTCTTCCAGCTCCGGATGAATTTGTGCGAGTGAATTGTTGATGATCCGTGTAGCGAAGCTGATCCGGCTGATCGTATAAACGAAAACAAGAATCATTAAGCTCCCATACAGTGGGACGACGTTGCGCAGAAGAAACAAAGCCGCGAACATCGTGGCGATCGCCAAGATAAGATGAGGCACGGCATGCGGTAAAAACGCCACGGCGTCGAACAGCACGCGAAAGCGCACGCCCGAGCGCAGCACGGTCCAGGAAATCGCCAGACAAATGAACAAGGTTAGCGTCGGCACCGCGAGCATCAAAATCACCGTATTCCAGGCGCCCTGCAGCAGCAGCTTCCACGGCAGACCATAGAAATTGTTCATCGACACCTGCGCCAATGCCGCCCACGATGGCGGCTGAAAGTAACGCAGCAACGCCGCCCAAACCAGCAGCAGTAACGGTAACAATTTGGCGACCGTGAAATAAAATCCGAGAAAGGACCAGGCGAGAATGCGTCCCTTTGAGCCAAGCTCGATCGGCTGCGGCCGATATGCTTTGCCGGTGACCACCGCGTAGCGATGCGAGAACCGCAACAGCCTGAAGTAACTCCAGCTCAGCAGGAGCGCCAGGACAATCAGGATCGTGCTGACCGCGCCCGCTACGCCATAGCTCGGGAGCTCTTCCAGCGGTTGGATCTTGTAAAAGATAAAAGTCGCGAAGGTAAAAATCTTATTCGACATGCCGATGATTGCCGGAACTTCAAACGCCGACAGCGCAATCGTGAAGACGTAAATGAATGCCGCGAGGATGCCCGGAAAAGTAAGCGGCAGCGTTACGTAAACCAGCGTGCGCAAAATTCCCAGACCGTGCACCCGCGCGGCTTCTTCCAAGGACGGGTCCATGGAACGATAGGTGGCGACGATCATGACGAACGCTATGGAAGACAAGCCCAAGCCTTCGACCCAACCCATGCCGACGATCGATGCCACATTGAGCGGCGCTTGGGTCAGACCGAAACTATCCATCAGGAAACGATTGACAATGCCAATGCGCGGGTGAAGCAAAAAGACCCAGCCCATCGCGGTGAAAAAAGTCGGCAGCAATGCCCCGAGCGTCACGATCGCAAGAATGAATGACTTTCCCGGCAAGTTGGTGCGCTCTACGAGCCATGCAAGGGGAATCGCGAAAAAAAGTGCGACGAGAACCGCGGTGGTCGCAAAACCGAGAGTATTCAGGAAGGTTTTATAAGTGAATGCATCGGTGAAGATCTTGCGATAATGGCTGGTTGTGTAAACGATCGGCTCACCGGGGCCGTTTTGCCAGAATCCCATCCAGAGGACGAGCAGCAGCAACCCGAGCACCGGAAGTAAAGCCGTCGCCGAAATGGCGACGGCCAAACCGCGACCTTTCACAACTATTTGCCCGCGAGAATATCTTGAAATTTCTGCCGCACGCGGCTTTGGTTTTCCTGATTCTTCACCACGTCAGAAACCGGATTGGCGTAGAACTTGACGCCCTGGCGCTCCTGCTCTTTCACGAACTTATACATGTAAGTGCCTTCGACCAGATGGGAGCTCGTTTTCTCCGTGTTCCAGAGAATATCCTGGCCTTCTTTGGTCAGAAGGAATGCCGCCAACAAAGAAGCGCCGTTGGGATGAGCGGAGTTGCTCGGCACGGCCAAGTACCAGTAGGACAGAATGCCGGCGTCCTTGAAAATTCTACCGTTGACCGGGGCCCCTTTCTGTCGCATGTCGTTGGCGTCGGCGAGATCGCAGTTGAACACGAGCATCGCGAATTCGCCGTTGGCGACGCGCTCCTCTTCTCCGCAACGGATCAGCCCAGCGACTTGCTTGGTGAATTTTTGCATGAAGGCCGTGGTTTTTTCCTCGCCCCAGGCCAGCGCCAGCCGGTCGAATGATGCGGCATAAGGCGTCGAGGCGATTTTTCCCTTCCACTTCGGATTCAACGTGTCTTCGATATTCTGCGGTACTTCGTTGGCGCGGACCAGGTTAGTGTTATAGGTGAACCCCGGCGTGCGCGATACCACGATCAACACGCGGTTGTCCCAATCTGTCATCGGCTTGGTAATGTGTGGAAAAATCTTCGGCCAATCGAGCTTTTTAAGTGACATGCGAGCGACGTGATTTTCCGAACCGATAAACAGATCGCTACTCGCGGGCTGACCGGCTTTCTCCTCCTGAATGATCCGACTTGCAAACTGCGGCATCGCTGGGCCCGGGCTGAATTTGAAAGGCAAATTCAAGCCGTACTTTTTGTTGAATGCCTTCTCCATTGTCTGCGCGCCTTCGATCCCGCCCATTGTGCCGGTGCCCCAGCTCAAGACAAGCTGTCCTTCTTTTTTCGCGCCGTCGATGAGCTGCGCCAATGTCTGGGCGCCTGTAACAGCAGGCACGCTCATCAGCCCTATCAGCAGACAAAATATTTGCACGATCTTCATGCGCGCCATCATCTGTCGTCCCCCGACTTTGAACCTTGAACCCTGTTCGTCCGAACTCGATTTCATCTGTTTGAACGTTTTGAACGACTTGAACGCTGATCTCTAGAGCTTCATCTCTTTTCCCAGCCCGCGTCGCTTTGCTTCCTCATAAAGCCAAGCGGCAAACGCCATATCGCCGTAACCGCCCTGTGACTCACGAAAGATATTGATTTCGTCTCGGTTTGTTCTGCCGGGCACTTCTCCGGTGACAAGCTCGCCCAATTCCGGGAT
>Ga0207706_10006341_pt1 | contig 10986 bp, 8 predicted proteins | sample KBSC53metaG_FD_184318 | JGI IMG/M metagenome (GOLD analysis project Ga0207706, IMG submission 184318) | Corn rhizosphere microbial communities from Kellogg Biological Station, Michigan, USA - KBS C5-3 metaG (SPAdes) (version 2) | ecosystem: Host-associated > Plants > Roots > Rhizosphere > Soil ... | reverse complement strand
GTCACCGAGCGCACCCGTGCGCTGGCGCTGGCCAACCGCGACCTGCGCGAACAGATCGCCGAGCGCGAGCGCGTCGAGCGCCGCCTCAAGTACGAAACCCTGCACGACTCGCTCACCGGCCTGCCCAACCGCACCCTGCTGCTGCAGCGGCTGGAGCAGGCATTGCAGCGCTATCACGGCAATCCGAACGATATGTTCGCCGTGCTGTTCATCGATCTTGATCGTTTCAAGGTCATCAACGACTCGGTCGGCCACCTGGTCGGCGACGATCTCCTGTTCCAGGTCGGTGGCCGCATCCGCGCCTGCCTGAAGACCCGCGACGTGGTCGCCCGCCTGGGCGGCGACGAATTCGCCGTGCTGGCCGAAGGCATCACCGACTACCGCATGGCGCTGGTGATCGCCGAGCGCATCATCGCCGAGCTGCAGACGCCGTTCCGCCTGGGCGCCAAGGAGATCTTCACCTCCGCCTCGATCGGCATCGCCCTGCCCGGCCCGCACTACCAGCGCCCGGAAGAACTGCTGCGCGACGCCGACGCGGCGATGTACCGCGCCAAGGACGAAGGCCGCCACCGCGCCGCCGTGTTCGACGACCGCCTGCGCCGCGAGGCGCTGTCGCTGCTGGAGATGGAAGGCGACCTGCGCCGCGCGCTGAGCCGCAACGAATTCGTGCCGTTCTACCAGCCGATCGTCTCGCTGGAGGACGGCCGCACGGTCGGTTATGAGGCGCTGTTGCGCTGGCGCCACCCGGACCGCGGCCTGCTCACGCCCAGCGATTTCCTCGCCGTGGCGGAGGAAAGCGGCTGCTCGGAAAGCATCGACTGGCAGATCTTCGAACAGGTCTGCGCCCAGGCCGAGGCGCTCACCGGCAGCGACGGCTTCGTCAGCATCAACGTCTCCGGCCGCCACTTCCGTTCGCCCGACCTGGACCGCCGCCTGCTCGACCTGCTCGCCGCCCATCGCCTGCCGACGCGCTGCCTGCGCATCGAGGTCACCGAGCGCGCGCTGCTGGAAAACGCTTCGCAGGTCAAACGCATCCTGGAGAACCTGCGCGACCATGACGTGGGCATCGCGCTGGACGATTTCGGCACTGGCTACTCCTCGCTGAGCTACCTGCACCAGTACCCGATCAGCACCCTGAAGGTGGATCGTTCCTTCATCACCGAGCTGCCGCGCGAAGGCGGCCACAGCCTCGCCGTGGTGCGCGCGATCCAGGTGCTGGCCGATTCGCTGCAGATGCAGGTGATCGCCGAAGGCATCGAGCAGGAGAACCAGCGCGACGCGCTGCTGCGCGTCGGCTGCCGCTACGGCCAGGGTTTCCTGTTCGCCACGCCGCATGCGGCGGATGTGTGGCTGCAGCGCGAATACCACTTCGCGCTACCCTAGGGACGCTCTGATCTATTCCACGCACCCGTCACCGTTCTTGCAGAACGGCCCCGCCTGTTGAACTTGAATGATGGGGTGACGTCCAGAAGGCCGGGCGCGTGGAATAGATCAGAGCGTCCCCAGCCTTTTTATTGCGCCGTGCCCGGCGCGCTGACGCTGGAATGGCTGAGCAGGTGCTCGGCGTCGATGCGGTCGAACGTATAGCGCTGCGCGCAGAACTCGCAGGTCACCTCGATCTCGCCCTCGTGCGCTTCCAGCGCGGCTTCCACTTCCGCCCGGCCCAGCGAGCGCAGCATCGATTCCACGCGCTCGCGCGTGCAGCTGCAGCCGAAGGCCAGCGGGCGCGGATCGAACAGGCGCACGGATTCCTCATGGAACAGCCGGTACAGCAGCTCTTCCGGCGCGGTGGCGAGCATTTCCTGCTTGCCCAGCGTGTCGACCAGATGGCCGATGCGCGGCCAGGCATCCTCGTCCTGTACGCCGTCGCGGCCGCCCTCGCCGGGCAGGCGCTGCAGCATCAGGCCGACGGCGTGCTCGCCGTCCGCCGCCAGCAGGATCCGCGCCGGCAGCTGCTCGGACTGGGTGAAATAGCCTTCCAGCGCGCCGCCCAGTTCCGCATGGCGCAGGTCGACCAGGCCCTGGTAGCGCTGGCCGCGCTCGGCGTGGCCGATGGTGATGGCCATGACCGCGTCGGGCAGCGCTTCCAGTTCCAGCGGCGCGGGCAGCACGCCGTCCCAGCGCGCGAGGCCGCGCAGCCGGCCCTGGTCGCTGCACTCGGTGAACAGCAGGCGCAGCGGGCCGCTGCTCTTCAGTTCGATGGAGAGGTTGCCTTCCAGCTTGATGTTGCCGGTGAGCAGCGCGCTGGCGGCCAGCGACTCGCCCAGCAGGGCGTTCAGCGCGGGCGGGTAATCCGCGCGGCCGGCCACTTCGCGCCAGGCGGCGCCCAGCCGCACCAGCACGCCGCGCACGCCGGCGCGCTCGAGCAGGAAGCGGTGCAGCACGTCTTCGACAAGAACGGTTTCCACGATGCGAACCTCTGAGGACAAGCGCGGAGAGATGGGGGCGCCGCAGGGCCATGCAAGTCGGCGCGCCGGGGCGCCGCTGGCCCCCGAGTGTATGCCAAGCCGGCGAGGCAGCCTCTTATACTGCCGCGTCGCTGCCGACCCCATCCTTCCGAACCCATCCTTCCGAACCCAAGGCCATGCCGCCCAGCCGCCCCCTGCTTTTCCGCCTGCTGCGCCCGCTCGCGATCCTGCTGGTCGCCTGGCTCGCCCTGAGCTGGTTCGCGGTGCTGGTGCTGCGCTTCGTGCCGCCGTGGACGTCGGCGATGATGATGGAGCGCCAGCTCGGCGCGTGGATCCACGGCGAGAAGGACTTCCGGCTGCGCCAGCACTGGGTGCCGTGGACGCAGGTGTCGGCCTGGGTGCCGCTGGCGATGGTGGCCGGCGAGGACCAGAAGTTTCCCTACCACCACGGCTTCGACCTCGATTCCATCCAGGACGCGCTCGACGCGGCCGACGACGGCAGGCGCCTGCGCGGCGCCAGCACGATCAGCCAGCAGACCGCCAAGAACCTGTTCCTGTGGAACGGCCGCAGCTTCGTGCGCAAGGGGCTGGAGGCCTACTTCACCGTGCTGATCGAACTGACCTGGCCGAAGCAGCGCATCCTCGAGGTGTACATGAACATCGCCGAGCTGGGCAACGGCGTCTATGGCGTGGGCGCAGCCAGCGAGGCGTACTTCCACACCACGCCGGCGCGGCTCGGTCCGGCCCAGGCCGCCCGCCTCGCCGCGGTGCTGCCCAACCCGCGGCGCCTGCATGCGGACCGGCCCAGCGCCTACGTGCAACGCCGCGCGGACTGGATCCAGCGGCAGATGTACCAGCTCGGCGGGCCCGCCTATATCGAAGGCCGCGGTCCGCCGCGCGCACGGCGCTGAGCCGCTGCGCGGATTCACAACTTCACTACACGCCGGCGCCATGGCGGAGCTAGACTCGTGCCCAGACGGCCCGCCCGGGCCGGTGGGAGACCCAAGCATGAGCCAGGTCAAACATCTGCTGCAAGGCAAGGGCAACGCGATCTACAGCATTGCACCGGATGCGCCCGTACTCGAGGCGATCAAGCACATGGCCGAGCATCGGATCGGCGCGCTGCTGGTGATGCATGGCGAGCAACTGGTCGGCGTCATGTCCGAACGCGACTACGCGCGCAAGGTGATCCTGCAGGGCCGCTCCTCGTCGCAGACCGCCGTGTCCGACATCATGAGCGGCAACCCGCTGACCGTCGGCCCGGATACCGACGTGTTCGACTGCATGCGCCTGTGCACCGACAGCCGCATCCGCCACCTGCCGGTGGTGCAGGACGGCAAGGTGGTCGGGGTGATCTCGATCGGCGACCTGGTCAAGGCGGTGATCGACGCGCAGGCCGAACAGATCGAGCATCTGCAGCGGTATATCACCAGTTAGGCCGGGAATCGGGAATCGGGAAAACGCAATCCGCCAGATTCAAACTGGCGGCGTTTTACCACCGTCGCCCCGCATTTGATCGTCAGGCGCCAGATCGGGTGACCAGCCGGCACGCCTCGCCACCATGGCCGCCAGCGTGGCGACGCCGACACCGGCCAGGGCCAAGCCGCCGATACCCCAGCCCAGCATGCGCAAGCCGCTCACCGCGCTGGTCACCACCACGTCACCGAATCGCCATATCGCGGTTTCGACGAAATTCTTGCCCTTGTAGCGCGTCTCGCGCGGCACCCTCGTGTACAGCGCATCCACCGCCGGCTTGGTCATGCCGTAGGCGAAGCCGCGCGTGATCACCATCATCACCGCCAGCAGCGGCACGCTGTAGCTGAAGAACATGAAGTTGCCGTCACCGACCAGCGCCACGGCAGCCAGCAAGGCCACATTCACCAGCGATGGCACGACCAGCCCCCAACCCGCACCACGACGCACCAGCAACCACGGCGTCACACTCAGCTGCAGCACCGCGCCAAGCAGATTGGTAGCCAGATCCAGATCGTTGTAGAACAACGTGCGCGCAACCGTGCTGGTGAAATGCGCCTTGGCGTAATCGGCCACCAGCGCATAGGCCAACGTGCCGATGCCGTCGCCGAACAACATCAGCAAGGCCATGTAACGCAGGAACGGACGCGACCACAACTCCCTGATGCCGGCCCACAGCGAGCCGCCAATCGCCTCATCGGCACGGCTGCCCGCTTGTCGGTCGTGCTGCGTGGAAAGCTGCAGCAACAGCATCATCGAAAAGCTCAATGCGAGCGCCGAGACCACCAACAACGGCGCCACGCCGATCAGCTGCACCAGAAGCTTGGTCACCAACGGGCCGAAGACCGCGCCGCCCATGCCGCCCAGCGCGATCAGCGAAAACACCCGCCGTGCCTGATCGCTGGAGAAGATGTCGGCCATGAAGCTCCAGAACAGCGACACCACGAACAGGTTGAACACACTGGCCCAGACGAAAAACACCACACCCAGCTCGCGCGCGCCGATGCGATCCTGCTCCATGAAGGCAGGTACGAACGCGAGCAGGCACAGGATGAAGAAGCTGTAGCTCCAGCCAAGCAATTGCCGGCGCCGGAAGCGCGCCACCAACATGCCGAACACCGGCGTCAACAGCAGCATCACCACGAACACCGCGCCGTAGAACAGCGGCAGTGACTGTGAACCGACCGCACCGCTCAGCTGGCCCATGACTGGCCGGATGATGTAGTACGAAGTCATCACGAAAAAAAACGCCAGCGCGGACAGCATCGGCGCGGCGGCTTGTTCCACAACGGTTTGGCGGGGCAAACTCACGGGCACATCCAGCGTGGGGCGCGGCAAGCCTAGCATGCGGCCATGTCCATCCAGCAAAGCTATGGAGAAGCCTTGAACCACTACGACTACGTCATCGTCGGCGCCGGCTCGGCCGGCTGCGTGCTGGCCAACCGGCTCAGTGCCGACCCGGCCACACGCGTGTTGCTGCTGGAAGCCGGCCCTTCGGACTGGAACCCGCTGATCCACATGCCCGCCGGCATCGCCCGCCTGGCCACCAACCGAGCGCTCAACTGGAACTACCGCACCGAGCCGGAACCCGCGCTCGGCCAGCGCCGCCTGTGGTGGCCGCGCGGGCGCACCCTGGGCGGCTCCAGCGCGATCAACGCGATGTGCTACATCCGCGGCGTGGCGGCCGACTACGACCGCTGGGCCGAAGCCAGCGGCGATCCGCGCTGGTCATGGCGCGAAGTGCTGCCGTGGTTCCTGCGCAGCGAGGACAACAGCCGCGGTGCCAGCGCGCTCCACGGCACGGGTGGTCCGCTCGGCGTCGCCGACCTGCGTCACCGCAACGTGCTGTCGGAGGCCTTGATCGACGCGGGCGGGAGCGCCGGCTTCCCGCGCAACGATGACTTCAACGGCGAGCAGCAGGCCGGCTTCGGGCTGTACCAGGTGACCCAGCGCCACGGCGCGCGCTGCTCCAGCGCAACGGCGTTCCTGAAGCCCGCGCGTCAACGCGAAAACCTGCACGTGCGCACGCATGCGCTGGTCGAGCGCGTGCTGATCGAGCAGGGCCGCGCCGTCGGCGTGCAGCTGCGCCGCGGCCGGCACGATGCCGAGCGGATCGAGGCCGGCGAGGTGATCCTCGCGGCAGGCGCGATCAACACGCCGCAACTGCTGATGTTGTCCGGGTTAGGCCCCGCCGACCACCTGCGCGAGCACGGCATCGCGGTGGTCGCCGACGTGCCCGACATCGGCGCCAACCTGCAGGACCACCTGGACATCTGCACGCTCGACGCCAACCCGGGCAAGCTCAGCTACGATCATCTCAACGAGTTGTCCGCCGGCCTGCGCTGGCTGCGCCACCGCGACGGACCGGGCAGCTCCAACGTGGCCGAGGCCGGCGGCTTCGTGCGCAGCCGCTTCGCCGCCGACGAACGCTGCGACCTGCAGTTCCACTTCGTGCCCGCGCTGCTCGACGACCACGGCCGCCATCGCCTGCCCGGCTACGGCTACACGCTGCATGCGTGCTACCTGCATCCGCGCAGCCGCGGCCGGCTGCGCCTGCACTCGGCCGACCCGGCGCAACCGATCGCGATCCACGCCGATTACCTCAGCGACCCGGAAGGCCACGACATGACGATGATGATCGAGGCCGCGCGGCTGTCGCGCGAGATTCTCGATCAGGCGGCATTCGCGCCGCATCGCGGCGCGCCGGTGTTTCCCGAGCGCCGGATCGGCACCGATGCCGAGTACGCCGACTTCATCCGGCGCAAGGCGGAAACCATCTACCACCCGGTCGGCACCTGCCGCATGGGCAGCGACGACCGCGCGGTGGTAGACAGCGAGCTGCGCGTGCGCAACGTGGGTGGCCTGCGCGTGGTCGACGCCTCGGTGATGCCGAGCCTGCCGAGCGGCAATACCAACGCGCCCACGATCATGATCGCCGAGCGCGCCAGCGCCTTGATCCGCGGCGAAGCCTGAGCGCTCCTACATCGGCAGCGGACAGTGCAGGCTGGCGCAGATCACGCGCAGCAATTCCGCCTCTTCCACGCTGACCACGCCGTCGGCGTGAATCGCGCCGACCAGACTCTGGATCACCAGTTCCTTGGCGACCGGCAGCAGTCCATCCAGATCATCCAGCGCACGTTCGAACGGTGCCTGCCACGCCGCCGGCGGTGGCGCCCATGCGATCGCCTCCCCCGGGAAGGCTTGCTGCATCGCCACGAGCCAGGCGCGGCGGGCGCTCGCCTCATCGGAACAGCCGCCTGACGCGACGATAGTGCAAACCAGGATCAGGCTGTCGCGGCAGGCCGGGAGTTTCTTCAGCCCATCGACCGGCGCACGGCGAGGCTGGCTGGCCTCCTTGAGCTGCAGACGCAGCAGGCGCGCAAGGCAATATTCGTTGAGATCGACCCTGCCATCGGCCTTGACCAGCGCATCGAGCGCGACCAGCAGGGTCTGCTGACGCCCTTCCGGCAATTGCTTCAATGCGGGAAACGCCAGCGAGGCCAGCGGCAGGCGTGCGATCGGCGGGAGCTGCGCTACTTCGCCATTGAACGCCCGCACGGTTTGCAGCACATCGTCGCCGAAAGCATCGGCAACGATCCGCCGCTGCGCCGGCTGCAGCGCTGCCTCAGTCGACATGGCCAACGCCAGCATCACGGCAAGCGCGGACTCGGGCTGCTGCACGGCCCCGGTCAGCGCAGACGGCATGGCCTGACGCACCGAGGCAGCACGTTGAAAACGGGGCGCCGATGCCGTGCCGCCGACGACAGCACCACCGGCCAACACGGCGGGCAGCGCGGACGGCATGGCCATGCCCGGAACAACGCCTTGCGTCGCCGTCGGCTTGTCGGCGGCTGGGGTGGCCGGCGCCGTGGCTGTCGGGTGCTGCAGCGAAGCGGCCAGCCGGGCCAGCTCTTCCTCGCGGAAACCGGGCTCGAGCGCACGGATGCGCTGCAGCAGCGGCGGGTGCGTGGCGAACAGCGCATTGAACGTGCCGGCCTCGCCGAACAGCATGTGCGCCACCTCCTGCTTGTTCGCCACCTGCAGGGTGGAGCCTTCGGCGAAGATCGCGATCTTCTTCAACGCGCCGGCGATGCCGTCGGTCTGGCGGGTGAACTGCACGGCCGAAGCATCCGCCAGCGATTCGCGCGAACGCGCCACCGCGGCCTGGATCAGCCGCCCGAAGAAATAACCGATGTAGCCGACCATCATCAGCGCCAGCCCGATCAGCCACACCTGGCCACCACCCCGACGGTTGCCGCTGCCGCCGAACCAGATCACCCGGCGTCCCACGATCGCCAGCACCAGGATGCCGAACAGCAGGCCCATCAGGCGGATGTTGAGCCGCATGTCGCCGTTCAGCACATGGCTGAACTCGTGCGCGATCACGCCCTGCAACTCGTCGCGGCTGAGCCTGTCGAGGCAGCCCCGGGTCACGCACACCGCCGCGTCGGAAGCCGAATAGCCGGCGGCGAATGCATTGATGCCCGCTTCGTCGGCCATCAGGTAGATGTCCGGCACCGGCACGCCCGCGGCGATGGCGACTTCTTCGATCACGTTGCGCAGCCGCCGCAGTTGCGGGTCGCGGGTATCCGGCGGCACCGGCACCGCCCCCACGCTTTCGGCCACCGCCTTGCCGCCGCTGGACAGGCTCATGATGCGGAACAGCGAACTGAACCCGATCCCGGCGATGACCGCGGCGCTGCTCGCGAACAGCAGCGGCAGGTTCGATGCCACCGGCTCGCCGCCGGCCGCATGATGGCCCATGGTGAGCCATACCACCGCGTCGATCGCCGCCACGATCGCCACCACCGCCAGCACGAACAACACCACCAGCCGCCGGCTGCTGCCGCGCACGCGCGCCTGTTGCGCAAAGAAATCCATGGAAGCTCCCGGGTGGCGCCACGGCATGCGCCGCGACGCGACGGCGATCAGCTGAAGGAAACCTTCGGCACCTCGCGTACGGCCGGATCCTCGATCTTCAGCGGCTCGGCCGCGGCGAAGCCGAAGCTGTTCGCCACGAACGAGGCGGGAAAGACCTCGCGCTTGTTGTTGTAGGTCAGCACCGAGTCGTTGTATGCCTGGCGCGCGAACGCCACCCGGTTTTCCGTGGACGTCAGCTCTTCGGAGAGCTGCATCATGGTCTGGTTCGCCTTCAGGTCGGGATACGCCTCCTGCAGCGCGAACAGATGCCCCAGGGTCTGGGTCAAGGCATTTTCACTGCTGGCCAGCTGCTGCATCGCGGCCGGGTCGCCCGGCTTGGCCTTCGCGCCGGCCAGCCCGCTGATCGCGGCGTTGCGCGCCTGCACCACCGCCTCGAGCGTTCCCCGCTCGTGCGCGAGGTAACCCTTGGCTGTCTCGACCAGGTTCGGAATCAGGTCGTGGCGGCGGGTGAGCTGCACGTCGATCTGCGCAAACGCATTCTTGTAGCCGTTGCGCGAGGTGACCAGTCCGTTGTAGATCGCCACGAAGTACAAGACAATCAGAACGACGACCATCACAAAAACGATCAGACCCATCGTCAAGTTCTCCACCCTGAGGCGCATCCCCACGCCGGAACCACATCAGAATACCATGCAGTTTCAAAAGATCTTTCTGCTGATCGCCGGCGCTCTGGGGCTGGCTTGCACGCCGCTCCGCACCGCCGCGTCACCCGCTTCCCCGGCTCCTGCCACGCTGTCGACCAGTGTCGGCAGCGTGCCGCAGGAACTGCCGCCGCTGCGCGTCAAGCAGACCCTCGCGGACTACCAGCGCTGGCTGAACCGCCTTGCCCAGCGCGACGCCGTGGCCGGCCTGGCCACCGCTGTGGTGATTGACGGCAAGGTAGTCTACGAGGGCACCGTCGGCTATGCCGACGCCGCCACCAAACAGCCGATCACGCCGGAGACCGTGTTCCGCCTCGCCTCGCTGTCGAAGGCGTTCGCCGCCGCCATCGCCGGCCTGCTGGTCGACGACGGCAAGCTGGGCTGGGACACGAAGCTGGTCGACGTGCTGCCGTACTTCAAGCTGAAGGACATGCAGGCCGCCACGCAGGCCACCGTCGGCGACATCCTGGGGCAGCGGCTGGGCCTGCCGCGCAATACCTACGACAACATGCTCGAGGGCGACACCTCGTACGAAGAGCTGGTGCGCAAGCTGGACGAGGTCGACATGGTCTGCGGCGTGGGCCGGTGCTACGGCTACCAGAACGTCGCCTTCAGCATGATCGGCGACGTGGTGCTCGCGCGCACCGGCGACTTCTTCTACCACCAGGTCGACAAGCGCATCTTCTATCCGCTGGGCATGACCACCGCCAGCTACGGCCGCGCCGCACTGGAATCCAGCAAGAGCTGGGCACGCCCGCACCGCGCCACCAGCCGGGGCTGGGTGCCGTTCGAGCCGAACGAGACCTACTATCGGGTCGCGCCGGCAGCCGGCGTCAACGCCAGCCTGCGCGACATGGAAAAGTGGCTGATCGCCCAGATGGGTGGCCGCCAGGACGTGCTGTCCACCTCGCTGCTGGACATGCTGCACGCTCCCGGCGTCGCCACGCCCAGCGAACTGCACGCCACCGCCTGGCGCAGCGGGCGCCTGAGCTCCGCCTACTACGCGTTGGGCTGGCGAGTCTATGAATACGGCGGCGAAACCCTGATCTATCACGCCGGCGCCGTGGCCGGCTATCGCACCATGATCGGTTTCTTTCCGAAGTACCGCGCCGGCGTGGTCACCCTGTGGAACTCCACCGGCCCCACACCCAGCGGATTGATGCCGATGGTGTTCGACGACCTGCTGGGACTGCCGCACGTCGACTGGGCCAACCTCGACGGCACCGCCAAGCCGGCGGCGAAGGCGAAACCGAAGGCGAAACCGAAAGCGCGCGCGCATCGCCGCACGCCGCGTCATCGCTGAACTGCAACCGCCCGAAACAAGAAGGGCGGCGCATGCGAAACATGCGCCGCCCGGGTTGCCGCAGTCACGCCAGGATCAGAGCTTGAACTCGATCCGCTGCTGCTTGACGCTGGAAACGGCCACACCGTCCTTCATCGCCGGATTGAAGCGGTAACGCTCCACCGCATCGATGGCGGCACGTTCGAAGACGTGGCGCGGCTGCGATTCGACCACCTTCACG
>Ga0207706_10006339_pt1 | contig 10988 bp, 8 predicted proteins | sample KBSC53metaG_FD_184318 | JGI IMG/M metagenome (GOLD analysis project Ga0207706, IMG submission 184318) | Corn rhizosphere microbial communities from Kellogg Biological Station, Michigan, USA - KBS C5-3 metaG (SPAdes) (version 2) | ecosystem: Host-associated > Plants > Roots > Rhizosphere > Soil ... | reverse complement strand
TGGCAGGACAGGAGAACCGCCGCATTTTGCGATGAACTGAAAGCGGCCAAACTTGGTGGGCTTATCAACCAAAAAACAGGCCTGGTGATCGACGCTTATTTCTCTGCCAGCAAATTAAAATGGATACTTGATCATGTTCCCGGTGCAAGACAGAAAGCAGAGAATGGCGAACTCGCATTTGGAACCATTGACTCATGGTTGGTATGGAAATTAACTAACGGAGAAGTTCATGCTACCGATGTGTCCAACGCATCACGTACCATGCTGTTGAATATTCACACTGCCGAATGGGATGACGAGTTGCTAAAGATCTTTTCTGTTCCGAGGTCAATACTTCCGGAAGTAAAGGCATCCAGTAAAATCTATGGAGTTACCGGCAACATCATTCCTGATTCACATATACCTATTGCCGGCATTGCAGGTGATCAGCAGGCAGCATTGTTCGGTCAAATGTGCACACAACCCGGCATGGTAAAGAATACTTATGGCACCGGGTGTTTTATGCTGATGAATACGGGAACAAAAGCCATCGCCTCAAAAAATAATTTGCTTACTACCATTGCCTGGAAAATTGACGATAAGGTTGAATATGCACTGGAAGGATCCGTGTTCATAGCCGGCGCCGTGGTGCAATGGCTTCGCGACGGTTTAAAAATCATCCGCACATCAAAGGAGGTAGAAGAACTATCAGCAAGCGCAGGCGATTCAGGCGGCGTATATCTTGTTCCGGCTTTTGCAGGTTTGGGTGCACCACATTGGAACCAGCATGCACGCGGTACTTTATTTGGATTGACGAGAGGCAGCAGTAAGGCACATATTGCAAAAGCCGCTCTCGATAGCATCGCTTATCAAACTTACGATGTGCTGAAAGCCATGGAGGCCGATGCCGGCATCAATATTACGGAACTGCGTGTGGATGGTGGGGCAACGGTAAATAATGCGCTGATGCAATTTCAATCTGATATTCTTCATTGCAAAGTTGTGCGGCCACGTATCACCGAAACAACAGCGCTTGGCGCCGCCTATCTTGCCGGTCTTGCCGTTGGTTACTGGAAAAATATTGAAGAGATACAACAGCAATGGCAGGTGGATAAAACATTCTCTCCGCAATTGGATACTGCAAAGGCAAATGAGTTACTGAATGGGTGGCAACGTGCGGTGAAAGCTTCTATTGCCTGGGCTCAGATGGTTTGACTGATTTTCCAAAGGCTAAAATGATCAAAAACAACCGCGCAAGATTTGAGATTGTTCATAATACTTACAGATTAATTGCACAAATTGACTACGAAGATCAAATTGTTGAGATACGTTTTATTGGAACGCATAACGAATATGACAAAATAGATCCTGAAACGATTTAATATGAAGCAGTGGTTTCTCATAGCAAACAAAAGGAATTATAGCGAAGCTGTGAGTAGATATGAACAGATAAAAGAAGCGAAGAAAGGAACGGATGAACATAAAGAAAAGCTTCTTTTGGCTTTTCTTATAAATCAATATGAGGAACAGCAATGGGATATGCCAGATGTTGACCCTATTGAGTTTATAAAAATAAGAATGGAAGAATTTGGGTATAAGCCCTCTGATTTAGCTAATGAATATGGAGATAAAGGAACTGTGAGCAAAGTATTAAATTATAAACAGCCGCTTTCTCTAACAATGATCCGCAAATTTAGTAAGCTGCTTCGTATTCCTCCCGAAGCCCTTACTAAAGAGTATGAAACTCAGTCTTAGCCCATTTCATTTATTGCACAGGCAGCGCTTGGTTATATGCCATCGATGGTTTCGGCCTTGCGGAATTGATCAGGTCCAATAGGTTCAAAAATTGTTTTAAACTGTTTTCATCTTTATTGACAAGAGTTAATTCCATCGTGCCTGGTGTGTAATTATCAATATGCTGCCCGGAATAGATTATTAATTTGTCAAACATGCCCAGTATTTCCATAGACTGCTTTGCTTCTTCCGGTGATTTCCTTTTTAGTACCAGTTGGCCCGCCAAACCAAAAATAGTTCGCAGATCAAAGATCGCCGCGCCGGGATAGTCTTTATACGGCTGAAATAATTTTTCCATTTCTAAGTTATTTCCCGGTGAATTCAAAAATTTTTGCGCGGCCATTTGAGAGATAGATGCAACAAAGATCGAATCGTTTGAAAGAATGAAAGGTTTAGGTATTTTTCTTACCGGGTTATCATTCCCTGAGTCTTTTTTAGTTTGCAGCAGCTCCGTTAAGTTTTTGAACTTTTCTTTGTCATTGATACTCCCGGCTACAAACACTTGCATGCCGTTCAATTTACTGGTCACTGAATCATCTTCGGGAAAATCATTAGCTTTTATTACTGCCAGCAGCGCATCTCCTTTCAGAGCAGCAAGAATATCTTCTTTTTTTATATTGCTCTTATTCAGGCTGTCAAGAAGATTGTCTGCGCCTGACTTTTTAAATATTTCATTTATCATAGCTGGTGAAAAGAGAAATGAGTAAAGAAAGACGGGATGACCGGATGGTAGCTTTTTTAATAGTTCCACATTGATATTCCCTAATGGATACTTGCTATAAATGGAATCAAGAGAAGCAGGCATAAAGCGTTTCATGTGCATACTGACCTTCCCGCTTTCGAATTTTACGATAGCCGAAGTATAATTTGCACTCCGCATCAGGTTTTTATTAAGCATTCCAAGAACTTGAGGCCCCTTGCCTTTTTTTGGCTCCTGTGGCTGGATCGTGTTGTTTGTCCACAAATAAAGATCTCCGTCTTCTTTTAAAAGGCTGGTAAAATATTCATTACTGAACGCAGCCTGGCGTTTCTTTAGAAGTGTCTTGCACTTTTCTGTCAATTGTTTTGTTTTAGTGAGCTCAGCCGCTGCCTTCGCCTTTGCAGTCTGATTGAGAGGTTCTTCCGTCGTGCCGGTTCCTGTTATTATAAAAATTTCATGGTTCCAGGCGAAAGCAGTGTTTTTATCAACCATTAATTTTCCATTACCGGTTTTTACGGGTTTCTTTCCGGGAGCGAATTTTCTTACCATAGCCGCAAATTGAGCTGTGTCTTTTGGAATACCGTAAATAATTGGTTCTGCCTTTTTGTTTGCGTTTGCGGGCATAATTAAAAACAGTCCCTGGCTTAGATCAATACCGGTATGTGCCGGGTTTGTTATAAAATCTTTTCCTTCTTTCGGTACTTCCTTGAGAAAGTCTTCAAACATTTTATATTTCAACAGGTCTTCCCATTTTATCTTTTGCCCAAGACTGGCCGAATTAATTTTGATGATGGTTTTTGCATTCTCAGGCAAATAATTTAAAACAGCATTGGTCTGTGAAAAAACAGCCAGGGCTACGAAAAAAGAAAATAGCAGGATCGTGAATGGTTTAAAGGCTTTCATTTTTGCGGTTTAAATTTTTATTAGTTCTGATTGAAGCGGCCAAAATAATAAAAATCGTTTGCAATTTTTATAGAAAAATAATTATAAGATGCTTTACCTTCCTTTAAATAAGAATACTTGCAGCGGGCTGAAATGATACAACAATTGCAGGCTACACCTGAGTGGGACATTTGCATCATTGGCGGGGGCGCTACTGGTTTAGGAATTGCAGTAGATGCAGCCTCAAGAGGATTCAAAACCCTGCTGGTTGAAAAATTTGATTTTGCAAAAGGCACATCCTCACGCAGCACCAAATTAGTGCATGGGGGTGTTCGTTATTTGCAGCAAGGCAATATCAAACTGGTGATGGAAGCTTTGAAAGAGCGCGGAATTCTATTAAAGAACGCACCACATCTTGTAAAGAACCAGGCTTTCATTGTTCCAAATTATAAATGGTGGGAGGGACCGTTTTATGGAATTGGTTTAAAAGTTTATGACTGGATGGCGGGAAGCCTCGGTTTTGGTCCTTCACAATTTTTATCAAGGGAGGAAACACTGAACCTTGCTCCAACTCTCGATGCCGATGGTTTGCGTGGCGGGGTATTGTATCACGATGGACAATTTGATGATGCAAGGCTGGCGATGCATCTCGCGATGACTGCGGCTGATCACGGAGCGACGATCATCAACTATATGAGTGTTGAGGGACTATTGAAAGCAAACAATAAAGTTTGCGGCGTACTTCTGAAAGACAAATTGAATGGTGTGTCATCTTCCCCGTCATATGAAGTAAAGGCAAAAGCGGTCATTAATGCAACGGGAATATTCACTGATTCTATTTTAAAAATGGATGATGCAAAAGCTGAAAGCTTTGTCACCCTGAGCCAGGGGATCCATATTGTTTTAGACAGGGAGTTTCTTCCGTCGGATACTGCGATCATGATACCAAGAACCGATGATAAGCGGGTTTTGTTTGCCGTTCCGTGGCACAACAAAATTATTGTTGGAACAACGGATACTCCCATTTCAGTTGAGACAGGACATACCCTGTCTCAACAGGAGCCAATTGCATTTGAAGAAGAAATTGAATTTGTTCTCCATCATATCCAGAAATATTTAACAAAAGATCCGGCTCGCTCTGATATCCGAAGCGTTTTTGCCGGTTTGAGACCATTGGTAAAGGCTCATTCAAAGACAACGGCTGCTTTATCAAGAGATCATCATATAACAGTTTCTGATTCGGAATTGATAACCATTACAGGGGGAAAATGGACGACCTACCGTAAAATGGCGGAAGATGTTTTGGAGATCGCTATTCCAAAAGCCGGGTTAGCAGATAAAGAATGCCTGACAAAAGATCTGCACATTCATGGATACAAAAAAGGAACCGATTTCAATAAACCTCTTTATTATTATGGTGCAGATGAAGAAGGAATTCGTTCCATCATTGAGTCGGATAAAACGTTAGCTGAGCAGATTCATCCCATGTTTCCATTTATCAAAGCAGAGATTCTTTGGGCTGTAAGAAATGAGATGTGTATGAAAGTGGAGGATTTTTTATCAAGAAGAACCAGGGCTTTATTGTTGGATGCCAAAGCAGCCATTGAATCTGCTTCTTTGGTAGCTGAAATTATGGCCAGGGAAAAAAACAAAAATGAGGACTGGATCAAAAATGAAATTGATAGTTTTAATTCGATAGCAAAAAACTATCTTCCAACTTCAAACAATAAACTACTAATCCCGTCCGACCGGATCAGCCGGGCGGATACAAACTAACTGCCATGTCTCCATTTCTCGGTGAATTTATTGGAACAGCTTTACTCATTATTCTCGGCGACGGGGTTGTTGCCAATGTTGTACTCAGCAGAACAAAAGGAAATAACAGCGGATGGATCGTCATCACATTCGGGTGGGGAATGGCTGTTTTCACAGGTGTGTTTGCGTCAACTCATCTTGGCGGTAGTGGCCATTTAAATCCTGCTGTGACCCTGGCGGTTGCCTGGTTTGCTGATTTTGATTGGAATAATGTTCTCCCTTACATAACGGCACAGTTCGCCGGGGCATTTACAGGTGCCATAATCGTTTGGGTGGCTTATAAAAAACATTTTGATGAAACAACAGATGCCGACGCAAAGCTTGCAGTTTTTTGCACTGGTCCAGCTATTCGCAATACCGGATTCAATTTGATCACAGAAATTATTGGCACCTTTATATTAGTCCTTGGTGCATCATTGATGTCAAAGCCGGAAATTAAAATGGGAACGTTGGAGGCATTACCCGTCGGCCTTTTGGTGTTGGCAATTGGTCTTTCTCTTGGTGGTCCCACTGGTTACGCGATCAATCCTGCAAGAGATCTTGGTCCGCGTATCGCCCATTTTTTATTGCCAATACCTGGTAAGCGAAATAGTGACTGGAATTATTCGTGGATACCGGTGGTTGGCCCGGTGATTGGAGGATTATTAGCGGCCTGGTTTTTTACACTACTAAAACCGTAACGAACAGGTAACAATGCTTCCTCGCAGAGACCCAACAATTCCCATTGTAGTTCTTGCAATTTTGCAGGTTCTTTCTGCAACTTATTTTTTAGACATTCCAAACTTTCAAGCGCTTGATAGTTTTTTATTTCTGTTTACGGGTGTCGGAATAAGTCTCTGTCTTCTCCAGGTTCCACCTATCCAGGTTCAGAAGGATTCAATATTCAACCGGCAGTTGCTATTTAAACTTTTGGTCATCTTATTATTATTACCAGTCAGCTATCAGGTTGCGCGGCACATTATGGACGACAATCCACTGCTTTATCAAAACGCCGACATGCTGCCTATCATAAAATCGATGAACCAGCGATTCTTAAATGGTCAATGGAAACAGGTATATCAGCCCATTCCCGAGATATGGAACGGAATACAGCCGATTTACTTACCAGCGATGTGGATGCCGTTCGGCCTTTCACTGATCTTTGATTTCGATATCCGATGGATAACCGTTTGTGGCATCTGGTTAGCTATTATACTTTGTGTATTGCCCGCCTGGAGAAAAATAACCGCATCCATTTTTTTAATTGCCGCGTTTCTGATCCTGCTCGTCTGGCTACACACCAACGGGGATAATGGAGTGATCGAATTAACAGAAGAAGGCGTCGTATTTTTTTATTACAGTCTTTTAGCAACGGCAATGATCTTCAACAATCCATGGCTCCTGGGAATTTCTGTTGCCGCTTGCTTGCTGAGCAGGTATTCTTTTATCGGCTGGATCCCGTTTGCCATTTTATACCTGGTACTACGAAAAGAATACAAGCTTTTATTGCGAGTCTCTATCACAGCTGTCATAGTCGCCTTTGTCCTGGTCATACCATTTGGATTGGGACCATTGCTGTATCATCTTCATTTGCATGATAACTATATTTCACATGCAGCAAGGGTTTGGCACGACGAACCGGATACTTATTTTGAAACCCTGGGCATGGCAAAATTCTTTGGCGCCTCTCATATCAAATTACTCCATTCCATACTGGTAAGTGGAAGTTTTTTGATTCCTCTTTCGTTCCTGCTTTTTCTGCGAAAAAAACTTTCTACACAACCGAATATCTTGCTGGCCGGTTTTCAATTGAGCCTGACATTCTTTTACAATTTTTTAGACGTAACCTACCTGTACCTGTACTACACGCCGGTATTTGTGAGTCTTTTGATAACAAGCTGGTCGTTGTCTTCAAACAAAGCATGAGTTTAATCGATGCCTTTAAGCAAAATTTCACAAGCCTTTTTTATTTGTTCTTCTGAAATAATTAACGGGGGAGAAATGCGAAGGCAGTCGGAAGCAAATAAGAACCAATCCGTCAATACTCCGTTGGCAATGCAGTGATCAATGATCTTTTTATTGGTTTCAAATGAATCAAATTCTACTGCAAGCCATAAACCAAATGAACGAACAGATCTTATTTTTTTATGAACTAGTAATGATTGGAATAATTCTTCTTTCTCTTTTACTTTAGTTATCATCTCCTCATCCAGTAAGGCTTTCAGTGCGGCCAAGCCGGCTGCACAACAAACCGGGTGACCGCCAAATGTTGTGATATGACCCAATACAGGATTGTTAGTGAGCACAGACATTAATTCCTGGTCAGCAATAAAAGCACCAAGCGGCATGCCTCCGCCAAGGGCTTTGCCTAATAATAAAATATCGGGAACAATATTAAAGTGTTCAAAACCCCAGAGTTTTCCCGTTCTTCCAAAACCGGTTTGGATCTCATCGAGGATTAGCAAGGTTCCTGTTTCAGTACATTTTTTTCTCAATGCCTGTATCCAATCATTGGAGGGAGTAATAATTCCAGCTTCGCCTTGTACAGTTTCCATGATCACGCAGGCAGCTTGTTCAGTGATCGCATGTAGTGACTCCGGGGAATTATAGTCAAAATGAAAAACCCCGGGCAGAAGAGGACGAAAGGCATTTCGCCAGTATTCGCTTCCCATTATGCTCAATGCACCCTGGGTTGAGCCATGATAAGAGTTGTTGAAAGCAATTACTTCTCTTCGATCAGTAAAACGCTTGGCAAGTTTCATGGCACCTTCTGTTGCCTCAGCACCGGAGTTGGTAAAATAAACTGAATTGAGGGAAGAGGGTAGATGCTCGGTCAGCAGTTTTGCAAACTGCACTTGTGGTGTTTCAATAAATTCTCCATATACCATGATATGCAGGTACGCGTCAAGCTGATCTTTGATCGCCTGGATAACTTTTGGATGGCGATGACCGGGATTTGCCACACTGATGCCACCAATAAGATCGATATATTCTTTTCCATTTATGTCAAACAACAGCGCACCTTCAGCTTTTACGATCTCCAAAGCCAAAGGAACAGTTGAAGTTTGTGCAATATGTCTTAAAAAAATTTCCCGTTGGGTCATTACGGAAATTATTTCAGCAAAGAACGCAAAGGACCACAAAGGCGCAAAGAATTTCTCTAATTTGCAGATGCGTAGATAATAAGGGTGGTAACAATTTCAAATATCAAATTTTAAATTTAATGCCTGTCATACTTCCTGTTGAAGATAAACATCCGCAGTTTGGGAAAAATTGTTTCATTGCTCCAAATGCCACTATCGTTGGCGATGTGATCATGGGTGACGACTGCAGTATTTGGTTTAATGCAGTGGTTCGTGGTGATGTTAATTTTATTCGCATGGGTAACAAGGTCAATATCCAGGACGGTGCTTGTATTCATTGTACATTTCAAAAGACCAGCACAACGATTGGAAATAATGTTTCTATCGGTCACAATGCAGTTGTGCATGGTTGTGTATTACATGACAACGTACTGATAGGTATGGGTGCGATCGTAATGGACAATGCCGTTGTACACAGTAACAGTATAATTGCCGCGGGGGCGGTTGTATTGGAAGGTACGATCTGCGAGGCCGGAAGTATTTATGCAGGGGTTCCTGCTAAAAAGGTTAAGGATATTTCGCAGGAAATGATCAGTGGGGAGATCGATCGTATTGCCAATAATTATGTAAAATATGCAGACTGGTTTCGATGACTTATAATTTAATGCAACCCTGAATTCTTAACACCAATTCTTGACTCATTTTCGTAGTTTTCCTATTTCAAGCGCAATTTATTATGAGTAGTTTCGTTACTGTTTCGTACTGCATGAAAAACCTCCGTTCCATACTATTACTCGTCACCGTGAGTCTTATTTTATCATCATGCAGTGTATGGAACAAAGTATTTCCGCCTAAGTATGGCTGCCCCAGTGATGGAAGAAATGTGGGAGCCGAAAAGCTACTCTCCGGCGAAATGAGCAAGAAAGAAGAGAAGAAAGCCCGGAAGGCAAAATTTAGAGGATAAGGGATCCCGATGCAGCTTTTCATCGTAAATACAAGTCCTATTTATAAATCTTAAACCGTTTACTATGAGTCTCACCCTACGAACAACTTTGGGCTGTACAGAAGCCGTTATTGATGATGATGGCGGATTGAAGCGCTTCTACCAGGTGGCTGATATTTTAAGTGACGATTTACGTATCAGGTTCACGAACAAAGAAGATGATTTTGATACTATTGACTGGGAATTCAGTTTTCACGGTCATACTCTCACTTTGCATTACAGCATTTACACTGGTGTCTCTATTTTCCCTTCACGCACCCGCGATGCCATGAAAAAAGACAATCGTGCGGTTGTTGAACTGGCAAGTTTGCTTGAAAGAAAATTAATGGATTTCAATCTTAACAGGAATATTGCCTGAGGTGAGTTTATTTATGTTCCCAGCTGCATAGCTTCGATGCAACACCAGTTGCGCATCGCCTTCGCGTAGCTTGCACCACCGCTATAGCTTTAGCGCATGCGGTCGGCGGAGCAAGGTCGCACACTTTTACTGTACCAATTCTATTCAACAAGCATCCACTCTTAAGAATTTATTTCTTTCAAAACAATTTCCCTCACTTTATCCGCCGGTATCCTTTCCTGCTGCATTGTGTCACGATAACGAATAGTGACGGTATTATCCTGTTTTGTCTGCTGATCGACTGTTACGCAGAATGGAGTACCGATAGCGTCCATCCTTCTGTATCGCTTACCGATCGTATCCTTTTCTTCATAGAAACAGCGAAAATGGGATTTGCAATCATCCATAATAGTCCTGGCAATCTCAGGCAGGCCATCTTTTTTAACTAACGGCAGTACCGCCAATTTCATGGGAGCAATTTTTGCGGGAAATCTCAATACCACGCGGCCATCCTGTTTCTCTGCTGTGCTCAGATCTTCTTCTGCGTAAGCTTCACTCAGCATCATTAAGATTGTCCTATCCAACCCTATCGAGGTTTCAATCACATACGGAATATAATTCTGATTGATCTCACTATCGAAATACTGCATTTTCTTTTTGCTGTATTCCTGGTGATTCTTCAGATCGAAATCTGTGCGTGAGTGAATTCCCTCTACTTCCTTAAAACCAAATGGAAATTCATATTCTATGTCACAGGCCGCATCCGCGTAATGCGCAAGTTTTACATGATCATGAAAACGATATTTTTCTTTCGGGATCCCGAGGCTCAGATGCCATTTCATCCTTATTTCCTTCCAGGTCTCATACCACTCTTTTTGTGTACCGGGACGAATAAAGTACTGCATCTCCATTTGTTCAAACTCTCTCATGCGGAAAATAAATTGTCTTGCTACAATTTCATTTCTGAATGCTTTTCCAATCTGTGCGATACCAAAAGGAATTTTCAGGCGACCTGTTTTCTGTACATTCAAAAAGTTTACAAAGATCCCCTGGGCTGTTTCCGGTCGCAAATAGATCTCATTGGTTTCATCACTCACACTTCCTACTTGAGTGCTGAACATTAAATTGAATTGGCGTACCTCCGTCCAGTTACTTGTTTTACTGATAGCACATTTTATTCCCTGGTTAATGATAAGCTGTCTCAATCCATCAAAATCATCTTTTGCGAGCAGCTTATCCATATCGTTCAGCAGGCCATCCGCTTCATCCTGCCTGCCTTCATTCCTCATCTCTTCAGCTTTTGCCTCGATCAAATGATCAACACGGTATCTTTTTTTGCTGTCTTTATTATCGATCATCGGGTCGTTGAAATTATCAACATGCCCGCTGGCTTTCCAGGTGGTGGGATGCATGAAA
>Ga0207706_10006335_pt1 | contig 10991 bp, 10 predicted proteins | sample KBSC53metaG_FD_184318 | JGI IMG/M metagenome (GOLD analysis project Ga0207706, IMG submission 184318) | Corn rhizosphere microbial communities from Kellogg Biological Station, Michigan, USA - KBS C5-3 metaG (SPAdes) (version 2) | ecosystem: Host-associated > Plants > Roots > Rhizosphere > Soil ... | reverse complement strand
TCTTGTGATCGGGCGAGTCGAGGTTGACGCCGTCCCAGCACTGCGGAAACGTCACGCTGGCCCAGATGACGTTTCCGGTGGCGCAGGTCACCGGAATGTTCTGTGTCTGCGCGCCCGATCCGCTCGAGTCGATGCAGGTGAAATGGGCCGGGCCGCCCCATTGATACGGACCTGCGTTCTTCGAGTCGCCGGCGATCATCCGCAGTCCCTGTGGCAATGACCTGATATCGCCGGGCTTGACGCCGTTGTAGCCGGTCTTGTAGTAAATGATCATCGAATACGGCGTCACGGGCGTGCCGTCACGCGTGTCGATGATGGCGGGCGCCCAGTAGCCGCTGCGGTTGACAGTGCCGCCGCGGCAGGTCGAGTTGCCTGTGGTGGCGATCGATGTGGCGGTCGAGTTGGCGTTCGTTCCCGTGTTGCCGAAGAAGGCGTGCAGATGCGATTTTCCCGGCTGGCCGGGGTACACGATCGGATCGTCGAACGCCATGTGCGAGAACTCGCAGACTGTGCGGAAGGCGCCGGTGCCATCGCCAGACGCAGACGGAACCTCGTCTGTGGGGGCCAGCATGTCGGACGCGAAACCTAGCGAGCCGACAGGAATCCGAGCCGTATCGATCAACGGAAACGATGCGGTCATCGTCGTCGTCGTCGTCGTTGCTGGTGCTGGTGCTGGTGCTGGTGCAGGTGCTGGGGCTGGTGCAGGTGCTGGTGCAGGTGCTAGGGCGTCCAGGGGTTTGCCATCGGGTCCCCATCGGCCTCCGCGCTTATGAGCCACGAACTTGTCGCCGAGAGGAGAGACCGAGCCTTCGCCGCTGGCGTCGGTGCTTTGACCTCCGCCGCACGCGGCGAGAGCGGCAAGGGCCATCGAGGACAAACACCCGCCCGCGCGTGACATTCCGGTTGAAGTGACCAGTGCCATGCCTTCGTTATCGGGCATCACCCTGCGCCCCTTAGGTCCGTTGCACGCCCTTACCGACTTGGCGAGTGCCTCCACGCCGGTGACATGACGAGCCTGGGGTCGAGCGGCTGACCCGACGAGCACCCTGTTGCGCGTGCACTAGCGGCTAGGACGACTCGCTGTCCAGCCGCCGCCAGACGACTGCCGAGCGCCGCGCCAGGGCGTCAGCGTCGCCCTATCGACCTGGCTTCCGGTAGTCCTTGGCGGCGTCTGCGGCGTCGCGTTTTAAGGGTGCGCTTGTGTCGGGTATAGGTTCAGGGCCGCCGATTCCGCCCATGTCGTGGCCTGGCCGGGTAGTTCCACCGGGTCCATTCGGCTACTGTACGAACATACAGCTCCGTCGACCGCGACCAACGTGCCGCGCGCAATTGATGGGTTAAATGGTGCGTTGTTCGCCAAGTCCTTCTAGAACTGCCGGCAGCCCGGCCTACTCCCTGCGCGGCGTCGTAGGCCGCGCCCCGAGTTCCTTCAGTCGGACCCGGCGAAGCGCACCGTCACGCTCAAGCCCCCGCCTGTGGCCGCGTCCAGCGTCACGGTGGCGCCGTAGCGGTCGGCAATCTGGCGCACGATCGCGAGCCCGAGCCCGCAGCCGTCGCCGCTGCTGCCGGGAATGCGGTAGAAGCGCGTGAACACCTGGGCGCGCTCGCTGTCGGGAATGCCAGGGCCGTTGTCGGCGACGCGCAGGAACGCAGCGCCGCCGTCGGCGCCGACGAGCACGCCGACGTGGCCGCCGACCGGCGCAAAGCGGATCGCGTTGTCGACGAGGTTTGCGACGAGTTCGTGAACAAGCACCTCATGGGCCGCGACGGTGACGGCGCCGCAGCCGTCGAACGCAACGTCGACGCCCTTGGCGACCGCCAACGGCAGCAGCTCGAAAGTCGCCTCGCGCGCGACCTCGGCGAGATCGATCGCTTCCTGGCCATGCAGCGAGAGCGGGTCGCTGCGCAGCAACGTGAGCAGCTGGCGGACAACGCGTGTCGTGCTCTCGGCGCCGTCGTGCAGCTCCTGCACGTGGCGCCGCATGTGCTCCGGATCGACCTGCGCGAGCGCCAGCTCGGCCTGCATCTTCAGCACCGCCAGCGGCGTCTTCAGCTGGTGCGATGCGTCGGCGACGAAGCGCCGGTGCGCATCGTTGACGCCGCGCTGGCGGCGGAGCTGAGAGTTGATCGCGTCCAGCAGCGGCGCCACCTCGGCCGGCACCTTCGCGTCATCGATCGGCGCGAGGTCGTTCTCGTCGCGCGCCCGAATCTCGTCGCGCAGCCGCAGCAGCGGCCGCAAGCCGCGGCGCACGCCGAAGACGACGCAGACGGCAGCGGCGGCGACCAGCGCCAGCAGCGTCGTCGTCGCGTCGGCGACCATGCGCAGGGCCATCGCGTCGCGGGCGTCGGTGGATTCGGCGACGCGCACAGCCACTGTCGTGCAGGCCCGCGCGCCGAAGACGAGCCGACGCAGCGCGATGAGGCGCACGCCGTGCCCGTTGTAGCGCATATCGACGAACACCGGGTCACCGCCGACTTTCGGCAGCCGGGGCGGCGCGGGCAGGTCCTCCCAGCCGGCGACGTAGACCGCCGGGTCGACGCACGAGACGTTGTAGAAGATGCGGTCGTGCGTGCGCGACTCGAGCATCTGCAGCGCCGACTGCGGGATGGCGGCGACGACCTCGCCGTCGCGCACGGTCACGTGCTCGGCGATCACGAGCGCCGAGCCGAGCAGCGCGCGGTCATACGCCTCATCGGTCTGGACGTCGCTGCTCAGCCAATGGCCGACGACGGCCAGCGCGGCCAGCGCCAGCATCGGCAGCAGCAGCCAAAGCAGCAGGTGCGTGCCGAGCGGCCTCAACGGGATTCGATCGTCCCCACCGCCGGCTCGAGCAGGTAGCCGAGGCCGCGCAGCGTGCGGATCTGGGTACCGCTGCCGCCGAGCCGCTTGCGCAGGCGGTGGACGTAGATCTCGATTGCGTCCGGCGTCACGGCGTCGTCGAGCGTGCACAGGCAGTCGCACACCGTCGCCTTGCGCACCGGGCGGCCGGCGTGCCTGATCAGCACCTCGAGCACCTGGTGCTCGCGCGGCGGCAGGGCCAGCGTCTGCGCGCGTATTCGAAACAGCTGCGTCACGCTGTCGAAGGTGAGCGCGCCGATCGCAAACAGCACGCGCGGATGGCCGCTGCGGCGGCGCCCGAGCGCGCGCAGCCGCGCGATGAGCTCGGCCAGATCGAACGGCTTCGACAGGTAGTCGTCGGCACCGGCGTTCAGCCCGCGCACGCGATCGGCCGTCTCGCCGCTGGCGGTGAGGATCAGCACCGGCACGTCGTTGCCGCGGTCGCGCGCGCGCCGCAGCACCTCGAGCCCGTCGAGGCGCGGCAGCGCAAGGTCGAGCACGACCGCCTCGTATCGCTCGCCGCTCAGCAGTTGATCGGCCTGGATGCCGTCGACGACAGCGTCGACGACCATGCCGGCCTGGGCAAGGCCGGCCATCAGGCTGCGTGCCAAGCGCGGGCTGTCTTCGACGAGCAGGAGACGCATCGGAAGTGCTGAGCCTACGTCGCAGACCGCCCCGTCACGGCGCGAATCACATCGGGCTTACCCGAGGCAGAAGGTCGACGGCCTGAAAGCATTTTGAAAGCAACCCGCCCGTAGCCTAGCTCGGTCGGTCGTCATGCCGGGCCGGCACCCGACAACCTCGAATCAACAACCACGGGAACACTCCAAGATGTCCAGATCGACACCGATGCCGCTCGTGCCGCTGCCTGCCGCCGTGCTGCTGCTCGCCCTGACCGGCTGTGCCGGCATGCAGATGAAACCCGAGGTCGTCGCGACCGACAACGCGCCGAAAGCGATCGGACCGTATTCGCAGGCCATCCGCACCGGCCCGATGCTGTTCCTCGCCGGCCAGATCCCGATCGATCCGAAGTCGAACCAGCTCCTCGTCGGCACGATCGAGGAGGAGACGACGCTCGTCCTGAACAACCTGAAGGCGGTGCTGGAGGCGAACGGCATGACGATGGCCAACGTCGTGTCGACGTCCGTCTTCATGAAGGATCTGAACGATTTCCCGAAGATGAACACCGTCTACGGCACTTACTTTCAACAGACGCCGCCGGCGCGCGCGACGGTCCAGGTCGCGCGCCTGCCCCGCGACGTGAAGGTCGAGATTTCAGCCATCGCCGTGAAATAGCCCACCGGAGCGGGGCTGCTCGTGGCGATGGAGCCGTGCCCGCCGTCAAGCGTTGCTACCGAAGGAGACAAGGATGATGTTGGACCTCAGAAAGCTGGACGTACGTGGAAGTGGCTCGCTGGTACCAGGAGGCACTCCGAAGCAAGACTCGAGACGCAATTTTCTAGCGACCGCCGCGAAGACGGCTGCTGTCATCGGTTCGGGGATGGCGGTGACCTTTCCCCGCGAGAGCGTCGCTCTGGGCATGGGCAGCGATACCGCATTCTGGAGGAGCGTGAAGCAGTCCTTCATGATCGACCCCAATCTTCACTATCACAACATCGGCGGTACCGGGGCGGTGCCGCGCCATGTCGTGCAGAACTACGACGACTACAACAAGACGATCGCGCGCAATCCGAACGCGACCTACAACATCACGCAGATGCGTGCCGACATCGCGCCGAGCTTCGGTGCGACCCCGGACGAGATCGTGCTCACGACGAACACGACCGACGGCATGTGCATGAGCCTGTACGGGCTCGATTGGAACGCCGGCGACGAGATCATCAGCACCAACATGGAGCATCCGGGCGGCAACGGCCCGATGTCGTCCATCGCGGCTCGCAAGGGCGTGATCATCAAGCGCGCCCTGTTGCCGGTGGGAGCGGATGCGCAGCCGCAGGACTTCCTGGCTGCGTTCGCTGCGCAACTGACCAACAAGACGAAGGCGATCTGCTTCTCCCACATTCCCTACCTCACGGGGGCGCTGCTGCCGGCCAAGGCGCTGTGCACCTGGGCGAGGGAACACAACCTGATTTCCGTCATCGACGGGGCTCACGTTCCCGGGATGGTCAACGTCAATTTCCACGACATGGGCGTCGACCTGTACGCCGGCTCGGGTCACAAGTGGCAGTGCGGGCCGCACGGCACCGGCATCTGGTACGTGCGCAACCAGACGATGTCGAACCCGATGGCGCTGCCCATGGTCTGGGGCGTGCTGACATCCGGCATCGCCGCCACCAGCCGCTTCAATGCCGATGGCTCGGTGCGCAACATCGGCAGCTTCCTGCAATCTCACGGGCACTCCAACGAGCCGGAGTGGCAGGCCCTCACGGACTCCTGCAAGTTCTGGGACGACATCGGCCGCGCCAAGATCGATGCCTATGTCCGGGGACCGACGGGTCTCGGCTCGGAGCTGCGGCGCCGCGTCGTCGCCACCTGGGGTCGCACCGGCCTGATGAACGCCGACCATCCGGACCTGGTGTCGGGCATCACCACCATCAACCCGTTCAAGAACAAGTCCGACACCACCAAGATGACGACGCTGGTGGCTCGTCTGGCCTCGGACTACAACATGACCACGGCGCTGCGGAGCTTCCCCACGCCGACCGGCGGAACGCTGACGTCCGTTCGCGTGTCGACTCACCTGTTCCATGACAACCGGGATCTCGACTACGTGATGAACGCGATACAGGCTCTGGCAGCCCAGATCGACGTCTAGCATCGAAGCCCGCCGGCGACAGTCGCCGGCGGGCCTCGCCTTCATTGCGGCGAAGTAGGCGGCAGTCAGCCGCTTTGCCCCGGCCATGCGCCACAGCCGTCGCAGAAGGGAAGCTTGACGGAATACTCTTTGCCGCATTCGCGGCAGATGTAGGAACGCTGGTCGGCGGTTCGTTCCGGCCCGGAGAACCACATCGCCAGCCCGCGCAGCACGCCCGTCGGACCGTGCTCGATGGTGTTGCGCTTGAGCGCCAATCCCACGACCAGGGCGGGCAGCGCGACGCCAGCCCATGCGGCAGCGAGCGCCGGCGTGCCGACGAACGGCTGCGCGACATTCCACAGGGCCGCGAAGGCGAGCAGCGCGGTCCAGAACACGACGAGCATGGACAGGAACTGCCACGCACCACCGCCTTCGCGCGACTCGTGCTCGCGCAACGGTCGTCGGGCCCAGTAGGCCGCCAGGCCGATCGGCCCGGCAATCGCAGCGGCGACCCACCAGCGGTTCGCGCGCCGTGAGCCGGCATCGATGAACAACCACACAGCGGCTGCCCCGATCCAGAGCAGATACCACATCACAGATCCGACAGGGCTCGACACGGGGCGGTTCGGGCGCGATCGGTTCTACGGCTCGTCATCGTCTCGACGATCGTGGCATCGGCTCGGCCGCGGTGCTGGCGCCCTCACCGCCCGATCGCAAAGTATTCGAAACCCTGACTTCGAATCGCCGGGTCGTAGAGATTGCGGCCGTCGAAGATGATCGGTTGCTTGAGCGTTCTTTTCAATGCGGCGAAGTTGGGACTCTTGAAGGCCTTCCACTCGGTCATGACGATCAAGGCGTCAGCATTCTCGGCGGCCTTCATCGGTGAATCGGCATAAAGCACCCGGCTGTCTCCCAGGACGCTCCCGCCGAGGTCCTGCGCCAGCACGCGCTTGGCCTCCGGGATGGCGATCGGGTCGTAGGCGACGACGCGAGCGCCGTGCTCGACCAGCGCCTTGATCATGATCCGGCTGGGCGCCTCGCGCATGTCGTCGGTGTTGGGCTTGAAGGAGAGTCCCCAGAGCGCGAACGTGCGGCCGTGCAGATCCTTGCCGAAGCGGCGGATGATCTTCTCGACGAGGACGCGCTTCTGCGCGTCGTTGACGGCGCGCACCGCTTCCAGGATCTGAAGCCGCTGTCCGTGCTGCCCGGCGGTGTGCACGAGCGCCTGCACGTCCTTCGGAAAGCAGCTGCCGCCATAGCCGACGCCGGCGTACAGAAAACCGTAGCCGATCCGCGGGTCGGCGCCGATCCCCTTTCGCACCTGTTCGATGTCGACGCCGAGCGCGTCGGCGAGGTTGGCGAGCTCGTTCATGAAGCTGATGCGAGTCGCGAGCATCGCGTTGGCGGCGTACTTCGTCAGCTCCGCCGAGCGCACGTCCATGTGCAGCATCCTGTCGCGCTGGCGGTTGAACGGCGCGTAGAGCTCGCTCATCGCGGCGCGCGATCGCTCGCCGGCCGCGCCCGGCTCGCTGCCGATGACGATGCGGTCCGGCCGCATGAAGTCGTCGACCGCCGCGCCTTCCTTGAGGAACTCCGGATTGGCGATGATCGCGACGGGCGAGGCCGACATGCGAGCGACGGTCTCGTCCGCGGTAGCCTTTCGCTTGTCGAGCTGCTCCAGGATCACGCCGCACAGGCGCTCTGCGGTTCCCACCGGCGCCGTCGATTTCTGGACCACGATCTTGTCGCTTTGCATGTGCTCGCCGATGCTCTGCGCGGCCGCCAGCACGTAGCGCAGGTCGGCGCTGCCATCCTCGTCGGCCGGCGTGCCGGTGGCGATGAAGACGACGTCGCCGTGGCGGACGGCTGCGGCGACGTCGGTCGTGAAGGCGAGGCGTCCGAAGCCGGTATTGCGGCGGATAAGTTCGGCGAGGTCGCGCTCGTGAAAGGGCACCTCGCCGGACTGGAGGAGATCGATCTTTTCACGGTCGACGTCGAAGCACACGACGTCGTTGCCGATTTCAGCCAGACACGTCGCGGTGACGAGCCCGACGTAGCCGATGCCGAGGACGGAGATGTTCATGGTGCTGATCGGAAGGTTGGCCCGCGGCGGCAGACGTCCGCCGGATACCGTGCGGCTCTAGCAAGCCGCGAGCCGCGCAGTATCAGCCGCCGAGGCTGTCGCTCGGCGCGCCGATCGGGCAGCGCATCCAGCGCAGCTCGAGCGCGACCTGCCCGCCGGCTACGAGCATCGCCACCGCCAGCCGCGCGAGCGACGATTCCATCCGAACCGACGAGACCTCGACGACGTGGCCGTTGCCGTCGGTCGTCACCGAGGCGTGCATCGAGCACGAATAGAGCGCCAGCAGCGCGGCGCAGAGGCAGCTGACGAGAACGAGGGTGCGGCGCACGAAGGCTCCGGAAATCTCGGATGTGCGCATCGTAGCGCGCGCGCCGGGCGCTCGTCGGACAAGCGGAAGGGCGGCGTCGGACAAGCGCGCGAGACGCGACGCTGGTCTCCTCAGCGAGCTCCTCGCGTAAGAAGATGCGGCCTGCCCTCGGAAGGCGTTCGCCAAGGCGAAGGGCGGTCCGGCCGAGGCCGAGCCGCTTCACTCAACTCTGGAGACTTTCGATCATGAAGAAATACGCAACCCTGCTCGCCGGCGTGCTCAGCGCCATGACCTTCGCGTTGCCCGCCGCCGCGGCGGACGATGCGGCCAAGGCCTCGATGAAGCAGGCCGACAGCAGCTATGACATGGCCAAGAAGCAGGCCAAGGCCGACGAGAAATCGGCGATGGCCCAATGCGACACCAAGAGCGGCGACGCCAAGAGCCAGTGCAAGAAGGACGCCGAGGCCACGTACAAGAAGACCATGGCCGACGCCGAAGCCTCGCACGACAAGGCGAAGGCCGATTACAAGGCGAAAAAGTAAGACCGCTTCGATCGTCGAACGCTTCGCTGAAATGGAAACGGCGCCCGAGGGCGCCGTTTCATTGAGGCTCGGAGATCCGGGATCAGCGGACCACGGCCATCTGCTCGCGCTTGTCACCCTTGTAGGTGTAGAGCGTGAGGGCGCCGTTCTTGATGTCGCCCTTGTCGTCGAATGTGATGTGGCCGGTGACGCCGTTGTAGTCGGTCTTGTGCAGGCACGGCAGGTAGACCTTCGGGTCCGCCGAGTTGCACTTCTGCATCGCGGTCGCCATCACCATCACCGCGTCGTAGACGTACGGCGCATAGATCTGGACGTCCGCGCCGAACTTCTTCTTGAAGTTCTCGCGGAACTTCTCCATGCCGACCTTCTGCGTTCCCTCGACGCCGCCCGCCTCGGCGCACACGACCTGGCCGTCGGCCATCGCACCGCCGGCCAGCTTCGGCAGCTCGCCCGAGCAGATGCCGTCGCCGCCCATGAACTTGGCGTTGATGCCGAGCTGCTTCATCTGGCGGATCATCGGGCCGGCAACCGCGTCCATGCCGCCGTAGAAGATGACGTCGGGCTTCTTCGCCTTGACCGCGGTCAGGATGGCGGTGAAGTCGGTCGCCTTGTCGGTCGTGAACTGCTGGTCCTCGATCTTGCCGCCCGACGCCTTGACGGCTTTCGCGAACTCTTCGGCGACGCCTTGGCCGTATGCGGTCCGATCGTCGATGGTGACGATCGACTTGCCCTTCAGTTCCTTGACGGCGTAGCGGCCGAGCGTGCCGCCGAGATGGACGTCGTCGGCGACGACGCGAAACGTCGTCTTGAAGCCCTGGCGGGTGTACTTCGGGTTGGTTGCCGAGGGCGAGATCTGCGGGATGCCGGCGTCGCTGTAGATCTTCGACGCGGGGATCGAGGTGCCCGAGTTCAGGTGACCGATGACGCCGTTGACCTTCGCGTCGACGAGCTTGTTGGCGACCGCGGTGCCCTGCTTCGGATCGGCGGCGTCGTCTTCGGCGACGAGCTCGAACTTCGCCTTCTTGCCGCCGATCGTCACGCCCTTGGCGTTCAGGTCGTCGATGGCCATGCGGGCGCCGTTCTCGTTGTCCTTGCCGAGGTGGGCGATGCCGCCGCTCGTCGGGGCGACGTGGCCGATCTTGACCACCATGTCCTGCGCCGACACGGAGCCGGCGAAGATCGCTGCGGCGGCCGCGGCGATCACGTTCAATTTGACTTGCATGCAAATACCTCCGGGGTTTTGAAATGGATCCGGGTGGCGATCGCCGCGCCCGAAACGCACGACGATAACGCAATTGCCGGGCCCGTCAGCATCGGGACTTTCATCGACAACCGGGCGGGCGGCCGGCTCAGCGGTCTTCGCGGCGCCCCAGTTCCCGCGCGATCGAGCGGGCGACGATGTCGCGCATCGCCGCGGTCAGTTCCTTGCGCGCATCGCGCACCAGCGCATCGGTAGCGCGCGCCAGGATCGGTGCCAGCGCCTCGCGCAGGCGCACTTCGAGCATGAGCTCGACCTGGCGCTGCAGGTCGGCGAGCACGCGCTGGGTGAGCTGGACCTCGCTCGCGGTCGGCGTCGCGCCGGCTTTGGCGGCGGGTGCCGGCGTCTGCGGCGGTCTCGCGGCCGGTGAGCGGGCGGTGGTCGATGCCGCGGCAGACGAAGGCGGGGCGGCTTCCGTGCCAGCTTCTGTGGTCGCCGCCTGTGCCGCCGCGCGATTCGCAACCGTCGCCGGCGCCGCAGGCTGCGTCACCGTTGGCGAAGACGCCGTGACCGCTGCAGCAGGTGGTGTCACCGCGGCCGGTGCGGGCGTGGATGAAGGCGCCTCCGCGCTGGCTGCGGCAGACGAAGCGCCGACACTTCCTGTCTCAGCGACCGGTGCCGAAGCCGTCGCCGGTGGTGGCGCCGCCGTGATCGGCGGCACGACGCTCGCTGGAGCAGACGCCGGCAACTCCTTGGGCGCGCTGGACGAAGGCATTGCCGCCGTCGGCGCCGCGGCGGTCGCCGTCGCCCCCGGCCCAGCGGTCGCAGCGGTGCCCGCCGGCATGGCCGCTTGCGAAGCAACCTTCACCGGCGACGTCGTCGCCGGCGGCGACCGCAAAGGTGGCGCTGGCGCCGGCGTCGCCGCGCGTGTCGACGCTGGAGGTGTCGACGCTGGTGTCGACGCTGCGGGTGCTGGCGTTGCGGGCGCTGGCGTCGCCGATGCCGGCGACGTTGCGACCACTGGCGCTGCGGCAGGCGTCGTCGACGCCGCAGTGGACGCTGGCCGCGCGGGCGCCAGCGCCGGCGCAGACGTCGGAGCCGGAGCGGCAGCCGGCGCAGCCGCTGCCGGCGGCGCCACGGCGGGCGCTGGCGCAGCACCCGCCCCCGGCCAGGGAACGACCTCGGTCAGGGTCGGAATCGTCCCCGGCGGCGGCCGTCCGGTGCTCATGCCGCCACCTCGTTGCCCTTGATCGGGTAGCCGCGTCGC
>Ga0207706_10006334_pt1 | contig 10992 bp, 16 predicted proteins | sample KBSC53metaG_FD_184318 | JGI IMG/M metagenome (GOLD analysis project Ga0207706, IMG submission 184318) | Corn rhizosphere microbial communities from Kellogg Biological Station, Michigan, USA - KBS C5-3 metaG (SPAdes) (version 2) | ecosystem: Host-associated > Plants > Roots > Rhizosphere > Soil ... | reverse complement strand
GAGGTCGACCTGGCGGCCGTCGCTGCTGACGCGGATAATCTCCCAGACCGCTGTCGAGCCTTTGGGGATGACGTATGCGCCGACATAGAGCGCGGCTGGAGGCGAGGACCTCGGAGGGTTCGGTGCTCTCGCTGGTGGCTTCTTTCGGCTAGCCATAGCCGTTACTCGTGCTCCGCGATCGCAGTGCGGAGCTGGTCGCAACGGAACTCGTATCCGGCCTGGAGCTGGAGCAGCCCGGTCAGCACCATCACCAGCCCCGCCACCGAGCCTTCCTCACCGCCCACTTCATGCGCCCGACTGACGCCTGCGCCGTGCGCGCCAACCCCGAACAACGCACCGCGCGCCAGGGCACTGCGCAACGGCAGCCACTTGAGCAATACGCCGCCGAGCATCGCGCCGAACACACCGGTAAACATCACGAACACGGCAGTCAGTTCCGGCACGCCACCGAGATCCTGCGCCAGCGGCATGGCGAATGGCGTGGTGATCGAACGCGGCACCAGCGACATCGTCACCGAGCTATCCAGCGCCAGCGCTCTGGCCAGGCCGAACGACGTAGCGATCGACGCCGCGCTGCCGGCAAGCATGCCCAGCAACAGCGCTGACCAGTGCCGCACCAGCAGACGCCGCTGCTGCCAGATCGGCACGGCGAAGGCGACCGTCACCGGCCCGAGCACCAGCATCAACCAATGGGTGTTGCTGGCGTATTCGGCATAGGCGGTGTGCAGCGGCACCGCGAGCGCAAGCAGCAGTGCCGGCACCAGAATCAGCGGCGACAGCAAGTAACGCCCGGTGCGCCGGTAAATCCAGCGACTGAACAGGTACGCCAACAGGGTAAAGGCGAGCCAGAACATCGGCATCCATTCAAGCTTCATGGGACCGCCTCAGGCGCACGGCCAGCTCCACGGTGAAGGCTGTCACCAGCATCACCATCAGGGTGCTGGCGCCGATCACCAGCAAAATCCGCCAGCCGTCATCGCGCAACAGCGCGCCGTAGTCGAGCAGACTCATCAGCGCCGGAATAAAGAACAGCAGCATCTCGGCCATCAGCAATCCGGCACCCAGTTGCAGCGCCGCCGGTTTGACCCAACCAAACGCAAACGCCAGCAGCAACAGGGCCATGCCGATCACGCCGCCGGGAATCGGCCAGGCCAGCCACGCGGCGATCTGGCAGCCGAGCAGGTAGAGACCGAGCAACACGGCCAGTTCTGCGAATAGACGGGACAGGTATTTGAGGGATGCGGCGTTCATGATGGGCTCCTTACAGGGGCTTATTTTACGAAGCGGCCTATCATCCCAGAAGCGAATTGTTAGACTCAGTCCTATTCCACAATGGAATCGGAAGATGGAATTCAAACAGCTGCGCAGTTTTGTCGAAGTCATGCACCAGGGCGGCTTCACCCAAGCGGCGAAAACCCTGCACATCAGCCAGTCGGCGGTGAGCAAGCAAGTCGCGCAACTGGAGCAGAGCCTCGGCACGCCCTTGCTCGAACGACTCGGCTCGCAATTGCGCCTGACCGCCGCGGGCAGCGTGGTGCTGCAGCGCGCCGAGGGCATGTTGCGCCTGCGCAATGAATTGCTCAGCGAACTGGATGATCTGAGCCAACTGGCACGCGGCGAATTGCGCCTCGGTCTGCCGCTGTTGGGTAGTGATGCGCTGTTCGCCGGGTTGTTCGCCGAGTATCGCCGGCGCTATCCGAACATCAGCATTCAATTGCTTGAGGGTGGCAGCCGCAATGTCGAGCAAGCGGTGCTCAGCGGCGAACTGGAGTTAGGCGGGAGCCTGCTGCCGAAAGATCCGCAGTTCGATTTCCAGCCGTTCTGCGATGAGAAACTCGATGCGTTATTGCCGGTGGATCATCCGTTAGCGGGGCGCGGCGAGATTGGCCTTGAGGAATTGGCCGACACGCCGTTCCTGTTGTATCAGCGCAGCTTCGTGCTTAATGACCGTTTACTGCAGGCCTGCCAGCAACTGGGCTTTACCCCGAAAGAAGGCGGGCGCAGCGGGCAGGCGGATTTTCTCGTGGCACTGGTGGCCGCCGGGCAAGGCGTGGTGCTGCTGCCCAGCGTGGTGGCCCGGGCACTGGAGCGTCCGGGCGTGGTGCGCCTGACCTTGCGCGCGCCAGATTATTTGCGCTGGGACATCGCCTTCATCTGGCGCCAGGGCGCCTATCTGTCGAAAGCCGCGCAGGCCTGGCTGGCTCTGCTGCGTGAGCGCGGGATCAGCCCTTGAGCGTGGCGATCAATTGCGCCAGCCATGGCTCGGCGTCGGTTTCCGGGGTCACGCTTTCGCTGGCGTCCAGACGCAGCATCTCCTGCACTTCGCGCACGCCCAGTTCGGCGAACAACTCACGCATCAGTTCGCCGCCGCCACAGAACGTGTCGCCGTAACTGGCATCACCCAAGCCGATCACCGCGCCCGGCAAACCGCGCCACGCGGCTGGCAACTGATCGCGAATCATCGAATACAACGGCTGCAGGTTATCCGGCAACTCGCCCATGCCGGTGGTCGAGGTCACCGCGAGGAACGCTTCAGGGCCGAACGCCTGAATGTCCGCCAGGCTGGCGCGCGAGTTGTGGAAGGTTTCAAAACCGGCGTCTTTCAGCAGGTTCTGCGCGTGACGGGCGACTTCTTCGGCCGTGCCGTATACCGAGCCGGAGAGGATAGCGACTTTCATCAATCTGATCCTGAAGCTGAAAAAAAGAGCGGCGATAGTAGCAGTCTGACGCAAAAGCCGCGATCCAGCCCCGATTCGCCGTGATAGCCAGTAGACAGCGGCGTTGGAACTTCTAGAATGCCAGCCATTATCGACACTGAAAGGATTCATTGATGATCAACGCCAGTCTGCTGCAAATGGTGATCAACGCGTCGAACGATGGAATCGTGGTGGCCGAAAAGGAAGGCGAGCAGGACAACATCCTGATTTACGTGAACCCGACCTTCGAACGCCTGACCGGTTACAGCAGCGAAGAGATTCTTTATCAGGACTGCCGCTTTCTGCAGTCAGGAGACCGCGATCAAGCAGGTCTGTGGCTGATTCGCGACACCTTGCAAAACGGCGGGGCGTGCCGGGAAATCCTGCGCAACTACCGCAAGGATGGCACCCCGTTCTGGAACGAACTGTCGCTTTCGACGGTGAAAAACGCTGATGACGGCCAGACTTATTTCGTCGGTGTGCAGAAAGATGTCACGGTTCAGGTCAAGGCGCAGCAACGCGTGATTCAGCTCGAGGCTGAGGTCGCAGCGCTGAAAGCGGAACTGGCAGCGTTGAAAGCGACGAACGGCGTAAACAAAACTGCGAACTAAGTGTCAGTAACTACAATCACCAATGACTTTGTAACTATTTCTTTCGAGCCAGGCCATGCAACGCGACGCACTCCTGACCCAGGATGAGCTGGATTTCATCCAGACCATGCAGCACAACCCGCAGCTCAATGTGCGGGATGCGACGTCGAGCCTGTTGGTCAATGGAGGTTCGCAGATCCGTGACCTGCTCACGCGCCTGGCGGCTCACGAGCAAGTGACCATTCAGGCCAATTTCGAAAATCAGCAAATGACCTTTCCGCTGCACCTGGTGGAAGACGAATTCCACGCGTTGCACCTGCGCCTGGGCGTGCCGAGCATTTACGAAGACGGGCCGATGATTCGCCCATGGCGCCTGACTCTCGAAGAGCCGGTCGCGCTGGAAAATGCCAAAGGGCAACCGGGCATGATGTGGGTGCACGAGGTGTCGCACAAAGGCGTGCTGCTGGAAATGCGCAACAAGACCAAACCGCCCAAGCATTTCGCGCTGTGGTTCAGCCCTTCAGGTTACGAGCGGATTTCCCTGCGCGGCAACTTCGAGCGCGAAACCGAGCACGGTTTCTACGCCTACGAGCTGAGCCAGACCGACGCCGATGAAACCGAACGCCTGCGCCAGTTCATCCTGCAACAACATCGCCTGACCCATCCCGCCCTGCACACCTGATATTCAGGTATCCAGCGTACCTGCGAGAAATTGCGTCATGCGCTGACGCATCGTCGCTCCTTCATTGCCCAGACAACCGATCGAGGATCCGGCCAGACTGTCCTGTGCCAGATCGGCAGCGTCGCCGGCGAGCATTACCTGACAGTCGAGACTCAAGGCCAGTCGATTCAGACGGCGCGGCAAATCCGCGGTGGGGGCGTGGTTGGAAAACAGCACCAGCGCCTGCGGCTTGATCCGCTCGCACACCAGCGCCAACTCATCGAATGGCTGACCGGTGGTCAGCACCCGCACGCCCGCATCATTGCCACTGAGAAACAACGCGGCAACCAGTAGCTCGAGTTCACGACACTGACCGGCGAGCGCACTGACAATCACTTTGCGCGGCTGGGTGCCGCGCAGCGCGACGATCCGCTGCAACACCCGCGCCCGCAGGAACCCGTCGAAAAACAGCCACTCGCTGGTCTGCCCGAAGGCATCCTGGCGCTGCAACATCTGCAGCCACAAAGGCATGAGAATGTTCTGAAACACTACCGGCAGCGAGTAGGACGAGAAGATCTGGTTGTAAACCTGATCCAGCGCGCGGTCGTCGAACGAACTGACGGCCAATTGCACCTGCTGCTGCCATTGCGCGTAATCGGCCTGGACCAGATCATCGGGGATGATATGGGCCAAGGCTTTCAGCGGCTCGGTCCTCGCCAGGATCTTGCCGACCTTGCTCACGGCAACGCCGCGATCAATCCAGTCGACAATGCTGCGCACGCGCTCGATTTCGGTCATCGAATACAACCGGTGCCCGCTTTCGGTGCGCGTCGGCTGGATCAAACCGTAGCGGCGCTCCCATGCACGCAGCGTTACCGGGTTGACGCCGGTCAGCCGCGACACCTCCCGAATAGGGAACAACTCTTCGCGCTCAAGTGCGACAGAGGCCTGCGAGGCAGGGTTAGCGTCCGTGATAACAGCCATGGTGCAGGTTTGTCCGCTCGGTAAATTTGGATCCCATTCTACATCCGATGCCCTCTGTCGGTTCAACCCAATAAACAGAGACGAAAGTCTCTGAAACTGTCATCAAAATCGGGAATAATCCTTGCTTGTTGAAAAGCGCAGGCCCCCACCCCGGCTTGCGCATTGCGAAACCTCCTACCCGGAGCGCCGCACTCGAAATATGGAGATACACAATGTCTACTTCCCCCGTCACGCTGATGGTTGCGCGTCGCGTCGCCGACGGTCGCTATCAGGACCTGATTGCCTGGCTGCGCGAAGGCGAACAACTGGCCACTGACTTTCCCGGTTACCTGGGTTCCGGCGTGCTCGCTCCGCCACCCGGTGACAACGAATTCCAGATCATTTTCCGCTTCGTCGACGAGCAGACCCTGCACGCCTGGGAGCACTCGGTCTCGCGGACCGCGTGGCTGGCGCGGGGCAGCGATCTGTTCGAGCATCCCAAGGAGCATCGGGTCAGCGGCATCGAAGGCTGGTTCGGCGCTGCCGGTCAACGGCCACCACGCTGGAAACAGGCCGTGGCGATCTGGCTGGCATTCTTCCCGGTGTCGCTGCTGTTCAACTTTGTCCTCGGGCCGCTGCTCGGCGAGATGAGCCTGCTGCCACGGGTATTGGTCAGTACGGCGTGCCTGACGCCGTTGATGGTGTATTTCTTTATTCCGTTGTCGACGCGGTTGCTGGCGAACTGGTTGAACAGTGCTCCGGCCCCTCGACTACCTGTTGAACCGGTGACTCAAAACCGATGAGAGCCCATGTGGGAGCGGGCTTGCTCGCGAAAGCGTCATGTCAGTTGATGCATCCGTGCCTGGCACACCGCCTTCGCGAGCAAGCCCGGCTCCCACAAAAGCACAACACCCGTCTTGCGGTAGGTGGGCAACCCGCGTCGCTGTTATAGTTTTTGCTCCAACCGCGACGCGAGCCGTTCATGTCCATATCCTCCGCCCCGATCCTCATCACCGGTGCCGGCCAGCGTGTCGGTCTGCACTGCGCACAGCGTTTGCTTGAAGACGGCCATCGGGTCATCTTCACCTACCGCAGCGAACGTCCGGGCGTACAAGCCCTGCGGGATCTGGGCGCTGTCGCGGTGTTCGCGGACTTCTCCAGCGAAGCCGCCATCCTTGCCTTCATCGATGAACTGAAAACCCACACCGACTGCCTGCGCGCCATCGTCCACAACGCCTCCGAATGGCTGGCGGAAACCCCGGGCAGTGAAGCCGAGGCCTTCTCGCGCATGCTCAACGTGCACATGCTCGCGCCGTATCTGATCAACCTGCACTGCGCCGACCTGCTCAAAGGCTCGACCCCGGCCGACATCATCCACATCAGCGACGACGTCACGCGCAAGGGCAGCAGCAAACACATCGGTTATTGCGCCAGCAAAGCCGGGCTCGACAGCCTGACCCTGTCCTTCGCCGCGCGCTACGCGCCGGCAATCAAAGTCAACGGCATCGCGCCGGCCCTGCTATTGTTCAATCCCGACGACGACGCGGCGTACCGCGCCAGGGCGCTGGCCAAATCCGCGCTGGGCATCGAGCCCGGCAGCGAAGTGATCTACCAGAGCCTGCGCTATCTGCTCGACAACCCCTATGTCACCGGCACAACCCTGACCGTCAACGGCGGACGGCACGTCAAATAAGCTGCTGCGCGAGGATCTCCCATGACCCGTTCCCTGCCCGAGAATTACCGCGAGATCCTCATCGGCCTCGGCGAAGACCCCGACCGCGAAGGTCTGCTCGATACCCCGGTGCGCGCGGCCAAGGCCATGCAATACCTGTGTCACGGCTATGAACAGAGTGTGGAGCAGATCGTCAACGGCGCGCTGTTTGCCTCCGACAGCGACGAGATGATCATCGTCGCCGACATCGAGCTCTACTCGTTGTGCGAACATCACCTGCTGCCCTTCATCGGCAAGGCCCATGTGGCTTATATTCCGACAGGCAAGGTGCTGGGGCTGTCGAAGATCGCGCGGCTGGTGGACATGTTCGCCCGGCGCCTGCAGATTCAGGAAAACCTCACCCGGCAGATTGCCGATGCGGTGCAACAGGTCACCGATGCCGCCGGCGTCGCGGTGGTCATCGAGGCCCGGCACATGTGCATGATGATGCGCGGTGTCGAGAAACAGAATTCGACCATGAACACCTCGGTCATGCTCGGCGCCTTTCGCGACTCGAGCAACACCCGCCAGGAGTTCCTGCAATTGATTGGACGGAGCAAGTAAATGTCACAACTTCAACCGGGAATGGCGCGCATCCGGGTCAAGGATCTGCGCTTGCGCACCTTTATCGGGATCAACGAGGACGAGATCCTCAACAAGCAGGATGTGCTGATCAATCTCACGATCCTGTACGCGGCGCAGGAAGCGGTGCGCGACAACGACATCGATCACGCGCTGAATTACCGCACCATCACCAAGGCGATCATCGCCCACGTCGAGGGCAATCGGTTTGCGCTGCTCGAACGCCTGACCCAGGAACTGCTGGATCTGGTGATGACTCATGCTGCGGTGCTGTACGCCGAAGTCGAAGTCGACAAGCCGCATGCGCTGCGTTTTGCCGAGTCGGTGTCAATCACGCTTGCAGCGAGCCGCTAGCTTCAAGCTTCAAGCGGCAAACTGTAAACTTCGTATCAACGCCACCCATCTTGCAGCTTGAAGCTCGTCGCTTGAAGCTGTCTCGCAGAGACTCCCATGACCGAGCAACAACGCCTCGAACTCGAAGCCGCCGCTTTCCGCAGGCTGGTCGCCCATCTGGACAGCCGCAAGGACGTGCAGAACATCGACCTGATGAACCTCGCCGGATTCTGCCGCAACTGCCTGTCCAAATGGTACAAGGCTGCCGCCGATGACCGTCAGATCGAGGTCAGCCTCGACGACGCCCGTGAAGTGGTTTACGGCATGCCTTATGCCGAATGGAAAGCCCAATACCAGCAAGAAGCCAGCGCCGAACAACAGGCGGCGTTCGCCAAAGGAAAACCCAATGAGTGATCTGAACACCCTGCGCGCCAGCCTCAAAAGCGGCGAACACGCTTTCGCCGACACCCTGGCTTTCATCGCCGCCGGTTACGACTACCAGCCTCAGGCGTTCAACAACGGTGGCGTGGAAAACGCCGCCGGGCAGAACGAAGGTTCGTGCAAGACTTTGGGTCTGGCACTGCTGGAAGGCTTGAGTGATGAAGAAGCGCTGCTGGCGTTCGGTGAACATTACCGTTCGGTGGTGGCGACGCCTGAGGGCAGCGACCACGGCAATATCCGCGCGCTGATCAAGCACGGTCTGGCGGGTGTGAAGTTCAAAACGCAGCCCCTGACCCGTCGCTGATTTCCATAGCCAACGCCATCCCCTGTGGGGGCGGGCTTGCTCGCGAAGGCGCCGTGCCAGGCGACTTTTCTTTGTCTGACGCACCGCTTTCGCGAGCAAGCCCGCTCCCACAGGGTTATGCGATGTAGCGGAAATACGGGCATAAAAAAACCGGCCGAAGCCGGTTTTTTTTGTGTCTGCGATTTAGAACGAAGCGTTCTGCAGACCGTCCAGGTAACGCTCGGTGTCCAGTGCCGCCATGCAGCCAGCGCCGGCCGAGGTGATGGCCTGACGGTAAACATGGTCAGCCACGTCACCGGCAGCGAAGATGCCTTCAACGCTGGTGGCAGTGGCGTTGCCGTCACGGCCGCCCTGCACTACCAGATAACCGTCTTTCAGGGTCAACTGGCCTTCGAACAGCGAAGTGTTCGGGGTATGGCCAATGGCGATGAACACGCCGTCGACTTTGATCTCGTCGAAGCTGCCGTCGTTGTTCTTGAGGCGCGCACCGGTCACGCCCATGTTGTCGCCCAGCACTTCGTCGAGGTTGGCGTTCAACTTGAGGATGATCTTGCCTTCGGCCACGCGGGCGTTGAGCTTGTCGATCAGGATCTTCTCGGCGCGGAAGGTTTCGCGACGGTGGATCAGGGTCACGGTGCTGGCGATGTTAGCCAGGTACAGCGCCTCTTCAACAGCGGTGTTGCCGCCGCCGACCACAGCCACTGGCTTGTTGCGGTAGAAGAAACCGTCGCAGGTCGCGCAGGCCGAAACGCCTTTGCCCATGAACGCTTCTTCCGACGGCAGGCCCAGGTAGCGAGCGCTGGCACCGGTAGCGATGATCAGGGCGTCGCAGGTGTAAGTCGCGCTGTCGCCGGTCAGGGTGTACGGCTTGGCAGCGAAGTCCACGGCGTTGATGTGATCGAAAACGATCTCGGTTTCAAAACGCTCGGCGTGCTCACGCATCCGCTCCATCAGCGCCGGGCCGGTCAGGCCGTGTACGTCGCCTGGCCAGTTGTCGACTTCGGTGGTGGTGGTCAGCTGACCGCCGGCCTGCATGCCGGTGATCAGCAGTGGCTTGAGGTTGGCACGGGCGGCGTAGACCGCAGCGCTGTAACCGGCAGGGCCGGAACCGAGAATAATCACTCGCGAATGACGGACTTCAGACATGACCTGCTCCTGTTGACCGGGCCGAAACACTGGCGCGGAACGCCGGACTGCCGGCGGGAATAAAAAAGGACTGTGGATAACCTTGGGGAAGGCATGAGCTCGACAGTCCTGTAAAAAGTTGGGTGCAGCGTATCGAGGGGGGCAAGATTAAGGAAATACGGATTAACAATCCAGCTCATAGGTGGTCTCTATACGCAGACTCCGACCGGATCGACGTCTTTGTTACAGTGAATGTCGATCGCTCTGCCGCGCTTTCGCACCTGTTGCAAAGTCGGTAAGGTCGGCGCGTTTTCCCTTGCTCGGAGCACCTTATGCCCGCCCCTGTTCTGTCCGGCCCGCAATACCTGCGCGAAGGCCTCAAACTGGTTCTCAGCCCGGGCCTGCGCCTGTTCGTGTTGCTGCCACTGGCGATCAACCTGGTGCTGTTCGTCGGATTGATCTATCTGGCCGGCCATCAGTTCAGCCTGTGGGTCGACAGCCTGATGCCGTCGCTGCCCGACTGGCTGAGTTTCCTCAGCTACATCCTCTGGCCGCTGTTCGTGGTGCTGGTGGCGTTGATGGTGTTCTTCACCTTCACCATGCTCGCCAACGTGATCGCGGCGCCGTTCAACGGTTTCCTCGCGGAAAAAGTCGAAGTGGTGGTACGCGGCACCGATGATTTCCCGGCCTTCAGCTGGGGCGAACTGATTGCGATGATCCCGCGCACCCTCGCCCGGGAAATGCGCAAACTCGGCTACTTCCTGCCGCGGGCGATCGGCCTGTTCATTCTCTCGTTCATCCCGGTGGTGAACATCGTCGCCGCCCCGCTGTGGCTGCTGTTCGGCGTGTGGATGATGGCGATCCAGTACATCGACTACCCGGCGGACAACCACAAACTGGGCTGGAACGAGATGCTCGCCTGGCTGCGGCAGAAACGCTGGCAGAGCATGAGTTTTGGCGGGATCGTCTATCTGGCGCTGCTGATTCCGGTGGTGAACATTCTGATGATGCCGGCGGCGGTAGCGGGAGCGACGTTGTTCTGGGTGCGTGAACAGGGCGAAAAGTCGCTGACGATCCCGCCAATCTCTTGAGCGATTCTGGCGCAGACGCCTTGGTATCACCATGGTCTCTGCGCTGCAACCTGTTACTTATGACAGTTGGCAGTTGCCAATTTCCAGCATCAACTACACCCTCGGCTGATCCGTCATCGAGAGTGTTCCTGTTGTCCGGTCAAGTGAAGCCTTCATCCATTTGGAGATTGCACTTATGACCAGAATTTCAGCTGCCAAACCCCGAGAACTCGTCAGCACGGAGTATCCCTGGCTTGAAATGAGCCCTTGCGTACTGTTCGCCACCGGCCACACCGGCGTCCCCTACAACATTCTCGCGACCACACGTATCTACATCTCTCACGAGAGCCTGCGTCCGCTGGCTACCCGCCTGACGCAGGGTTTTGTCGGAGCCGCCGAGCTGACCACACCGCCAGCAATCGTGCTGATGTCGGGCTCACCGGAACAAGCAGGCAGTGGTGACGTGGAGCTGAGGCTTGAGGTTCCCGACACCAGCGGCGTGGTGATCCCCGTGCA
>Ga0207706_10006330_pt1 | contig 10997 bp, 8 predicted proteins | sample KBSC53metaG_FD_184318 | JGI IMG/M metagenome (GOLD analysis project Ga0207706, IMG submission 184318) | Corn rhizosphere microbial communities from Kellogg Biological Station, Michigan, USA - KBS C5-3 metaG (SPAdes) (version 2) | ecosystem: Host-associated > Plants > Roots > Rhizosphere > Soil ... | reverse complement strand
CCCCGCACCCCGCACCCCCGCACTCACGCACCGACTTCCCGCGCCGGCCCCTCGTCCGCCGGCAGCCAGAGCGTGAAGGTGCTCCCGCGGCCCACCTCGCTGTCCACGGTGATGCACCCGCCCAGCGCCGAAGCCACGCGCTGGCTGATGGCGAGGCCCAGGCCGAAGCCGCGCGCCGCGCTGGGCGTCAGCCGCCCGAACTCGCGGAAGATCTCGCCGTGCTGCTCGCGCGGGATCCCCGGTCCGGTGTCGGCCACGTCCACCGCCACCCACCGCCCGCGCCGCGGCGGCCCGCTCCCGTTGCCGTCGCCGTCGTGGCCGCGCAGGTCCACGCGCACGGTCACGTTTCCCTGGGGCGTGTACTTCACCGCGTTGGAGATCAGGTTGCCCAGCACCTGGCGCGCGCGGACCACGTCGGTCACCACCACCGGCAGGTCGGGCGGGAGTTCCACCCCCAGCTCCAGGCCGCGGGCCGCGGCCTGCGCGTGGTACTCGGCCACGATCTCGCGCGCCACGTCGCGCACGTCCACGGGGCGGCGCTGCACCTCGATCTCCCCGGCCTCGGCGCGGGCCAGCTCCAGCAGGTCGCCGATCAGCTCCAGCGCACTGCGGATGCTCGCGCGGATGCGGCCCACGCTCTCCAGCTGCCGCGGCTCCAGGTCGCCCAGGACCCCCATCTCCAGCAGCGAGGCGTGGCCGTCCGCCGCGCCCAGAGGGTTCTTCACGTCGTGGCTGAAGCCGCGCAGCAGCCGCACCCGTCCCTCGGTGATGCGCTCGAGTTCGGCGCGGCGCTGCTGCGCCTCTTCCATCAGGTGCACGCGGCGCAGCGCCACCGTGGCCAGGTCGGCGAAGGCCTGCGCGCGCGCCACCTCGTCGGGGGTGAAGGCGTGCCCCCGCGCCGCGCGCACCAGCACCAGCGCGCCGATCGCCTCGCCGCCGTCGGCCAGCGGCACCACCAGCGCGGGGCAGCCGGCGCACACCTGGGCCAGCTCGCCCGGTACCGGCCGCTCCGCGCGCGACAGGTCGGCGATGGCCTGCGGGCGCCCGCACTCGATCACATACTGCGCGAACGACCCCTCGTACGGGATGCGCGCGTCCAGCGGCGGCGGATGCTCCCCCGCGGCGGCCACCACCGCCACCTCGCCCTTGGCCGCGTCGATGCGCTCCACGAAGGCGCTCTCGGCGCCGGTGGCCAGGATCGCGTTCTCGGCGATGGCCGTGATCACCTCGTCGGTGGTGTTCCGGGCCGAGACCGCGCCCGTGGCGCGCCGCAGCGCCGCCTCCTCGCGCGCCAGACGCCGCGCCTCGTCGGCCAGCGCGCGCTGCCTCTGCCCCAGCCGCACCATCGCCACCGCCGCCGCCAGCCCCGCGACCGCGAGGACCACGCCCAGCACCTGCGCGATCTCCTCCTCGCGGTCCATCGCCGCGATCAGTCCTTTCTCGATGCGGCCGATCTCGCCGTCCACGCTGTCGCCGGCCGCCAGCACGGCGCGGTAGCGCTGCTCCTGGCGCGTGAAGTCATGCAGGAGCTCGGCGGACCCGGCGCGGCCGGCCAGCACCTCGCGGTGCGGGCGGCGCCACACGTCGCCCAGCCGGCGCATCTCGCGCAGCCTTCGGCCCACGGCGGGGTCCAGCGGGGCCGCCATCCGCTCCGCGCGGTCGTACAGCACGGCCTCGGAGTCGGCGGCCGCGCGCAGCCTCCGGAGAAAGGCGGTGTCGCCGTTGAGCTGGTACCCACGGAAGGCGCCCACCTGCTCGCTCTCGGTCATCTCGATCTGCCGCACCAGCGCCCGCAGCGGCTCCAGCTCGTGCTGGATGCGCGTCTGCAGGTTGCGGGTGCGCCACTCGAAGGCGAACGGCGCCAGTGCCAGCGCCAGGAGCGAAAACACGAGCAGCGCCCGCCACGCCGGCGCGGGCCCCGCGCCGGGGAGCGAGTCGTGTGCTGCCGGGTCGACCGTGGACTGCCGGGCCAGGGATCACCTCCGTTCTCGATGTCGTGATGGGGTGCCAACCGATTGCACGCGCCGGGCCGCGGGTTCAGGAGACTCTGGATCACGCCGTGGACGGCCGTGCCGCGGCGCATCGGATCCGTTTGCCCGGCGTCTCCCGGCCCGGTAGATTCCACCGCGCGCGCGGCCAGACAGCGCGCAGCCGTCGCTCCGCCCCCGAGTACCGCGGGGCGGAGTTTTTGTTGCTCATCCCGCCGTTCATCCGGCGGCCGCGGAACCGCGAACAGCGGTCACACGGAGGAGCGGAGAAGAACGGAGGAACGGAGCACTCCGCCGCGCGCGGGACGGACCCCTCCCTTTCCGCTTCCTCCATCGATCATTCGACGGACCCGCCGCGCTGGCGGATTCACGGAAATCTCATGAAGTACGTCGCCGTCTACCTTCTGCTGGTGGGAGTTCCGGCCGCGGGGCTCGCCGCCAGCCTGCGCGCGGGGAACCGCCTGCACGCGCCGCCGCACCTGTCGGGCGAGTGGCGCGTGGAGGGGATGCCGCTGGCGCTGGACGAGGGCGACACCGCCGGCGCCCTCTCCATCTCGCAGTCGGGCGAGCACGTGGAGGTGGTGGTCGGCCCCCGCACGCTGCGCGGCCGCTTCGCCGGCGACTCGGTGGCCGCCTCGCGCGGTGCGATGCGAATGGACGAGAAGGGGCCGTGCGTCAGCGGCGCGGTGCGGCTGGACGTGCGCGTGGACACCGCCGCCCGGCCGATGCGGCTGTGGGGAACGTGGCGGGCGGACGAGGCCGGATGCGAGCCCGTGCGCTTCGCCGCCACGCAGGCCGCGGACGGGGGCCGGTGATGCCGCGCCTCGGCCTGCTGCTGGTGCAGATCGCGGTGGTGGTGATCGCCGCGCGGGTGGTGGGGCTGCTCTTCCGGCGCATCCGCCAGCCGCAGGTGATGGGCGAGATGGTGGCCGGCATCCTCCTGGGCCCGTCGTTCCTGGGCGCGGTGGCGCCGGGGCTCGCCGCGCGGCTCTTTCCCCCGGCGTCGCTCGGCTTCCTGAACTCCATCAGCCAGGTGGGGCTGCTGGTGTTCATGTTCCTGGTGGGGCTGGAGCTGAACCCCCGCCTGTTGCGCGGCCGAGGCTACACCGCCGTGGTCACCAGCCACGCCAGCATCGTGGTCCCCTTCTTCCTGGGCTCGCTGCTGTCGCTGCGGCTGTATCCGCGGCTGTCGGACGCGTCGGTCCCCTTCACCGGCTTCGCCCTGTTCATGGGCGCGGCCATGAGCGTGACCGCCTTTCCCGTGCTGGCGCGCATCCTCGCCGAGCGCGGGCTGATGCGCACGCGCGTGGGCACCGTCGCCATCGCCTGCGCCGCCGTGGACGACGTGACGGCGTGGTGCATACTGGCGGTGGTGGTGGCCATCGTGCGCGCCACCGGCCACGGCCTCCCGCCGTGGATGACCGTCGCCGGCTCGGGCGTCTACGTGGTCGCGATGATCTTCGTCGTCCGCCGCGCGCTGGCGCTGCTGGAGCGGCGGTACGAACAGAACGGCCGCGTCACGCAGGACATGCTGGGCGTGATCCTGCTGGTGGCGCTGGCGTCCGCGTGGGCCACCGAGGCGCTGGGGGTGCACGCGCTGTTCGGCGCCTTTCTGGCCGGCGTGGTGATGCCCAAGGGCGAGGGTTTCGTGCACGCGCTGACCGGCAAGCTCGAGGACGTGACGGTGGTGCTCCTCCTCCCGCTCTTCTTCGCCTTCACCGGGCTGCGCACGCGGATCGGGCTGGTGGAGGGGGCGGAGATGTGGGGCTACTGCGGCCTGATCGTGCTGGTGGCCGTGGCGGGCAAGTTCGGCGGGTCGGCGCTGGCGGCGCGGCTCACGGGGATGAACGGGCGCGAGGCGGCGGCCATTGGCGCGCTGATGAACACGCGCGGGCTGATGGAGCTGGTGATCCTGAACATCGGCCTGGACATCGGGGTGATCAGCCCCGCCGTGTTCGCCATGATGGTGCTGATGGCGCTGGCCACCACCTTCATGACCTCGCCGCTGCTGGAACTCGTCTACCCCGCCCGCCTGATCCGCCACCCGGACGCCCCCGGCGACACTGCCGCCGGCGATGCTTCGGCGGCCGCGGAAGAGGAGGACCTCCGGCTGATCGTGTGATCGCCGTACCGGCTACGGGAAGCCTCGCCAACGGCGCGAGGCTGCGGGGACGACGCTGGTGCGGACGCCGCGGCATGGTCCACCGCGGATCGCAACGAGAGAAGCCCCACCGCTGGTGAGGCTTCTCTCGCTCGATCTCCGTCCCCTGTCCCCTGTCCCCTGTCCCCTATCCCCTGTCCCCTATTCCCTGTCCCCTGTCATCTCACCAGCGGCCCCCACTGCGGCACGGGGCGGCAGAGACGCATCACGTTCGGGGGCGTGCCCGGCGGCGGCGGCGGGCCGGGGTCGATGCGCAGCACGCTGGCGTTGGGCAGGTGCAGCCCCTCCACCACGCAGAAATCCTTCTGCCGCGCCGCGAGCACGGGGTGCAGGTAGCGCGGAGCCAGGTCGCGGATGGCGTCGAACACCACGTACTGCGCATGGGCCGCCCGCGCGGCGGCGAAGAAGGTGTCGGGGTCGGCGCTGAGCGGGTAGGTGCGGCTCTGGTAACCGGAGAGCGCGTACCAGAAGGTGGCCTTGCGCGAGAGCGCCACCGCGCCTGCCGGCAGCTTGCCGCGCGTCATCTCGGCCAGCTTCAGGAAGTCGTGGTACTCGTCGTTCATGCAGGGGATGGTCTCGCCCGCGGCCATCATCGCCGAGCACTCGTGCCCCACGGCCACCACCCGCCGCGTTCCGGGGATGGCCAGGATCAGCAGCAGCGCCGCCGCCGTGGCGGGCACCACCCGGGTGAGCGAGGGCACGCCCAGCACCCCGGCCGCGCCGCGCAGCGCCTCGCCCGCGTAGCAGAGCAGCACCGGCACCAGGGGGAGCAGGAAGCGCTCGCCCGACCAGGTGGGCGGCCACACCAGCAGCAGCGCCACGTACAGCGGCACCCACACCTCCACCAGCCCCGGCCGCCTGAGCCGCCGCACCCACCCGGCCACCGCCAGCAGCGCCAGCGGCACGGTGACCATGCCGCGGAAGGCATCGCTCCAGAAGAAGACCACGTTCATGTGCATGCCCGTGTAGCGGCCGGCGTTGGTGGCCAGCCGCTCGAGCATTCCGCCCACGCCCACCTTGCCCAGCGCGGGGACGTAGGGATCCACGTACAGCAGGAAGCTGGTGTAGCCGGGCGCGCCGTTCAGGTGCCCCCACAGCCACCAGAGGAAGGCGGGCGGTAGGAAGACCGCCGCCAGCACCGCCAGGTCGCGCCACTGCCGCCGCAGCGCCAGCCAGGCCACCGCCGCGATCACCAGCGGCAGCCCGGCCGCGCGCACGAAGTTCCCCAGCACCACGCCGGCCACCATCACCCCCAGCCACCGCCCGTGCCGCCGGTCCACCGTGTCGCGCTCGCGCTCGGGCGTGCCCGCCAGGTGCGTGCTGGCCCAGAACGCCAGCATGGTGAGCACCCAGGCGGGCTGGTCCGACAGCTCCCAGTGGCTCAGGTCCAGCACCCCCGGCGCGAACGCCAGCAGCAGCGCCGCGCCGAACGCGATCCCCGGCGTGGAGGTGCGCCGCAGCCAGAGGTAGCTCAGCGCCACCGCGGCCGCCGAGCAGAGCAGCACCACCACCTTCATCACCATCCACCCGCGCAGCCCCAGCGTCCACAGCACCGCCAGGAAGGCGGGCCACAGCGGTGGATACTGCGTGTGCGGCCGCATCGCCGGGTCCCACAGCTCGATGTAGCGGTGCTTTTCGGCGAGCGCCTGGGCCAGCGCCATGTAGGTGGCGTTGTCGCCCCCCACGTACGGCGTGGGGTTGAACGCCATCACGGCCAGCACCAGGTGCAGCAGCGCGAAGCCGAGCGCCAGCTTCCAGGGCGCCGCCGTCAACAGCGTGGTGAACACCCCCGGCCCCGAGGCACGGACGGGGGGCGGCGAGGTGGCGGCCTTGCGTTCGGCGCGCCTGCGCTGGGAACGGGCGTGGGTGTCGGCCACGGCGTGGTCGGCGGATGGGATCGGGGCGGAGCGGTGGGCTGTACGAACCGGAAAGATAACGTGCGCGGCGGGGCACCGGGAGGGAGAGGACTATCCTTTCTTGCCGCGGCCCCGCCCTCCGCCGCCTCCGTGCCCACGGCCGCCACCGTGCCCGCGCCCGATCGGGTTCACCCGTGCGCGCACCTCGCGCGGCACCCGCACCGGCACCCTCGCCGCGGAGGTGGACGCAGCCGACCGCGCCGGCGCGGGGGCGGACGTTTCCGCGGAACCGCTCCCGGGTCCAGCTTCGGTGCCATCGTCCGCGGCCTGCGCGGCGGGCGGGCTCGCCGCCACGCGCCCCGCTCCGCGCCGGTAGACGGTGACGCGGGTGGCGACCACGAACCCGCCGTCCGGCCTCCCCTCCACCCGCACCGAGTCGCCCCGGCCGATCGCCGCGGGCTCGACCGGCGTGCTGTCGGGCTTGACCGTCCCGGTGCCCAGCCCCACCACCACGCGCAGGTCCGGCAGCGCCGCGTCGGCGGGGCGAACCAGCAGCGCCGCGCCGTCCTCCGACGCGGTGAGCACGGTTCCGCGCGCGTCCACGTCGGCGGGCACGGCGTCGTCCCCCGCCATGCGGATGCCGTTCACCAGCAGCAGCGGCGGGCCCTCCAGCGCCAGCGCGCGCGGAAAGGCGCGGCGCGTGGGGCCGTCGGTGCGCAGGCCGCGCAGCGCCAGGCGGGTGCCGGCGGGCACGTTCTGCAACAGCACGCTCCCCACGGTGTCCACGCCGCGCACCAGGCGCAGCGTGACCGGGCCGGCGCTCAGGCCCCGCAGGTCGAACGCGCCGCGCCGTACCTCGGCCTCGCGCCCCGCCTCCACCGCGAACACCGAGGTGGGCACCGCCGCCGTGTCGGCGAAGTCGCCGCGGATCGACACGCGCTCGCCGCCCTCGCCGCACGCCGCGAGCGCCGCCGTCAGCAGGGATGTCATCGGGATGATCCGTCTCATGGTCACGCGGTGGGGCAGGGACCGTGCCTCTGCGGCGCCGCCTCTCGGAAGATCCTAGCCCAATAAAGCCTGACGGTTGTGCAAAAGGGAGATAATAGTATTTTAAAAGAAGATCATGCACGATTTCTGCGTGATTCGTCTATAAACTGCTCGGTGCTTGGTGGAGGTGCCGAATGCTCATTCGCTTCAGGGTTGAGAACTTCAGGTCGATCAAGGACGAGCAGGAGCTGTCGCTCGTGGCGTCGGCGCTTACCGAGCATGAGGAGTCGCTCGTGCGGGTGCCGCAGTACGACCTCGATCTCCTGCGCGCCGCCGGGATCTACGGCCCCAACGCGTCCGGCAAGTCCACCGTGGTCGAGGCCCTGGGCTTCATGCAGCTGGCTGTGAGGGACTCGCAGATCCGCTGGGAGCCGCAGGGCGAGGTGCCCCGTACGCCGTTCGCGCTTCACCCGGCGTGCGTGGACTTGCCGTCGCTGTTCGCGGTAGACCTGCTGTTGGACGGCGTGCGCTACGAGTACGGGTTCGTGGCCGACACCTGGCGTATCCTGGAGGAGTGGCTGTTCGCGTGGCCACGCGGCCGGCGCCAGGAGTGGTTCACCCGCGACGTGACCCGCGAGGAGGAGTTCGTGTTCAGCCGGCTGCTGACGGGTGAGAACCGCGCGATCACCGCGCTCACCCGGCCCAACAGCCTCTTCCTGTCGGCCGCCGCGCAGAACAACCACGAGATGCTGTCACCGGTGCACCGCTGGTTCGCCGACCAGCTGCTGGTGGCGAGCGACCGGATGCGGCGGGTGCTGACCTCACGCGTGAGCCGCGGCTGCCGCGACGCCGCGTACCGGGAGCGCGTCTACGAACTGCTGCGCAACGCCGACCTGGGGATCAGCGGGCTTGAGTTGGTTGAGGACGACGCACCGGAGGCCGTGTTCGAGGAGCGGGTGGTGCGTTTCCTCCGTAGCGACGCCGACGTGCGGCTCCTGCACCGCGCCACCAGCGGGGCCGACGTGGCGCTGCCGTTCTTCGAGGAGTCGGCCGGCACGCGCACGCTGTTCGCGCTGGCCGGGGCGGTTGTCGAGGCGCTGGCGAATGGGGGGACGCTGGTGGTGGACGAGCTGGACCGCAGCCTTCATCCGCACCTCTCCACCCATGTTGTGCGCACCTTCGGCGACCCGGCGGCCAACCCGCGCAACGCGCAGCTGATCTTCAACACGCACGACACCAACCTGCTCGACGCCGGCATCCTGCGGCGCGACCAGGTGTGGTTCACCGATAAGGGCGACGACGGCGCCACACACCTGTTCCCGCTCACCGACTTCCGCGCCCGCAAGTACGAGAACCTGGAGCGCGGCTACCTGCAGGGCCGGTACGGCGCTGTACCTTCGGTGGGCATGGCCACGCCGTTGCGGAGCACCGCCGGCTGATGGCCCGGCGTGACCCTGACGGCGATCGCGGCCGCCCGCTGCGCCGGCGGGCGGCGTTTCGCGATCCCCTGCCGGCGATGCTGGTGGTATGCGAAGGACAGGTGACGGAGCCGCAGTACTTCGACGGCTTCCGCCAGACCCACGGGGCCAACACCGTGCGCGTGGTGGTGAAGAGCCCCGGCGGCGACCCCCGGGCGCTGGTGGAGCGCGCGGTGGCGCTGCGCGCCGAGGCTGCGGCCGAGGCACGGCGCGCCCGCGACGCGAACCTGGCGTACGACGAGGTGTGGTGCGTGTTCGACGTGGACGAGCACGCCCGCGCCCACGCAGCCCGCCAGCTGGCCGCGCAAGCGGCGGTGCACCTGGCGGTGTCGAATCCCTGCTTCGAGCTGTGGCTGCTGCTGCACTTGGCCGACCATGGAGCGCACGTGACCGCGGCGCAGGCCGGCCGTCTCCTGCGCAAGCACCTGCCGACATACGACAAGCACCTGCGTTTCCACGACTTCGTGGCGGGGTATCCAGACGCGGTGCGGCGCGCGGAGTCGCTCGGCCGGCGGGTGGCGGACGCGGGGCGGACGGACGGGAACCCGTCGACCGGCGTGTACCGCCTTACCGAGCGCATTCGGCAATTCGGAAAGGAGGCGCGGCTGCAGGACCGCCTTCCCGCACATCCACAGGGTAAGAGTCGTAGATCCGTCTCTTAGAGGCAATTCTGCCGGTTAAGGATCGGATTTTCGATCTTTGGGAGAATCTGAGGAGGAGAGGTCCCAGGCGTACCATCGTCAGGTCCGCGCGCTCGATCCTTCGGGACCGGCGCGCGGACGTGCGCTACGCCGCCACCGGCTCGCCTTCGCCCACCACCGCTGCGATGCGGGAGCGAACGGCGTCCATCAGCCGGTCGGAGCCGGTGGCGGCCAGGGCGGCCACCTGGTGGGCGGGGATCGGGTCCAGGAAGTGGATGTGGATCGGGCGCGGGGTGATGCGCCACGAGCCCTTGCGCATGATGTGGTAGCTGCCGGTGATGGCCGTGGGCACGACGGCCACCCCCGACTCGGCCGCCAGCATGAACGCGCCCTTCTTGAACGGCATCAGCCGGCCCGTGCGCGAGCGGGTGCCCTCGGGAAAGATGACCACCGCGCCGGGGCTGCGGCGGATCTTCTCGCCGGCCGCGCGCAGGCTGTCGATCGCGCGGTCGCGGTTGCCGCGGTCGATGGTGATGTGCCCCGCGCCCTCCATCGCCCGGCCGAAGAGGGGGACGCTCATCAACTCCTTCTTGGCCACGAAGTGGTAGTTCACCTCGATCACCGAGGCCAGCGCGAACACGTCGAACCACGAGATGTGGTTGGACGCGATCACCTGCGGGATCCCCTCGCGCACATTCTGGCGGCCGTGCACCACCAGCGGGCAGCCGCTGGCCCAGATCACCGAGCGCGCCCAGCGGCGGGTGACCGTCACGTACCAGGCGGCGTCCTTGCGCCCGCGCCGCGCCTGCCACAGCACGGCCGGCCCCCACCACAGCAGCGCCACGAGCGCCACCAGCGCAGTCCAGATGGTGCGAATCAACCGTTCCTCCCGCGGGTGATGTGGGGCGCGAGCCTGACGCCGGTGCCGTTGCTTCCGCAAAATAATCGCTCCGCGCCACCCTCCGCACCCCTCCCCAGCCGCGTCCACCGCGATCCACGAGGGAATCCTTCGCCGCGGGGCCGCGAACCCCGTCGCACCGGGCGAGTTCGCCTTCGTGACGCGTCGCTGTGCCCGCACCGCCCCCGGATTGGGGGACTTCGCTGCACCACCCTCATTTCCCGTCGTGGACTGGCTCGCGGGACACTCGTACGATGCGTACTTCCCGGCCCCTGCGGCCCGTGCGGTGTGGCCGACCTCCGTGGTGCGCGAGCTGGTGACGTGGGCGGGGGTGGTGCCGGTGGTGGCCGCCGTGGAGCTGACCGGCGAGCGGGCGGGCCTGCTGGCGGAGCTGTGGGACGCGGGGGTCAGCGAGGTGGTGGACCTGCGGCCAGCGCCCACCACCGCGGCTGATGGCCGGCCTGCGGGCGGCGCACGCGCGTCCCTTCAAGCTGCGGCTCGAGGCCGGGGTGTCACCGCGCGTGGGCGCCCGCGAACGCACGCTGCTGGGCTGGTGCGAGCGCGAGCGCCTGCCGGCGCCCAGGCGGCTGCTGCTGTGGCTGCGGATGGCGCTGGCCGCGGCGCTGCTGGAGCAGCCCGGCCGCCGCGTCGTTTCCGCCGCGCGTGGGGCCGGCTACGCGAACGACCACTCGCTGCGGCGCGTGCTGCGCACCGAGCTGGGCGCCGCCGCCGGAAGCGCGCCTCGCGACGTCACCGTGGCCCGCGTGCTGGAGCGCTTCGACGCCGAGCTGCGCCACCTTCGTGTCACCGCCGCCGCAGCATCCCCTTCATCGCGGTCAGCTCGCCGGCGCGCAGGAAGCGGGTGGCGACGAGCAGGGCGGGGAAGACGAGCAGCACCAGCGCGAGCTTCACCGCCACCGTCCTCCCGTCGGCCGGGGCCCAGCCGTGGCGCGCCAGCCACTGGTCGGCGAAGAAGACGGCGGCCACG
>Ga0207706_10006328_pt1 | contig 10997 bp, 9 predicted proteins | sample KBSC53metaG_FD_184318 | JGI IMG/M metagenome (GOLD analysis project Ga0207706, IMG submission 184318) | Corn rhizosphere microbial communities from Kellogg Biological Station, Michigan, USA - KBS C5-3 metaG (SPAdes) (version 2) | ecosystem: Host-associated > Plants > Roots > Rhizosphere > Soil ... | reverse complement strand
TGCGTGGCTTCCGGAATGAAGACGGCTTCGAGCGGCGCCACGAACGCCGGCTGCCGCACCACGCCGGTTGCAACCATGAGGCCGTAGACGATCAGCACGTGCAGAGCTGCGACGACGATCAGCAAGCCCGTGCGGCGCGTTGTCGAGCCAGTGCCGGGCGCGCCGGGGCGCGAAGTAAGCGTTGCCATAGGCCAGAAACCTCCAAAATTCTTCGGACAGGTTCGCTCCTGCATGCTCGAAACGAATATGCACCGCAAAAGGTTCGATTCTGGCGGCGCGCGCGGACACGGCCATCTGCGAAAAAGTTCCCGTAAACTGCGCGCATGAGTGCAAGTTTGCCGGATACGCACCGGCTATTAGCTGACATGCAGACGCGATTAGCAGGCGCGCGCGAGCACGATGCCGATGCGTGGCAGGAAATTCTTGCGGAACAGCGCGTCGCCGAGACGTTGCCGCGCGTGTGGGCCTGCAGCGAGTTCGTCGCCACTGCCTGCCTGCGCGCCCCGGAGTTGCTGCGCGAGCTGGTCGGCAGCGGCGCACTCTTCGCGCGCGCGGCAGACGATGCGTTTGCTCGCGAGGTTGGCGAGCGGGTGAGCGGCGCGAGCGAAGCGGAAGTGCTCGAGTCGCTGCGTCGTTTCCGCAAGCGCCACACGGTACGGATCGCGTGGCGCGACATTGCCGGCTGGTCCGACCTCGACGAAACCCTGCGCGATCTTTCGGCGCTCGCCGATGCGTGCATCGGCTTCGCCTATACATATATGTATGCGGCCCTGACTGCCCGTTACGGCACGCCGCGCGGCGTGGACAGCCGGCAGCCCCAGCCGCTGATGATTCTGGCGATGGGCAAGCTCGGCGGCCGCGAGCTGAATTTCAGCTCCGATATCGATCTCATTCTTTTATACCCGGAGGACGGCGAATCCGATGGCGCGCGCGCGATCGACAACGCGGAATTCTTCCTGCGGCTCGGACAGAAGATCGTGCAGCTGCTCGCGACCCCGACGGTCGAAGGATTCGTGTATCGCGTGGATCTGCGGCTGCGCCCGTTCGGCGACAGCGGCCGCGTCGCGCTCAGCTTCGCCGCGTTCGAGCACTATCTGCAGGAGCACGGCCGCGATTGGGAGCGCTATGCGTACGTCAAGGCGCGGCCGCTGACGGCGATCGAGCACTTCGCCGAGCTGTACGACGATGTGCTGCGGCCGTTCGTGTATCGGCGCTATCTCGATTACAGCGTGTTCGAATCGCTGCGCGAGATGAAAGGAATGATCTCGCGCGAAGTGGCGCGGCGTGAGCTGCAGGACAACGTCAAGCTCGGCCCCGGCGGCATTCGCGAGATCGAGTTCATCGTGCAGTCGTTCCAGCTGATGCGCGGCGGCAGCGATCGGCGCTTGCAGAGCCGTGAGCTGCGCGCCGTGCTGCCATTGCTCGTCGGTCAGCGGTTCCTGCGACGTGAAGCTGTCACCGAACTGGATGCCGCGTATCGATATCTGCGGGTGGTCGAGAACAGATTGCAGCAGTGGAACGACGAGCAGACTCACCAGCTGCCGGAGGACGAGCCCGGCCGCACGCGGCTCGCGCTCGCGATGGGTGCAAGCGATTGGCATGCATTGAGCGCGGAGTTGGCCGTGCACCGGCAGCGCGTCGCGCAGCACTTCGCCCAAACGGTGTTCGGCCCAGGTGCCAGCTCGCCGGAGCAGGAGAGCCGCACTGCGCTGGTGGACATGGATGTTCCGCCGCTCGATCAACTCCGCGATACCTCTTACTACCGCAGACTGGACGAAACCGGGCGGCGCAGACTGCACGAGCTGCTCGGACGACTGCTGCCGCTCGCTGCGCAGTCGAAGTCGTCCGAAACCACGCTGCTGCGCGTCTTCAAGATCCTGGAGCGCATCGGCGGCCGCACTGTGTATCTGGCTCTCCTGAACGAGAATGCGACGGCGATGCGCCGGCTAGTCTCCTTGTGCGAGCAAAGCCAGTTCCTCGCAGATCAGATCGCCGCGCAGCCGCTGCTGCTCGATGAGCTGATCGACGAGCGCCTGATCGAGGTAGAGCCCGCACGCAGCGACTTCACCGAGGATCTGGCGCTGCGTCGTCAGAACATGCAGAACGAAGAGCCGGAGCGGCAGGTCGAGCTGCTGCGCGAATTTCAGAGCGCGGCCCTGTTCCGGGTCGCGGTCGCCGATCTGATCGGCGGCCTGCCGCTGATGAAAGTGAGCGACCGTCTCACGGACATCGCGGAATTACTCGTGCAGGAGACGTTGGTTCTGGCGCGGGCGCAGATCGAAGCGAAACACGGCGTGCCGCGATACACGGACGCGAGCCAGAGCGCGATCGCCGCCAACATGATCGTAGTCGCGTATGGCAAGCTCGGTGGCCTGGAACTCGGCTATAGCTCGGATCTGGACCTGGTGTTCCTGCATGACTCGCGTGGCGAGGCGCAGCGCACCGATGGACCGCAACCGATCGACAACACGCTGTTCTTCCAGCGCCTCGGTCAGCGCCTCGTTCACCTGCTCACCGTGCACAGCGCTTCGGGTCGGCTGTACGAGGTCGACACGCGGCTGCGGCCGGCGGGCAATCGCGGCCTGCTGGTGCAGTCGCTCGCGGCCTTTCGCGATTACGAATTCCAGGACGCCTGGACCTGGGAGCACCAATCGTTATTGCGTGCGCGGGCGATCGCCGGGCCGCCGCAGCTGTGCGAGCAGTTCGAAAGCGCACGCATCGAAGTGCTGCGCAAAGCCGTGAAGCGCGATGGCCTGCGCGACGAGGTGCGCCGCATGCGCAAGCGCATGCGCGAGAGCCTCTCGAAGGCGCGGCCCGGGCAAGTGGATCTCAAGCAGGACCCCGGCGGCATCGCCGACCTGGAGTTCCTGGTGCAGTTCTGGATGCTGAAGTGGGCGGACCGCTACCCCGAGATCGTCACGTTCTCGGACAACATCCGGCAGCTGGAAAGCCTGGCGTCCGGGGCGATCGTGCCGCAGGAGCGGGTCGACTTCCTGGTCGCGACCTACCGCGCTTACCGCCAGCGCCTGCACCGCTTGTCGCTGGACGGCACGAAGAACCTGGTCGGGGACGACGAGTTCGTGGCGGAGCGCCGCGGCGTGGTCGAGATCTGGGAAGAGGTCATGCGCGAGGCCCTGCGATAGAGCAGGTGTTCTGCGATAATCGCGCCCCATGGACACCGAACCTACGCCCGCGGCACCCGGCAAGAAGCTGATTCAGCCCAATGCCAAGAATCAGTACATGGTCACGGCGGCCGACCTGCCGCTGTCCTGTCCGATGCCGGACATGTACTTGTGGAACTCGCATCCGCGCGTGTTCCTGCCCATCGAGAAGACCGGTTGGGCGAAGTGTCCCTACTGCGGTGCCGAGTACACGCTGATCCGCTGAGACGCGGCGCGCCGCCATGTACGTACCCCGGCATTTCGCGGAGACCCGAGTCGAAGTCCTGCATGAGCTGATCCGCCGTCATCCGCTCGGCACGCTGGTCGTTGCCGCGCCGGATGGCCTGGAAGCGAGCCACGTGCCTTTCGAGATCAGTCCCGAGCCGGCGCCGTTCGGCACGCTGCGCTGCCATGTGGCGCGTGCCAATCCCATCTGGCAACAGATCGATCCGGACAAACCCGTGCTCGTGGTATTTCAGGGCGAGCAGGCTTACGTCTCGCCGAGCTGGTACGCGGCGAAGCAGGAAAACGGCAAAGTCGTGCCCACGTGGAATTACGCCGCCGTCCACGCTTACGGCAGCGCCAAGGCCGTGCAGGATGCCGCGTGGCTGCGGCGCATGGTCGAGGATCTGACCAGTCGCCACGAGCAGGGCCGCGCCGATCCGTGGCACGTGAGCGATGCGCCCGCCGACTACGTGGAAAAGCTGCTCGGCGCCATCGTCGGCGTGGAAATTCCGGTCACACGCATGCTCGGCAAATGGAAGTTCTCGCAGAACCGCTCGACTGCCGACCGGCAGGGCGTGATCTCCGGCCTGGAGCGCGACGGCACTGCGTCGCAAGCAGACGTGGCGGCCATCGTCAAAACCACGCTCTGATCATGGCCGGTTACTCGGGCACGCCGCTCGCGAAAAAGCTCGGCATCGAGCCCGGCACGAAGCTGTTCACCGTCGCTGCGCCCGGTCACTACGATGAGCTGTTGGCGCCGCTTCCCGCTGACGTCAAACGCGTGCGCAAGATCGACGCTGCCGACGTCGCGCATTTGTTCGTGACGACTCGCGCGCGGCTCGACAAGGAGCTGCGCGCGGCGCTGCCGAAGATGCAGCAGGACGCAGCGATCTGGATCTCCTGGCCGAAGAAGGCCGCCAAGGTCGAGACCGACATCACCGAGGACACGGTGCGCGAAGTCGCGCTGCCGCTCGGCCTCGTCGACATCAAGGTGTGCGCGGTCGACGAGACCTGGTCGGGGCTGAAGCTCGTCATCCGCAAGCAGCTGCGGCAGGCACCGGGCCGCTCTCGGTCCTGAAGCCCTCGTCGAGCCAGCCCGTCATTCCGCCGATCATGATCTTCACCGGCCGGCCGAGCCGCGCGAGCCGTATCGCTCCGCGGTGCGCGCCGTTGCAATGGGGACCGGCACAGTAGACGACGAAGACAGTCTCGCGCGGGTAGCGGCTCAACGTCGACTCGATCAGCTTGCGGTGAGGAATGTTGATGGCACCGGGCGCGTGGCCGTTGGCGTAGAGCGCGGGGCTGCGCACGTCGACGAGCACGAAGTCGTGCCGGCCGTTGCTCATGGAGTCGTTGACGTCCCAGCAATCGGTCTCGAAGCGGAAGGCGCTCTCGAAGTGCGCGAGGGCGCAGGCGCTGTCGGCGGGGGAAATTTCGGTGACGGCGGAGGGCATGGCGGATTCCTCAGAGATCAGGATGTCAGGGCTTTAGCCTGACGAGCATCCTAGCTTTCGAGCTCGCGCGCGTCGCTGGCGTAATCGTCAGGTTCCGGTAACATCACGCCATGCCGCGTTCCCACCTCGTCGTCGCGCTCGCCTACGACCGGCTCTGTACCTTCGAGTTCGGCTGCGTCGTCGAGCTGTTTGCTCTGCCGCGGCCGGAGCTCGACGTCCGCTGGTACGACTTCGCCGTCTGCGCTGCCGAACGCGGCCCACTGCGTGCGGCCGGCGGCATCACGGTCAACGCGCCACACTCCATCAAACTGCTGGATCGCGCCGATACGATCGTCATCCCGGGCTGGCGTGACGCGCACGAGCTGCCGCCGGCGCAGTTGCTGCAGCGGATTCGCGCAGCGCACGCTCGCGGTGCGCGGCTCTGTTCGATCTGCTCTGGTGTCTTCGTGCTCGCTGCCGCTGGAGTGCTCGACGGCAAGCGCGTCACGACACACTGGCGTTACGCGGAGCTGCTCGCGCAGCGTTATCCATCGATTCGCGTCGAGCCGAACGCGCTGTACATCGACCAGGGACAGGTGCTGACCTCGGCGGGCTCGGCAGCAGGTCTCGACATGCTGCTGCATCTGGTACGGCGCGATCACGGGCCGAAGGTCGCGAATCAGGTCGCGCAGCGGCTGGTGATTCCACCGCACCGTGACGGCGACCAGGCGCAGTTCGTACCGCGCCCGGTCGCGCCCGACGAGTCGAGCCGGTTGGCGCGGCTGCTGGATTGGATTCGTGCGCATCTGGGCGAGGAGCACACGATCGCTGCGCTGTCGCACCGTGCAGGCATGAGCCCGCGCACGCTTCTGCGTCGCTTCAAGGAAGCTACCGGGCTCGCACCGAATGAATGGCTGGTGCGCGAGCGCGTCGCGGCCGCGCGCGAGATGCTCGAATCCGGCCGAGTGACGCTCGGGCGCGTTGCCGAGCGCGCCGGGTTTGGATCGCAGGAGTCGTTCCGGAGGCATTTCCGCATCCAGGTTGGAGTGCCGCCGGCGGCGTATCACAAGAGTTTTCGAGAGAGGAAGTCAGGCTAAAGCCTGACCCACAGAAGACCTGAACCACAGCAAGGGTCCGGCCTGCAGAGCCTGCTAACATCGCGCGAATGAGTGCAACTCTGACGACGACACCTGCCGCCGACGGCTTTCGCATGCCCGGCGAATTCGAGCCGCATTCCGGCTGCTGGCTGCTGTGGCCCGAGCGAACCAGCAACTGGCGCTGTGGAGCGAAGCCTGCACAGGCAGCATTCGCCGCCGTCGCCACTGCCATCGCCACCGGCGAGCCGGTCACGGTCGGTGCCTCGCGCGCGCAATTCGTACATGCGCGCTCGATGCTGCCGGATGCGATCCGCGTGGTCGAAATGTCGAGCGACGATTCCTGGATGCGCGACGTCGGTCCGACGTTCGTCGTCGACGGGCAGGGCGCAGTGCGCGGCGTCGACTGGATCTTCAATGCCTGGGGCGGACTCAGCGCCGGACTTTACTTTCCGTGGGACCAGGACGACCTGGTGGCGCGCAAGGTGCTGGAGATCGAAGGGCGCGATCGTTATCGAGCGCCGTTGGTGCTGGAAGGCGGCGCGATTCACGTCGATGGCGAAGGCACGCTGCTCGCCACCGAGGAATGCCTGCTGAACCCGAACCGCAATCCGCACCTGGATGCGGGCCAGCTGGAGATTCTGCTGCACGAATATCTCGGCATCAGCAGCGTGATCTGGCTGAGCAAAGGGGTCGTCGACGACGAAACCGGCGGGCACGTCGACAACCTGTGCTGCTTCGCGCGCCCCGGCGAAGTCGTGCTCACCTGGACCGACGACAAGCGCGATCCGCAATACAAGGTCTCGCTCGATGCATACGAGCGGCTCATGGACTCACGCGACGCCAGGGACCGGCGGCTGAAGATTCACAAGCTACCGCAGCCGGGGCCGTTGTTTCGCACCAAAGAGGAGGCGCGCGATATCGACGCGGTCGACGGCCGTCCCGGACGTCCGGTCGGCGAGCGTCTCGCCGGCTCCTACGTCAACTTCTATGTCGCGAACTCCACGGTCGTCGTGCCGCTGCTCGATTCGCGACGCGATCGTCATGCGATGCGGACGCTCGCGCGGATCTTTCCGGAGCGCCGGATCATTGGCGTCCAGGCGCGGGAGATCCTGCTCGGCGGCGGCAATATCCACTGCATCACGCAGCAGGTGCCGGCGGGTAAATGAGCGCGCGCGCTCGCGACTATCGCAGTCTCGTCCCTGCTCTACGGGACGATCTGCTCGGCGCGCAGCTCGACACTCGCAAGCTCGCGAAGTTCTCCGTTGCAGTCATCGTCACCGGCGTGCCGGCCGCGGGACGCAGCGAGACGGTGAACAAGCTGCTCGAATGGCTCGATCCCAAGTACGTCACCGTGCACGCGTTCGGCGAAGACGATGCGGATGCGAGCCATCCGCCGCTGTGGCGGTACTGGCGCAAGCTGCCCGCATTCGGTCGCATCTCGTTTTATTTCTGGGGCTGGTACGGCCAGTACATGGGCGCCGCCTGCCACGATGCTCGCAAGAAGAAGCGCCGTCCGCCGCGCCAGCTCGAGCGCATCCGGCGGCTGGAGGCGATGCTCAGCGCCGACGGCGTGCGCGTCGTCAAGATTCATCTCGACCTGGACGCCGACACGCAACGCAAGCGTCTCAAGAAGCTTCGCGCCCACAAGCTGACGCGCTGGCGGGTGACCGACGATGACCTGTGGCTCGCGCGCCATCACAAGTCGGTCCGCAAAGCCATCGAGCGCTGCCTCGCGGCGAGCGACCAACCCAAGGCACGCTGGCATCTCATCGACGGCGCCGACGAGGATTACCGCGAGGTCCGCGCCGGCGAGCTGCTGCGCGACGAGATGCTGGTCGGTCTGGAGCGGGCGCGAGCAACCGTGCGTACGCGTGCGAGCAAGACGGGGAATGTGCCGCCGCTGCCGCGCCCGCGGATCCGCAAAGTGGACGATGACGAATACGATCGTGAGCTCGAACGTCTGCAAGGTCAGCTGGCACTGCTGACGCGGCGCTCGAAGTTTCGCGAGCGCGGTCTGGTGCTCGCGTTCGAAGGCATGGACGCAGCCGGCAAGGGCGGCGCGATCAGCCGCATCACGCGCGCTCTGGACGCGCGCCAATACCAAGTCGTGCCGGTTTCGGCGCCGACCGCGGAAGAGCGCTCGTATCCTTACCTATGGCGCTTCTGGCGCGACGTGCCGGCGCGCGGCCATATCGCGATCTTCGATCGCTCCTGGTACGGCCGTGTGCTGGTCGAACGCGTGCGCGGCTTCGCTGCGCCGGCGGACTGGCGGCGCGCCTACGACGAGATCTGCGAGTTCGAGCGCGAGCTGCTCGAGCACGGCCTGATCGTCGCGAAATTCTGGCTGCAGGTGAGCAAGGCCGAGCAGCTGCGCCGCTTCAAGGCGCGCGATGAGGATCCGCTGAAGCGCTTCAAGGTCGATCCCGAGGACTGGGCCAATCGCACGTTCTACGACGCGTACCAGGCTGCCGCGGCGGAGATGGTTCTGCGCACGAATACGCGCCAGTCGCGTTGGCACGTCGTACCGGCGGACGATAAGAAGAGCGCACGCCTGCACGTGCTGCAGGTGGTGTGCGAGACCGTTGAGGCCAACTTGTAGGGCTGCTTCGGATCTATAAATCTGAATTCTGTCCCTTGGCGATCTTGGCGTCTTTGCGAGAGTCATTCCGAAGTCGGGCTGAAGCCCGACCTACAGCGCCTTTTTCAGGCCAAGCACGAACACGACGTCGGATGCGCTCTCGACTGCAATGTCCTCGCTGACTGCGAGATCGAGTTGCCAGCCGGACGCGAAGCGATAGTCGCCGCCGAAGGTGAGCACGAACGCCTCGCCGAGGAAATCGAGCTCGGCTTCATCGAACACAGCGCTGTGCGCATCGAGCTGTGCCTTCAGCTCCAAGCCGCGCCAGGCGCGCCAGCCGATGCCCGCGAGCGCGCTCCACGCGAAGTCGCGCTGCCGAGCGGCGAGCCGCTCGCCTTCGCCGAGCCACGCAACGCCGGCTTGTCCGAACGCCGACCAGTTCTCACCGAGCCGATGCTCTGCCGCGATCGCCAGCGACGCGTCAGTTGCGCCGCTGCCGGTGAAGCGATCGGCATCGCCGGAAGGCAGCTTGATGCTCAACCAGGCCGTGGCGGCGGTCGCAGCGCTGGAGGACAGCGAGCGGCCGAAGTCGAGCGAAATGTCTCCGAGTCCGGACTGCGATGACCGCTCGTCGAAGAGCACGGTGTTGCCGCTGGCGTAGGCAATGCGAACGCGATCCTGGGGCGAAAAGGCTCGGCTGCCCCGAGGCAGGCCGAACAGCTCGTGCCAGCTGTCGATCGTGCTGTCGAGCACGCCGCCGCCCGTATAGCGATACGGGATCTGCACCTGCGCGGCAAAGCCGCTCGACCACGAACGCCCGATCGTCAGGCGCGCCTCGCGTGTTTCGGCATCGACGATCAGCTGCTCGGAGCCGGCGCGCTGCACGAGCGAGACGCTGGCCCAGTTGAGATCGGCCGCGAGCGTCCACGTCTCGCCCGACAACCGCGCGGGCAACGCGGCAGGCAGGCCGAAGCCGGCGAGCAGAGGATTGAGATCGCGAGCGGGGAAGGGGTCTGCTGCGGCCGGAGTGGAAATCAGCAGCAGCGCGAGCGCGAGATGTGGAGGTCTCAGAACCAAACCGACACGAACGCCTGAATGACGTTGGCGCCGAAGCTGTAGAGCGGCTCAGTACCAGCCGGGTGGAAGTTCGGGTCCGAGGTCGGCAACTGCGCGAAGCGCGCGTCGCGGAAGTCCTCGTAATCGAACTGGATGCGATCGTAGAAGATGTTCAGCGTGCCCTTCTTGATGAAGCGCCAGCCGTTCGGCAGGAAGTCGTAGGTTGCGCCGAGGCTCAGCGCCTGGCTGGTGAACGTCGACAGCTCCTTGTCGCGCGCCAGGAAGTTCTGCTGGTTCGGCCGGTCGAACAGGTCGCTATAGAAATCGGCGTTGCCCTGCGAGTAGTAGCGGTAGCCGAGCTCGAAGGTCCATTGCCGCCACGGATGCGTGTAGCCCAGCTCGAAGGTATTCGCGCCGATGCCCCACGTGTCCGTGAAGAAGCGATAGCCGCCGTGGATCGCCGCGCGGTAGGGCAGGTAGTAGCGCCCGTTCACCGCCACCGCGTTGCTGGTCCGCGTGCGCGGATAGATCTCGCGTGCGAGCGCGAACAGCCGGTCATCGCTCGGGTTGACGAACCGGTACGAGCGATACGGGTTGTTGAGGAAGCCTTCGTCGGTGATGACTTCCAGCTGCAACGAGGTGATGAGGGCCTTGGTCAGGATCTGCGACACGCCGACGCGGTAGCTCCAGCGATCGATCGGCTCCTTGAACGTCGGATCGATCTGGTCGGTGGTCGTGTCGCGGCGGCGCACGACGTCCTTGCCGCGCGAGAAGCCCATCGTGATCGTCGTCAGGTCGCCGAACAGGTCCTGGCTGATGCCGAACGTGGTCGTCTCGGCCTGGTAGTCGTTCTCTTTGCTGTTCGTGTAGCCGAGGTTGTAAGTCGTCTTGCCGCGCAGGTACTCGGCGCCGACGCTGTACTGCGTGCGCTCTTCCTTGTATTCGCTGGCGCCGGAGACTTCCACGTCGATCGACGCGCTCGTCACCATGTCCTGGTAGTAGTTGGCGCTGAGCGCGTACTTCTCGGCGAATTTCTTGCGCACCAGCACCGAGGGGCCGTGAATCGTCACGCCGCCGCCCTCGTAGCGGTGATAGAGCGCATCGGCGCGATCGTCGGCAAGCACGCCGGCAAACGAAGCCGCCGGCAGGAACAGCAGGGCGAGGACGAGCCCGAGCCAGCAACGAGTGCTGGCCCGGGCCCGAATTTCCACGCCCCATGCCTTCTTTCCGGCCTTCTTCATATCAATTGCAGCCGCAACCGCCGCCGGAGCTGCCATTCGCGCCGCGTGCGCCTTCGCGCGCATCGAACACGTGGTCCAGGTAGGCGGTGGAAACCGGATTCGCATCGAACGACATGATCGGATCCGCGAGCGCCTGGCGCTCGTACGGCTTCACCCACGGCTCGATGTTGCCGCAGCCGGCCAGCACCAGCGCGGCGCGCGCCAGC
>Ga0207706_10006327_pt1 | contig 10998 bp, 9 predicted proteins | sample KBSC53metaG_FD_184318 | JGI IMG/M metagenome (GOLD analysis project Ga0207706, IMG submission 184318) | Corn rhizosphere microbial communities from Kellogg Biological Station, Michigan, USA - KBS C5-3 metaG (SPAdes) (version 2) | ecosystem: Host-associated > Plants > Roots > Rhizosphere > Soil ... | reverse complement strand
AGGCAAGCGGGCATGAAGTACGTAATTCTTGTATCGAAGCATGTTGATGGCTTTTGTCTTTGGGATAGTCGTTACACCAATTATGATGTAGCATCTTCGGGCAATAAAACAAATGTGGTTGAAAAAGTAGCACAGGCCTGCAAAAAATATGGCGTGGGAATGGGAATTTATTATTCGCTTTGGGACAGGCATCAAAATAGCAATGTAAATGACAGCTCCCTGGACAGTGCTTACAATAAATATATCGTCGCTCAAATTAAAGAACTGATCACCCTTGTAAACAAGTATACCAAACCTGTTGAGTTATGGCTGGATGCCGGTTGGGAAAAAAAACGTGATCGGTGGCCAATAGCCGAAATTTATACAACGGTGAAAACATTGGCACCTCAATGCCAGGTAGGTGTTAACTGGTCAATAGGAACGCCGGAAAATCCTGATCCTGATTCTTCGTTTTTGTTGCCGACAATGCAGAAAACCGGTTACCCTATCCGTTATTTCCCAAGTGATTTCCGGATGGGTGATCCATACCTGCCTGCTAACCCCGATCCTAAATTATTTTCTCACAACGGTAAATTGTATTACATGCCATGGGAAACAACTGTATGCATCAGTCAAAAATGGTTTTATAACACAAAGGATACTATCTATAAAACACCGGGGGAGTTATTGCAAGTTTATAAACAGGCCACGGCACAGGATAATATTCTGATACTGGATCTGCCACCCGACAGAAGTGGCAGGTTGCGTGAGAAAGATATACAATTGGTGCTTGCATTACGAGAATTGATCCTTAAAGAAGATCCTGAATGAAAACTTCACTCGCTGAGATCTGACGGGACAAGCGCCCTGCTTTATGCGATCCAACGTGATGGTATGCCTCCGGTTGAATTCACAGGCACAGAAGACTACCGCATCACAAAAAGCTTTCCTGACAACCCGCAAGGATACCTATGGCATTTATGAGTTATACTTTTCCTATCTCCGATATCTGGCGAATGGTGTTTGACACATTTTTTATTATTTCATTAACCAATAAAAAAGCATTGACCCCGATATAAATATATTCAATCGCAAGGGCTATTGTTTCAATGCCCAGGTATTTTGAAAAAATGATAAAACCATTTGACCGGTAGGAGCTATTCATCATTGCGTTTGTAAAAACTCCACCCCAGGCTATTAAATAAAGACTTGCAAGAAAAATCAACAGTGACGCCAAATACGTCGTACCCTGTATTGCATTTGAGATAAGTCCGCCAGGATACTTATGCTTAATGATCCAAAACAAAAAAAATGTCGTAACAATAAAGACAAAAAAAGCGCCGAAAAGTAAAACTAGTTCACCGTTCGGTTTATATGTTGATCTGATCTTTATGTAAAAAAAAGACCACCCTCCCACAGTTAAAGCCGATAGAATCAGACCCATAAAAAGGATAACTCTAAAAATTCTCCACTTAAATGCCATAGTAAGATTAAGATAACAGAAATTATACACACAAGCAAGTGCCCTCGTTGCCATTTGGTCAATTAGAAATTATTGTTCCTTGCTGTCGGACGGCCAGAAGTGTCAGCATGGTCTCATTTTATCAATCGCATCCGGTATGCATTCATAGCGGTCACACCCAATTTTTTTATAAGCCTGTTGTTAACAACAATCCCTACAGGTGCTCCAATGACAGGTATCAACTGGGCCATCTTTGCCAGGTCAATATAATCCCTGTATTCCTGCTGGAAATTTCTCCAGTTAAACCGGTTGATATCTTCCGGGAGTTCCTTGCTTTTTTCATCCCAGTCAGTCATTCTTAAATAGACATTCCTTCTGTGCTCATGACTGGAAAATGCCAGTTCAAAAATATGCAGTATGTATACTCTCTCTTTGTAATCATTCACATTAAAGCCATATAATGAAGCGATCTCGAATAACAATTTTACCTTAATAGCGACAAGGATAGGAAAATCAGCGAGCCCCAGCAATAAACCACCCGCCCCGGTAATGCCTCCTTCAATAGCAGCCGTTTTTCTGTAGGCATTCACCTTATCCAATACCAATTGCTCTCTTATTTGTAATGAGGCATTCAGAAATGGCTCCGCAGTTGTATGCCTGGCACCGAATAGAACACCCCGTATCATTTGCTTAATAGCTACAGTAATGGCTTTATGCACTTTTTCAGGGATCCAACTATTGATTTTTGTTTGCACTCTTTTGGAGAGGCTATTTAAAAAAGAAGGGCCGCGCATCATTTGTTTCTGCCACGCATTTAATTCAGAAGATACCTGCCGGGTATAACTATCCATAAAATGTGTCAGGCAAATTTAGCTCCATGTTGCAGTCGGTCGCCGCTATAAAGCCTGGTAAAGTTTATCGCTTTCTTGCATTTTTCTTTTCCAGCGTTTGTGCGTCCATAGCCAATATTGGGGAGTTTCTTCTATCTGCTTTTCGAGCCGGGCTGTATGCTTTTCCGTTATTACCCCGTCGAAAGTTCGGGCAGGATCATTTTCCAATATAACAATTTCCGTTTCATAATAACCGCGCCTGATCTTATTAACGTGACCATAAAGAACAGGAAAATCATATTCTCTTGCAAAACGCTCTGCTCCTAAAAACACAGGAGTAGGTTGATTTAAAAATCTTGTCCAGTGAACGCGTTTGCTATAGGTTGGTGATTGGTCAGTGGCAAACAAAACTGCTGTAAGCCGCTCCTTATTGTTTTCAAATCCTTCTTTCACTAATTTATTTGCAACCATTTCCAATCCAAATCTTTCCCTGCTTTTCAAAAATTTCCTGTCAAAAAATTTATTACTCATGGGCGTGTAAATGCCAAGCATGTGATGTTTTACCTGGGTACCCATAATAGTGGCAGTCATTTCCCAGTTATTGTAATGCCCGGCAACTATAATTAAACTTTTTCCCCGGTCATAAAATTGAGCCAGGATCTCAGGATTCAATAATTTACATCGCTGACCTAATTCTTTTTCTGAAATACTGAATAGCCTGATACTTTCAACAATCAGATCACAGAAATGACTGTAAAATTTCTGTTCGATCTTTACGATCTCCTCTATTGATTTGCCGGGAAATGAATTCATCAAATTGTTCCTGACTACTTTTTGCCGGTATTTAAACCCTTTGTAAAGTACCAGGTAGAAAAAATCTGAAAGAACGTAAAGGACGTTCAGAGGCAACCAGGAAAGAGGCTTTATAACCAGGTAATATAAAAGTCGGCTCATCATAAGATGGAATAAGATGTTCTTTTGACTAAAGCAGGTATCGCACATGGCGATACCTCTAAAATATGAAAGTAAATCTATTTACTCCGCGTTGTAGTTCGTCTTTCCCTGGCTAAGTTTGTTGGTGATACCCTCGACAGGCAGCTTAGATTAAAAAGCTGAATAGGATTCCCGAACGTACAAGAGTGCGACGCAACGGAAGATCATAGCAGCATTGCTGAAGGGTTCTATGATAAAATAAATACCCAACTCAAAAACATCCTCCCTCCTATCCGAAAATTTCTTTACTTTATTAGTTTAAAACCAACATTATTTAACCAACGCCATATGATGAAAAAATTGAGTTGCTTTTTAATGCTTACCTGTATCGCATCTTCCATACATGCTCAACAAGTGCAGGTAACGCCAACACCGGATCAAATAAAGGCTATAACACCTGCATGGAAAGGTGACCGTTTTGCTGATGGCCGGCCAAAGGTCTCTGACCGTTTTTTACAACGCTTAAAAAATGTATCGCTCGAAGAAGCATGGGGCTACCTGCGTAATAAAGGTTATCAAAACCAGTTTGAAGGTGACTGGACGATCATTCTTCCTGATTCGGTAATGACAGGCCGCGTAGTAACTGCACAATACATGCCCATGCGGCCGGATTACGACAGCCTTATCAAAGCCAAAGGAAAAAGCGAAGGACGCATAGGAAACACCAACTCATGGCCGATAGATGTACTGCAAAATGGTGATGTATATGTTGCCGACAGTTATGGAAAAATTGTTGACGGCACATTGATCGGTGATAACCTCGGCAATGCCATTTATGCGCACTCGCATACCGGCGTTATATTTTATGGCTCTGTGCGTGACATTGAAGGGCTGGAAGAAATAAAGGGCTTCAACGGCTGGGTAAAAGGTTATGACCCTTCCTACATACAACAGATGATGCTGGCAGGAATCAATGTGCCGATACGCATTGGACGTGCAACCGTATTGCCCGGGGATGTGGTGCTGGCAAAAAAAGGTGGCGTGGTATTTATTCCTGCGCACCATGTTGAAGGCCTTGTATTGAATTCAGAGTTCGTAGAGTTACAGGATGCATTCGGTCACCTGCGTTTGCGCGAAGGCAAATACACACCGGGACAGATAGACCAGCAATGGACGGATGAGATAAAAAAAGATTTTTTGCAATGGCTCAATGAGCAGAAAAACCTCCCGATGACAAGACAAGAACTGGATGCGTATATGAAGGAGAGGAACTGGTGAGGTGGTGAGTTGTGAATGGTTATATTCACTACTGACCACTAACGACTCACTACTCACTACTGATCATTTACCACTGACCGCTCATCGTTCATTAACATTATTCGCTAACTAAATACGACGAACATGACTCCCGCACAAAAAATATTAAAGAGGCTTGGTTTGAAAGAACCGGATGCCATTGAATCAAACGCAGAAAACAAAATTGATGTAACAGAAAATTCGCGGCGTTCTTTTTTAAAAAGATCTGCGTTAGGAGGTGTTGCCCTGGGCGGTGCTTTTATGTTCTCGCCTGTTGAAGAATTAGTGGCGCAAAGCACACAGAAAATAAACCGTAATTCATCGCCGTCTGAATTGAAGATAACAGATATGCGCTATTGTGTTACCACTGTTTTAGGCAGAACAGCCATCATACGCATCGATACCAACCAGGGCATTTATGGTTTGGGTGAAGTAAGAGACGGCGCCGATGAACGCTATGCGCTCATGCTGAAAAGCAGGATACTGGGCATGAATCCCTGTAATGTGGAGATGATATTTAAAACCCTGAAACAATTTGGCGGGCAAAGCAGGCAGGGCGGTGGTGTATGTGCCGTTGAAATGGCGTTGTGGGATATTGTTGGCAAGGCATACAATGTGCCTGCATGGCAATTACTGGGCGGCAGGTATCGTGACAAAGTAAGATTGTATGCGGATACTCCGGAAGCAGGTTCGCCTGACGAACAAAAGAAGTTGATGAACTATCGCATCAACGACCAGGGTTATACATGGCTGAAAATGGATCTCGGCATCAACGAACTGAAAGGCAAACCGGGCTCATTGGTGAATAATAAATTCTGGCAGAACGACAACGGCGATCTGCAGCAATGGGGCAATTTGAATGATCCTACATCGTATGGAAATACATTACATCCCTTTACACAAATACAGATCACAGATAAAGGCCTGGATGAACTGGCTAAACTGGTGGAAAATGTGAGAAGCATGTTGGGTTATGATATCCCGCTCTCTTCTGATCATTACGGGCATTTTGATGTGAACAATGGTATTCGTTTGGGTAAACGAATGGAACAATATCGTCTTGCGTGGCTGGAAGATGTGATCTCATGGGAATACACTGACCAATGGAAAATGTTATCGGATGCATTGGAAACACCTTGCCTTACAGGCGAAGATATTTACCTGCTGAAAAGTTTTAAACCACTGATCGACATTCATGCTGTGGATATTATTCACCCTGATCTTGCAACCTCGGGTGGTTTGCTTGAAACAAAAAGAATAGGTGATTATGCAGAAGAACACGGCGTAGCAATGGCGATGCACCAGGCAGGTACGCCCATTTCATTTATGGCCGGTGTGCATTGTGCCGCAGCTACGCAAAACTTTCTTGCCTTGGAACATCATTCTATTGATCTGCCATGGTGGGAAAGTCTTGTAAAAACGACAGATGGAAGGAATTTAATTACTAAAGGTTTTGCGAATCTTCCTTTATCTGCGCCCGGGTTAGGCATTGAATTAAATGACGAGATGGTGAAACAACATCTGCACCCTTCAGACAAAACTTATTTTGAGCCCACGCCTCAATGGAATGACAGGCGTTCTCATGACAGAATATTTAGTTAAGCCCCGAATCACGATAGACTAAAGAAAGAAGAATTAATGAACAACACGATTGCACAAAAACGATGGTTCCGCTTAATTCCTGTAGCATTTATTACATACAGTCTTGCATATTTGGATCGTGCAAATTTTGGTTTTGCAGCAGCCGGGGAAATGGCAAAAGACCTTCACATTACTGCAGCCACTTCTTCTTTATTGGGTTCACTTTTTTTCCTGGGTTATTTCTTTTTCCAAATTCCCGGAGCACATTATGCAGCGAATAAAAGTGCAAAGAAACTGATCTTCTGGTCGCTGCTATTGTGGGGTGCCTTGGCAGCAGCAACAGGTTTGGTGAGCAACATCACGCTGTTGATGATCATTCGCTTTATGCTGGGCGTTGTGGAAAGTGCAGTAATGCCTTCCATGATCATTTTATTAAGCAGGTGGTTTACAAAACAGGAACGTTCGCGAGCCAATACATTTTTAATACTCGGTAATCCTGTTACCATTTTATGGATGTCGATCCTATCAGGTTACCTGGTCAACGCAGCCGGTTGGCGATGGATGTTTATCTGGGAAGGTTTGCCTGCGATCATCTGGGCTTTTTTCTGGTGGAGACTGGTGAGCGACAGACCCGCCAATGCGCCATGGTTAACACAGCAGGAAAAAGAGTCTCTCGAAGCAGTTTTGCAAAAAGAACAGCAATCAATAAAGCCTGTAAAGAATTATGCAGCGGCATTCAAATCAAAAGCAGTGGTCTTACTTTGCCTGCAATACGCTTTATGGAGTATTGGCGTGTATGGCTTTGTGATATGGTTGCCATCCATCATCAAAGCCGCGCCACAAATGAGTATCATCAAAACAGGATGGTTATCGTCGTTGCCTTATGCTTTTGCGATCATTGGTATGATCAGCGCCTCTTATCTTTCAGACAAAACACTGAACCGGAAAATATTTGTATGGCCATTTTTACTGGTCGCATCACTGGCTTTTTATGGTTCGTATTTGATCGGCACAAATAATTTCTGGATATCGTTTGTATTGCTTGTGATTGCAGGAATGGCCATGTATGCTCCGTATGGCCCTTTCTTTGCTATCCTGACAGAAATATTGCCGGCGAATGTTACAGCAGGAGCTATTGCATTGATCAATAGTTTTGGAGCACTGGGCTCTTTTGCCGGTTCATACCTTGTCGGCTACTTGAATGGAACTACCGGCGGCTTTGGCGCGTCTTATATTTTTATGGCGGGCTCGGTATTTCTTTCAGCGATCATCACCATGGTGGTGAGTCGTGAGTTTTCAATCGTGAGTCGTGAGTAGTGAGTCGTGAGTGAGATAGAACGTTATACTCACTATTCACCACTCACCACTGACCATTGACCATTGACCATTGACCTTGACCATTGACCCAAAAAAAAATATTATGAAAAACATTCCTTTCATATTCTTTTTACTAACCTCCCCGATCGTCTTCGCCCAAAACAATAAAGAGGAGCGTTTGCAGATCGCAAATGCAATGGAAAATTCCATTCAGCATGAAATGCTTAATAAATGGTACCCGCAAAACATGGACACATTATATGGAGGTTTTCTAACAGAATTCACTTATGATTTTAAACCCACATCAAACCAGGATAAATTTATTGTTACACAGGCAAGACATACGTGGTCAACATCAAAAGCAGCGATGCGATATCCTGGTGTTACTTATTACAAAACGCTTGCACAAAATGGCTATAAATTTTTGCACGATGTAATGTGGGATAAAACCTATGGTGGTTTTTATACGATGGTCAACAGGAAAGGAAATGTAATTGATTCAACAAAGAATGCTTACGGAAACGCATTTGGCCTTTATGCGCTTGCGGCGTATTGCAAATTGTCAAACGATCCCAATGCACTTAGTTTTGCACGGGAAGCATTCATGTGGCTCGAGAAACACAGTCATGATCCTGTACATAAAGGTTATTACCAGCATATGCAGCGGGACGGCACACCAGTACAACGAGCAGCAACTACTCCTGCAACTGCTGAGACAGGATACAAAGATCAAAACAGCTCTATTCATTTGCTCGAAGCTTTTACAGAACTGTATTCTGTTTGGCAAAACGACCTGCTGCGTGAACGCTTGCATGAAATGCTGTTGCTCATCCGTGATACAATGATCGGCAACAAAGGTTATCTTACACTCTTCTTTCAACCAGACTGGACGCCGGTATCCATCCGGGATTCTTCTGATGCATACATCATGGCACACCATGGTTTGGATTACGTTTCTTTTGGGCACAATGTTGAAACGAGTTACCTGCTGCTTGAAGCTTCGCATACATTGAACATACAAAATGATACTGCTACCTTGCGCATCGCAAAACAAATGGTGGATCATGCATTACAGAATGCGCGGGACGATGAACAGGGTGGTTTTTATGATGCAGGATATTATTTTAAAAACAAACCCGGTCTTACTATTATCAGTAAAGAAAAGAACTGGTGGTCGCAGGCAGAAGAAATGAATTCATTGCTGATGATGAGTGATCTCTTTCCCAATGACCCCATGCACTACTATGATAAATTCAAACAGCAGTGGAAATATATTCAAACATATATGATCGATCACACTTACGGCGATTGGTATGCCAATGGTACCGATATTGATCCACAAATAAAAACCGCATTAAAAGGACATATCTGGAAAGGAAATTATCACCAATTCCGCTCAATGATGAATTGCGCAGACAGGTTGAGTGGTAAAGAGTGAATTTTATCTTTGCCCATGTTGACATGCACGGTTCCTTTATTACAACGATCGCCGTGGTGCGTAGCCTGTCCTGTTCTTCGGGATCACCACGCTCCGGAATAAAATATGTGTGAAGACACACATCACGGATTGGCCTGATAAAAAAAATCTCACCTCAGTTCAGGCGAATGTGAACCAGGTAATATTCATGATCCTTTTCCAACGATTTTTGAGATGCTAAGCGAATGAATGAACCTCCCCTACAATAATATTGTTCACTTCCTGTATCTCGGGCTGACCAGGATCAGCTCCCAAAGCTTGCATTATAGGCACAAGGGTTTGACCAAAGGCCTGGAAATCTTCCATACTGTCCCAGACATCAGTGACCTGTACATTATTGGGATCGCCATAGCACACATGGTGGCTTCTTCCTTTGGGAGATCCTGCACCTGCAGCTTCTAATTGTTTAATGACTTCTTTGTACGCAGTAAGCGGAAAGCCAGCGGGCCTGAAGTGAAAAATGAATGACATAAAAAAATGGTTTGTGAGTTAAAAAAAAAGTAGATGACTGAAGTTCGTTTATTGATACGGATATCCAATATTATCTTTTAGCAACCCGTGATCCCGCTTGCCACAGGTTTTCATTTAACAGTTGTACATTTTCATTATCAACTACAGTTTTCATGAAAACAATGACATGCAAACAACCGGGCGGCGCCTGCGATAAAAAATTTCATGCCGATACCTTTGAGGAAATGGCAGCGCAAAGTTGAAAGTCCAGGGCTGACATCCATAATTTAAGTCTTGTCAAACTGCGCGAGGTTCAACTTCGGATCGATCCTTTCATTTGCCTGTATAATTTCGTCCCAGCTTGTCTTTTTGCCTGCTCTTGCAGCATTCCGTCCAAGGATTGCCGTTAACGTAGATTCCACTCCAGGTTTTATGTGGTTGATATAATTGCCGGACTCGATACTTTTGATGAATGCGTTTTCTTTATTCGCGTCGGCATCCTGAAGCGATGAAAGGAAAACACCCGCCGCCCGTTTTTCGGGACTGATCTCGCGTTCGGTCTTTGGAATGCCCGAATCCCAGGCCTTTGTACCATTGATAAAAACACCACCGCCATAGTGTGCCTCTGCCACTCCCTCTGTACCGATAAAACGGCAACATACATCGCTAAAGAAGGGCCCAATCTGCGTGGAATGAATGCTCACATTAATATTTTTGGGATATTGATAGGCTACGAGGTAATTGTTCCAGGCATTGCCCAGTTTGGGTCCCCCTTTCAAACCCCCGGTACCTATAGCGTTGATCGCATGTTCAGCCAATGTCCAGTTGCATACATCGAGCATATGAATGCCCTGGTCCAGTAAGATCCCACCAGAGAGTTCTTCAAAATGGAAATGGTTACGGATACGAAACTCATCATCGGACATGTTCTTTGGTTCGGCAACATCGGTACCCGAAGAGATATAGAATAGTTGTGCATTTACCAGCTCGCCAATATCACCCTGCTGAACTCTTCTCACCATTTCACCGTAAACAGAAGCATAACGGATCTGGAAGCCGATCACAACGCTCAACTTGCTGCTTAGCTTTTCTCCAACCCGTAATACTCTTTTACAACCTTCAGTATCGGGGGCCACAGGTTTTTCGCAGTATACATGCTTACCGCCATCGACCGCAGCTTCCAAAATAAAAGGATGCGCATAGGCTGGCGTTGAGATCAACACGGCATCGACATCTTTGTTTTCGATCAGCTTCAAATAAGCTTTTGATCCCCTGTACATGTAGGACGAACTGATGGCGGGCAAAGTTTTAGCTGAATTCAATTGGCTGTAAACCGGCAATCCTTTTTGCAATTTGTCTTCGAAAAGATCGGCCATGGCAATAATATGTGTATTGGTGTTCTGGGACATGGACGTGATCACTGCTGTGCCCCTTTTGCCGCAACCGATGATCCCAACCCGGATCGCAGAATTAACACGCGATTTAAAAACGATATCTGGTTTCAGAATAGTAAATGCCGAAACAGTGGCTGCGTTTTTGAGAAAGGTTCTTCTTTGCATGTCTGAGATTTTATGAAATGAAATTTGTATCTGTGAGGGAAGATACAAAATCAAAGATTCCCGTCCCTAATTGGCGACCCTAACCGTATAAAGCAAAACTTTATCCTTTTTTCC
>Ga0207706_10006326_pt1 | contig 10999 bp, 11 predicted proteins | sample KBSC53metaG_FD_184318 | JGI IMG/M metagenome (GOLD analysis project Ga0207706, IMG submission 184318) | Corn rhizosphere microbial communities from Kellogg Biological Station, Michigan, USA - KBS C5-3 metaG (SPAdes) (version 2) | ecosystem: Host-associated > Plants > Roots > Rhizosphere > Soil ... | reverse complement strand
CGCGGTGTTCGAGCCGACCAGCACGACGAGATCGGCGAGCGCGAGATCGTCGTAGCAGACCGGCACCAGATCCTCGCCGAACGCGCGCTTGTGGCCGGCGACGGCCGACGACATGCACAGGCGGGAATTCGTATCGATGTTGGCGCTGCCGATGTAGCCCTTCATCAGCTTGTTGGCGACGTAGTAGTCCTCGGTCAGCAGCTGGCCGGAAACGTACAGCGCGACGGCGTCCGGTCCGTCGCGCTCGATGATGCGGCGGAAGCCGTTGGCGACGAAGTCGAGCGCTTCATCCCAACTCTTCCGCTCGCCGCGGATGTGCGGATGGAGCAGCCGCCCTCCCCGCTCGAGCGTCTCGCCGAGCGCGGAGCCCTTGGAGCAAAGCTTGCCGAAGTTGGCGGGGTGGTCGGGGTCGCCGGTGATCTCGAACGAGCCGTCCGTGCGCGCTTGCGCGAGGACGCCGCAGCCAACTCCGCAGTAGGGACAGGTCGAGCGAATTGACTGCGCTGTCATTTCCCCTTCGTCGAGCCGAATAGCAGGTTGTCGCGCAACGCCCGCACGTCACGGCCCTCCGACATCAACTCCAGATACCACGGCCCGTCCCTCACATCGCCGTAGAGCACGGCGCCGCGCACCTTGTTGTTCTCGATGACGACACGCTTGTAGATTCCGCGCTTCGCATCCCGCAGCACCAGCGCCTCGCTGTTCGGGCCGCCGAGGAAATCGCCTGCCGAGAACAGGTCGATGCCGCTGACCTTGAGCTGTGTTGAAAGAACGGAACCCCGGTAGCAACCGATGCCGAACTCGGCGAGATGTGTCGCGCACACCCTCGCCTGCTCGAACAACGGTGCAACCAGGCCATAGGTGCTGTTGCGATGCTGGACGCACTCTCCAACCGCGTAGATGCAAGGGTCGAACGTCTGCAGAGTGTCGTTGACCAGCACACCGCGGTCACACCGCAGCCCGGCATCGCGAGCGAGATCGATGTTCGGCCGGATGCCAGCGGCCATGACGATCAGGTCCGCGTCCAGCTCGCGGCCATCCTCGAACAGCGCGCCGGTGGCACGGGTGTCGCCAATGATCGCGACTGTCTTCGCTGGCATCCGGAACTTCATGCCGCGCTGTTCCAGGGACGCCTTCAGAAGAGCTCCGGCCGCGCGGTCAAGCTGACGGTCCATCAGCGAGTCGGAGATGTGCACGACGGTCGCGTCCATGCCCTGCTTCAGCAGGCCGTTGGCTGCTTCGAGACCCAGCAGTCCGCCGCCGATCACGATCGCCTTGCTGTGAGCGCGAGAAGCTTGAAGCATCGCGTCGACGTCCTGCAGGTCGCGGAACGTCACGACACCCGGCAGGTTGCAGCCGGGAACCGGCAGCAGAATCGGTTTCGAACCGGTGGCGAGCAGGAGGCGATCGTAGAGAGCTTCGATGCCGCTGCGAGCGCGGACGACGCGTCGGCGGCGGTCGATCGCGACAATCGGGTCGCCGGTGTGCAGCGTGATTCCGTGCTCGCGATACCACTCGAGCGGATTGATGATGATGTCGGCGACCTTCTTCTCGCCGGCCAGGAGCGGCGACAGCAGGATGCGGTTGTAGTTGGGATGCGGCTCGGCGCCGAAGACGGTGATGTCGTAAGCCTGCGGCGCAATCGCGAGCAGCTCCTCGACGACCTTCATGCCCGCCATGCCGTTGCCGATCACCACGAGCTTGCGCGGCCCTGTTACTGCGCGCAGTGGCAGGTTCTTGACCCAGATGCGGCCGTCGGCCACGCGCGCGGGATAGGCACGGACGGACATCTCCGGCGCTTCGATGCAGCGGCCCGTGATCAAGCTGAAGTGATGCTTGTAGACAGGCGAGGCAACGACCAGCTCGCCCTGCATGTCGCCGACGATACCGCGCGAGAGAACGTTCGCTGCGCTGTGTGGATCGAAGTTGTCGAGCGCGTAGACCTGCTGACCGACGCGAAAGATCGCGAGCTGCCGTCCGTCGATCAGCGCCGCGACGCCGGAATCCGGCAGCAGCTCGTCCAGCTCGCAGACGAATTGCCAGGAGCTCATGTGACTTTCTCGCGCACGGCGCGATTGGCCGGACGGATCTGGCCGCGCTCTTCAATGAACCTGACGTTGTCGTCAGCACGGTCGCTGTTTACGAAGTGACGGAAGCGCTTGAGCGTCTGCGGATCCTCGATCGCCTTGCGCCATTCGCACTCGTAGCTGTCGATGATCCGCGCCATGTCGGCTTCCAGTTCCGCCGCGATGCCGAGCGTGTCCTCGATCACCACCTGCTTCACGTAGTCGAGGCCGCCTTCGAGGTTTTCGAGCCACACGGACGTGCGTTGCAAGCGGTCGGCGGTGCGGATGTAGAACATGAGGAAGCGGTCGACATAGCGGATCAGCGTGGCGCTGTCGAGATCGGCGGCGAGCAAGTCGGCGTGGCGCGGCTTCATGCCGCCGTTGCCGCAGACGTAGAGATTCCAGCCCTTCTCGGTAGCGATGATGCCGACGTCCTTGCTCTGCGCTTCGGCGCACTCGCGCGTGCAACCGGAGACGGCGAACTTGAGCTTGTGCGGAGCGCGCAGGCCCTTGTAGCGATTCTCCAGATCGATCGCATAGCCGACGCTGTCCTGCATGCCGTAGCGGCACCAGGTTGAGCCGACGCACGACTTCACTGTCCGCACCGCCTTGCCGTACGCGTGACCGGATTCGAAGCCTGCGTCGATCAGCTCCCGCCAGATCAGCGGCAGCTGATGAACTTGAGCGCCGAACAGATCGATGCGTTGTCCGCCGGTGATCTTGGTGTAGAGGCCGTATTTCTTCGCAACCGTGCCGATCGCGATGAGCTTGTCGGGCGTGATTTCGCCGCCTGGCACGCGCGGCACGACGGAATAGGTTCCGTCTTTCTGCATGTTGGCGAGGAAGTAGTCGTTCGTATCCTGCAGCACTGCCTGGTCGCGCTTCAGCACGAACTCGTTCCAGCACGAGGCGAGGATCGAGGCGACGACTGGTTTGCAGATGTCGCAGCCGAGGCCGCGGCCGTGCTTCGCCAGCGTGTCGCCGAAGGACTTCAGCTGCCCGACACGGATGAGGTGGAAGAGCTGCTGCCGCGAGTACGGGAAGTGCTCGCACAGGTGGTTGGTGACCGCGACGCCACGGGATGCGAGCTCGGACTTGAGGAGCTGAGCGAGTAGCGAGCCGCAGCCGCCGCAGGACGTTGCCGCCTTGGTCGACTTCTTGAGCGCACCGATGGTCGTGCAGCCGGCGTCGATCGCGGCGCAGAGGGTGCCCTTGCTGACATTGTTGCAAGAGCAGATCTGTGCGGTGGCTGGTAGCCCTGCGACACCTTTGGGGGCGACGAACAACGCCGTTGGATCCTCGGGTAGATGTGTCCCGTCAGGCGACATCAGCAACTCCCTCCGCTTCTGCCTGCGTCGCCTTCTGCGCAAGTGCGTCGTCGTAGCGGCGGCGCTCTTCGAGCTGCTGTTCCTGCGTGAAGCGAACGGCCAGAGCGCACAGCGCGCTCGCCACGACGATGCCGCCGAGTACGGTCAACGCGTACTCGATCGAGCCGACGCCCTTGACCAGAAATCCAGCAGCGACTGCCCCGACATTGCCGCCGGCGCCCACAATGCCCGCGACACCGCCCAGTGCGTTGCGGTTGACGAAAGGCACGAGACTGTAAGTCGCCCCACAGGCCATGTGCGTGAACAGGCCGAAGATGAGCATCGCGATCAGCGCATGCGCCGGGGTGGTCATCTGCGCGAATGCCAGCAGGCCGATGCCTTCGGCGAGGATCAACAGGAACAGGAGATCTACGCGGCCCCCGAGCCCGCGTCGGTGCGCAAGTCGGTCGGAAGTGAGTCCTCCCAGTGCTCGCGCGAACAGGGCCAGGAGGCCGAACGCGCCGACGTACAGGCCCGCGGTCGCCATGCTGAGGCCGAAGCGATCGACGTAATAGATGGCAGCGAGATTGTGAATGGTCAGCTCGACGCCGAAGCAGGCGCCGTAGGTGATGAAGAGCATCCACACGCGATAGTCGCGTGCTGCAGCCAGGAATGTGGTCCAGCCGCTCGTGCGCTTCCCGGTTGGGTCGGAGGCGCTGCGATTGCCGGAGGGCGTGTCCTTGGCGTAGCGGTAGTAGATCACCGCCATGAGGAGCATCAACGCACCGGGCACGATGAGCGCCAAGCGCCAGCCGAGCGAGCGCTCGATGCCGAACGACAGCAGTGCGGCGAACAGCAGCGGCATCAGCGCTTGTGTCGCGCCACCGCCGGCATTGCCCCAACCAGCGGCCGTCGCGTTGGCGGTGCCGACGATGTTCGGCGCGAACATGACGGAGGTGTGGAATTGAGTGATGACGAACGACGCGCCGATCGCGCCGATGCAGAGTCGCCAGAAAAGGAAGGATTCGTAGCTGTGCGCGAAGGCGATCGCGATGACGGGGATTGCGCCGAGCGCGAGAAGAGCCGTGTAGGTGCTGCGCGGTCCATAGCGATCGCACAACGGGCCGATCAGCAGCCGGACCAGGATCGTGACGCAGACGGCCGCGATGTTGATGTTGGCGATCTGCGCGGGCGTGAGGCCGAGGTCGGCGCGGATCGTGGGCATCAACGGCGCTACTGCGAACCAGGCGAAGAAGCAGACGAAGAACGCCATCCATGTGAGATGGAAGGCGCGCATCGGGATGGTGTTGAAGGTGAGGAGTCGTAAGCGCGTCGCGCGGTGTTCCATGTCGGCCGCTCCGTGTGGTCGAGGCGGAGCGATGCAAAGGCGGTGCCAGGGGAGGAATCAGGAAGTTGCGGTGATCTTTTTAATGTTCGTGCGCACAGGTGGTGCGCGCGCACTGTTTTCGGTCACCGAGAGTGGCGCGGGACGGTGCAACCGAGGGCGGTCCGAGCAGGCTGCAGTCACTGCCTATCACTTCCCGATTCGCTGCGCGCATGGCTCTTGCGTGAACTCATCGAGATTTGCGCCGCCAATGCGCATCCGAAGACGCCTATAGGTGGGCGCTCATCGGCGCGCTTGTTGCCTGTATCGCGTAGAGATACACTCCATGATCAAGAGCTTCCGCCACCGCGGCGTCGAGCGCTTCTTTCGCAGCGGCTCGCAGGCTGGCATCCAGCCGAAGCATGCGAAGAGGTTGCGCCTCCAGCTCGGTCAGCTGGATGCGGCGAGCGGCCCGGAGGATATGAATCGGCCGGGTTGGCGCTGCCATCCACTGAAGGGTCGGCTTGACGGACATTGGGCTGTCTGGGTGGACGAAAACTGGCGACTGACATTCAGGTTCGATGGGCAGCATGCCGAGCTCGTCGACTACCAGGATTACCACTGAGGTGCGACCGTGGCACGAATGCACAATCCCCCACATCCCGGAGAAGTGCTCGAGGATACGGTTCTGCGCGACATGACCGTGACCGAGCTCGCGAAGCGGCTCGAAGTCTCGCGCGTCGCTCTCTCGCGCGTAGTGAATGGCCGGGCCGCTGTCAGTGCAGAGCTGGCGATCCGACTGGCTGCCGCATTGGGCGGCTCTGCGGAATCGTGGCTACGGATGCAGGTCGCGTATGACCTGTGGCAGGCGCAGAAGAAACGCCGACCGAAGATTCAGCCGATACAGGCGCGGCGAGTCGCGTAAGCAGCTCAGCGGCTGTTGGCCATCCGCTCGATGGATGGGTCAGGCGTTACCGCGGAGTACGCTGCGCTCGGTTACCGTTAAAACCTGCGGCGCGACCAATGGCTCTGCTGTTCCGGGCATGAAGAACGGATTGTCCCGGTACTTGCCGCTCAGGCGAGAGCCCAACACGTTTCGCATGATCTTGAGTGACGCTTGGAACGTGGACCATGACGTTGAGCTCACTGTGCCATTGGCCGATGCGGTGTTGATGGCCGCCTTGGCCGGCCCGAACGCTGCGTCCAGTTCGATGGGCGATCCAGCGAGACAGCTGTGTACCAGACCCACGTACGAGAGCTTGGGATTGCGCGGCGTGTTGCCGATTGCGGTGCGGCAGCAGGCGGTGTACCAGCGCAGAAGCCCCTTTTCGCTGAGCGACATGCAGCGTAGTTGCTCCTTACCTCGCGCTATTCGCAGGAAGCGAGGACTGGTGGCAACTATGTCGGTGCCAGCGAGCTCATTAAGGATCCGCTCCGAGTCGCCAAGGAATCGAGCAAACGCCTGACAGTCGCGGCAGTAGCAGACAGCGCGGCCAGCCCGCTCAGTGAAGGTGAGTTGACCTTCTAGTTGGCCGCAGCGGCAGCGGATGGGGAAGTCCATTTGCAGATGATAGCGCCGAGGCGCGCCCGTTGATTCAACGCCACAACCTGCTGCGTCGCACCTTTCCCCCGGCTGCAGCGAGGACTATAAAGCAGCGCACACCACGCCACGAGGAGCAAGATCATGCTGTCACGACACAGAAGATTCGCGACTCGCACGGTTCTCGCGTTGATGTTGCTGGCCTGTGGATCGCTCGCGTACGCGGATAATGCATGGGACGGCACCTGGCAGCTCAACCTCGCCAAGTCGAAGTTCGAGCCCGGTCCGCCGCCCAAGAGCCAGACGCGCACGATCAAGACCGAAGGCGACAAGCAGACACAAACGGTCGAAACGGTCGCCGCCGATGGCAAGAGCACCCGCAGCCTCAGCACCTACAGTATGGATGGCAAGGATTATCCGATCACGGGTTCGGCCGAATTCGAATCGCTCGCCGCGAAGAAGGTCGACGAGTCGACGATCGACGCCACGATGAAGCGCGCTGGCAAGGCGGTCGCGACGACAAGTCGCACGTTGTCGAAGGACAAGAAAACCATGACGGTAACGACCAAGGGCACCAATCGCGCCGGCCAGGCGATGAACAACGTGTTGGTGTTCGACCGGCAGTAGACGGGCGGGGTCAGGCTCCTCACCGATATGCGACGCGTTGCACGGGACACGTGCGGCGGCGCTAGCCCGCCGCGGCGGCGCGGATTGCGCATGACAGCCGGAATCCTTCTCGTTGCGCTGACGCTCGTGAACCTTCGCGCGTGCGACACGTTCGCCGGAGAGCCATCGACAGGAGCAGTCTCAACCAAGACGTACAAGAGCGAGCAGTTCAGATTCTCCTTCGACTACCCCGCGTCCTGGTCGATTCAGCAGGGATCCACCAGTGACCGTTCGCGACTCCTGAGCTTGAAACTGCTGAGCCGCGACGAGAATGTCGAGGTGTTGCGCGACTATTCGCCGGGTAGCTTCGGTATCGAGGTGTTCGCCAACCCCGGGCAATTGGAATTGCGGGACTGGTTGGACCAACACGGCTGGCCTTTCGGTGAGAGCGGTCGATCCGTGACCGCAACATCCATCGGCGGTCTGCCTGCGCTGGAGGTTGCGACCGGGAAGATGTTCGCACCCAACCGCTTCATCTACGTCGCCGCCCACGGCATCATCGTGCGCCTGGCTCCACTCGCTGCGCAGTCGCAGGCGGTCCTGCGCAGCTTTCGGTTCGAAGCCGAACGATGAAGCGACCGGCCGCCAGGGAGCGGCCGGTTGCTGTTTACTCAGGCGCCGCCGACGTTGAAGCACACCTGCAGGATGTCTTCGGATTCATCGGTCGCCGCAGTATTCCGGAACGGCGGTGAAGTCATCTCCTGCCAGAACACGCCGGTCGTCGTCGTAGGCGGAGTGTTGCAATTGACGGAGCAGCGCTTGTGGCTGTTCACGCCGTTGACCCAGTTAGAACCCGGATCGGTCGCAGCGCTGCCGTCGGTGTCGGCGAACTCCGCGCCGGCCCAGCCCAGGATCCACGGGCCACCGCTCGATCCACCGGTGAGATCACTGCCGATGATTTTCGACACCTGGCCACCGGGCGTGAAGTCATGCGTGTACCAATCCGTCGATGCGGTAGTGATGAGCCGGTTGCCATTGAACGGCGCCGCTTGCGGATAGCCGAAAGTGCGCTCCGCCTGGGTCGACGCGAAGTTCCACGCGCGGCCGAGCCAGCCCGTCACGGTGCCGATCATGTTCGGGTTCACGGTGCCTCGCGGACTGGTGACCAGGCATGCGTAGTCCCGGTCAGGATCGCCGCTGGTGTGCCAACCAGCCGATGTCTTGCTGTTCACGATCGTCCAGCAGCCGCGCGTCGGATTCTGTCCGTCCTTCCAGCTCGGGCAGAACAGGCGGTTCGTCGCGAACGTCCCGTTCCCGTCCGAGTTGCAGTGCCCCGCAGTGATCAGCGTGTTGCGATTGATGACGGAAGCGGAGCAAACGAAGTTGCCCTGGCCGGGCAAGGTGAAGAACAGCTTGCCGATCGTCGACTTCGGATACGCGGTGATCGAGTCATGCTCACTCCAGCGCTGGAACGGGCCGTAAGGACCATTGAGCGGATTCGCCGGCTTCGCGCCATGCTGCGGTTGAGCGATTCCCAGCATCGCCGCATAAGCCGCGCTGTCCGGACTGATTACGCGCTCGACGCTGCTACAGTTCACCGCTCCCGGCCGGCAGCCATTTGCAAAGCCCGGCTCGGCGCCCGCTGCAGCCAAGCCCTCATCGACTGAGGAAGAATCGGCAAGCAGCGCGCTCGCGCTGACGACGCGAGCTGGTGTCGGCATGGGTTTCGCTGCTCGCATGCGCTCGGGGGTCCAGTACGAGCCGACGCTGGCAGCCTGAGTAGCCAGCTGCGATTGCGCGCGCTGCGGTTGATCGGGCTCATACGCAGACTGCGCGTGGGCGGCGGCGCCGACGCAGGAGGTCAAGATACACAACAGGGTTCTGGTTCGACGTTTCATTCGCTGATCTCCATTGATACATTGCAGTAGGCGCTGCAGGCAGGCATCGCGTCCGTCCCTGATATCCATCGATCGCGATTGTCGACTGCTCGCGAACGCGATGCCTGCGGCAGCGTGCTGACTATTGCGGAGTCAACAACTGACAAACTAGTGGTCATTGGGCTGCAGGAGCGATGTCAACCGGTGGCAAGACGCTCGACGTCAGCGCTCTTCTGATGCCCTTATGTGCGTGGCCGCTTAGCTCAACCTGGCTAGAGCACTCGACCGATAAGCGAGAGATGCGGGTTCAAATCGCTGGCGGCTGGATGTGAAAGCGCACCGGAAGCTGTGAGCGTGGCGCAGAAGTTCTATGTGGTGTGGGCGCACACGAGCGGCCGCATCCTGATGGCCCGGTGTACCATGGTGGTTATCGGAGGCCCCTATATAAGAACAAAGCACATTGAGGACTGGGACATGGCGACTCAGAGCGCAACTGCCATGCGAGTTCGGTCGGAGCAAAAGGCGACCGAGGCCGCTCCACGCACCAGCTTCTTCTTTTGGTCGTCGGTCTTACTGTTGTCGTTCCTGCTGATTGGATTCGCGCCGACGCTGTATCTGCGTGCGTTCTTCGCCGTTGCGCCGATCCCCGGCTATCTGTACGTCCACGGCGCCGTCCTCACGGCTTGGTTCGCTTGGCTCGTTGTCCAGACTACGATGGTGAGAACTGGCCGCATCGCTCTGCATCGGCGTTTGGGGGTGGTCGGCGCCGTCATCGCAGCAGCGGTCATCGTCGCGAGCCTCATGGCCACGATGGGGTTCGTTGCCAGACTGCGTGCTGCGGGGATCGACTGGGACACGGATATGAGCGCGGTGCCGGCACTCGGCATCGAGGGCCAGCCGATGGTGCAGTTCGCGTCAGAAGTCTTCTGGGGGAACAGCATCGGCACGACTGTCTTCACCGCTCTGGTCGTCGCAGCAATCCTCTTGCGACGGCGCCCGCAAGCACACAAGCGGCTGATGCTGCTCGCGTCGATCGCGCTGGTCGGTCCGGCACTGGCGCGAATCTCGAGATGGGCAGTGTTCGGGGGCGAAGACAGTCTCTTCGTACCCATTGTCTTCCTGGGCTTGCTGGTAGTGTTGATAGTCTATGACTTGGTCTCAGCGCGACGTCCGCACAGAGCGACGCTGATTGGCTGTGGAGCGATCGTGCTGGCACTGATCGCAGCGCAACTGATCGCGCATTCCGGGTTCGGATTGGCCGTCGTTCGAATGATCGGATAGCTCTCACGAGCCACGCGTAGACCTCTGGCCCCACGTCGAAGTATCGATACTCGCCTGAGTTCGTGTACGCCGCATCGAGCGTGCGCGTGCGCTCGTCATAGCGAACCCATGCTGCTCGTCAATGGCGAGACTCAGGAGCGGGCACGGAGATAGTTGGATTGAGCACGGCGCGTGCAAAGTTCAGCTGAAATGGCGGGTCGTCGGGCAGGAAGGCAAACGCACGATCGGCTAACCGGCCTTCGACGGTCGCGTTAGCGGAACCGCACCCGTCTCACACCCGTTTTTTTGTTTTACCCGGATACACATCATGTCATCTCAAGATACTCCCGGCCGCCCGAAATCCTCCGCCAGTCGTCAACAAACCCAGCCAAATCAGGGTGTGCAGTCGGGATCGCCCGAGCTCGACGCCAAGGACGCCGGCTCCGAAAAGGCCCAGCGCAAGAACCGCACTCGACCTGCCGACGAGCAGGAGCACGAAACCGTAGTGCCAGGGCCCAAGGACCGACGGAAGTGACTGCCGGCCGGCTTCCTTCCCTCCTGCTGTTCACCTCACTGGTCGCGCTCGTTGCCGCATTCGGCGCTCAGTTCGAACCGGGCGCTTGGTATTCGCAGTTACAGAAGCCCGACTGGAATCCGCCGAACTGGGTGTTCGGACCAGTCTGGACGTTGCTCTACATCGGCATCGCCGCCGCCGGCTGGCTCGTGTGGCGTGAAACACGCCGAGTCCAGCCGGTGCTGCAACTCTGGGGCTTGCAGCTCATCGCGAACGGAGTGTGGTCGTGGCTGTTCTTCGGACTGCACGAACCTGGTGTCGCGCTCGTGGATATCGCAGTGCTCTTCTGCCTCATCGTGAGCTTCATCATTGTGTCGCGACGGTACAGCGTCGCGGCCAGCTGGCTCTTCGTCCCGTACGCCATCTGGGTAGGATTCGCTGCCGCCCTGAATGCATCGATCTGGAGCGCAAACTAACGCATACCGCTACGGCGAAGCGCGCGGAT
>Ga0207706_10006322_pt1 | contig 11002 bp, 9 predicted proteins | sample KBSC53metaG_FD_184318 | JGI IMG/M metagenome (GOLD analysis project Ga0207706, IMG submission 184318) | Corn rhizosphere microbial communities from Kellogg Biological Station, Michigan, USA - KBS C5-3 metaG (SPAdes) (version 2) | ecosystem: Host-associated > Plants > Roots > Rhizosphere > Soil ... | reverse complement strand
TGTCGTTCGTCGGGTCGACCCCGATCGCCCGGTACATCCACCGGAAGGCCACCGCCACCGGCAAGCGGGTGCAGGCGCTCGGCGGCGCCAAGAACCACGCGATCGTGCTGCCCGACGCCGACCTCGACTTCGCCTCCGACCACCTGGTCGCGTCGGCCTTCGGCTCGGCGGGGGAGCGCTGCATGGCGATCTCGGCCACCGTCGCGGTCGGTCCGGGCGCCGACGCGCTGGTCGAGGTCGTCAGCGAGAAGGCCGGCAAGGTTACCGTCGGCGCCGGCCGGGATGCCGGCAGCGAGATGGGCCCGGTCGTGACCGCGGAGGCCAAGCGGCGGATCGAGGGCCTGATCGGCGCCGGCCAGCGGCAGGGCGCCCGGCTCGCGGTGGACGGGCGCGGCCTGGTCGTGCCCGGGTACGAGCAGGGCTTCTTCGTCGGGCCGACCGTGCTCGATGCGGTGACCCCGGAGATGGACGTCTACCGGGAGGAGATCTTCGGCCCGGTGCTCTCGGTGCTGCGGGCCGACTCGGTGGACGAGGCGATCGCGCTGGTCAACGCCAACCCGTACGGCAACGGCACCGCGGTGTTCACCGCCTCCGGCGAGGCGGCGCGGCGGTTCGTCCGCGGCGTCAAGGTCGGGATGGTCGGGGTGAACGTGCCGATCCCGGTGCCGATGGCCTACTACTCCTTCGGCGGCTGGAAGGACTCGCTGTTCGGGGACAAGCACGTGCACGGCCCCGAGGGCGTCTCGTTCTACACCCGCGCGAAGGTCGTCACCTCCCGCTGGCCGCACGTCGAGCACGCCTCGGACGCCAGCTACCACTTCCCGACCGCTCAATAGCGAGCGACGCCCCAACGATCAGGAGGACAGACATGTCCAGGAACACGAGGCTCCGCTGGGCGGCGCTGGTGGCCGGGGTCGCCCTCGTGCTGGCCGGCTGCAGCAGCACCGGCGGCAAGCAGGCGGAGGAGAGCGCGAACAACGCGGTCGGCGCGGGCAAGGCGGACACCCCGAAGATCACGATTGCGATGGTGACGCACGGCGCGCCGGGGGACACCTTCTGGGACATCATCCGCAAGGGCGCGCAGGCAGCCGCGGCGAAGGACAACGTCGACTTCAAGTACTCCTCCGACCCCGACTCCGGCAAGCAGGCGACGCTCATCCAGAGCGCCATCGACAGCAAGGTCGACGGCATCGCGGTCACGCTGCCCGACCCGCCGGCCATCGCCCCCGCCGTGAAGAAGGCCATCGCCGCCGGCATCCCGGTGGTCGCGTTCAACGCCGGCATCGGCCAGTACAGCGAGTCGGGGGCGCTGTCCTACTTCGGCTCGGACGAGAGCCTGGCCGGCCAGACCGGCGGCACGCGCGCGAGCCAGGACGGCTTCAAGCACATGCTCTGCGTCGTGCAGTTCCAGGGCCAGGTGCAGCTCGAGGCCCGCTGCTCCGGCGCGCAGTCCACGTTCAAGGGCAAGTACGACAAGATCTACGTCAACGGCTCGGACCTGCCGTCGGTGCGCACCACGATCGCCGCGAAGATGAAGCAGGACCCCAGCATCGACTTCGTGCTCACGCTGGGCGCACCGATCGCGCTGAACGCCATCGACGCGATCAAGGACGCCAACAGCAAGGCGAAGGTCGCCACGTTCGACTTCAACCCGCAGATCCCGCCGAAGATCGAGTCCGGTGACCTCCAGTTCGCCATCGACCAGCAGCCCTACCTGCAGGGCTACGAGGCGATCGACTCGCTCTGGCTCTACAAGGTGAACGGCAACATCCTCGGCGGCGGCAAGCCGACGCTGACCGGGCCGTTCCTCGTCGACAAGGCCAACATCGCCGTCGTCGGCAAGTTCGCGGCCAACGGCACCCGGTAGCCAGCAGGCGGGGAGCCGCCCGGCTCGGCGGTTCCCCGCCCGCCACCACCCAGGACCTCGGAGGTCTTCATGAGTCAGACGCTCGAAGCCGGCGTCGCGCCCCCGCCGGCCTCGCCCGACGAGCGGGTCGCCCGGCGCTCCGCCCTGGCCCGGCTGCTGACCCGGCCCGAGGTCGGGGCACTGCTCGGCGCCATCGTCATCTACCTCGTGTTCTTCTCGGTCGCGCCGCCGTTCCGGGACGTGAACTCGCTCGCGACCATCCTCTACGTCAGCTCCACCTACGGCATCCCGACGGTCGCGGTCGCACTGCTCATGATCGGCGGCGAGTTCGACCTGTCCGCCGGCGTCGCGGTGACCGCCTCGGCACTGTTCGCATCGATGTTCGCCTTCCAGTTCAGCACCAACATGTGGGTCGGCGTGGCGCTGTCGCTGGTCTTCGCGCTGGTGGTCGGGTTCATCAACGGCTATCTCGTCGTGAAGACCGGGATACCCAGCTTCCTCGTCACCCTCGGCACGTTCTTCATGCTGCGCGGACTGAACCTGGCGATCACCAAGCAGGTCACCGGCAACGTCGGCACCGACGACGTGTCGAACATCCAGGGGTTCGACTCGGCCCGGAAGGTGTTCGCCTCGTCGTTCAGCCTCGGCGGCGTCAACATCCGCATCACGGTCATCTGGTGGATCGTGTTCGTGGCGATCGCGACCTGGGTGCTGCTGCGCACCCACCTCGGCAACTGGATCTTCGCCACCGGCGGCTCGGCGCCGAGCTCGCGGGCCGTCGGCGTCCCGGTGAACCGGGTGAAGATCGGCCTGTTCATGTTCGTGGGCGTGATGGCCTGGTTCACCGGCATGCACATCCTGTTCGCGTTCAACACCGTGCAGTCCGGCATCGGTATCGGCAACGAGTTCATCTACATCGTCGGCGCCGTGGTCGGCGGCTGCCTGCTCACCGGCGGCTACGGCTCGGTGATCGGCGCGGCGATCGGGGCGTTCATCTTCGGCATGACCAACCAGGGCATCGTCTACGCCGGCTGGAACCCCGACTGGTTCTACTTCTTCCTCGGCGCCCTGCTGCTCGGCGCCATCCTGCTCAACAGCTGGGTCCGCACGCGAGCGGAGGCAATGCGATGACCACGACCACCGCGGGTCCCGGGACCGGGGTCGAGTCGACCACGGCCACGCCGATCGTCCGGCTGTCCGGCGCCGGCAAGCGCTACGGCAACATCATCGCCCTGCACGGCGTCGACCTCGAGGTCAGCGCGGGCGAGGTCACCTGCGTGCTCGGCGACAACGGCGCCGGCAAGTCCACCCTCATCAAGATCATCGCCGGGCTGCACCAGCACAGTGAGGGCACCTACGAGGTCGACGGCGTTCCGGTGCAGTTCGGGTCGCCGCGGGAGGCCCTCGACCACGGGATCGCCACGGTCTACCAGGACCTCGCAGTGGTGTCGCTGATGGAGGTGTGGCGCAACTTCTTCCTCGGCTCCGAGCTGCGCAAGGGCAACTACCCCCTCGCCCCGCTCGACATCGCCGGGATGCGCCGCATCGCCGATGAAGAGCTCAAGAAGATGGGCATCTCCGTCAAAGACATCAACCAACCCATCGGCACCCTCTCGGGCGGCCAGCGCCAATGCGTGGCCATCGCCCGCGCCGTCTACTTCGGCGCCCGCGTGCTCATCCTCGACGAGCCCACCGCCGCCCTGGGCGTCAAACAGTCCGGGGTGGTGCTCAAATACACCGCCCGCGCCCGCGACGCAGGCCTCGGGGTGGTGTTCATCACCCACAACCCCCACCACGCGTTCCTCGTCGGCAACCACTTCATCATCCTCAAACTCGGCCGCCGCGTGCTCGACAAGACCCGCGACGAAGTCACCCTCGAAGAGCTCACCACCGAGATGGCCGGTGGCCGCGAGCTCGCCGAGCTTTCCCACGAGCTGAGGACCTAGATACGTGACGCTGAACGTCGGTGTGATCGGCACCGGGATGATCGGTCAGGACCACATCCGCAGGCTCACCCACGTCCTCTCGGGGGTGCGGGTGGCCGCGGTGACCGACGTCGACCTCGACCGGGCCCGCTCGGTCGCGGACGACGGGGTCACCGTGCACGAGACCGGCCAGGCGCTCATCGAGGACCCGGGCGTCGACGCCGTCGTCGTCACCTCGTGGGGACCGACGCACGAGGAGTACGTGCTCGCCTGCCTCGCGGCGGGCAAGCAGGTGTTCTGCGAGAAGCCCCTCGCGACCACCCGCGAGGCGTGCGACCGCATCATCGACGCCGAGGTCGCCCTCGGGCGGCGGCTGGTGTCGGTGGGCTTCATGCGTCGCTACGACGCGCAGTACCAGGCGATGAAGGCCGTCGTCACCGGCGGGGAGATCGGCGCGCCGCTCATGATGCACGCGGCGCACCGCAACCCGTCGGTGCCCGACCACTTCACCAGCGACATGATCATCGTCGACTCCACCGTGCACGACATCGACGTGGCCCGGTTCATGTTCGACGAGGAGGTCTCCGCGGTCACCGTGCTCAAGCCGCGCAGGTCGTCCAAGGCGCGGGAGGGGTTCAACGACCCGCTCTTCGTGCTGCTGGAGATGGAGTCGGGCGTGCTCGTCGACGTCGAGGCGTCGGTGAACGCCGGGTTCGCCTACGACATCCGCGGCGAGGTCGTGTGCGAGGACGGCACGGTCGAGCTCTCGGAGTCGGCGGGCGCGGTCGTCAAGCGGGCGGGGGCGTACGGCGGCCGCGTGCCCGAGGACTGGCGCGAGCGGTTCGTGCGCGCGTTCGACACGGAGTTCCAGGCCTGGATCGACGCCGTGGCGGCGGGCGGCACCACCGGCCCGTCGGCGTGGGACGGCTACGCGGCCACGGTCGTGTGCGACACGGGCCTCGCCGCGCTCCACTCGGGGGCTCGGGAGCCGGTGTCGCTGCGCGAGAAGCCGGACCTCTACAAGGGCGGGATCGGTGGGTCGGGTCGATGACGCCGAAGATCGCGCTCGACCCGCACATGTACCACGGGACGATGTCGGTGGCCGACGAGCTGCGGCACGCCGCCGACCTCGGCTACTCCTACCTGGAGCTCTCGCCGCGGGCTGACTGGTTCTTCTGGCAGCGCTACCCGAAGGCCGACGACGCGCTGATCGCCGAGACGAAGAAGGCCGCGGCCGAGACCGGCGTGCAGATCGTCACGCTGGTCCCGGTGTTCAACTGGTCGTCGCCGGACGAGCAGGAGCGCCAGGCCCAGGTCCGCAACTGGCGCAGGCTGCTGCAGATCGCCAACGACCTGGAGTGCCCGGTGGTCAACTCGGAGTTCTCCGGCGACCCGAACCGACCGCTGCAGTCCGAGCACGCGTTCTACCGGTCGGTGGAAGAGCTGATCCCGGACTTCGAGCGGTACGGGATCGGGCTCAACCTCGAGGCGCACCCGTACGACTTCTCCGAGACCAACGACGACGCCGTGCAGATCGTCCGCGGGATCAACAAGCCGTGGGTCAACTACGTGTTCTGCGCCCCGCACGCGTTCCACCTCTCCGACGGGGCGGGCGACGTGCGGCGGATGATGACCTACGCGGGCGGGAAGCTGCAGCACGTGCACGTCGCGGACTGCTTCAACCACCGCGCCAACGTCGGCAACCGGTACATCATCAACCCGCCCGGCGTCGACGCCCGCATCCACCAGCACAACGAGATCGGCAACGGCGAGGTGGACTGGGCCGAGTTCTTCGGCGCGTTGAAGGACCTGGAGTTCGACGGCATCGCCACGGTATGCGTCTTCGGCTGGGAGGAAGACGCGGATGCCATCCACCGGCGCATGCTGGAGCGCGTGACGACCGAGCTCGCCCCGTGAGGCGGGTCGGGTTCGGCCTGGCGGGCACCGGTCGGATGGGCCGGGTGCACGCGGGCAACCTCGCCGGGCGCTGCGCCGTCGCCGAGCTGGCCTGCGTCTACGACGCCGACGGGGAACGGGCGGCGGTCGTCGCGGCCGAGTACGGGGTGCCCGCGGCCACGACGTTCGCCGAGCTCGTCGAGCGCTCGGAGGCGGTCGCGGTCGCGACCCCCACGGGTTCGCACGCCGAGCTCACCGTCACCGCGGCGCGGGCGGGGCGGCCGGTGTTCTGCGAGAAGCCGCTCTCGCTCGACCGGGCGACCACCGTCGCCACGATCGAGGCCGTCGAGGCGGCGGGCGTGCCGCTGCAGGTCGGCTTCCACCGCCGGTTCGACCCCGACTGGGCGGCCGCGGCGGCCCGGATCGCCGCGGGCGAGCTGGGCGAGGTCACGTTGTTCCGCACCTCGCTGCGGGACATGACCCCGCCCGACCCGAGCTTCCTGTCCGGCTCCGGCGGGTTCTTCGTCGACGTCACCGTGCACGACCTGGACGTCGCCCGCTGGCTGGTGGGCGAGGTCGTCGAGGTGACCGCGCACGGGGCGGCGAGCGACCCGGCGTTCGCCGCGCTGGGCGACATCGACACCGCCGTCTGCGTGCTGCGGTTCGCGAACGGCGCGCTCGGCGTGATCGACAACAGCCGGTCGGCCCGCTACGGCTACGAGTGCTCCACCGAGGTGATGGGCACGCTCGCCACCGTGCGGGTGGAGGCGCCACGGCCGGTCGAGTGGCGCACACCCGGCCAGGCGGGCTACCCGCTCGCCCGGGACTTCGAAGAGCGCTACCCGGCCGCCTACGCCGCCGAGCTGGACGCGTTCGCCCGCTGCGTGCTGGACGGCACGCCGCCGCGGGTGACCGGCCGCGACGCGCTCGCCGCGTTCGACCTGTCCGTCGCCGCGACGGAGTCCTGGCGCACCGGCACCACCGTGACCGTGAAGGAGCAGGCATGACCAACCGGATCGCCGGAGCCCCCATCTCGTGGGGTGTGTGCGAAGTGCCGGGGTGGGGCTACCAGTTGCCGCCCGCCCGGGTGCTCGCCGAGATGCAGGAGGTGGGGCTGGCCGCCACCGAGCTGGGCCCGGACGGGTTCCTGCCCGCCGCGCCCGCCGCGATGGCCGACGTGCTGGCCGAGCACCACCTGCAGGCGATCGGCGGGTTCACCCCGACGCTGTTGCACGCGCCCGGCCACGATCCCGTGCCCGGCGTGCGGCAGGTGCTCTCCACGTACGCCGCGACGGGTTCGACGGTGCTCGTGCTGTCGGCCGACTCCGGGCAGACCGGCTACGACTCCCGGCCCGAGCTGGACGAGAACGGCTGGGCCACGCTGCTCGGCAACCTCGACCGGATCGCCGCCGTCGCGGGCGAGCACGGGGTGAAGGCGGTGCTGCACCCGCACGTCGGCACGATGGTGGAGAACCCCGACGACGTGCGGCGGGTGCTCGACGGCTCGTCGATCGCGCTGTGCCTGGACACCGGGCACCTGCTCATCGGCGGCACCGACCCGGCCGAGCTGGCCCGCCAGGTGCCGGACCGGATCGCGCACACGCACATCAAGGACGTCGACGCGAGCAAGGCCAAGCAGGTGCAGTCCGGGCGGCTGTCCTACACCGAGGCCGTGCGCGACGGCATGTACCGGCCGGTCGGCCAGGGCGACGTCGACTTCGCGGCGATCGTCACGAGCCTGCGCGGCCGCGACTACGACGGCTGGTACGTGCTGGAGCAGGACACGATCCTCACCGAGGAGCCCCGCGGCGAGGGCCCGGTGGCCGACGTCCACACCAGCGTGGAGCACCTGCGGGGGCTGCTCACCGCGTGATCGCGCCGAGTGGCGCACCAGGCGGGTCGGGACCTGCGTGGTGTGCCACTCGCGCCGATCACCGCGGCGGCGGGGCGGTCGTGCCGCGCACTTGCAGCGCAGGCGCGAGCAGGTGCACCTGCGCGGGCCGGGTCGGGTCGTCGATGCGGGCCGCCAGCGCGCGGGCCGCGCGCCGCCCCACCTCGGCGCCGCCGGAATCCACGCTGGTGAGCCAGATCGAGCGGAGCCGGGCCAGCGGCGAGTTGTCGTAGCCGACGAGCGAGAGCGCGCCCGGCACGTCCACCCCGAACTCGGCCGCCGCGGCGCGCGCGCCGAGGCACACCACGTCGTCGACGGCGAAGATCGCGGTGGGCGGCTCGGCGGAGCGCAGGAGGCGCACGGTGGCCCGGTAGCCGCCGTCGTCGGTGTAGTCGGAGGCCTCGACCCGGATGTGCTCGGCGAGGCCGTGCTCGCGCATCGCGTCCTCGTAGCCGCGGCGGCGCAGCGCGCCCACCGTGTTGGCCGATCCGGGGACGTGGCCCGCGATGTGCGCGATGCGCCGGTGCCCCAGCTCCAGCAGGTGCCGGGTGGCCAGTGCGCCGCCCGCCAGGTCGTCGTTGGCGACGGTGTCGACGTGCGGCAGGTCCAGGTCGCGCCACGCGACGGCCACGGTGGGGACCATCTCGGCCACCTCGGCCAACGTCGGCCAGCCCGCCTGGGTGCCGACGAGCACCAGCCCGTCGACGCCGAGATCGGCGAGGGCGCGGGTGGCCGTGTCGTCGCGGGCGCGGTCGAGGCGTCCGCTGTTGAGCAGCAGCTGGCGGCCCTGCTCGGCGAGGGCGTCGGTGAGGCCGTCGAGCAGGTCGACGAACCAGGGGTGGCGCATGTCGTTGAGCAGCGCCCCGACCGTGCGGCTGCGGCGCTCGCGCAGGTCGCGCGCCGCCGTGTTCGGCCGGTAGCCCAGCTCGGCCATCGCGCGCTGCACCGCGGCGCGGCGATCCGGGCTGACCTTCGGCGACCCGCGCAGCACCAGCGAGACCAGGGATTTCGACACGCCCGCGCGGGCGGCGACGGTGTGGATCGTCGGGCGCTCAGCGGACACGCGCACCTCTCAGCCGTGGAACGATCCAGGGCATTCATCTTACTGCATGTCTTGACATCCGCGACCGCGTGCCGAACCCTCTATTACGTTGGAACGATCCATCGGAGGACGTCATGACGAGCACCGCGCCGTTGCGGATGGAGTACGACCCGTTCAGCCCGGTGTTCCAGGCCGATCCCTTCCCGGTGTACCGGTGGATGCGCGACGAGGCGCCGGTGTTCTACAGCGAGAAGTGGAACTGGTGGGCGCTCTCCCGCTTCGAGGACGTGCGCGCGGCCGCGCTCGACCCCGCCACCTACCTGTCGTTCGAGGGCATCGACATCGACGACACGGCCAAGGACCAGAACCCGCCCGGCTTCCTGCCCAACGTCGACAACCCCCGCCACGACCAGATCCGCGCCGTGGTGCAGCCGCCGCTGCTGCCCGGCCGCGTCAACGAGCGCGCCGACGTCGTGCGCGGCACCGTGCGCAGGCTGATCGACGTCTGGCGCGGCCGCGGCTCCGTCGACCTCGCGCAGGAGCTGGCCTGGCCGCTGCCCAACGAGGTGTTCTTCGACCTGCTCGGGCTGCCCGAGAGCGGCCCCGACCGGGCCCGCCTCGAGCGCTGGGTGCACGAGCTCAAGGACCGCAAGCCCGACGACGCCCGGCTCACCCCCGTCGCCAAGGCGGCCACCGCGGGCATCCAGTCCTACTTCGTCGACCTGCTCGACGAGCGGCGCCGCAACCCTCGCGCGGACCTGGTGACGCACCTCGTCAACGCCGAGATCGACGGGGTGCCGTTCGCGGACGAGCACATCCACGACGCGTCGGAGATCATGGGCCTGATGCTCGTGCTGTTCCTCGGCGGCGTGGAGAGCACCGCGGGCCTCGTCGGCACGCTGTTCAAGCTGCTCGCCGAGAACCCCGAGCAGCGCGAGATCCTGCGCGCGAACCCCGAGCTGATCCCCGACGCCGTCGAGGAGGCCATCCGCATCGCCACGCCGTTGCAGCTGGTGGGGCGCACGACGGCGCGCGAGGTCACGCTGCACGGCGTGACGATCCCGGCAGGTGGGCGCGTGGTGCTGGTGTACGGCGCCGCCAACCGCGACGAGCGCCGCTTCGCCGATCCCGACCGCTTCGACGTCACCCGCGGCAAGCAGCGCCACCTGGGCTTCGGCGAGGGCATGCACGGCTGCATCGGCGCGCCGCTGGCCCGGCTGGAGGCCAAGATCGCGCTGGAGGAAGCGCTGCCGCTCATGGGCGACTACACGGTCACCGACGCGCCCGAGCGCTACAAGACCACGCCGAACATGTACGTGTGGGAGCACCTGCACCTCGCGTTCCCGGTCACCGAAGCGACGCACCGCGACCCCCGCGGCCGCGTCGAGACGGCGAGCCACCACACCGACACCACCGTGGTCACCCGCGAGCTGGAGACCGAGGTCCGGGTCGCGGCCAAGGACGAGCGGGCCGAGGGCGTCGTCGCGCTCACGCTGAAGACGCTCGACGGGGCGCCGCTGCCCGAGTGGGCGCCGGGCGCGCACATCGACCTCATCCTCGGCGGCGGGGTGCCCAACCGGCAGTACTCCCTGTGCGGTGACGTGGCCGACCGCAGCGCCTACCGCCTCGGCATCTTGCGCGACGCGGACGGCGGCGGCGGTTCGCGGCACGTCCACGACCGGCTCGCCGCGGGCGACGTCGTGCGGGTGCGCGGGCCGCGCAACAACTTCGCGCTCGTCCCCTCGCCGCGCTACCTGTTCATCGCGGGCGGCATCGGGATCACCCCGATCCTGCCGATGCTCGCCGCGGCCGAGGCCGCGGGCGCCGAGTGGCGGCTCGTCTACGGCGGCCGCACCCGCGCCTCCATGGCGTTCCTCGACGAGCTGGCGGTGCACGGCGACCGCGTGACGGTGTGCCCGCAGGACGAGACGGGCCTGCTGGACCTCGCGGCCCTGCTCGGCACCCCCGAGCCCGACACGCTCGTCTACTGCTGCGGGCCGGAGCCGCTGCTCGCCGCCGTCGAGGCGCGGTGCGCGGGGTGGCCGTCGTCCGCGCTGCACCTGGAGCGGTTCGCCGCCCGGCCGATCGGTGCGCCGGTGCGCGCCGAGGCGTTCGACGTCCAGCTGGCCCGCAGCGGCCTGACCCTCACCGTGCCGCCGGAGCTCTCGATCCTCGACGTCGTCGAGGCGGCCGGGGTCGGCGTGTTGTCCTCCTGCGCCGAGGGCACCTGCGGCACCTGCGAGACCACCGTGCTGGACGGCCGGCCCGACCACCGCGACTCGGTGCTCACGGCGGCCGAGCAGGGCACGAACCGCTGCATGCTGATCTGCGTCTCCCGCTCCTGCACCGACCGGCTGGTGCTCGACCTCTGACAGCGTCCG
>Ga0207706_10006319_pt1 | contig 11006 bp, 8 predicted proteins | sample KBSC53metaG_FD_184318 | JGI IMG/M metagenome (GOLD analysis project Ga0207706, IMG submission 184318) | Corn rhizosphere microbial communities from Kellogg Biological Station, Michigan, USA - KBS C5-3 metaG (SPAdes) (version 2) | ecosystem: Host-associated > Plants > Roots > Rhizosphere > Soil ... | reverse complement strand
ACAGAAGGCGATGTGGTCGAAATCGTCGGCAAGCGCGCCACGCCGGCCCGCGCGGTGCTGCCCTATAGCGAAGACGAGGGGTTAGAGATCCTCCGCCTCGACGGCCTGCAGCGCGCCAATGCCGGGGTGGGCTCGGGTGATTTCGTTGAGGTTCGCAAATCTTCTTCACAGCCAGCGCAGCGCGTCGTGTTCGCTCCCGCGCAGGCCAATCTGCGGCTGCAAGGTTCGGGCGAGGCGCTGAAGCGCAGCTTCGGCATGCGCCCGCTCACGGCCGGGGACGTGGTCGCGACCGCGGGCCAGCAGAGGATTGGCGCCGACATGCCGCCGCAGCTGCGCGCGATGCTTAACGCGCCGGCCTACGCGTTGCAGGAAGTGCGGCTCGTAGTGGTGTCTACCACGCCCCGCGGCGTGGTTCACATCGATGCCGAGACCGAGGTCGAGCTGCGCCCCGAATATCAGGAGCCAAAGGAAGCGCGCCGAGCCGACGTCACCTATGACGATATTGGCGGCTTGGGGACGACGATCGATCAGGTTCGCGAGATGGTCGAGCTGCCGCTGCGCTATCCCGAGCTGTTCCAGCGTTTGGGTGTCGATCCGCCCAAGGGTGTCCTGCTTTACGGTCCGCCCGGCACGGGCAAGACGCGGCTCGCGCGCGCGGTCGCCAATGAAAGCCATGCGAGCTTCTTCCACATCGCGGGACCCGAGATCATGGGCTCAGCCTATGGCGAGAGCGAGAAGCATCTGCGCGAGATATTCGAGCAGGCCGCGGCCGAGGCGCCCTCGATCATCTTCATCGACGAGATCGATTCGATCGCACCCAAACGTGGTCAAACGACCGGCGAAACGGAGAAACGGCTGGTTGCGCAATTGCTGACGCTGATGGACGGGCTCGAACCGCGTCAGAATACGGTGATTATCGCCGCGACCAACCGCCCCGAGGCGCTCGACGAGGCGCTGCGCCGCCCCGGCCGCTTCGACCGCGAAATCGTGATCGGGGTGCCCGACGAGCGCGGGCGCCGCGAGATTTTGGGCATCCACACGCGCGGCATGCCGCTGGGAGACAGGGTGGACCTCGACGAATTGTCACGCCAAACCTACGGCTTCGTCGGCGCGGATCTTGCCGCGCTCGCACGCGAAGCGGCGATCGAGGCGGTGCGGCGGATCATGCCGCGCCTCAACCTTGAGGACAAAACCATCCCACCCGATGTGCTCGACACGCTCTGCGTGACGCGCGAGGACTTTCAGGAAGCGCTGAAGCGCGTCCAGCCATCGGCAATGCGCGAGGTCATGGTCCAGGCCCCCAATGTCGGCTGGGACGATGTCGGGGGGCTGGACGAGGCGCAGGAAAGGCTCCGCGAAGGCGTTGAGCTGCCGCTAAAGGAGCCCGACGCCTTCCGCCGACTTGGCATCCGCCCGGCCAAAGGTTTCCTGCTCTACGGGCCACCAGGTACCGGCAAGACGCTGCTGGCCAAAGCGGTCGCACGCGAATCGCAGGCCAATTTCATCGCCACCAAATCCAGCGACCTGCTGTCCAAATGGTATGGCGAAAGCGAGCAGCAGATCGCGCGTCTATTCGCCCGCGCACGTCAGGTCGCACCCTGCGTGATCTTCCTGGACGAGCTCGACAGTCTGGTGCCGGCACGCGGTGGCGGGCTCGGCGAGCCGCAGGTGACCGAACGCGTGGTCAACACCATCCTTGCGGAGATGGATGGGCTCGAGGAATTGCAGTCGGTGGTGGTGATCGGCGCCACCAACCGGCCCAATCTAATCGACCCCGCTTTGTTGCGGCCTGGCCGGTTCGATGAGCTGATCTACGTTTCCGTGCCCGATCAGCCCGGGCGGCGGCGCATCCTCAGCATCCATACCGAAGGCATGCCGCTCGCTGCCGACGTCGATCTCGACCTGCTGGCGCGCAAGACGGAGCGTTTCACCGGAGCAGACTTGGAGGATCTGGTGCGGCGTGCCGGTTTGTTCGCGTTGCGGCAGAATCTCGGCGCAGCCGAGGTCAACGCGGACCATTTCGCGCATGCGCTGGAAGAGACGCGCGCCAGCGTCACCGAGGAGATGGAGCGCGACTATGAACAGATGGCCGCGCGACTGAAGCAGGACGCGCTCGCGATCGAGCCGATCGGCTTCATCGCGCCGGGCATGCTGCGGCCGCGCTACGAAACGAAGGGGGGAGGTTGAGCTGCAGGACTAGCGCTGGCCTCTATTGCCGTCGACGGCAGGTGGGTTATCCTGCGGTGGCCACGCTTCGTCTCATGGAAGCCGATCTCGCATGGCCCGCTTCGCCGGCAAATGCGTCTGATCGCTTGCCAAGCCATGTCAGTTTTGCGACGGATCAGGCACGTATCAGGGTCAGAGGGGTTGTTTTGGCATGAATTCACCGGTCGCCGAGCAGGCGCTCAAGCGTATCGAGCGCCGCAGCCCGAGCAATGGCCCAGGCCCGCTTGCTATGTTCTTCAAGGGATTCCTGCGCCATCCCGTGATGGTCGGATCGATCATCCCGTCCTCCAAGAAGCTGATCCGCCACATGCTCTCGCGGACCGATTGGGCGAACACCCGCTTGTTCGTCGAATACGGGCCGGGGGTGGGTACCTTCTGCCAGGAAGTGCTCGACCGGATGGCGCCTGACGCGACCTATATCGCGATCGATACCAACCCCGATTTCATCGATTATCTCGCCCGCACGATCGTCGATCCGCGCTTCATCCCGGTCCTGGGCTCGGCGGCGGATGTCCGCCGCATCATTCAAGATCACGGTCACCAGCACGCCGATTACGTGCTGTCCGGATTGCCCTTTTCGACGCTGCCGCCCGGCATCGGCCCCAAGATCGCCGAAGAAACGCAGGCTGTCCTGCGCGAGGGTGGCGCCTTCCTGGTCTATCAATTCTCGCCAAAAGTGCGCGATTTCCTGGCGCTGGCGTTCGAGCGCATCGATCATGCGTTCGAACCGATCAACATTCCGCCCGCCCAGCTTTATTGGGCCTGGAAAGACTGAACGCGTGTCCGCGGCATGCCAGCGGTCTGTCGCAGCACGAAATCGAGCAGCCAGAGCAGGCTCTTTGGGTGCGGTATCGCGGTGCCTTAAGTAAGTTCGTCATTCCCGCGAAGGCGGGAATCCATAATCCCTGGCTGCTGGGATCCATCTTAGACGGTTAAGTTTATGGATCCCGGCCTTCGCGGGGATGACGAGGATGGCGCTGACGCCCCTGCGGTTATCGATCGAGGCCGAAGCTCAGCCGCCGCGTGACCGAGGCGTCCACCACCGCCATCAGATAATAAGCCATTGCCCAGCGCAGGCGGGTAAGCAGTCCCGCGCGCTCGTGCGTAGCCGGCCGGATCTGCCGCGAATCGGCCATCTCGCCCTCGAAATAGCTGCGCATATAGGCCGCGAATTCGCGATCCTCGATCCGTAGCATGATCTCCAAATTGAGAAACAGGCTGCGCACGTCGAAATTGGCCGAGCCGATATGCACCACATCATCGATCACGAACAATTTCGTGTGCAGCTTGAGCGGCTGATATTCAAACACCTTCACGCCCCGCGTCAGCAGGCGATGATAGGTGTGGCGCGCCGCCAAAATCGCCACCGCATGATCGGTTTTCGACGGTGCGATCACGCGTGCTTCGCCGCCGCGCCTGGGTACGCTTTCGATCGCGCGCATCATGCGCGGCGTCGGCGCGAAATACGCGGCGATCAAATCGAGCCGTTTGGCGGCTCGCACGTCGGCGCGGAGCGTCCGCGCCCAAGGGCTCAGCCGCCGCGTCGGGCCGCCCAGCAGCCAGCAGGCCTTGCCGTCACGCGGATTGCTCCATTGGCTGAGCGCGCGACGCAAGTCGCGCAACCGCGCACGTGGCTGGTGGGTCCAGCGGGCGAGCGCGTCGAAATAGCCGACCAGGCGCTTAGCCGCGGGTCCCTCGATCAAAATGCCGAGGTCGCGCCAGCCCTTCACGTCGTCGAAATAATCATCTTCGACGTTGAAGCCGCCGATGATCGCCTGTCCTTCGTCGGCGAGCGCCAGCTTCTGATGGTTGCGTAGCAAATAGCGTCGTCCGAATCGCGGCAGAAAATGGCAGACGTCCGCGCCGCGGCTTTCCAACGGCTTGAAGAATTCGGGTCTTGCCGAGCTGCCGAAGCCGTCCACGATCAGCGAAACTTTGACCCCACGATCGAGCGCACGCTCCATCGCCGCACGCACCCGGCGCCCGATGTCGTCATCGGTATAGATGTAATAAAGCAGGCGCAGGCTGTGCCTGGCGCCATCTATCAGCCCAATCAAAGCGCTGAGCCGCTCATGGCCTTGGGCCAGCAGCGTGAGGCGATTGCCCTCGACCGTGAAATGCCGTTTTCGGCGGTTGGCCATGTTTCTTGGCGTTTTCGTTGACTCTGGCACAAGCTCGCCCTATCTCGCCCGCCTTCCAACACACCAAATGCTTGGTCAAGCGGAGCGTTCAGGATGGCGCGCGTTACCGTCGAGGATTGCGTCGACAAAATACCCAACCGGTTCGATCTGGTGCTGCTTGCAGCCCAGCGCGCCCGCCAGATTTCGGGCGGCGCCGAACTCACGATCGATCGCGACCGGGATAAAAATCCCGTCGTCGCCCTGCGTGAGATCGCCGAAGAGACGATCGTTCCCGATGATCTGAGCGAGGCGGTCGTCCAGACGCTGCAGCGCGTCCAGATCGACGAAGAGGACACCCCCGATGAGGTCGGCTCGCTCACCGCGTCGGCCGAGGCGCTGCGCCTTACGGCGGCGGCTCCGCCGCGCACGCAGAATCTGGGCGCCGACTACGAATAAGCCGCGAGGCTTATTTCTCGAACCAATTCCGGGCCCGGCTCGAATGCGAGCCGGGCTCGTTTCATTTTCAGCGCTGACCGCTGGCTATCCTGAGTCGCGGCGGGAATGCTAAGCGGCCGCAATGGCCGCGCGTCCCCATCCCCGATCCACATCGTGAAGCGCTGGTTCGCCGACGGCGTGTTCCGCGCCATACTCCGCAACGCCGGTTATCTCGCTTCGGGTAAGCTCGCCGGCGCTTTGCTCGGCCTGATCTCGCTCGCCTGGGCGGGCCGCGGCCTGACCCCCGCGGCCTTCGGCGTGCTGATGATCGTCCACACCTATGCCAGCGGGGCGGGCGCGCTGGTCAAGTTCCAGACTTGGCAGTTCATCGTCCGCTATGGTGCCCCGGCCTTGCAGCGCGGCGACCGACGAACCGCGCGGGACGCGATCCGCTTCGCCTTTGGGCTCGATATAACAAGCGGGCTGATCGGTATGGCGCTGGCGATGATCGCGCTGCCGCTGCTTGCCGAACGCCTCGGCATCAAGGGTCAGGCTTTCGGCCTTGCCCTGGCTTATTGCACGCTCGTTCCGACCATGTCGTCCGCAACCGCCGTCGGCGTGCTGCGTCTCCTTGACCGGTTCGACCTGATTGGCGGACAGCAGATCGTAACACCCGTGCTGCGCGCAGCCGGCGCGAGCATCGCCTATTTCGGCAATCTCGGTTTCACCGGCTTCGTCGTCACCTGGTATGTCGCCGATATCGTCGGCGACCTTGTCCTATGGGCGCTTGCCGCGCGCGAGCTGAAGCGCCGCGACATGCTCGACGCTTTCAAGCCAGGCCTGTTCGGCACCGCACGAAGGCTGCCGCGCGCTTGGAGCTTCGTGTGGACGACCAATATCGCTCAATCGATCAATTCAGCCTGGGGCCCGCTCAGCAACCTGGTCGTCGCAGGCACGTTAGGGCCGGTTGCCGCAGGGCTCTACAAGATCGCGAGCACCCTGATGGATTCAACCGCCAAGCCTGCCAACCTGCTCAGCCGCGGCTTCTACCCGGAGATCATGCGGCTCGATCCGAGCAGCAAGCAGCCGTGGCGGCTGGGCGCGCGCATGGCAGCCCTCTCCGCTTGCCTCGGCGTCGTCGTGATCCTCCTGGTCATGGTCGGGGGAAAGCCCGCGGTGGGCTTCATCTTCGGCCACAAATATATCGGCGCATTTGGTCTGCTGCAGATCATGACCTGGTCACTCGTCGTCTCCACCGCCGCCTTCCCGCTCGAATCCCTGCTCTACATGGTCGATCGTCAGCGGACCGCTCTCGCTGCGCAGACCATGTCCGCAATCTTTTATCTGGGATTGCTTTATCTGTTCACCCGCTGGTTCGGGTTGAGCGGCGCGGGCTTCGCCTTTCTTTTCGGGACGATCACGACCGCGCTGTTGATGCTGATTCCCACGATCGGAAGCTATCGCCGCCGTGCTGATTACCGCCCCCACCCCCACGCGGCACCGCCCGATGCGGGGGACGAGCCGGTCGTCGCGCTGCAATGAGCAGCGCCATGGCTGATCGCCCTTCATCGTGGATGATCGTCGGCGGATTACTGCTGCTCGCGCTCGGCCTCGCTTGCTGGTGGCTCGGCGCCGATCCTGCACTGCACCGCGCATTGCGCCTGGCGGGCCCCGCTGCACCGAATATCGTACTGCTGACCGATCTCGGCGGGCTGGCAGTGATGGGCCCGCTCGCGCTCGCCACGTTGATTCTGCTGTTGTGGCTGCGGCGGGGTGCCGACGCACTTTGGCTGACGCTGACGATCGTCAGCGGTCGGCTGGCCGTCGAAGGGCTCAAGCTGGTGATGATGCGGCCACGCCCCCCGCGGCTCGATTGGCTGGAGATTGTCAAGTCCTGGAGCTTCCCCAGTTCCCACAGCGCCGGCACGATGATGACCTGCCTCGCGCTCGCCTTACTGTTCGGGCGCAATCGCGTGGCAATGGCGGCAGCATTGCTGGGGGCGCTGGTGATCGGCTGGACCCGCGTCGCCTTGGCGGTCCATTGGCCGAGCGACGTCCTCGCCGGTTGGGGTTTCGGACTGTTGTGGATGGGCATTTCGCTGCACGCCTATCGCGCATTGGTGCCCCAGCCTGATCCGCTGCGTCCGATCGAGCGGACTACCCGATAAGCTAAAAGCGATGGACCGTTTTCTGCTGATTCTGCAGCGTTAACGTCGTCGATGGTGCCGGCCGTCGGACTCGAACCGACGACCTACCGCTTACAAGGCGGTTGCTCTACCAGCTGAGCTAGGCCGGCCCATGCGCGCCCAATGCTTCAGACGCGCGCAAAAAGCCAGATGATCTGATGCAGACCGTCATCAGTTTTCGACACGCAAGGCGGCCAGCCGCGTCGCCAGCCCTAAGTGGCGAATAACCCGACCTAATTCGCATCGGGCCACGCCCGTTCCGCATGGCGGCGGCTCAGGGCCGCGCCACGCTTCGCCGCAGCCGTTAAGATGACGCCATATTGTAAGCATTGCATTCACATATTGAAACGGTAAGTTGCCGGCGGAATTAATAATACAAGAGGGAGGGATGAACGTGATTGAACCGAGGAATGCCCGCGTCGCGCTTCGAGGCGGAGCGTCTCTTTGTGCGATTCTGACAGGGTTGATCTCTGCAGGCGGGGTCAGCGCACAGGCGGTGTCCACGCCGTCACAAGGCGCGCCCTCCACCGCGGCGGCAACAACAGCCCAGCCAGGCGATCAGGAGACTGCCAGCGAAATCGTCGTGACCGGCTTCCGCGCCAGCCTTGGCAGCGCACTCAACGCCAAGCGTAACGAGGCGTCCGCGATTGACGTCATCAAGGCCGAGGACATTGCCGATTTCCCCGACAACAACTTGGCGGAATCGCTGCAGCGCATTCCTGGCGTGTCGATCAACCGCGTGGGCGGTGAAGGGCGCGCGATCACGGTGCGCGGATTGTCGGGCAGTTTTACCCGGGTGCGCGTCAACGGCATGGAAGCGCAGGCAATATCCGGGGCGACAACTTCCGATCGCGGTATCAATACCGGCCGCGGTTTCGACTTCAACGTCTTCGCGTCGGAGCTGTTTAACAATCTCGTTGTGCGCAAGACCGCGGACGCCGAGACAATTGAGGGCTCGCTTGGCGCGACGGTCGATCTGAACGTTGCCCGGCCCTTCGACTATAAGGGCTTCACGCTAGCCGCCAGCGGACAGGCGGGCTACAACACCCTTGCCAAGAACGTCGATCCAAAACTCACCGGGCTCGTGGCCAACACATGGGAGACCGGAATAGGGCGCATCGGCGTACTCGTTTCCGCTGCCTACAGTCGGCGCCATTATTACGAGGATCAATTCGGATCGGGCGGCTGGAATCCCGCAACCGTCGACGGCGGGTTCTGCTCGCCTGTGGGCGTGACACCGGTGTCCCCGGCGCTCAATCCAACCCAGGGTACGACCGCGACGGATTGCGTCGCGGGCGTTGCCCGTCCGCCTGCCAACGACACCAATTATGCGCTGGTCAATCGTTCGACGGTATTCTTGCCGCGCTTGCCGCGTTACGGCCGCTTCGATCACCACCAGAAGCGGCTGGGGATCACCGGATCGCTGCAGTGGGAACCTGCACCCGGCCTCGAGATTGGCGGCGACCTGCTCTATTCGGACTATAAGGTGTTCCGGCAGGAAAATTGGCTCGAAGGCTTCTCGTTCGCGCGCGCGATCGCGCCGCCCAATTACGGTAAGCCGCAGACCGCCATCCGCGAAGCGATCTTGCGCAATGCCGGGATCAGCCACACGCAAGGGGTCAATAACGGCCAACAGGTTTACGACATCGATTATGGCGTGTTCGACGGCGTCGACGTGCGGTCCGACACCCAATATGACCGCTTCCGCAGCCGATTCACGCAGTACACAGTGCACGGCAAATACGACGTGACCGACCGTCTGAAATTTTCGGTGTTGGGTGGCATCGCCAAGACCAACTTCGATCAGACCGACCAGACGACTTTTCTCTTCGGGCGCAACAACAGCCGGCAGACGATCGACTTCCGCCAAAATCGCAACCAGCCGACCATAAGCTACGGTTTCGACGTGACCGACGTATCACAGTTTACGCTCGCTCCTGGCAGTGCGGAAATCCGTGCCACGCCTTCCTTCGTCGACAACAAGAATAAGCTCGTGGAGGCGAACGCGTCCTGGAAGGCATTCGATCTGGTCACTTTCAAGGCCGGCGTCCATTATGATCGCTTCGATTTCAGCGTCACTCCTTATCAGCGCCCCAACAATTTCCTGGTGCCGACGCTGACCACGGCCGAGCTTACCCCGCTCACCCGCAAGGTGACAGGTTTCGGGGATGGATTACGCGACAATGTCTTTCCGGCCAGCTGGATCGCGATCAACTACCCCGCCTTCGCCAAGAAATATGGGCTCGACAATTATACGGGCGACTTCGCACTCATTCAGAACCTCAGCGGCACCCGGCGCGTGCGTGAGGACGTGCTGTCCGCCTTCGGGCAGATGGACTTCAACCTGAAGGATGCCGGCATCCCGGTGCGCGGCAATGTCGGCCTTCGTTATGCGCAGACCAAGCTTGATTCGACCGGTTATTCGACGTCGCTGGGACGCTTCGTCAACGCCAGCCACGATTATGACGATTGGCTGCCCTCGATCAACCTGGTGGGCGAGATCACGGACAAGCTGCTGGTGCGCGCAGCAGCGGCGAAGGTGATCACGCGGCCCGAGCTTTCTTTCCTCAGTCCCGGGGCAAGCGTGACGATCAGCGGCACGCCGAGCATCAACGGCGGCAATCCAGCGCTCGAGCCGATCCGGGCGAATACGTTCGACACTTCGGTCGAATGGTATTTCGCACGCAACTCGGTGCTTTCAGCCGCCTTCTTCTACAAGGACATCAAGTCCTACATCCAGAACCAGGCCCAGCAGATGACCTTCGCGCAGACGGGCCTGCCGCTGGAGCTGCTGAACAATAGCGGTCTCGACCCGAACGTGACCTTGTTCACGGTCAACCAGGCTCGCAACACGCCGGGCGGGCCGCTCAAGGGCTTCGAGATCAATTACCAGCAGGCCTTCACTTTCCTGCCCGGTTTCCTGCAGAATCTGGGCGCGCTCGTGAACTACACACACGTGGAATCGAAGATCACCTATTATCTCGCGGCGAGCGCGAACAACACGACCAAGCGCGACCTGCTCGGTCTATCGCGCAACGCATATAATGCGACGCTCTATTATGAAGATAAGAAGCTGAGCGCGCGCATATCGGCCGCCTACCGCGGGCCATATATTATCGCGCTTCCTGCGAACAATCCGCTCCAGGATCTGGAAGGAGTCGACAAGTCACTGGTATTCGACCTGTCGGCGTCGTACCAGCTTACCCGACAGGTGAAGCTGACGTTCGAAGCGCTGAACCTCTTCGACCGTTTCTATCGGCAGTATATCGACTCTGATCGCGACAGCACCTTCGTATACAGCCACACTGGGCCGCAATATTATCTGGGAGTGCAGTTCCGCTTCTAGGACAGCGGGATCGCCGGACCGGGCGCAATGCCCGGTCCGGTCAAACCGTGAAGCTCTCGCCGCAGCCGCATGTGCCCTTCGCATTGGGATTCTGGAAGACGAACCCTGCGGTGAAATCGTCCTCGACCCAGTCCATCCGGCTGCCGATAAGATAGAGCAAGCTCGCGCCGTCGATATAAAGATCGCCGCCAGGAGTTGTGACCTTCTCGTCGAGCGGATTGGCGCTGGTGATATAATCGACCGAATAAGCCAGCCCCGAGCAACCGCGGCGGGGTGTCGAAAGCTTGACCCCGATAGCATCGGCCGGCGCCTCGCCCATCAGCTTGGCGATGCGCGCTTCGGCCGATGGCGTCAGCGTCAATGCGGCGGGGCGGGCGCGGAGCGTGCTTGCCATCACAGCATCCCCAATTCGAGCTTGGCCTCGTCGGACATCTTCTGCGGATCCCAAGGCGGATCCCAGACGAGGTTGACCTCGGCAAGGCCCACCCCCGGCACCGATCCGACGCGCAATTCCACCTCGCCCGGCATCGATTCCGCAACGGGGCAGTGCGGCGTGGTCAGCGTCATCGTTACCGCGACATGGCCGTCGTCGGTGATATCCACCCCATAGATCAGGCCGAGATCGTAGATGTTGACCGGGATCTCCGGGTCATAAATCTACTTGAGCGCATCGATCACGCGTTCGTAGAGATC
>Ga0207706_10006318_pt1 | contig 11007 bp, 12 predicted proteins | sample KBSC53metaG_FD_184318 | JGI IMG/M metagenome (GOLD analysis project Ga0207706, IMG submission 184318) | Corn rhizosphere microbial communities from Kellogg Biological Station, Michigan, USA - KBS C5-3 metaG (SPAdes) (version 2) | ecosystem: Host-associated > Plants > Roots > Rhizosphere > Soil ... | reverse complement strand
AATCGAGCCCGCTGACCAGGGTAATTGCGTTGTCCAGCCGAGCTGGCTCTCGATCTCCTTGACGAACTGGCCGATCTTGGCGGCAGCAGCTTCGGCCTGTTCGCGCTGGATACGGATCAATGATGTCTTGTGCTCCTGGTAATAGAAGAACACGTCGAAAATGCCGTTGGATAGAAGCGCCACGCAGACGACCGCGACGAACAACCCAACGTACTTCGTGAACAATCGACGGCGGGTCTTCGGCACAGGCGCTTCACTTGAGGCTGGATCATCCTGCCCACCGGCCAACGCCGACCGCCGTTTCAACTTAAGAAAGCGCTGAACGGAGCTGACAATTGTCATTGATTTTGAGCCCACCTCACTCGATCACCTCGTTGGCGCGGGCAATGAATGAATCCGGCAGGGTAATGCCGAGTGCCGCGGCCGTTTTTAAGTTGACCGCCATGTGAAAGCGCAAAGAGTGATCGATCGGCATTTCCGATGGTTTAGCGCCGCGCGCAATCTGGTGGACATAGCCTGCGATGTCGCGGAACAGACCGATCAGGTCGAAGCCATAACTCATTAGTGCTCCGGTCGCAGTGTTCTCTCGGAACGCAGCGACCGAAGGAATGTGACGCTCTAGCAAGAGGTGGGCAATCACCTCACGATCGCGCAAGAACATTGGGCCTGCCGGCAAGACGATGGGCTGCCCGCGTAGCCTGTCCATCGCGCTGAACGCGGCACCGTAGTCCGTCGGGCCTTTCACCTCGATCGGGTGCGGCTCAAAGCCTAGTTTGCGGGCCGCATCGGCCGCCGCATCGCGTTGCTCGCGCGAAACTGTATCGAATGCGATCCCGACAACAGTAGCGGTCGGGAACACCTCGCGAGCGATCTCGACGCGCTTTGCCGCGAGCTCAAGCTGGCGCACGAAAATGCCGGTAACATTGCCCCCTGGACGTGAAAGACTAGCCACGTATCCCTTCGCCAGAGGATCGAAATCGATGGCCAGAAAGGCGATCGGGGCACCTCCGGCAGCGGAGAGCGCCGCGCGCAGTGCTGGCTCGTTTCCAACGGCCAGGAACACGTCGACTTTGCGCGCCGCGAGTTCAAGATAGCTTTTCTCGTAAGCATCGACATTCGCAGCCTGGATATACTCGAACGCAAAGTTTCGCCCTTCCTCATAGCTCAGTTCGGCCATTCGCTCGAGGAAAGCTGCGTAAATCGCGAACTCGCGGGGTTGAATACCAACGAAGCCAACACGCAGCATCTTAGGCTGAGGCTGCGCCCTCAGCACGACCGGCCACATAGCCGCCGCGCTGCTGGCTAGCGTGATGAACTCGCGCCGCCTCACTCGATGACCTCGTCGGCGCGGGCGAGCAGCGCGGTCGGTACCGTGAGATCAAGCATCCTCGCGGTCTTTAGATTGATCACTAGTTCGAACCTGGTCGGCGTTTGAATCGGTAGATCGCCAGGCTTGGCGCCTTTGAAAATCTTATCCGCGAAACTTGCCGCTCGGAAATAAAGGTCGGGATAACTGATCCCGTATGACAACAAGCCACCCGCCGATACAAATTCCGTCGAAGAATAGAGTGCAGGTAGCCGGTGCCGTGCTGCCAAGTCGACGACTAACTGACTGTTCGACTGAGTAAAGCCGTCCATCCCAACCAATAATACGTCGACACGAGATCTGAGTGCCGCATCGAAGGCCGCTCTGACATCTTGCTCAATGCGTACGTCGAATAACTCGGCCGTGAAGCCTAGTGTTCGCGCCGTTGACAAGGTCTGCTCCCATTGCGGCGGCGCAACCGGGTTGCCCATATTGTGCAATAAGCCAACTCGCGAGGCATTCGGCATCAGTTCTTTCGCCAACTCAACGCGCTTTCCCGCTAGCTCCGTGGTGAATGAACTGAGCCCGGTGACGTTACCGCCAGGCCGCGCAAGTCCGGCAACCACCCCGACACCGAGTGGCTCGCCAATAGCCGCCATCACAATTGGTTTCGTGACGCTAGCATTTTTGGCAGCTTGCGCCGCTGGGGTGCCCCTTGTGACGATCAAATCGACATTGAGCCGAACCAATTCCCACGCAAGTTCTGGAAACCGTTCTGCGATGCCATCAGCCGAACTGTACTCGATGGAGAGATTTTGGCCTTCGACGTACCCGAGTTCGCGCAAGCCTCTGAGCAGGGCGTCCAAATTGCCAATGTTCTGGGAGGCGGGAACCGTCTCAAGTATTCCGATGCGATAGACTTTTCTGGCCTGCTGCGCGCGCGCCGCAACCGGCCACATCGCCGCAGCGCCACCTAGCAGCGCTACAACGTCTCGCCGCCTCATGCCGGGCATGGGCTCCCTCCCAGGTACCGCCCCTATCATAGCAGTTGGAACCGCAGTTGGAACCGCCGGGCGCAGGCGGTTTTGACGCATTAGGAGCTTGCCGGCGCAGCGACGGCGGGTCCTTGAGGCAGACCTGAATCGTTCTGAATCAGGCGCGAGCGGCCAACAATCTCACGATTGGACCACAAATCATTGCCGTGGCGATGGGAGCCAAATGATGCGGTCGATCGGTCGCGTTGAGGCACCACGGTGGTTATCCGACGAATCTCTAAAGGCCGCGGGAGCACGCACGTCCGAACCAATAGAGATATTTTGGGGGAATCCGATGCCCGGCACTGCCAACGGCCGGGGACCTGGCAAAAGAGGGTGCATCATGATCTCTGTCCGTTTGCCCGTGGACGCGGCGGGAGGATCTCCGCTTACCGAGCCGAGTGTGCCCACACGGGACCCCGACAGTCCTTGGGATAAACTTGAATTGTTCTGAATCGAGGTGGCGGCCGGGGAGAATCAATGGAAGCGGGGTCTGCTTTGTGACAAATCGTTGCAGGGCGCCGACAAAGTGATCGCATTGGCGGGATCAGTGGGAGCCGATGGTCACCCGCGCTGATGAACTAATCGAATGAGGATGCGATTTCGGGCAAAATTCGAGCAGGTCTCGCAGAGGCCCCCCATCATATCCACCAAGGACCCTTCCACCGGTGAGCTACGGGGCGTGGCCGTAGACCTCTCTCGCGAACTCGCTGCTCGGATAGGGGTTGAACTCGTGCAGGTCCCATATCCGCGACCCCAATGCGTGGGACATGGCCTTTCTTGGCATCGACCCGGCGCGATGCGGCGCGAAAACTAGGCGGCACTAGCCGGTTGTTTAATCGGATTGCTCAATCATGGGTCTGGCGCCGCCGGGGCGGCATTCGCTAACCTCATGGGGCTTACATCGTCTTCATCGACTTGACCCAGCTCTGGCGGGGGTTAGTTTCGTCCCATGAAGGTGTTCCCGCTCCTGTTCTTTGCTCCCTTCATCATGGGGATCGTGGGCATCACGATCGGGCACATGATCGACGATCACGCGGACTAGACTCGCCTTTATCGATCGATGCCGAACTATCTTCGCACCATGTCAGCGCTGGGATGGGCATCCGTGAGCGGACGAGCCCCGCCGCGCTCGCGCGGGCAGCTGTGGGACGGTTGAATTCTGCATGAGTGTGAGCAATCTCACACAGGAGCATAAAATATGCAGTTAGCACTGAAACGCATTGCGATCGCGTACGAACACGGGGGCGGAAAATGGCCGCAGCTTCGATCCAGCGGACTCTAGCTGCCTTGGCAGTGGACTGCGTGTCTGTTCGGACCGACATCGATTGCGACCGCAGAAAATCTCTTCAAGATTCCTGGAACGGATTACCACATCAGCCTGGACGCGGCACAACCTCGGAACACCGCGGACAGCCAGCTCCTGCTGGCCGCAATCGCGAACTGGCTTTCGAAAGAATTCGGTCTACCGGTCGTCGATCGATTCCCAGAAATCAAACTGATCTCTCCCGGCGAGATCGGCGCTCTTCGTTACAACAGCCCGGTGCCTCCGGCGCCCCACGAGGTCGCGCGAGACCCCGGACTGGCACGGCCCCAATCGTCGGCGCACCTCCCAACGAACGATACCCTTGCGGTCTACATCGATGGCGCGGAAATAATCTACCTGATCGAGGGCTGGACCGGACGAACGCCCGCGGACCTATCCGTCCTGGTGCACGAAATGGTGCATCACTTCCAGTACAAGCTCGGACTCAAGCATGAGTGCCCTCAGGACCGCGAAAAGCTCGCATATGCGGCACAGGATCGTTGGTTGCACCTCTTCGGCCACAGCCTTGAATCGGATTTTGAACTTGATGGCTTTTCGGTGATCGTCAAAACGCATGCTTGCACTGATTGCGCATCTGCGAGAGCGCATCGAAATTCTCCCACAAGAGCGGCCTAGTCGGGGCGCATCCAACCCGACCATGCACAAGGGGAGTGACGTATGACCAAAGTGCTTTACGTCGAAGACAACGATGACAATGTCTATATGCTCAAGATGCGGCTTGAGCTACTCGGTGATTTCGAGGTGGTGACCGCGGAGAATGGCGAGCGAGGCTGCGAGATGGCGGTCACTGAGCGGCCGGACATCATCCTGATGGACCTGCAAATGCCAGTCATGGACGGCTGGGAAGCCGCGCGGCGGCTAAAAAGCATGCCTGAAACCAGCGACATCCCAATCGTCGGCCTGTCTGCACACGCATTAGCCGGTGAGCGGGACAAAGCGCTCGCCGCAGGGTGCGATGAGTTCGACACCAAGCCGATCGAGTTCGAGCGCCTTGTTGCGACGATCCGGCGGATTTGCGAGATGAAATTTGCTCGAAAGGCCGGTTGATCTGGAATGAAGCCGCAAGGCCTCTGTGAGTGCCTTCGCCTTGGGTCTGGCGAACGGAGCGGCCGCGAGGCGCGGATTTGCAGCTGCTTCTCGAAGATCGGCCTCGCCCCTATTCAGAACAATTCAGGCCCCGCCCCAAGGTCCTGCGCGGATAGGCTCCTGATGCGTCAAACCGCCTGCGCCCGGCGGTTCCTACCTGCTATGATCGGCATCGGCACCTGGGAGGGAGTCCATGGCCGGCATCAGGCGGCGCGAGTTCATGACGCTGCTCGGCGGTGCGGCGGCCGCGTGGCCGATGGCGGCGCGCGCGCAACAGGCCGAACGCGTCCGCCGCGTCATGGTCTGGATCGGCGGGAGCAGCAACGATACCTCCAGCCAGCAACGCGATGTGACCTTTCGCGACGCCATGCGCGGGCTGGGGTGGATTGACGGCCGTAACATCAAGATCGAAGTCCGCTTCCCCACCACCAACACGGTCGACGAAAACCGCGCCGCCGCTGCCGAGTTCGTCGCTCTCAATCCGGATGCGATCGTGACAACGGGTGCACCGATTTTGGGGGCGTTGCATCGCGTGACCAAGACCGTGCCGATCGTGTTCACGCTGGTCACCGATCCGGTCTCCGACGGCTTTGTTGCAAGCCTTGCGCGTCCCGGCGGCAACATCACCGGCTTCACGATCTTCGAGCACGCTTTCGCCGGAAAATGGCTGGAGATGCTCAAGGAGGTCGTTCCCGGCATTATCCGAGTGGCTGTTCTGCAGAACCCTGATCATCCGGCCTGGAATTCCTACCTGCGCGCGATCGGCGCAGTCGCGTCCGGGATGGGCGTCGAGGTCACGGCAGCGCCGGTAAACACTGCAGCCGATATTCAAGCCGCAATCCCCGCCTTTGCTCTTGTCCCGAACGGCGGCCTCATCCTCCTGCCGAGCCCGGTCGCCACCGCGCATCGCGAACTGATTGCCAGCGTCGCATTACGCCGTGGCCTCCCTTCAATCTATTTATCGCGCATTTATCCGATGAGCGACGGCTTGATGTCCTATGGCATCAATCTGATTGAGCCCTATCGCCAAGCTGCGGTTTACGTAGATCGCATCCTCAGGGGTGAGAAACCAGCCGACCTGCCGGTGCAGGCGCCAACCAAATACGAACTCGTGGTGAACGTGAGGACAGCCAAGGCGCTCGGCCTCGAAATTCCGCCGTCGCTACTCGCCCGCGCCGACGAGGTGATCGAATGACGATACCGCGCCGCCAGTTCTTCAAGCTGCTTGGCGGGGCGGCGGCAGCATGGCCGGCCGCTGCGCGGGCGCAGCAACCCATGCCGGTGATCGGCTTCCTCAGCAGCATTTCGGCCGCGGACCGTCCCCACCATACGGAGGCGTTCCGGCAAGGCCTGAACGAGACCGGCTATGCCGAGGCTCGCAACGTCACGATCGAATACCGCTACGCGGACAATCGAATGGATCAGCTGCGGCCGCTGGCGGCCGACCTGATCGCTCGCAAGGTCGCCGTCATCGCGGCAGTCGCGGGCAACAATACGGCCTTGGTCGCGAAGACGCTAACCTCCACGATTCCGATCCTCTTCACCAGCGGCGTCGATCCCGTCAAGGCTGGTCTAGTCGCGAGTCTCAACCGGCCGGAAGCAAACGTAACCGGGGTCAGCTGGTTCTCAGCGGAGCTTGGGCAAAAGCACATTGAGCTGCTACACGAGCTTGTTCCCAAAGCCGAACTGATTACCCTGCTGCTAAATCCAAACAATCCAGAAGGGGCGTTCTACGAGCAATCCGCGCAGAGCGGCGCGCGCGCGCTCGGATGGCGGCTGCTTGTCCTCAAAGCCGGCACGGCACCCGAAATCGACGCGGCGTTCGCAACGCTCGCGGAGCAAGGGGCGAATGCTGTGGCTATCGGCTCTGATCCGTTTTATGCAGCGCGCCTCCGGCAACTCGCTGTGCTGGCGGCGCGGCATGCGGTTCCGATGATCTCGACGGCTCGTGAGCTCCCGGCAGCCGGCGGCCTGATCAGCTACGGCAACAACGTAACCGATGCATATCGACGGGTCGGCATCTATGCCGGCCGCATCCTCAAGGGTGCCAAACCCCCTGACCTGCCGGTCGACCGCGCCACAAAGTACGAACTGGTGATCAACCTCAAGACCGCCAAGGCGCTCGACCTCGACGTGCCACAGGCGCTGCTCGCTCGCGCCGACGAGGTCATAGAATGAAGCGGCGGGAATTCATCGCGGGGCTTGGCGGTGCGGTGGTAGCGTGGCGGTTCGCCGCGGGTGCGCAGCAGGCTGCGATGCCGGTGGTCGGATTTCTTAGGACCACGAAACAGGATGACTCGGCGTACCTCGTGGCTGCATTCCGCCAAGGCTTGCGCGAATCCGGCTATGTCGAGGGCCAGAACCTGATCATCGAATACCGCTGGGCAGAAGGCCAACACGATCGCCTGCCGGCGCTGGCGGCGGACCTTGTTAGCCGTAAAGTGGCTGTGCTCGTTTGCACCGGAGGCACGCACTCTGTGCTTGCAGCTAAGGTGGCGACGGCGACGATTCCCATCGTCTTCACGACAGGCGGAGATCCGGTCCGGTCAGGCGTTGTCACCAGTCTCAGCCGGCTAGGCGGCAACGTTACTGGCTTCACCCAGTTTTCGGTCTCTTTGGAGGCCAAGCGCCTGGAGGTGCTGCGCGAGGCGGTTCCCAATGTCGCGGTGATCGCTGTGCTTATGAACCCAAATTATCCGGATGCTGAGATCCAACTGAAAGACTTGCAAACAGCGGCGGGCGCCATCTGGAAAGAGATTCATGTCGTGAAGGCCAGCAGCGAAAGTGGCATCGACACGGCCTTCGCGATCCTTGCGCAACAGCGCGCTGGCGCGCTCCTTGTTGCCTCCGATCCGTTCTTCAACAGCCGGCGCGATCAACTGGTCGCACTGACGGCGCGCCACGCGATACCTGCGATCTTCAATTGGCGCGAATACGTCGCGGCCGGTGGTCTGATGAGCTACGGAACCAGCATTACAGAGATGTATCGCCAAGCTGGCATCTACACTGCCCGCATTCTCAGGGGCGAGACGCCCGCCACCCTGCCGGTCCAACAAGCCACGAAGGTCGAGTTAGCGATCAACCTCAAAACTGCCAGGGCACTCGGCCTCGAGGTACCACAATCGTTGCTCGCCCGCGCCGACGAGGTCATTGAATGAGAAGACGGGAGTTCATCACGCTGGTCGGCGGCGCGACAGCTTGGCCGCTCGCGGCGCGCGCGCAGCAGCCGACGATGCCGGTGATCGGCTTCCTCAATAGCGGCTCATCCTCCGCGCTCCAGCATCTCACGGCCGCCTTCCGCCAAGGCCTGAACGAGTCTGGCTACATCGAGGACCGCAACGTCGCCGTGGAGTACCGCTGGGCGGACGGTCGATATGATCGCTTGGCGGAGCTCGCGGCCGATTTAGTTCGCCGCAAGGTGACCGTGATTTTCGGAGGCGGCCCTCCGGCGGCGCTGGCGGCCAAGGACGCAACAGCGACGATACCGATCGTATTCACGAGCGGGGATGATCCGGTCAAGTCCGGCCTAGTCATGAGCCTCAATCGCCCGGGCGGGAATGTCACCGGAGTTAGCGTTTTCACTGGCCAACTCGGGGCAAAGCAACTGGGGCTGTTGCGGGAGGTTGTGCCAAACGCGGCTATGGTTGCAATTCTGGTCAATCCCAGCAATCCGCTGACCGAAAGCGTTACGAAGGATGTGCAGCAGGCGGCCGCAACGACAGGCCATCGCATTCATATCGTCAATGCTAGCAACGAAAGCGACTTCGGCCCTGCCTTTGCAGCGATCGCCGAGCTTCACGCTGGTGCGCTGATAATCGGCGGCGATCCATTCTTCTTTAGCCGGAGCGATCGACTGGTAGCGTTGGCGGCTCGCCGTGCGATCCCGGCCATTTACGAATTGCGTGAATTTGCCGTGGCCGGCGGGCTGATCAGCTATGGCGTTGACCTTAGGGATGGATATCGACAAGCCGGCACCTATGCAGGGCGTATTCTCAAGGGCGCCAAGCCGAGCGATCTGCCAGTTCTCCAACCAACAAAATTCGAACTGGTGATCAACCTCAAGTCCGCCAAGGCGCTCGGCCTCGACGTGCCTCTGCATCTTCAGCAGCTTGCCGACGAGGTGATCGAGTGATGAGGCGGCGGGAGTGCATCACGCTGCTCGGCGGCGCGGCGGCCGGTTGGCCGGTTACGGCGCGTGCGCAGCAGCCCACGATGCCGGTGGTTGGGTTCCTCTACAGCCAATCACCTGAGGTGCTCTCTGAGATGTTGCGGAGATTTCGCCAGGGTCTGCAAGAGACGGGCTTTGTCGAAGGTGACAATGTGACGATCGAGTACCGCTGGGCCGAGAACCAAACCGACCGGTTGCCGGCGCTAGCGGCCGATCTGGTTCGCCGACAGGTGGCAGTCATCGTCGCTATGGATACCCCTTCGGCACTGGTAGCCAAAGCCGCCACCGGGACAATCACTATCGTCTTCAACACCGGCAGCGACCCCGTGAGGGATGGGCTCGTCGCTAGCCTTGCCCGGCCGGGTGGCAACCTGACGGGTGTCAACTTTTTCGCCGCTGATCTGGCAGCAAAGCGGCTTGGACTTCTGCGTGAGTTGGTGCCTGGGGCTGTGCGAATTGCCGTGTTGGTCAATCCGGCCCATGCATCGATTGCAGAGGCCACTTTGAGAGATGTTGAGGTGGCCGCTCGCGACATCGGGGTGAAGGTTGAGGTCCTCAACGCCAGCACTGCCCGAGAAATTGGTGAAGCCTTTTCTGCCCTCGCGCGAGACCGCCCTGACGCACTTCTCGTCGGCAGCGGCCCCTTCATCAATGCTCGGCGTGTGCAATTGGCTCTGCTCGCGGTTCGCTATGGAATTCCAGCGATATACACGGGGCGGACATATGTCGAAGCCGGAGGACTGATCAGCTATGGCGCGAGCCTACCGGCTGCCTGGCACCAGGCCGGCGTCTATACCGGCCGCATCCTCAAAGGAGCCAAGGCGTCGGACTTGCCGGTATTGCAGGCAAGCAAGTTCGAGATGGTCATCAACACCGAAACCGCTCGCATGCTCGGCCTAACCGTGCCGCCCTCGCTGCTCGCGACCGCAGACGAGGTGCTCGAATGAGGCGGCGGGAATTCATCACATTGCTCGGTGGCACGATGGCTGCGTGGCCGCTTGGGGCGCGCACTCAGGAGCGCATCCGCCGTGTCGGTGTTCTCACTGGCGCTGGTGGCCCGAATGATGAGGAGGCGCCAGCACGCAAGGCCGCGTTGGAGCAAGGGCTGGAACGGGCGGGCTGGGTCGAAGGCGGCAATCTGCGGATCGACTACCGCTTCCCTGCGGCCAATCCGGAGGCCACGCGAAGATACGCGGCCGAGCTCGTCGCTCTGGCGCCCGACGTCATCATCTCCAGCGGCACCGCGTCCATGGCACCCCTGCTGCAGGCGACTCGCACGGTGCCTATTGTGTTTGTCAATGTCGCCGACCCAGTGGGCGCTGGCTTTGTCGACAGTCTGGCTCGACCGGGCGGAAACGTTACCGGATTTTTGCAGTTCGAATACAGCCTCAGCGGAAAGTGGGTGGAACTGCTCAAGGAGATCGCACCGCGCGTGACGCGCGTGGCGGTTCTGCGCGACCCAACTGTTACGTCAGGGATTGGCCAGTTCGCCGTCGTCCAGTCCGTGGCGCCCTCGGCGGGAATGGAAGTTGTTCCGATCAACGTGCGCGACCCCGCCGAAATCGAACGCCGCTTCGGAGCTTTCGCGAACTCTGCGAATGGCGGGGTGATCGCAACCGCGAGCGCGCTGGCAGTAGTCCATCGCGATCTACTCGTTGCGCTGGCGTCACGGCACCGGTTGCCCGCGATCTATCATCGGAAAGTCTTCGTCGTCGCTGGCGGCCTCATCTCCTACGGACCCAATCTTATCGACCAGTTCGCTCATGCAGGAGGATACGCTGGCCGTATCCTCAACGGCGAGAAGCCTGCCGACCTGCCTGTTCAGGCGCCGACCAAATACGAGCTGATTGTCAACCTCAAAACCGCGAAAGAGCTCGGTCTCGATGTCCCGTCCTCGCTACTCGCCCGCGCCGACGAGGTGATCGAGTGAAAAGGCGCGAGTTCATCACGCTGGTCGGCGGTGCTGCGGCGGCGTGGCCACGCGCAGCGCGGGCGCAGGAGGCTGCGAAGCAGCCAACCATTGGGTTCCTCGGCGGAGGCACGCCTTCAAGCCAGAGCCAATGGGCTATCGCCTTTGCGAAACGGC
>Ga0207706_10006311_pt1 | contig 11015 bp, 13 predicted proteins | sample KBSC53metaG_FD_184318 | JGI IMG/M metagenome (GOLD analysis project Ga0207706, IMG submission 184318) | Corn rhizosphere microbial communities from Kellogg Biological Station, Michigan, USA - KBS C5-3 metaG (SPAdes) (version 2) | ecosystem: Host-associated > Plants > Roots > Rhizosphere > Soil ... | reverse complement strand
AAGGACATATAGCGCCAACGCAGGGATCAGCAGCACCATCGTCAACGCGAGATTGCCGCGCCGCATTAGCGGCGGGATCTGGTTGCGGAGCTGGAGCACCAGCCAAATGCCCGTAGCGAGCACGATCGGGCCGTGCGCCCCTTGCTCGGTCGACCAGGATTCGCGTGCCACCCCCGCCATCGTCGGAATGATGATTGCGGCCAGCCCGAGCCACAGCAGCCAGTGCGGCAGCAATGGCTTCCACCAGGGCGGAGTGCTCGTGGCCTTGCTCGGCAGGGAGTGTTTCACAGCGGCGATGTCAGCGTTGGGCATTCGTTACACCAGACCCTAACTCATACGCCGCGGCACATGTCAGATATGCGAATAGCCGCTTCCCGTGTCCCTGCCAATGGGGGCGACGGGTTAAAGAAGGGTGGAGACTGCTCCGGGCTGGTGAAAAGCGGACCTCAGGCCTTTTCGCCTTCCTTCGCGCCGCGCCCGACCGCTTCGTATACGAAGCCCGCTGCTTCGGCCTCGGCCCGCGTATAGACGTTGCGCAAATCGACGAACACCGGCGTCGCCATCGTCGTCGCTAGGCGCTTCAGATCGAGCCGGCGATATTCGTCCCATTCGGTCACGAGCGCGACCGCGTCCGCACCCTGAACGGCTTCATAAGCGTCATCGGCGAAGGTCACGTCGTTCAGCAGCTCGCGCGCCTGTTCCTCGCCCTCGGGGTCGTGCGCGCGGATCTTGCACCCTGCGTCCTGCAGCGCGCGGATGATCGACAGCGACGGCGCCTCACGCATGTCGTCGGTATTGGGCTTGAAGGTGAGGCCGAGGACGGCCACCGTCCGGCCGCGCGGATCGCCGCCCATCGCCTTCAGCACCTTGCGGCCCATCGCGCGCTTACGCGCCTCGTTGACCTGCACGACCACGTCGACGACGCGGATAGGCGCGGCAAAATCTTCCGCGGTCTTGAGCAACGCGAGCGTGTCCTTGGGAAAGCAGGAGCCGCCATAACCCGGGCCTGCATTCAGGAACTTGGCCCCGATTCGATTATCGAGCCCGATCCCGCGCGACACGTCGCGCACGTCGGCACCGACCGCCTCGCACAGATCCGCGACTTCGTTGATGAAGGTGATCTTGATCGAGAGGAAGGCGTTGGCCGCATATTTGATCAGCTCGCTGGTGCGGCGCGCCGTGAACAGAAGCGGCGAATCGGGCCCCTCGAACGGGGCGTAGATCTGTTGCATGATCTCGCGGGCGCGCGAATCCTCCGTGCCGATGACGACGCGGTCGGGCTTCATGAAATCCTCGATCGCGGCGCCTTCACGCAGGAATTCGGGATTGGAGACGACCGCGACTTCGGCGGCGGGATTCGCCAGGTGCACGATCCGCTCCACCTCGTCGCCGGTGCCGACCGGCACGGTCGATTTGGTGACGATCACGACCGGTCCGGTTACCGCTTCTGCGATTTCCCTCGCCGCGCCATAGACATAGGAAAGATCGGCATGGCCATCGGCCTTGCGCGAGGGGGTGCCCACCGCAATGAAAACCGCATCGGCGCCATCCACCGCCGGCTTGAGTTCGGTCGTGAAGGAAAGCCGCCCCGCCTCGACATTGCGCGCGACCAGCGCGTCCAGCCCCGGCTCGTAGATCGGCATCACGCCCTGCTTCAGCCCGTCGATCTTGCGTTGATCCTTGTCGACGCAGATCACTTCATGGCCGACCTCTGACAGGCAGGCGCCCGAGACTAAACCAACATAGCCCGTGCCGATCATCGTGATACGCATCAATGGTCCTTTGATCCGAAGCCTACCCCGTCACGGACTCAAGAGCGGGAAATGCGCTGCAATGCAAGGCTTGCTGTTGCGGTGCAGCGTCACAATATTCACCATTCCACAAGGAGGTTCCCATGGCCGAGCAAATCGCAACCCTCGCGGGTGGCTGCTTCTGGTGCGTCGAAGCGGTATTCGACGATGTGATCGGCGTGAGTTCGGTCGAAAGCGGTTATACCGGCGGTGACGTCATCAACCCGACCTACCGGCAGGTTTGCGGCGGCGACACGGGCCATGCCGAGGCGATCCGCGTCCATTTCGATTCGGATCAGATTTCCTACGGCGAGCTGCTGGACATCTTCTTCGCGGTGCACGACCCGACTCAACTCAACCGCCAGGGGAACGATATCGGCCCGCAATATCGGTCTGCCATCTTCCCCCATTCGCCCGAGCAGGAAGCCGAAGCCAAGGCGGCGATCGCGCGCGCGCAGGCGGATTGGGACAAGGCCATCGTCACCACGATCGAGCCCGAGGGGCCCTGGTATCCGGCCGAGGACTATCACCAGGAATATTTCGCGCGCGAAGGCGACAAGAACCCCTATTGTCAGGTCGTCGTTGCGCCCAAGCTGGCGAAATTCCGAAAGAGCCATGCGGCGCGGCTGAAGAACGGCGTCGCCGCCTGACGACGCAAGAAGTCGGGCCGACGCGGCAAGAAAGCGTGTCGCGATCGGCCTGACGTTCCAAATATAGATCATCGCCGGCCCTGCGGAAGCTTGTGGGGCTGCATGGGCGCATCCTGCGGCCAATTGTAAACAATCGTCATGGTGCCGCCTTTACGGTCCCAATCGCGAAACTTGCGCACTATTGACTAGGTCCGCGGGCGCCCCTGCGCCCGTGCCGTAGCGTCGCCATCCGTTCAGCGAATTTGGGAAAATGATGCGTATTGCGATCCTGGAAGACGATCCGGCCCTTGCCGATCAAATGGCGCATGCGCTGGAAGCGGCCGGGCATGGCACGCAGCGGTTCCGCACCGGCGCCGCACTGGTGACCGCGCTCAAACGCGATACGTTCGACCTGCTCGTGCTCGACTGGAATCTGCCCGACACTTCCGGGATCGAGGTTTTGAGTTGGGCACGCGAGCATCTCGATGGGGCGCCGCCCGTGCTGTTCGTCACCAGCCGGGGCGACGAGGCGGACATCGTGCGCGCGCTCAATCTGGGCGCCGACGATTATGTGGTGAAGCCGATCAAGGTCGCCGAGCTCCAGGCTCGCGTGGGGGCGCTGCTGCGGCGCAGCTTTCCGACTCAGGCGGCCGACGTCCAGGTTTTCGGCGACATGCGCTTCGATGTGGGTCGGCAGGCGGTGATCGTCCGCGGGCAGGAGGTGATCGTCACCAACAAGGAGTTCAGCCTGGCCTTGCTGCTCTTCCAGAATCTCGATCGGCCGCTGTCGCGCGCTTATCTGCTCGACAAGATCTGGGGCATCAGCCCCGATTTGCAGACACGCACGCTCGATGCGCACGTCTCGCGTATCCGAACCAAGCTGGGATTGCGGCCCGAGGCAGGTTATCGGCTCGCGCCCGTCTACAGTTACGGCTATCGACTCGAAAAGTTCGCGGGGGAACCGGAGGAAAACTGATTTGACCAAGCGGCTTATTGCGTTCGCGCTGCTGGCCGCCACGACCGCGCCCGAAGCGCCGTCCGCGCCCATTTCCCCGCCGGTGCGCCCGGCCGATTCCGAGCCTCCGGTAAGCTACACCGTCCGCACGGGCGATAATCTTTACGATCTGGCACAGCATTATATGCGGCGCCTGGGCGATTATCGGATCGTCCAAAAGCTCAATCGGGTACGCGACCCCCGTCGTTTGCCCATTGCGCGTACGCTCCTGATCCCGCGCGCTCTGCTCAAGAGCGACCCGCTAGAAGCCAAGGTCATCGCGTTTCGCGGTTCCACGAGCATCAATGACAAACCGGTCGCGCTCGGCATGACGCTGGGCGAAGGCGGCCGGATCCGAACGGGCGCCAATTCCTTCCTTTCAATCGCGCTGGCGGATGGATCCACCATCACTCTCCCATCGCAAAGCACCATCCGGATCGAACGGCTGCGCCGGCTCCGCCTGACGGGGGAGATGGAGCGGTTGTTTCGGCTGGACGATGGTCGCAGCCAAACCGAAGTCACACCCCGCACCAATGGCCGTGACAGGTTCGAGATTCGGACGCCCATCTCCGTCGCGGCCGTGCGCGGCACCGATTTCCGCGTCGCCGTGCTTGACGGTGGCAAAGCGGCGACGACCGAGGTGCTGGACGGCCATGTCGGACTTGCGGGGGGCGGCGCCCAGGCGACGCTCGAGCCCGGCTTGGGCGCGCGCGTCACCGCCCAAGGCACGACTGGGCCGATCAAGCTCCTTTCTCCGCCCGACATTCTCGATCCGGAGCGCACCCAATCCGATCCGGATCTGGTCTTCCGTCTCGCGCCGCTCGAACATGCGGAGCATTATCGCGTCCAGATCGCGAAAGACGCAGGCTTTCTCGACATCGTGGAGGAGGCGTTGGTCGACCGACCAGAGGCCAATCTGCCTTCTGTGCCCAACGGAGACTGGTTCGTTCGCGTCACTGGTATCGACGCGAACCAGCTGGAGGGGCTTCCCCGTGTCGTGAGCTTCGAGCGCTATCTCAACACGCTCCGCGCTGCGGCTGAGCCGCTGCCCGGCAAGCGGCGCTTCCTGTTCAAATGGCAGGGCCTGGGCGAGGGCAAGCATCTGTATCGCTTCGTTATCGCCCGCGTGGATTTGCCCGATAGGCCCGTGATCGACGAGCCGGCGCTCACCGAGCGCAGCTTCGTCGCCACCGATCTGCCGCCGGGCGACTACATCTGGCGCGTCGAGACCCGCAGTGTCGACAATGGCAAGACGCACAGCAACTGGTCGAACCCGCAGACATTGACGGTGGCCGGCAAAACCAAGCAGACGAAGACGCGTGCGAAGCCGCCTGCTTCTTGAGTGGCTGCTGGTCGCGGGGCTTGCGATCCTCGCGCTTTGCCTGCTTGTTTCCTATCGGCTGACCGAGCGGCCAGACAACCTGATCTACGACGCCATGATGCGGATGCGGCCCGCTCTCCAATCGGACGTGGTGATCGTCGCCATCGACGAGACCAGCCTCGGGGCGGTCGGCCGCTGGCCCTGGCCGCGCTCAGTCCATGCGCGGCTGATTGAGCAGCTGGCCGCGGCCCGTCCGGCGGCCATCGGTTTTGATGTGCTGTTCGTCGAGCCAAGCCTGGACGATGCGCAATTGGCGCGGGCGATCGGCCACGCGGGCAATGTGGTGCTGCCGCTTACGTTTTCGGTGCCTGGCAACAATGGCGCGCCCTTCGATCTTCAGCGGCCTGTCGCGCCATTGGCGGAAGCGACGCGCGCGATGGGGCACGTCGATCTGGCGGTCGATCCCGACGGCATCCTGCGAAACGCAAGCCTCCTGGCGGGCAGCGCGAGGACGCATTGGCCCGGTCTGGCGGAGCAAGTCTACCGCCTGGTGCGCGGCCACCCATCGCCGGCTTTCGAACGCAGCGCTCTGGCGGCGCTTCCGGAGAACCGGTTTGCGCTTTCAAAGCCGATCCTGATTCCCTTTTCCGGCGCGGCGGGCTTTCACCGCAGCGTTTCCGCCAGCGCAGTGTTGCGGGGCGAGGTGCCGCCCGAATTGCTGCGCGACAAGGTCGTGCTGATCGGCAGCACCGCGAGCGGGTCAGGCGACCAATATCCGGTTCCGAGCGGAGCGATGCCGGGAGTCGAGATCCTCGCCAACCTCATCGACGCGCTGATCGCCGATCGCTCGATCGCGGAGTTGGGTGCCGGGACGATGCTGGCCGCGGCGCTGGTGCCCCTCTTCATCTTGCTCGCGGCGCTGCTGATTCTGCCGCCGCGCGTCAACGTGATCCTCGGCCTTGCCCTCATGGGACTGGTCGTCGCAACGAGCGCCGGCTTGCTCCTATGGGCGGATTTCTGGCTTCCGCCGACCGCCGCGTTGGCAGGATTGCTGATCGTCTATCCCTTATGGGCGTGGCGCCGGCTGGAGGCGGCCAATGCCTATATGGTTGAGGAGCTGACCCGTCTCCGCGGCGAGGCCGACATGTTGCCGATGGGCGTCTCCGCCCCGCGGCTCGGTTGGTTTCAGGAGGCGATCGCGCGCCAGACGGCCTTGCTTCATATGGCGATCGGCCGCGTGCGCGACCTCAGGCGCTTCTTTGCCGACAGCCTGCAGGCGCTGCCCGACGCGACCCTGGTCACCGATCAGGCGGGCAAGGTGCTCGTGGCCAATCGCGCTGCCGATGCCCTGTTTGGAGCGAGCGCAGGTACGCCGCTCCGCGATTTGCTTGCTCAGCTCGCGCCGGGGCTGGCCGATCATGAAGAGAGTCAAGGCGCGCGCGAGCTGACGGCGCTTGACGGTCGCATCTTCGTGCTCGCCGTCGTGCCTCTCAAGGATGCGCACGGTCATCGCGCGGGATCGATTGCGCGATTGACCGACATCACCGAAATCCGCCTCGCGACGCGCCAGCGCGAGGATGCACTGCAGCTGCTGACGCACGATATGCGTTCGCCCCAGGCTTCGATCCTGGCGCTGCTCGAGCGGAAGGACGAGGACGCGCAGTCGCTTCGCGCGCGGATCGCCGGCTATGCGCGGCGTACGCTCAAGCTGGCGGATGATTTCGTGCATTATGCCCGCGCCGAATCCGGACGTCACACGCGGCAATTGCTCGATTTCGCGGCTCTTCTGGTCGAGGCGGCCGATGACCAATGGGCGCTCGCGCAGGCTAAGCGAATGCGCATCGAGACGCCTGATGTCGAAGAGGAATATCTCGTTCTCGGCGATCGTTCGCTGCTTGCGCGCATGCTTGCCAATCTGATCGGCAATGCGATCAAATATAGTGAGGCGGGCACGGTCGTGCGCTGCACTCTGGCGCGTGAGAGTGACGCGGATGGGCAGGAGATGCTCCACTGCCGGATCGCCGATCAGGGATATGGCATCGCGACCGAAGATCTGGAGGCGATCTTTCATCCTTTCCATCGGTCACGCGGGGTCGAAGGATCGGGAGCGGGCCTGGGGCTCGCCTTCGTGCGCACGGTCGTCCAGCGCCATGGGGGTACGGTCGATGTGGAGAGCAAGCTTGGCGAGGGGACGAGCTTTAGTCTGCGTCTACTGATTGCGCCGGAAAACTAACGAGTAGGCTTTCCGGCCGGCTTCCCGTCGCGGCTCCAGATCACGCGTCCGGTTGCGTCGCGAACAGCGTTGCCTTCCAGCAAGCATGAAGGGTGCCTGTATTTGAAGTCTCTGTCGCTAGTTGCGCGGCAGCTTTGCCAATAGTTTGTCGACCAGTTCGGGCGCGTCCCTCCCCGGATCGGCGGTGCGCAACAAGCCAGTGCCCCGCCACACCTCGCTATTGGAGGATGCGTCGACCAACACTGCCGTTACCCGCAGGATCTGGCCGCCGGTCAGGCGAGCGCGCAGACTGTTGTCGGGCCGCGCGACCCAGATCGGCGAGCCGCCCCCGTCACCCGGCAGCACATAGCTGCCCGCGCGCGCCGGTCCGGCGGCGGCCGTGAGCGCTAGCTGATAACGAGCGTTGGGCACTCCGATCGCAAAGCCGGCCCGCTTGACCGCCGCGCTTACTGCGGCCGGCGCGATGCCGAAGGGCGGCGTCTTGCTTTGGTCGAGCGCAATGGTGCGCGGCGTCCTGGCAATTGGCGCCTTCTGCACGGCCGTCAGGTGCACCTTGTCGGCGCAGCCGGTAAGGGCAAGAGCGATGGTGAGAACCGGTGCGATGCGTGACCGCGGCGACGCTTGGTTCATCCCTGCTCCCTTCGTGCACGCACCTAAGCCACGCCCGCTGGACGATCAATCCTGCGAACCGACGAAGAACCTCGCGCGCAAGGAAATTCAGCTATTCTCCCGGCCTTGCGCGGCTGAGAGCGTAGGGGTTACGCGGCTGTTGATTTCCAACCTCTGTCCGCGCTGGCTGGAGCGTGTCTCTACCTGACGGAATTGCGCCAGGCATTTGGCGACGCGCTCGTCGAAGCTGCCGCGCTTCATCGCTTGCCCGCGACGCGCGTTTTCGATGGCATTACTCGCACGGGGTTGAGCGCGGCGCGCTCCTCGGCTTGGGCTATTCCGGCGATCAGCCGGCGCCAGATAGCGTGCGCGCGGTGGTGATGAGCGCGTTCACGCGCATCCGTGGCCGCCCCGATTGCCGCGAGGCTCTCGGCGGCCTTGGCGCTATAATGTTCAAATTTGTTCATTGAGGCATCCCGATTGGAGGGAATTCGTCAGGCTGGGCGTAGCCCGGCAATGGCGCTTTCGACGCGCAGCAGGCCGTCTTCACTCGCCACGGCAAGGTCGATCGGGCGACCGCCCAGGGCGTCGTCATGCGTATTGAGGAACGCGATCACGGCGTCAGGGCGGCGCAGCGCCTCGAAGGCGAGGCGTGAGACACGACCCTGCCGCGCCGCCTGATCGGGCGCCAGCCGCGGCGCCGTAGCGCGCTTTCGAAATTGCATATTCATGCTGGCTTGTCCTTTCGTTCGGCGGCGGCATTACGCAGATTCTCGCAATGGAGCAGCCGAGCGGCCATGACGCGCCATGCCGCTTCCGATTGGAGATGGCGCTCGCGGACATTGGCCAGACCGGCACTCCCGGCGTCGCGCGCGCTTTGGGCCGCGCGAGCTAGATAATATTGGCTGTTGCTCATCAGGAACTCCCGGCTGGCGGATATTCGAGGATGTTGGCTAGCCGACCATCTCCGCGACGATTCGGCGCAATTCGTTGCGCGGAAGCGGAGAGCGGATTTGGGATTTCTCGCCTGGATGAATTTCGTCGAAGCGAAGCGACAGGCGGCGGCGCGGAGGATCCGCGCGCGTCGGTTTGTGGGTATGCATATTTTCCTTGGGCGGGCCGGTTGCGGCCCGCAATTGTCTTAAATGAATGGGACGCTAGCGTCGGAAGCTCCGGCGCGGCCCGCCGGATCCCGGCGTGGGTTCGCGATAAATGAGCCGACCTTTTCCCAGGTCATAGGGGGTCATTTCGACATGGACGCGATCGCCTAGCACGGTACGAATGCGAAAACGCCGCATCCGGCCCGCCGTATAGGCGATCACCTTGTGGTTATTGTCGAGCAGGACGCGGAAGCGCCCGTCGGGCAAAACCTCTTCGATCAAGCCTTCGAAGGTCAGCAGGTCCTCTTTGGCCACGCTCAGAGTGCTTCGAGGTTGACCGCAGACTGCTTGCCGCGATTATCGGCCTCGACTTCATAGCTGACGCGCTGGTTTTGCGTCAGCGTGCCCAGACCGGCCCGTTCGACCGCGCTGATATGGACGAAGCTGTCTTCACCGCCGTTATCGGGCGCAATGAAGCCATAGCCTTTGGTGCTGTTGAAGAATTTGACCGTGCCGGTCGGCATGGGATGTTTTCCTTTCACGAAAACGGAAACGCCCAACCGCACAACGCGGAAGGAGCCGTGAAGCGTGAAAAGGAAAAATCCCGCTCCTTTACGGAGCATCAATTTCCGTCGCAGGCGACGTTAGCCCTCTTTAGGTAGGGATTGTTTGTTCAATCGTCAATGCCGGCGGCGATCGACAGCGGCTCTATGGACCGATGAATGCTGGCGTTTTTGGCTACTACGCGAGCATTCATGCCCGCCTTAATGAACGCGGATATTGCCGAGCGAGCCGAGCAGGCCGAAGGCTTGCAGCAGCCATAGCACGACCAGGATCACCACGACGGCGTTGAGGATGCCTTTGATCTTGCCGTCCATCGGGATGTAGTTGTTGACCAGCCACAACAGTACACCCACGACGATCAAGACCAGGATCAGCGTCAGCAGTGACATAGGGTTTTCCTCCGTTCGCCCCTCTCATTGCGGCTCCAACCGCCGGGCCGGGCGAACGTTCCGATGTCTCAACGATATCGTCAGGCTACGCGCTCGAACTGAATCAGCCGCCGCTCCGGATCGGTCGTGAGCAGCCGCACGCTGATGGCGTCGCCGGGCTGAACTTTATGCGCCTCCACCCGCGCCACCACGGGCTGCTCTTTCAGCTGCATCCGGGCGCCGCGCTCGTCGACGTCGGTGACGATCGCCGGATAGACCCGCCCCTCGCAGCCCTTGAGCATCACAGCCTCCGCCAGGTCGACCACTGCGCGCTCGATCTGCCCGGAAAGCGTATCGGCGCGCGCCATAACGGGCGGCAATTTGGCGAAAGCCTGGCTCACGCTTTCAGGCACGGGCAGGCCATTGGCGATGGCCAATGCGGCCCGCACGACATAGCGATCGGCAAGCCTGCGCAATGGTGCCGTAGCATGGGCATAAGTGGCCGCCATCGCGACGTGCCAGGGTACCACGCCCGGCTGATAGGGGGCATAGGCTGCGCCTGCGCCCGCGCGGCGCACCGCCAGCATGAAGGCGGCCTGGCGCGGATCGTCGGCACGCAGGCCTTTCTGGAACTGGCCGAGCGTTTCCTCCTTGGGCCATGCGAGGCCGAAGGCATGCGCGGTGAAGCGCAGCCGCCGGATCGCATGCTCGTCGGGCGGCGCCATCACCCGGAAGAGGCCGGTATGGTGGGCCAGCATCGCATCGGCGACCGCCAGGTTGGTCGCCAGCGACAGCGCCGCATTGCGATCCTCCGACGGGAGCCGCGGGCGATATGTCAGCTCGAACCCTTGCTCGCCGACCTTGGAAACCTCTTGCTCCGGCGGATCGACGCGCGAGGCGCCGCGGCGGTCGTCGGCCGCCTGGATGCGCCTGGCCAGCTCGGCGAAATCGGGCGGGAGATCGGCATCGGTCGCGCTGTCATAAGCGAGCTTGGCGCGGCTCCGCACGATCGCGCGTTCGACCCCGTCCAGTTCGACCGCACCGTCGGGCGCGACGCGAACGGTGAAGAGCACCGCAGCCCGCGGCCCGTCGGGCAAAAGGCTCGCCGCTCGCTCGCTCAGAATCGGCGGGTAAAGGGGGGCCTTACCGTCGGGGAGATATTGGCTGGTCCCGCGCGCCCAGGCCTCCTGATCGATCACGCCACCGTCGTCGACGAACCAGGCGACGTCGGCGATGGCATAATGGAGCAGCAGGTCATTGCCGCTGCGGTCGATCGCAAAGGCCTGGTCAAGGTCGGTCGAGCTGGCCGGATCGAGCGTGACGAACGGCATGGCGGTGCGGTCGACATGATCGTCGACCGGGCGGCGGGAGGCTTCCTCCGCCGCAGCGAGTACCGCCGGCGGAAAG
>Ga0207706_10006309_pt1 | contig 11018 bp, 12 predicted proteins | sample KBSC53metaG_FD_184318 | JGI IMG/M metagenome (GOLD analysis project Ga0207706, IMG submission 184318) | Corn rhizosphere microbial communities from Kellogg Biological Station, Michigan, USA - KBS C5-3 metaG (SPAdes) (version 2) | ecosystem: Host-associated > Plants > Roots > Rhizosphere > Soil ... | reverse complement strand
CGGCTCAGCCGGTACAAGGTCGGCCCCTCCAAGTTGGTCCAGCCGTTCGCGCCACCATGCCAGGCGAATTGCGCCAAGCCGCGGGTCGGTGCTCGTCGCCACGACGTCTGCTAACGCGAGGTCCAGATTCCAAAGAGCAGCAAAGGCGGGCCGAACATGTTTCGGCATCTGCTCGATCGCGACCTCAACGTCGGGATCGAGCTTCCGCTCAGCGATAGGTGACCGCTTTCACCGCCTCGACGACTTGTGACGCCTTGATCAGCGCCATCTTCTCGAGGTTGGCGGCGTAGGGCAGCGGCACGTCGACATCGGTCACTCGAAGCACAGGTGCGTCGAGATCGTCGAAACCTTCGGTCATGGCGATCGCGATGATCTCCGAGCTGATCGAGCAGACCGGCCAGCCTTCTTCGACCACGACCATGCGGTTGGTGCGCTTCAGGCTCTCGAGCACGGTCGCTTTGTCGAGTGGCCGCAGGGTCCGAAGATCGATGACCTCGGCATTGATTCCCTGAGCCATCAACTCCTGTGCGGCTTCGAGCGCGACGCCGACGCCGATCGAATAGCTGACGATAGTCACATCCTTGCCCGGCCGAACGATGCGCGCCTTGCCGATCGGCAGAACATAATCGTCTAGCTGCGGAACGTCGAAATGTTGGCCGTAGAGCAGCTCATTCTCGAGGAAGACGACCGGATCGTCCGTGCGGATCGCCGCCTTGAGCAATCCCTTGGCGTCCGCCGCGCTGTATGGAGCAATGACGATCAAGCCTGGAACGCTCGCATACCAGGGCCCGTAATTCTGGCTGTGCTGCGCGCCGACGCGCGCCGCCGCGCCATTGGGCCCGCGGAACACGATCGGGCAGCGCATTTGCCCACCCGACATGTAATTCGTCTTCGCTGCCGAATTGATGATGTGGTCGATCGCTTGCATCGCGAAGTTGAAGGTCATGAACTCGACGATCGGACGAAGGCCGCCCATCGCCGCGCCCGACCCGATCCCGGCAAAGCCATATTCGGTGATCGGCGTGTCGATGACGCGCTTGGGACCGAACTCCTGAAGCAGGTTCTGGGTGACCTTGTAGGCGCCCTGATATTCGGCGACCTCCTCGCCCATCACGAAGACGCGCTCGTCCTGGCGCATCTCTTCCGCCATGGCGTCGCGCAGCGCCTCGCGAACGGTCGTGGAGACCAGCGGCGTGCCCTCTGGCACTTCCGGATCGTCGTGCGTGGCGGCAACGTCGGCAACGAGATCACGCGCGGCAGTTTCGAACACATGCGGCGTCGGTGTCGCTTCCGACTTCTGCTCGGCCGGCTCGGGCACGGCTCGGGCCGCTGGAGCGGGTTCGGCGGCGGCTGCAGGCGCAGCATCGCTGACGGACTCGCCGTCTCCCGCCAACAGAGCGATCGGTTGGCCGACCTTCACGCCATCCGTGCCTTCGGGAACCAGGATCTTAGCGATCTTGCCTTCATCGACCGCTTCGAACTCCATCGTCGCCTTGTCGGTCTCGATCTCGGCCAGGATGTCGCCCGACCTGACGTCATCGCCTTCCTTGACCAGCCATTTGGCGAGCGTCCCTTCCTCCATCGTGGGGGACAGCGCGGGCATCTTCAGCTCGACAGGCATCAATATGCTCCCACCAGGACGTCGGTGTAGAGCTCGGCGGGCGCCGGCTCCGGCGCTTCTTCAGCGAACTTCGCAGCTTCGACGACGATCTCCTTGATTTCCTTGTCGATCGCCTTGAGGTCATCTTCCTTCACGCCAAGCTTTACCAGCTCGCTTTCGGCATGGCTGATCGGATCGCGATGCTCGCGATAGTCCTGCACCTCTTCTCTGGTCCGATATTTTGCGGGATCCGACATGGAATGGCCGCGATAGCGATAAGTGAGGAGTTCGAGCAGGATCGGCCCCTTGCCGCTCCTCGTCCATTCGAGCGCGACCTCGGCCGCACCGCGAACCGCCAGCACGTCCATGCCGTCGACCTGGAGCCCCGGGATCCGGTGCGCCTGGCCGCGCCGGAACAGCTCCGGCTCCGCCGACGAGCGCTTGATCGACGTGCCCATCGCATATTGGTTGTTCTCGACCACGTAGATGACCGGCAAGTCCCACAGCTTGGCCATGTTGAAGGACTCATAGACCTGGCCCTGATTGACCGCGCCGTCGCCCATGTAGGCGAGGCAGACGCCGCCATCCTCACTATATTTGTGCTTGAGGGCGAGCCCGGTGCCCAACGACACCTGCGCACCGACGATGCCATGGCCGCCGTAGAAGCCGTGATCGACGCTGAACATGTGCATCGAGCCGCCCTTGCCCTTGGAAATGCCGGCGGCGCGGCCCGTCAGCTCGGCCATGATGACCTTTGGGTCGATCCCATAGGCCAGCATATGGCCGTGATCGCGATAGCCGGTGATGACGCTGTCCTTGCCGACGGTCATCGCGGACTGAAGTCCCACCGCCACGGCCTCCTGGCCGATGTATAAATGGCAGAAGCCGCCAATCAGCCCCAGGCCGTAAAGCTGTCCCGCGCGCTCCTCGAAGCGGCGGATGAGCAGCATTTCGCGGTAAAACTGGAGGAGCTGGTCCTTGTTCGCCTTGAAGCGCTTCGGCTGCGGCGGACGTTCGGTCTGAGGGTCCTGCTGCGCCGCGGGAGCGGCTTTCTTGGCAGTTCGCGCCACGGGCAATCTCTCTCTAACTGAAAGCGCGCCAGCCTATAGGAGGCGGTTGGGCAGGCGGCAACTGGGTCAACCCCGATCAATCTAGCGGGATGACAACCTCGTCGGGGCGCACGAGGCCCAGGTCCTTCCGAACGAGCTCGTCCGCCATGTCGGGATCCGCCTTGCGCGGGTCCAACAGCTTCGACCGATGCCGCATCTGGGCCTGCTGCGTCTCAAGCTGCGAAAGCTCAGCTTGCCGAGCCTGGAGAGCACGATGGTAGCTGCCCCACGCCAGGATGCCGTTCGGGCCCGCAATGGCGTGCCCCGCGAAGGTACCAACGACGATCACCGCCAGGGCCGGCATCGCCACCCTGCGGATCAGTCCAAAAATGCGGTTCGGTCCCCCCATCGCATTTAAAGAAGAATCACGAAGGTGTTGGACATGCAAGTGAAAAGAACGCTTTGGTGGATATCCGGCGGATAAATTTGTGGATCAGGCCGCCTTGTAGGCTTTGATCGCCGCCCGCCCCGGGTAACGGGCTGAATCTCCAAGCTCTTCCTCGATGCGCAAGAGCTGGTTGTACTTGGCCGTACGGTCCGACCGCGCGAGGCTGCCCGTCTTGATCTGCCCGCAGCTCAACGCCACCGCAAGATCGGCGATAGTCGAATCTTCCGTCTCGCCCGATCGATGCGACATCACCGCGGTATATCCGTTGGTCTGCGCCAGTCGCACCGCGCTGATCGTCTCCGTCAGCGATCCGATCTGGTTGACCTTGATCAGGATCGAATTGGCGATCCCATGGTCGATCCCCCACTGCAGCCGCTCGACGTTGGTGACGAACGCATCGTCCCCGACCAGCTGCACCCTCGATCCGATCTTGTCGGTCAGCGCCTTCCAGCCCTCGGCGTCGTCCTCGCCCATGCCGTCCTCGATCGAGGCGATCGGATAATTGGCGGCCAGGTCGGCCAGGAAATCGGCCATTTCGACCGGCGAGAGGATTTTCCCCTCGCCCTCCATGCGATAGGCCCCGTCCTTGAAGAACTCGCTCGATGCGCAGTCGAGCGCGAGCAGCACATCGTCGCCAAGCTTGTAACCTGCGGCGCTCACGGCTTTCTCAATATAATCCAGCCCTTCGCGGGCCGAACTCACGGCCGGCGCGAAGCCGCCCTCATCGCCAACGGAGGTCGACAGGCCCGCCTGATGAAGCGCGCTCTTCAGCGCATGGAAGATCTCCGCGCCGCAGCGAAGCGCCTCCGCGAAATCGGGCGCTCCCACCGGCATCACCATGAATTCCTGGAAGTCGATGCCATTGTCCGCATGCACGCCGCCATTGAGGATGTTCATCATCGGAACGGGCAGCAGGTTGGCGTCGACGCCCCCGACATAGCGGTAGAGCGGAAGCCCGAGCGCGTCGGCGGCGGCCTTTGCGGTCGCCAGGCTGACACCGAGGATCGCATTGGCGCCGAGCCGCCCCTTGTTCTCCGTCCCGTCGAGATCGATCATCCCGGCATCGAGCGACGCCTGATCCTCGGCCTCCATGCCCACGATGGCTTCGGCGATCTCACCGTTCACTGACTGAACGGCCTTGGTGACGCCCTTGCCGCCCCAGCGACTCTTGTCGCCGTCGCGCAGTTCGACCGCTTCATGCGCACCTGTCGACGCACCCGACGGAACGGCGGCGCGGCCCATGCTGCCATCCTCAAGAGTCACGTCCACTTCGACGGTCGGATTGCCCCGGCTGTCGAGGATCTGGCGGGCGTGGACGTCGACGATCGCGGTCATGGCTTTCCTTCTTGCGGGCGCGTAACAATATAGGTGTAGGCCGAAGCTAATAGGCCGAGCGTTCAGCCGTGCAACATTCGCTTTGCACGACCGGAACGAAGGCCTGAGGCTTCGGGTTCAAGGCGGCAAGGAGGACTCGCGATATGATCGAGCAAATTGCTGGTGATGACAGAACTTCTTTGCCGGACGGCACAGACACGGTGATCGAGGGCGCGGCAGTGGCCGACGATGCCGAAATCGTGACAGCGGAGGATACAGGCTTGGCGACGAAAAAGGACATAGCCACATCTGGTGGAACCGATCGCGGTCTTTCGGAGCGCCTTCGTAGCGGCCGAGAACAACTGGCCACCCAGGCCGGCGAACGGACGCGCGGACTCGTGACCCAAGGTCTCGAGCGCACCAGCGAAGCGCTCGCGAATGTCGCGAAAATGGTCGGCGATACGGCTCCCGGCATCGAGGAGCGGCTCGGCGGCGAATATGGCGATTATGCGCGCAAAGCGGCGGGCTCGATCGAGAATCTTGCAAATACGATCGCGGAAAAGGATCCCGACGAGCTGATCGAGGACACACGCAACTTCGTCCGCAACAGTCCCGGCGTCGCACTTGCCGGCGCGGCAGTCGTCGGCTTCGTGATGGCTCGGCTCCTCAAGACCGGCCTCGCCCGCGACGATGAGGACGACGACGCCTGATGCTGAAGCCGGCCGATCCCGGTCCGCCGCCACCTGAGCGCCCCGTCGGTGAGCTCGTCCATGAGCTCATCGAGGAGGGGAAGTCTTATGCGCGAGCCGAGCTCGGCCTGGTCAAGGCGATCGCCGCTGCCAAGGGAAAGGCGCTCGCAATCCCGGCTGCGATGTTCGGACTGGCGTTCATCTTTGCGCTCGCTGCGATCACTGCACTGGCGGTCGGCGTCGTTATGGCTCTTTCAACCTTTATCGGTCCGCTCGCGGCCGGCTTCATCGGCATGCTCATCTTCGCGGCGATTACTGGCCTGCTCGGATGGTACGGCTACAACAAGCTGATACGGGATTTCTGATGGCCGACACGCCCGAGATCTCCGCCGCCCGGGAGGAAGTTGAGCGCAGCCGCGCCCGGGTCATGGCCACGGCGCAAGAGCTTCAGGAACGGCTCAGCCCCAAGAGCATCGCTCGCAACACATGGCAGGGCGCGAAAGAGAAAGGCGCCGATCTCGCTGAAGATGCGGTCGACGCCGTCAAGGCGCGGCCGCTCGCGGCAACAGGCGTCGTCGCGGCAATCACCATGTTCCTTGCCCGCGAGCCGTTGATGGAACTCGCCGGCAAGGTGGCCGATGGCATCGGCGACAAAAGAAAAACCAGAAAGGCCCGCAAGGCCAAACCGACTGTTACGGAGAAGACTCAATGATCGATCAGGACAGTAATCGTACCGCTGAGGAATCCGGCGGCGGTTCGCCCCGCCAGCGGGCGATCGAAGCCTATAGCGGTGCCAAGGACCGCGCGGCCGACACGCTTGGCGAAGCGCCGCTGATCGCGCTTGCCGGAGGCATCGCCGCCGGTGCGCTCATTGCCGCCTTGCTTCCGCGTACGCGAACCGAAACGCGCCTCGTTCGCCCGACGGCCCGCCGGGTGAAGGACAGTGCCCGGGCTGCTGCGTCCGCGGCGCGCGACACGGGCACTGAGCGTCTCGGCGAGCTCGGCATCAATCGCGAGAAGGGTGAGGCAACCATCCGCAACCTTCTCGACGGACTGACCGATGCCGCACGCGCTTCGGCCAATGCAGCCGTCGATGCCGTTCGCAACAAGGGCTGACGAACCGGCGCGCATGCGCTAGCGGAGGCGCCATGAGCAAACTGCACCTGGTGTTCGGCGGACGGGTCAAGGATCCGCGCGGCCTCGACTTCGATTTGAAGACGATAGACCTGGTCGGGATCTACGACAGCTTTGCGGCGGCCGAGGACGCCTGGCGCAGCAAGGCGCAGGGCTCGGTCGACGATGCGGAGATGCGCTACGTCGTGGTTCATCTCCACCGCCTGCTGGAGCCGGATTCCGAAGGCATTTCGAGGCCCAAGCAACCGGCGAGCTAACGCCCCCGGAACGGCGTCATTGCAAGGCGGCAAAATCGCGGCCACGCTGCGCCCATGCCGAACATCTTCCGGATACAGAACCTGGTCGCCGCCGCGCTGCTCGCCGGCGCCAGCCCCTCCTCCATCGCCTTCGCGCAGGCTCCCGCTGTACCGCCAGCAACCGCTTCCCCCGATGCGAGGCTGAAGGCTCTCTACGACGCCTATGCGAAATGGGATGAGCAGGAAGAGGGCCGCTTCGAGGATTCGAAGGGCGAAAACCAGGGCACCGACTATTTGCCGAAGGTCGACCCGGCGACACAGCTAGCCCGCGCCAAATATTATCGGGGCATGCTCGGCCAGCTCGATGCCATCCCTGTTGCCGGACTTTCCCCCGCAGAGAAGGTCAACGCCGCCGTGCTGCGGGAAATCCTCCGGGCGGCAATCGCCGACGCGCAATTCCGCGATTGGGAGATGCCCGCGAACAGCGACAGCAATTTCTGGACTTACCTGAACGCGCGCAACCCGCTCGACGATGCCGCCGCTTACCGGCGCTACATCGCCCGGATGCGCGATGTGCCGCGCTACTTCACCGACCAGATCGCCAACATGCGCGCAGGGCTCAAGCGGGGCTTTACGCCGCCGCAGGCAACGCTCGCCGGACGCGACGGCTCGATCGCCTCATTCAGCAAACCCGGAGATCAGAACGCCTTTTACGATGCGTTCCGGACGATGCCGCAGACCATCAGCGCGACGGAGCAGGCGAAGCTGCGGGAGGAAGGCAAGGCTGCGATCGACCAGGCGGTGGTCCCTGCCTATCGCGATCTCCTCGGTTTCTATCGCGACACTTATGTTCCCGGCGCCCGCAAGACGACCTCCGCGCACGACCTCCCCGATGGGGATGCTTATTACCGCTCCCAGATCCGCAAGTTCACGACGCTGGAACTTGGACCCGAACAGATCCACGAGATTGGCCTCAAGGAAGTCGCTCGCGTCCAGGCCGAAATGCAGCAAACGATGCGCGACAGCGGTTTCAAGGGCAGCTTCCCCGAGTTCCTGCACTTCCTGAAGACCGACCCGCAGTTCATCGCCCGCAATCCTGACGACCTGCTCGGCGTGTCCGCCTATGCCGCCAAGCGCGTCGATGGAAAGCTCAAGGACTATTTCGAGCTGCTGCCGCGACGGCGCTTCACGATCATCCCGGTGCCGGAAGCCCTGGCACCCTTCTACACTTCAGGCCGCGGCGGCCTGGAGAGCTGCCAGATGAACACCTACGACCTGCCGAGCAGGCCCCTCTACAACATCCCGGTACTTACCCTGCACGAATGCACCCCGGGCCACAGCTTCCAGGCCGCCCTCGCCAAGGAAGGCCCGGCCCTGCCGCGGTTCCGCCGTAACATCTATTTCTCCGGCTACGGTGAAGGCTGGGGCCTCTATTGCGAGTGGCTGGGCAATGAGATGGGCATCTACCGGACGCCCTACGAACGGTTCGGCCAGCAGAGCTACGCCATGTGGCGTGCGGTCCGCCTCGTGATCGACACGGGCATGCACCGCTACGGCTGGTCGCGGCAGAAAGCGATCGACTATCTCGCCGGTCATACGGCGCTGTCGCAACATGAGGTGGAGACCGAGGTCGACCGATACATCAGCTGGCCCGGCCAGGCGCTCTCCTACAAGCTCGGCGAGATCACGATCCGCCGACTGCGGGCCGAAGCCGAGCAGCAGCTGGGCACCCGTTTCGACATCAAGAAGTTCCACACGATGCTGTTGGGGCTCGGCTCCGTGCCGCTGCCGGTCCTTGAAGAACAGGTCCACCAGTTCATTGCCGCCAGCAAGGCGGCCCCGGCTCCCGTTCAGGCCTTGCGGTAGCGCCAGAGCAGCAGCGGCCGCTGCAACAGCAGCCCTGCCGCAAATCCGCCGACATGCGCCGGCGTGGCGAGCAGATAACCCTGACCGCCCGCCAACCAAGCCATCATCATCTGCAGCACGACCCAGGCGACCAGCAGCCAGAAGACGTTGATCCAGCGATTGACGCGGAGGTTGCTGGTGAAGGCCTTCGCTCGTCCGAAGCTCAGCGCAAAAGCGCCCATCACCGCACTGATCGCCCCGCTCGCGCCGACCATCGGCACGGACGCGGTCGGATCGACGCCCCACTGGGCCGCGGCGGCCGCGTAGGCGCCCACCAGGTACAGAACGATCACGCCCGTAGCGCCAAGCACGCGCTCGACCTGGGAGCCGCACCAGACGAGCATCAGCAGGTTGAAGCCGAGGTGGACGAGGCCCGAATGGACCAGCGTCGCAGTCAAAGGGGTGATGAAAGCCGGTACCGCGACGATCGAAACCGTCGGCACAGTCACCCGCAGCGGAATGAAGCCAAGCGCATAAGCCGCCTGCTCCGAATAGCCGGCAAGCGCGGTCAGCACCCATGCCAGCGCGGTAAGGGCGACGATGATGTTGGTCGCGGTGCGCGGGAAGCGCTCCATCGCCTTAAATGAACTCGATCTTCTTGATCTCGTAATAGCGGTCGCCGGACGGCGTAGAGACCTCGACCTCCTCGCCCTTCTGGCGTCCGATCAGCGCTCGGCCGAGCGGCGAATTGTAGCTGATCCGGCCGACCCGCGCGTCCGCCTCGGTCTGGCCGACGAGCTGGTACTTCACCTTCTTCTCGTCCTCGTCGATCAGGGTCACGGTCGCGCCGAACACGATCTTGTCGCCCGACAGGGTCGTCGGATCGATCACCATCGCGCGGCTCAACCGGTCCTCGAGGTCGGCGATGGTCGCCTCGACCTGCCCCTGGCGCTCCTTGGCCGCGTGATATTCCGCATTCTCGCTGAGATCGCCGTGCGCGCGGGCTTCCTCGATCGCCTCGACGATCGCCGGCCGCTCCATGCGCAACCGCTTCAGCTCATCGGTCAGCTGGCGGTGGCCCTCTTCGAGCATCGGCACCTTTTCGGCAGTCGCCATCTCAAAAACCCTTTTTAAAACCTCGCCCCGGCGTGCCTTGCTGGCCCGCACTGAAGTCAGATTGTGTGTGAAAGCCTAGCTTTGGGAGGCGGAATAATAGGATTGGAGCGACGCGACTTCAAGCGCACGGCCGCGCACCGCCTCGATCGCCCGGGCCGCGGCAAGGCTCGCCGGCGCCGTCGTGAAGTATGGGACTTTCCTGGTCAGCGCGGTCGTCCTGATCGAATGGCTGTCTTTCAGCGACTGCCAGCCCTCGGTCGTGTTGAACACCAGCGCGACTTCTCCGTCGAGCAGCCGGTCGACGATGTGCGGCCGCCCCTGCGCCACCTTGTTGACCAGCTCGACCGGCAGGCCCTTCGCCTGCAAATGCGCCGCGGTGCCGCCGGTCGCGATGATCTTGAAGCCGAGCTCGACCAGCTTCTCGACCGCGGGCACGATATTGTCCTTGTCGCCGTCCTTGACCGACACGAACGCCGTCCCGCGCTGCGGCAAAGCCATCCCCGCCCCGATCAAGGCCTTGGCGAAGGCAATGTCGAAATCATCTGCGATTCCCATGACTTCGCCGGTGCTCTTCATTTCAGGACCGAGGACCGGATCGGTTCCGGGGAAACGCGCGAAGGGGAATACGGATTCCTTGACCGCAATATAGGGCAGCGCCCGCCCGATCTCGCCCAGGCTAGCAAGCGGCTCGCCCGCCATGACCCGCGCTGCGATCTTCGCGACCGGTTGACCGATCGCCTTGGCGACGAACGGCACCGTGCGGCTGGCGCGCGGATTGACCTCGATCAGGTAGACCTCGCCGTCCTTGACCGCGAACTGGACGTTCATCAGGCCCTTGACCTTGAGCGCCAGCGCCAGCGCGCGGGTCTGCCGCTCGATCTCGGCGACGGTCTCGCGCGGCAGGCTGTAGGGCGGAATCGAGCAGGCGCTGTCGCCCGAATGGACGCCGGCTTCCTCGATGTGCTGGAGCACGCCGCACACCGCGACGTCGGTCCCGTCGCAGATCGCGTCGACATCGACCTCGATAGCGTCGCGCAGATAGCGGTCGATCAGAACCGGCGAATCACCCGATACCTGCACTGCGGTCGCGATATAATGGTCGAGCTGAGCCGGCGTATCGACCACCTCCATGGCGCGTCCGCCAAGCACGTAGGAGGGGCGCGTCAGCACCGGGTAGCCAATCCGCTCGGCCACCTTGATCGCCTCGTCACGGCTGCGCGCGATACCGTTGGCAGGCTGCCTCAAGCCCAGCTTCTCGACGAGGGCCGCAAACCGCTCGCGATCCTCCGCCAGGTCGATCGCATCGGGCGAGGTGCCGAGGATGGGGATACCGGCATTTTCCAGTTCCTGCGCGAGCTTGAGGGGGGTCTGTCCACCGTACTGGACGATCACGCCCCACGGCTTCTCGACATGCACGACCTCGAGCACGTCCTCCAGCGTCAGCGGCTCGAAATAGAGGCGATCGGACGTATCGTAGTCGGTCGAGACGGTCTCGGGATTGCAGTTGACCATGATCGTCTCGTAGCCGTCCTCGCGCCGTGCCATCGCGGCATGCACGCAGCAATAGTCGAACTCGATCCCCTGCCC
>Ga0207706_10006308_pt1 | contig 11018 bp, 10 predicted proteins | sample KBSC53metaG_FD_184318 | JGI IMG/M metagenome (GOLD analysis project Ga0207706, IMG submission 184318) | Corn rhizosphere microbial communities from Kellogg Biological Station, Michigan, USA - KBS C5-3 metaG (SPAdes) (version 2) | ecosystem: Host-associated > Plants > Roots > Rhizosphere > Soil ... | reverse complement strand
TTTTCTTCGATGATCTGTTTCATCATCTTTTGCTCGGCAGCGTCTATCGGATCGGCCAGCGCCGCAAGCGCCGGTTCGTCTTTGGCCAGGAGCCGGATCACGTACGCGCCCGGCGAGACCAGCCGCCCATTTGGATCGAAAGGCGGGACAGTCGGCGCCTTGACCGAGCCGGCAGTGAGATTCGAAACCTTGTCCTTAAGAAACGTGCAGGACAGTGAGACACACAAGAGAACCGCAAGAACCGGTAAGAGATGCTTCGCGTTTTTCATATGTTCGTTTTTCGACATTATTGCAGGATCAGGCGTTGATTTGCATCGACCATTTGGTATTGATAGGTTCGCTGCGGCTCACCGTTTCTATAAAAGCTAAATGTGCCGTCGCGTTTCGTTTCGTTTCCATCGACGGGCGAAAGCAGCAGTCGCCAGTTGCCGTCATACAGCCAGAACTCGTAACGATACTGTGCCGTCGATAATGCGAGAGGTCCCGATTTTATAGGCGGGTCTTCTTTGTTGAGGCGGTGTTGGCTGAAGCTTGCCTTTCTTGGTGTGATGGTGATCGTGTTTCCGCTGACCCTGTAAGTACCTTCTTCATTCTCCAGATAGTATTTGGGGGCTGCTAACTGCATATTTACCGTGGAAAATTTATATGTGCCGTTGTCGAAAAATTGATAGGTTTTTGAAAAAGATGCTGTGGACAGACCGACCTGCCCTAGCGTGCCCTGGCGGACCCCGCCTTGCTTCCAGAAGTTGTTGGTAAGCGAAGGCTGCGAGCCCTTGGTTGTCGGCGTCGTTTGCGGCGGCGTAGTGACTGTAGGTTTTCTCAAAGTTATCGAGTCCAAAAATGCCGCGACATGTTTCTCATACGCCTGGGTATTTGTGAGGATCAGGACGTTTACCATCTGGCCGAAACCGCTGGCGGTAACGAGCACCGCTATCCCTTTCGTGCCGTCCTTTTCGAACGGTGCAAACCCGCTCGATATTTCCCAGCCGTCTTTATTTTCTAGGGGCTGAATCTGTGGAGCCGACGTGATAGTTACAGTCTCTTTGACGATCGTGTCCCACGACGCCTTAAAATTTTTGTCCGTCGTGCCCAGTGCCGGCAGAGCCTTGAAAAGCGTGATGAGACAGAAGGCGTCCCCTTCGGCGGTAGATATTTGAACGGCGTTTTGCGTCGCTTGTTTTTTCCATCCGGCGGGTGCACGGAAAGTGGCTATATCGAAGGACTCCGGCGCTTGCGCAAACGAAATAAACGAGAGAGTTGATAAACAGATAGCTACAAGAATTAATCGTTTCATGAGCATGATTCCTATTTCTTGGCTTAATGCGATTACTGCAATTCCGAACAATTGTATATGCGAGAACAGATGGCTGCCTTAGTGTAGCACGGTTACATGAATGCTTCTACTCTGGAATAAAAAGGCCTCGTCGGGTGACGAGGCCTTGTTCGATTTTGGATTTTGGATGGCGGATTTTGGGACGTAACGTTGAACCACCCGCTACCGCAGGTGGTACTGACAGGAAGAGAACCACCCCGTCAGCCACATACAAAACATGTGGCTGCCACCCCTCCTTCGTAAGGAGGGGAGCTAAGGGAATTACCCCCGTTGGAGACAAGAGCAGAAAGAAAGGCCTCGTCACCCAACGAGGCCTTTTTTCGTCCGAATTCAGCCAACAAACTGAAGTTTGTTGGACATGTTTACATTCCCATACCCATGCCGCCCATGCCGCCGGGCATTCCGCCGCCCATGCCACCTTCTTTTTCGTCGGGGGCGTCGGCGATCATTGCTTCGGTTGTGAGCATTAAACCAGCGATCGAAGCAGCGTTTTGCAGTGCGGTGCGGGTGACCTTTGCTGGGTCGATGACACCGGCTGCGACGAGGTCTTCGTATTTCTCGGTTGCTGCGTTGAAGCCTTCGGCTCCCTTGGCAGCAGCGACCTTTTCGACAATGACCGCGCCTTCTTTACCGGCGTTTCCGGCGATCTGGCGAAGCGGTTCTTCGAGAGCGCGTTTGACGATGTTTACGCCAACCTGTTCGTCGGCGTCGTCAACCTTGAGGTTGTCGAGAACCTTGCCTGCGCGAACCAGAGCGACGCCGCCGCCCGGTACGATGCCTTCTTCGACAGCGGCACGGGTTGCGTGCATTGCGTCTTCGACGCGTGCTTTCTTTTCCTTCATCTCGGTTTCGGTTGCGGCACCGACCTTGATGACGGCGACACCGCCGACGAGTTTAGCAAGACGTTCCTGCAATTTTTCACGGTCGTAGTCCGAAGAGGTTTCCTCGATCTGCGTGCGAATTGTCTTTACGCGGCCGTCGATGGCTTCGGCTTTGCCCCCACCTTCGACGATGGTCGTGTTTTCCTTGTCGATGGTGATCTTTTTAGCTTTGCCGAGGTCTTCGAGCGTGATCGATTCGAGCTTGATGCCCAGGTCTTCGCTGATGACCTTACCGCCGGTCAGGGTCGCGATGTCTTCGAGCATTGCCTTGCGGCGGTCGCCAAATCCAGGCGCCTTAACGGCAGCAACGTTGAGCGTGCCGCGGAGCTTGTTCACAACCAATGTCGCAAGGGCTTCGCCTTCGACGTCTTCGGCAATGATGAGCAGCGGACGGCCCATTTTTGCAACCTGTTCGAGGATCGGCAGCAGGTCACGCATGTTCGAAATTTTCTTTTCGTTGATCAGGATGAGGGGCTCGTCAAGAGCGGCTTCCATTCTATCCGGATCGGTCACGAAATAGGGCGAGAGATAGCCGCGGTCGAACTGCATACCTTCGACGACCTCGAGCAGGGTGTCCATGGTCTTGGACTCTTCAACGGTGATGACGCCGTCCTTGCCGACCTTGTCCATTGCTTCGGCAATGATCGTTCCGATCGTCTTGTCTCCGTTTGCCGAAACCGTACCGACCTGAGCGATAGCGTCGCCCGAAACGGGTTTCGAAATTTTGTGAATTTCTTCGACAACAGCGCCGACAGCTTTGTCGATGCCGCGTTTGAGAGCCATCGGGTTAGCACCGGCAGCAACCGTGCGGACGCCTTCCTTGAAGATCGCCTGCGCGAGAACCGTCGCGGTCGTCGTGCCGTCGCCGGCTACGTCACTGGTTTTCGAGGCGACTTCGCGAACCATCTGAGCGCCCATGTTTTCGAGGGTGTCCTTGAGTTCGATCTCTTTAGCAACGGTCACGCCGTCTTTTGTGATCGTGGGCGAACCGAATTTTTTGTCGATGACGACGTTGCGTCCCTTGGGACCAAGCGTTACCTTAACCGCGTCAGCGAGCTGATTGACGCCGCGAAGAATTGCGGCACGTGAATCTTCTCCGTGAATAACTTGTTTAGCCATAATTTTTTTATTAATCTCCTGAAACTTGTTGTTTAGAATCGGGCTTGCCCGACCCGGCGGGTAAGCCCGCCGCTAAACAGATCCAATTTATTTTGCACTTGCTCCTGCACGTTCGATGATGCCGAGGATCTCGTCTTCGCGCATGATGAGATATTCCTCGCCGTCGAGCTTGATCTCGGAGCCGCTGTATTTGCCGAACAAAACGCGGTCGCCTGCTTTGACATCAAGCGGCTGACGGGTTCCGTCTTCTTTGTACTTGCCCTCGCCGGCGGCGATCACTTCGCCTTCCTGCGGTTTTTCCTTTGCGGTGTCCGGGATGAAAAGGCCGCCCGCAGTCTTGTCGGTCGAATCCTCGATCCGGCGGATGATCACACGGTCGTGTAACGGTTTGATGTTTGTTGCCATAACTGATTTACTCCTTTAATGTTAGTAAAGTTGATAAAATAACGACTTGGATTTGCAGCGCAAAACCTAGATTTTTAGCACTCTGTCTCCAAGAGTGCTAGTATATGTAAACAGGGTTAAACTTGTCAAGGGTGTTTTGGAGAATTTAGAAAATATGAGTGTGGTGTTGTCAAGATTGAAAAGAGACTTTTTCGGAATAACTGAAATTGATAGCTGATAACTGATAATTTTTATGCACCTCTCGGAAATTAATATCTACCCGATCAAATCGCTCAAAGGCATCGCGCTAACCGAAGCGAAGATCGAGGCTCGCGGCCTCGGTTTTGATCGTCGATGGATGCTGGTCGATGAACATAACAAATTCATAACGCAGCGCGAATTCCCGAAGATGGCGACGCTCGCGGTCGAGATCCACAACGATCATCTGAAGGTGTTGAACAGCCATGACCGCGTCGATATTCCGTTCGAGGCATACGGCGACGCAAAGGCACGCGTAACGGTGTGGGGCAGCACGGTCAAGGCCGATGTTTACCAGCCGGTCGTGAACCATTGGTTTTCGGAACGGCTCGGGCTGGAATGCAAGCTGGTGCGGATGCCTGAGACTACGAACCGTCTTGTTAATCCTGAATACGCTGTGCGCAGATATGAGGACACCGTGAGCTTCGCGGATGGCTACCCGTTTTTATTGATAGGGCAAGCATCGCTCGACGATCTGAATTCGCGGCTGGCCGAGCCGGTTCCGATGAACCGCTTTCGTCCAAATTTTGTCGTCGAAGGAGCGGAGCCGTTTGCCGAGGACACTTGGAAAAAGATCAGCATAGGCAAAACTGTATTTCACGTTGTGAAGCCCTGCGAGCGATGTGTCATCACAACTATCGACCAAGTGAAAGGCACAAAAGGAAAAGAGCCGCTGACGACGCTTAACACCTTCCGCAATTTCAACGGCAAGGTCCTATTCGGGCAGAACCTGATCGCGGAAAAACCGGGTGCGGTTTTGAAGGTCGGGGATAAAATTGAGATCGTTGAAGTTAAATAGACCCAAATTGCGAGTTGTAGTTTTTTATTGAATTTTATCCGGGTTTTAATACTGAAACCAAAAGACACGAAAAAACACTAAACGGTGGATTCCTTTTCGGGTTTTTTTAGTGTGATCAAGTGGTCTCAGCAGCACGACTTTTATCACTGGTGATTTTGGCGTAAACGCGTAACTCCTACGAGTTTGCAATCGCATTTTATCGGGCGGCTTTTTTGCGCACCTTGAGGTTTTTTTCGCCTTTATTTGAACGAGGGCTCTTGGGGCGGGAGGGATGTTCGCGTTTCTTAGGTTTTGGTGTCGAGTTGTACTCGGCGACGCGTTTCGAGAGGGTGTTGCGATGGATGCCGAGGGCGGCGGCGGTGTTGCAGAGGTGGTCACCGTGACGAGCCATCGCCGATTCTATGTAAACTTTTTCGAATTCGCTGACGGCCTCGGAAAGCAAAATTTGCCCGTCGAGCATTTCTTTGATGAGAGCCTCCATTTGGCTGCGTAGCTGCATATCCTTTTATAAAAGGCCTACACCACAGGCAATTCCTTTCCGGTTAACAATTTGTAAGCGCGAAGATAGCGTTCGGTCGTTGCGGCGGCAATGTCGTCGGGCAACGCCGGTGCGGGAGGAGTTTTGTCCCAGTCCAGCGATTCGAGATATTCGCGGACGAACTGTTTGTCGAACGACGGCTGCGGGTGGCCGGATTCATATGTGTCGCGGGCCCAAAATCGGGATGAGTCGGGCGTCAGAACCTCGTCAACTAAAAGAATGTCGCCTTTTTCGTCAACGCCAAACTCGAATTTTGTATCCGCAATGATGATGCCGCGAGTGAGCGCAAATTCCGCAGCGGCTTTGTAAAGCTTCAGCGACGTCGACTTCAGTATCGCGGCCGTTTCGGTACCGAGGATGCTCTTGCATTCGAGGCCGGTGATGTTTTCGTCGTGGCCGGATTTCGCCTTTGTCGATGGGGTGAAAAGCGGATCGAGCAAGCGGTCGCATTGCTGCAGTCCGCGAGGCAGATCGTACCCGCACACCTTTCCGGTCGCCTTATAATCCTTCCAGCCCGAGCCTTCGAGATAACCGCGAACGACGCATTCGACAGGGAAAACCTTCGCCTTCTTGACAAGCATTGAGCGGCCGCGAAGCTCCGGGTGACGGCGAACGGCCCCGGGCATTTTTTCAAAATCAGTCGTTATCAGATGATTTGGCGAAATGTGCGCGAGCCGCCGAAACCAGAATTCGGAAAGCGCGGTAAGCACCACACCCTTGTAACGGATCGGTGTCGGCAAAACGCAGTCGAACGCCGAAAGCCGGTCGGTCGCAACCAGAAGTAATTCGTTATCGGTGATCTGATAAACGTCGCGGACTTTACCGCGATATAAAAGCGAAAGGTCGTCAAAAATTGTCTCTGTGACTGTTGACACAGCGGTCATAAGAATCTGTTAGCAGAACTTTGTTGGTGTAGATAACTTTAGTATGAAAGCTCGATTTAGTAAAGGTGAGTCTTCTCCGGTACCGGGAAAAAAAATATGTTGCACTTTGTTTAATTTTGATTTATAAGTTAGGGCATTCACGCCAATTTTTTACGCGATCTTTTGTTAGAGAGCGTCTGCTCCCTCGTCATATACGTAAGGGATGATGTCCCTTGCTGCATTCTGCCCAGTAAAAACGGGCAGGGAGATACTCAGATGAAAACGAAATTCAATATGTCCCTTATTTTTTCATTGATACTTGCGCTCGGCCTTTTTCTCGCCAGCAGCGTGAACGCCCAACCGGGATACGAGCCGGCCTATGTAGCCGGCCAAACGGTAACCATAAATGCGATCGAAGTCCCAAACCACGCGCCTCAAACCGCGCAGGCCGATTTCTACCAGGTCGTTTACCCGATTAACTGGCAGCAACTTGGCCTCGCTCCGCCGCAGTGCAACCCGTGCGACCATGATGGCGGCGGTATAGATTTTATCGACTTCCACGATCATGTACTTGATTCGATGCCGGCCAATCCGGGGCACGGTGAGTTTAGCCCATTGTGGCACGTGTTTTTGGTCGTTCCGGCTTATTCATTCTTGACCGGCGGAGACCCCGGAAAAGATGATGCGATCGCCGCGGCCTATGCGGGCCACCTGCCTACACGTTCGGAAGCAGCTGTCGACGATCTGCTGGCGTCCACGCTCCCTGACGGGACAACACCGGTCGCAATCGAGATCGATACCGAATTCTATTTTCTTTGTGCTGTGGTCAACCAACACGCCGTTCATTAGTTGAGCGGCGCCCTTGAAGTTAGAACACTTTTGAAACGGCTGATTTTTGGTTATGATTAAGATATGCAATTTCGTCTCATTTCTGAAAATCAGCCCAAGGGTGATCAGCCTGCGGCGATAGATCAGCTTGTTTCAGAGCTCAATAACGGCGCAAAGGACCAGGTTCTGCTCGGGATAACCGGGAGCGGAAAGACCTTTACCATTGCCAACCTCATCGACAGAGTCCAGCGGCCGACGCTGGTGCTTGCACACAACAAAACGCTCGCGGCGCAGCTTTACCAGGAATTTAAGACCTTCTTTCCCGAAAACGCGGTCGAATATTTCGTCTCTTATTACGATTATTACCAGCCCGAAGCCTACGTCCCTGCGGCCGACCTTTATATAGAAAAAGAAGCGACGATAAACGACGAGATAGACCGTTTGCGGCTGTCGGCGACGCGGGCTCTGTTCGAGCGGCGCGATGTGATCGTTGTCGCGTCGGTTTCGTGCATTTACGGCCTGGGTGATCCGGACGCGTATTACGGGATGCTGATCTTTATCGAGCCGGGAATGAAGATAAAACGCGAAGAGTTTTTGCAAAAGCTGGTTGAGCTGCAATACGAGCGTGTGAATATCGATTTTGACCGCGGCGTTTTTCGCGTTCGCGGAGATGTGGTCGAGATATATCCGAGCTATCAGGACCAGGCGTATCGTGTTGAATTTTGGGGCGACGAGATCGACGCGATCTACACTATCGATCCGCTGTTGGGCGAAGTGATCGCCAAGCACGAATCGCGAATTCCGATCTATCCGAAAACGCACTATGTGATGTCGAAAGCGACGATCAAACGCGCTGTTCAGACGATCAAGGAAGAGCTGACGTGGTGGGAAGAGGAGCTTGTAAATCAGGGTAAGATCGTCGAGGCACAGCGGCTGCACCAGCGGACGATGTACGATCTCGAGATGATCAAAGAGATGGGTTTTTGCCGTGGTATCGAGAACTATTCGCGGCACTTGACCGGCAAGCCGCCAGGCGCGCCGCCGCCAACGCTGCTCGATTATCTGCCGGACGACGCGATAATGGTCATCGACGAATCGCACCAGACAGTGCCGCAGCTTGGCGCGATGTTCAAGGGCGACCAGTCGCGAAAGGGGACACTGGTCGAATACGGTTTTCGATTGCCGAGCGCAAAGGACAACCGCCCATTGAATTTTCAGGAATTTGAGGCACGTGTCGGGCAGACGATATATGTCTCGGCAACACCGGGGCCGTACGAATTGCAGCGAACCGGAGGCGAGGTTATTGAGCAGATCATCAGGCCGACCGGGTTGCTTGACCCGATGGTGCAGGTGAGGCCCGTGCGCGGGCAGATCGACGATCTTCTCGAAGAATGCCGCCAGCGGGCCGAGCGGAACGAGCGCGTTCTCGTAACCACGCTGACAAAACGCATGGCGGAGAACCTGAGCGAATATTTTTCCGAAGTCGGAGTTAAGGTGAGCTATCTGCATAGCGACATTCACACTCTGGAAAGAATAAAGATCTTACGCGATCTGCGGCGTGGAGAATTCGACGTTCTGGTCGGCATCAATCTATTGCGAGAGGGTTTGGACCTGCCGGAAGTTTCGCTTGTTGCGATCCTGGATGCCGATAAAGAAGGCTTTTTGCGGTCCGAGCGTTCGCTGATCCAGACGATAGGCCGCGCGGCGCGTAATGCGGACGGAATGGCGATATTATACGCGGACAAGATCACGAAATCGATGGAGTACGCGATCAGCGAAACTGCCCGCCGTCGTGCGATTCAGGAACAATACAACATCGACAACGGCATAACTCCAAAGACGATCGTTAAACCGATCGAAGCGACGTTGGTGACAGCGTACGAAGCCGATTATTTCAAGGTGCCAATCGAAATGGACAAATTCGAAGAATACTCACCAAAACAGCTTAAGGAAACTATCATGCAGCTCGAGGCAGACATGCGGCACGCTGCGAAGGAAATGAAATTCGAACAGGCGGCCGAGATAAGAGATAAGCTAAAATATTTGCGAGAGAGGGAATTGCAGTATATTTAGATGGTAACGAATCTACCTGGAAATAATTAATAATTAAAAATTCATAATTATAAATTATTTTACGGGCTTGTTTTTGCGACATATATGCAAGTTAAAACCGAACTTGATCAACTGACGAATTATCTAACTGACGCGAGCAACATGCCTGGCGGGTATGCTGAGAAGCTTTTTATTCCGGAGTCGGCGGAAGAGATCGCTGAGATCTTACGCGAGGCAAATGAGAAAAAGATCCCCGTGACGATCTCAGGGGCAAGAACTGGAACGGTCGGCGGTGCGATACCGTTTGGCGGATATGTTGTTTCACTCGAGCGGCTGAATAAGATCGCGGAAATCGATAAGGATACGAAGACAGTGATTGCCGGCGCCGGCGTGATCTTGCGCGATCTGCAAAAAGCTGTTGAGGCCGAAGGGCTATTTTATCCGCCGGACCCGACGGAATGGAGTTGTCAGGTCGGGGGAACGGTTGCGACGAACGCTTCGGGTTCGAGGAGCTTTAAATACGGCGCGACGCGGAACTATGTAAATGCCCTGAAAATCGTGCTTGCGTCGGGAGATATTTTAAATCTTCGGCGCGGAGAAACTGTCGCTGATGAAAACGGGGTTCTGGAACTTAGGACAGAGCAAGGAAACGTTGTAACGGCGAAAAGGCCGACCTACAAACGGCCGCACGTTCGCAAAAATGTTAGCGGCTACTTCAATCATAAACCACTCGACGCGGTTGACCTGTTTATCGGCAGCGAAGGGACGCTTGGGGTGATAGCCGAGACCGAACTTTCGCTGCTGCCAATGCCCGAAGGGTTTTTTAGCGGAATCGTATTTTTTGAGAATGAATCGGATCTGCTTGCCTTTGTGACGGATGCGCGAGAGCTTTCATTCGCAAATCGCAGATCGCAAATCGGAAATTCATTTGATGCTTCGCTGCTCGAATATTTCGACAAGAATGCTCTTGATTTTATTCGTGAACGGTTTCCGGAAGTGCCCGGGAATATGCAGGGCGCGATCTTTTTCGAGCAGGAGACGACCGCCGAAACCGAAGACATTTTGTTCGAGCAATGGAACGAGCTTTTGGAAAAGCACAACGCCGATGTTGACCGTTCGTGGTTTACGACGACCGATCAGGACCGAGAAAAAATGCGTGAATTTCGGCATGCCTTGCCGGTTACGGTGAATGAAAGGATCGCACGTTATGACCGCAAAAAGGTCGGAACGGACATGGCGGTGCCGGATGAGAAATTTGCCGGTTTTTTGAGGTTTTACAAGCAAATACTCGATGCAAGCGGGCTCGATTACGTCATTTTCGGCCACATCGGCGATTGTCATTTGCACGCGAATCTGTTGCCGAAAGATGAAACAGAAGCCGAAAAAGCGCGTCATATTTATGGCCGCTGCGTTGCTCAGGCGATAATGCTCGGCGGGACGGTTTCAGCTGAGCACGGCATCGGCAAACTTAAGCGGAAATATCTTGACGCTATGATGGGCGAACGGTACCTGAACGAAATGGCCGAGCTTAAACGGGCGTTTGACCCTAACGGCATTTTGGGGCGGGGAAATATGTTCGACGTAAAATTTCTGGCCTGACAAGCGTCCAATCTATTGACGAACTACAAAAGTGCGTTACAATCGTCACATCCGATGTCACCCTTATCGGGAAAACGAATAGGCCGGTACGAAATAAGCTCGCCCTTAGGTGCAGGCGGGATGGGAGAGGTGTTTCTTGCCCGCGACACCCAGCTTGACCGCAACGTTGCGCTTAAGCTCCTATCCGAAGAATTCACAAAAAACGAGGACAGGATGAAACGCTTCGTTCAGGAAGCGAAAACGGCCTCCGCGTTAAATCATCCGAACATAATCGTCATCCATGAGATCGGCGAAAGCGGTGGCCACCATTTTATCGCGACGGAACATATCGAAGGCGACAAGCTGCGCGACAGGATAAATCATT
>Ga0207706_10006306_pt1 | contig 11021 bp, 12 predicted proteins | sample KBSC53metaG_FD_184318 | JGI IMG/M metagenome (GOLD analysis project Ga0207706, IMG submission 184318) | Corn rhizosphere microbial communities from Kellogg Biological Station, Michigan, USA - KBS C5-3 metaG (SPAdes) (version 2) | ecosystem: Host-associated > Plants > Roots > Rhizosphere > Soil ... | reverse complement strand
CCGGTTGCTGGCGGTCTTCGACGTATTGATCAACAATGCCGACCGCAAAGGCGGCCACATCCTCAGTAGCGCTGGCCGGGTGTTAGGAGTTGATCATGGCGTCAGCTTCCATACCGATCAGAAACTGCGCACTCTGCTGTGGGGGTGGGCAGGTTGTGAACTCACTCGACGGGAGCTGGCAGCGGTTCGTAAGGCTCGCGACGAGGCGCCTGACCAGCTCGGCACGCTACTCGCTCAGCGGGAGATAGCAGCACTCGTACGCCGCGCAGACCTGCTGCTCACTCGGCGCCGAATGCCCCGCCCTCGTGGCGAGTGGCCGTCGATCCCATGGCCTCCGTTCTGAGGAGGGATCATTCTCCGCTTCGACAGGGAGCCGAGTTGCCCCGGATAGTGTGGCGCCATGCAGGCTTGGAGCTCCCGTCCGCTGCCTTCACTCCCACCGCCATCGGCCCCCCACCCGCTGCAGGCGTTCGACACCGCACGAGGACAGCTGGTGCCGATCGGTCCGGACACCGGGACTGCACGGATGTACGTCTGCGGAATCACCCCGTACGACGCCACGCATATCGGCCACGCCAACACCTACATCGCCTTTGACTTGCTGAACCGCGTGTGGCGCGATCGCGGCCTGGATGTGAACTACGTTCAAAACGTCACCGATATCGATGACCCGCTTCTGGAGCGAGCGGCGGAAATCGGCGTGGAGTGGGCGACACTCGCCGAGCAACAGACCAAATTGTTCGGTGAAGACATGGCTGCCCTCAACGTGCTGCCACCGAGGCACTATGTCGGTGCCGTGGAGTCGATTCCGCTGATCGTGGACCTGATTGATCACCTGCAGCGACGCGAAGCCGTCTATCCGGTGGAGGACAACGAATTCGACGATCTCTATTTTGCGCAGGCGAGTGACTCGGGGTTCGGTTCGCTTTCCCACCTGTCGGAGGAAAAGGCTATTGCGCTGTTCGCCGAGCGTGGCGGTGATCCGGATCGACCAGGCAAGAAGGCTCCGTTGGACTGCGTGGTCTGGCACCATGCCCGGACGGCCGAGCCGAGCTGGGAGTCGCTGCTGGGTGCCGGTCGGCCTGGGTGGCACATCGAATGCACCGCTATCGCCCTCGACCGGCTCGGGTCGGGATTCGATGTTCAGGGTGGCGGTACCGACTTGATCTTTCCGCACCACGAGATGAGTGCCGCGCACGGTCGAGTTGCTACCGATCGAGTTTTTGCCCAGGCGTACGTGCACAGCGGGATGGTCGGCCTGGACGGCGAGAAGATGTCGAAATCGAAGGGCAACTTGGTCTTCGTATCCGCGTTGCGGGCGGCCGGCGTCGACCCGATGGCTATCCGGCTCGCCTTGCTCGCGCACCACTACCGCGACGATTGGGAGTGGAGCAACGACCTGTTGGTCTCAGCCGAGGACCGCCTGAGCCGGTGGCGGGAAGCGGTGCGCTTGGATGCCGCTTTGAATGCCGATGAGGTATTGGTTCAGGTGCGAGCTGCGCTCGCCCAGGATCTGGATGCGCCATCGGCGCTGGCCGCTGTGGACGCGTGGGCCGGGGCGTCGACGGCGATCGACAGCGATGACGCCGAGTCGCCCGCGCTGGTTGCTCGCGCGTGCGATGCCCTCCTCGGTGTCGTGCTGTAGTTGCCGCCGACTTGTCAGCGTCTCAAGGGGCCATAGCACTCTGAGACGCTGACAAGTCGGAGTAAAGTACCGATGACGAGTTGACAACTCGCGCGTGTACCGGGGTCGGTGAAAGTCCGAACCGGCGGTGATAGTCCGCGACCCCTCTGCCTCCAGCCGAGGGTTGATGTGGTGAAACTCCACAACCGACGGTGAAAGTCCGGATGGGAGGTTCACGCGAGCGCGTCACCGTTGTGCAGATGCACGATGATGAGCGCTCTCCACCCCGGCATTCGTGCGACCGGATGAGTGGAGGATCAATGGATCTCCAAGAAGTACTCCTGCGGTTGCTGAAGGCCCATATCGAGATTGGTTCGAGCGTCATTCTGTGGCGGGAGATCATCGGCAATGGGTTCGGTTTGGCAAGCGCTCTGCTGGGCATGTGGCGCAAGGTCGCAGCCTGGCCCGTCGGCATCGTGGGCAACGTGTTGTTGTTCACGGTCTTTGTCGGAACGGCCATCGGTGGCCCGTTCGACACTCCCCAGAAGCTGGATCTGTGGGGCCAGGCCGGCCGCCAGATCTTCTTCATCATCGTCAGCGTGTACGGGTGGGTGCGCTGGTATCAGTACCGAAAGGCGCACGCTGGAGAGGGCGTGGGCGTACGCCCCAAGTGGGCGGGCGCGCGTGGTCGGCTGCAGCTTCTGGTCGGCGCCGCGGTTCTCACGTTGGTCTTCTACTTCGTGCTGCAGGCTCTGGGGTCCTGGGGTCCGCTGGCCGACGCGTGGATTTTGACTGGCTCGATCCTGGCGACGTACGGCATGGCGCGAGGCTGGGTCGAATTCTGGCTGATCTGGATTGCCGTTGACTTGGTCGGCGTCCCGCTGCTCCTGGTCGCCGGCTACTACCCGTCCGCGATCATGTACATCGTCTATGGCGGCTTCTGCGTTGTCGGGTTTATGACCTGGTTGCGCATTGAACGTCGCGAGCGGACAGATGCGCTCGCGGAAGGCGTGGACACTCCAGTGGTTGAGACCGTCGGCTGAGCCTCGAAGCGCTGAGCGCGCCGCAGCAATGCGCTTCGGTGCGCTCAGCGACACTACGCTGACTGCCGTGACCATCCAGAAGTCATTCGACAGCCTCTTTGCCGAGTTGACGGCAAAGGTGGCTGATCACGACCCTCGTTCCACGACCGTCGCCCGCGTGGAGGCTGGCGTACACGAGATTGGCAAGAAGATCGTCGAAGAGGCGGCAGAGGTGTGGATGGCCGCGGAGTACCAGTCCAAGGACCAAGCGGCCACTGAGATCAGCCAGCTGCTGTACCACATCCAGGTTCTGATGCTGGCCCTTGATCTTGATCTCGAAGACATTTACGAACGGTTGTGAGCCTCCACCTAGGATGAGGGCCGTGAATTCGACCCTGCCCGGCATGGAGAAACCTCTGATCAAGGTGGCCGTGCCCAACAAGGGCTCCTTGTCGGAGCCCGCTGCAGAGATGCTGCGGGAAGCTGGCTATGCGCAGCGTTCGGATGGCGAACTGGCGCTCCTCGATGAGGCTAACGGCGTCGAGTTCTTCTATCTGCGCCCGCGGGACATTGCGGTGTACGTCGGTGAGGGAACTCTCGATGTCGGCATCACTGGCCGGGATATGCTCCTCGACTCCCGTGCGCACGCCATCGAGGTGCTGCCGCTCGGGTTCGGCCGCAGCAAGTTCCGATTTGCGGCCCAGCTGGGCAGCAGGATGTCGGTGGAGCGGCTGCATGACCTACGGGTGGCGACGTCGTACCCGGGACTGGTCGAATCCTATCTTGGTGATCTTGGTGTGAGTACTCGGCTGATCGCTTTGGATGGTGCCGTCGAAACCGCTATCCGGCTCGGCGTTGCCGACGTGATCGCCGATGTGGTCGAGACCGGCACCACCCTACGGGCAGCTGGCCTGGAGTTGTTCGGCGATCCGATCTTGGACTCAGAAGCGATCTTGATCTGTCGGGCAGGCGCCGAGCCACCATCAGGCCTTGATCAACTGGAACGCCGACTCAACGGCGTCTTGGTAGCTCGCAACTACGTGATGATGGACTACGACGTCACCGACGCTCTCGTCGAGGAAGCGTGCGCGATCACCCCAGGTTTGGAATCGCCCACCGTGTCACCGCTGGCGAAACAAGGGTGGCGGGCAGTGCGGGCGATGGTGCCGCGAGCCGATGCCCAGCAGATAATGGACGACCTCTGGGCCCTTGGCGCGCGAGCGATTCTGGTCACCGACATCGCCGCCTGCCGCATCTAACGTCGTGACCAGTGGCTGATCAAGATTTAGATCACAGTTTCTACGTCGCGCGACCCCGCCGCGTGCGGATAATCGCGATCGTCTCCAGCATCGCACTCTGCATACTTGCCGCCATCGGCTGGCTGCTGCTGCCGGCCGAGGTCCGCGTACTGTTTCCGCTGTCCCATCGGTTGGGGTTGCTTGGCATCCTGGCGTTCCCGATTGCGGTGATGGCGGTCTTGGCCAGCAGCTATGTACGTGCGGACAGGTCAGGCCTCCGGATTCGCAACGCACTACGCGTCTACGCAATGCCTTGGGAGCGTGTTCACAAGATCATCCTCCGGCCCGGCGATCCGTGGGCGCAGCTGCTGCTCAAACCTGCGGATGGTCGTCCCTTTGAGGCCGACCTAGACGCCGACAAGTGTCAACTCATGGGCATTCAGACTGTTGACGGTCCGCTGGCTGTTACTGCGGTCAAAGAGCTCCGGGTACGCCACCGCCGCTTTCTGGAAGCCCCCTAGACGCCGAGTTGTCAGAATCTCAGCACCCTATTTGGTGCTGAGATTCTGACAACTCGGCGTCTAGGGGATGCAGTTATTCGATACCGCGGGATTTCAGCAGGGCCTCGATCTCGGCCATTTCCTCATCGATCGGTGGCTGAGTGCGGGCTGTCTTGGCCGTACCCTTCTTGGCTGGCAAGGCGTTGGCTGTTGACTGGGCATTCACGTCCTTGCTCTTAGCCGCGGGAGATCGGCGCGCGACCATTCCACCTACCACCCACAAAACGATGCAGAAGCCGAGCAAGCTCAAGCCAAACCAGACCGCAGGCGAGAAGATGATCTTGGAAGCCCAGGTGCCGAAGGCAATGGCGGCGTTCCAGAGCAATCTGAGAAGTCCGCTGAAGTACAGCGCAATGGGAGCAAGTGCCAGGCCAACGCCCTGGATGACCCGACCCTTGTTGCCTCGTCGCCAGGCCAATCCGGTTGCGATCACGCCGAGCAGCGAGAGTCCAACGCACAAGGGCAGCAGTACCGTGTCAACAGCAGGCATTCTCCCAATGTGCCACGCAGCGCCAGAGCAGGCGATGGGGGAGAGCACCCGGCTGCCCCTGACAACTCGGATTGAGGTGAACCAGGCGTGGATCATCAACGGCGGCTGGCCGCATCCCCGTTCCCTTCCGACACGGGCGCAGCGTCTGATGACACCCGTCGGCTGATTGCCACAGCCGCGTCGGAAGCGACACCGGTCGCGTACTTGCGAGCCGTTGCCGCTCTCTGCGGTGATCGCCTGCTCGTGCCAGTGGTGGCCACCACCACCCGTTTAGGAGAAACCGTCGGCGGGCTGACATCGGACAAAGAGGCGGAGATGTCGCTCGTAATACTCCAGGTGCGGGACGGCCGCCGAGCGCTACTGGCCTTCACAGGTCTTGACGCGCTGCAGAGTTGGCAGCAGGATGCACGCCCGGTACCGGTCACGATCGACATCGCTGCGCAGGCCGCGAGGAGCGAGGAGTTGACCGTCGTGCTCATTGATGTAGCGGGTCCACACCCGTTTGTCATCGAAGGCGACGTGCTTGCCGAACTGGCATCTGGTCATCGGCTCGTCGAGCTGCCCGACGGCCAGTTCGGCTGGATCCTTCCCGCTCCGGATTGAGCGTGTGTGCAGGTTCGACGCGCGTCAGGGAATACCCGATTCCGGCTACACGTTTTTCTGAAGTCGAGATCGTGAACTTGTGGCCAATATGGCGCCCGGTGATATCTTGACTGCGACCGATTCAGTCGTGCACTGAATCCGCAAGTGGAGACCTGATCTCCCACCCGCACAGCGTCAGCCAGTGACAGTTGTCGGGTCGGTCTGCGAGGACTTGCTCATGCTTGGGCTGTCCTTGCGGGGTTTCGGGGTCTTCGCTTACGCGGAGACCCTTCGCTATTGGGGTCGCCGCGCACGGATTCGGTGCCGTCTGGTTGGTCAACCACCTACAACCAACTGGAGGACATATCAGCACCGAACCGCGAATCAACGATCGAATTCGCGTCCCCGAGGTCCGGCTCGTCGGACCGGCCGGGGAGCAGGTCGGCATCGTACGTATAGAGGACGCTTTGCGCTTGGCACGTGAGTCAGAGCTTGACCTGGTGGAAGTCGCGCCGATGGCACGACCCCCGGTCGCCAAGCTCATGGACTACGGAAAGTTCAAATACGAGAACGCCCAGAAGGCGCGCGAGAGCCGACGCAATCAGACCAACACAGTAATCAAAGAAATGAAGCTGCGGCCGAAGATCGACAGCCACGACTACGAGACCAAAAAGGGTCACGTCGTGCGCTTCCTGAAAGCCGGCGACAAAGTCAAGATCACGATCATGTTCCGGGGACGCGAGCAATCGCGGCCCGAGCTTGGCTACAACTTGCTGAAGCGGCTGGCCTCAGATGTCGACGAGTTCGGCTTTGTCGAGTCGGCGCCTAAGCAGGACGGGCGGAACATGTTGATGGTCCTCGGCCCACTCAAGAAGAAGACCGAGGCCCGTGCCGAGATCAAAGCGGAGCGCGACCGTCGCGCGGCGGAGCGGCTCGCCGATGCACAGGCGGAGCGAACCGAGCAGGCGGATCGCCGGGCGCAGGCTGCCGCTCAGCCTGCAACGAAGAAGCGTCGGGGGCCAGCAGACAACCTCGATCCCGATATTGATCTGAGCTAGTCGCGCCCATCCAACAAGGCGCGAGAAGAAGGCAATACAGAAGAGGAAATGGATCAGACATGCCGAAGATGAAGTCGCACTCCGGTGCCAAAAAGCGATTCAGGTTTACCGGCACAGGGAAGCTCATGCATCGTCAGGCAAACAAGATGCACCTGAACGAGCACAAGCCGAGCACCCGTACCCGACGCCTGGACGGCGACAAAGTACTAAAACCCGGTGATGCTGCCAAGGCCAAGAAACTCCTCGGCAAGAGTGCCTGAGAGCCCCGCGCGATAAGCAAGCAAGGGGACGACCCCCTTGGACCCCCGAGGCGTGCAGCAGCACGCCAGGAACATAAAGGAGTAACTGCGATGGCACGCGTTAAGCGCTCCGTCAATGCACACAAGAAGCGCCGGGAAGTTCTCGAGCAGGCGTCTGGCTACCGCGGTCAGCGTTCCCGGCTGTACCGCAAAGCCAAAGAACAGGTAACCCATTCGCTGGTCTACGCCTATCGTGACCGCCGAGCCCGCAAGGGTGACTTCCGCAAGTTGTGGATTCAGCGGATTAACGCCGCTGCCCGTGCGGAAGGCATGACTTACAACCGCTTCATCTCCGGCCTCAAGGCCGCCGGGATTGAGGTCGATCGCAAGATCCTTGCTGATCTTGCAGTGACAGATCCTGCAGCATTCGCCGCACTTGTCGAGGTGGCCAAAGAAAACGCGCCGGCCTCCGACGCCACGGCCGCCTGAGGTCGCGCTGCCCAAGGACAGTCTCGACTGGCCGGTTGATCTTCCGGCAGCTTCTCAACCGATGCTGCGGGCCGCTCGTCGGCTGCTGCGCCGGAAGGAAAGACAGCTAGCTCAGCGATTTCTCGCCGAGGGTCCGCAGGTCATCTCCGAGGCATTGGGACGGCCAAATACCGTCATCGAGTTGATGGTGGTCGAGGACAGTCTGGACCGGCACCACGAGCTGATCGAGGTCGCGTACGGTCTTGGGGTCCGCGTCGCTGTCGCGCCGGCTCGGGCAATCGCTCAGTTGACCGAGACAGTAACGCCACAAGGCCTGGTTGCGGTCTGCCAGATGATCGACGTCCCGGCCGGCGAGGCCCTGAACTCGAGGTCGCGGCTGATCATGTTGTGTGATCAAGTACGCGATCCGGGCAATCTCGGCACGGTGATCAGGTGCGCCGACGCCTTCGGAGCCGATGCCGTTCTGATCAGCCGCGACTCCGTCGATCTCTACAACGCCAAGACCGTCCGCGCCACGACGGGCAGCCTGTTTCATCTCCCGATCGCCGTTGGTGTTGATTTTGCCGACGCGGTCGCGCTAGCCCGCGACGTAGGCCTGCGCGTCCTCGGCGCCGATGCAGCAGCAGCGTGCTCGGTCAACGACCTCGCTGAGTCCAATGAGTTGGCCAAGCCCACGTTGTGGGTGATGGGTAATGAGGCTTGGGGGCTACCGGCCGAGCATGCGATGTTGCTCGACAGGCTGGTCGCCCTGCCGCGGTATGGGAAGGCCGAGAGCATCAACCTGTCGACGGCCGCTGCGGTCTTGCTCTACGCGTCCGCCACGGCGCAGCGCTCATGACGCTCGCAATCTAAACCACATGGCAGCGCGCGGAGATCATTCCTAGACTGTCCCAGGCGCATCGTGCGTGCCAGTCCATCTCCGAGGGAGCCATGTCCGGGCCGAACACCAACTACGACCCCGTTCAGGTCACGCCGCTTAACGCTGAAAACATCGAGGCGATGGCGGCGGATGCTGTGGCGGCATTTGCGGCGGCGATCTCGTTAGCCGAGCTCAAGCAGGCTCGACTTGCGCACGCTGGCGATCGCTCGCCGATCGCCCTAGCCAACCGGGAGATCGGCGCGCTGCCCCCCCAGGCCCGCAGAGAGGTTGGCAGTCGGGTCGGCGAGGCTCGTGGCAGGATCAATGAAGCACTCAAGGCACGCGAGGAGCACATCAAGGCCGCCGAGCTGACTCGGGCCCTTGCAGAAGAGCGCGTTGATGTCACGCTGCCCGTTCAGACCCAGCCTGTCGGAGCGGTTCACCCGGTCACCGCGCTGATGAACGTCATGGAAGACGTGTTCGTCGCGATGGGCTGGGAGGTCGCTGAAGGCCCCGAGCTCGAAGCCGAGTGGATGAACTTCGACGCGCTGAACTTCATCCCCGATCATCCCGCCCGGACCATGACCGACACCTTGTTCGTCGAGCCGGAGGACGGCGGCATGGTCTTGCGGACCCATACCTCACCGGTGCAGGTACGGGCCCTCTTGACCCGCGAACTGCCTGTCTACGTCGTCTGTCCCGGCCGCGTCTATCGGTCGGACGAGTACGACGCCACGCATTTGCCCGTCTTCCACCAGATCGAGGGACTGGCCGTTGACAAAGGCATCACGCTCGGACATCTGCGCGGCACTCTTGATCATTTCGCACGTGCCATGTTCGGAGAGACGCGTACCCGGATGCGGCCCAACTACTTCCCGTTCACTGAGCCGTCGGCCGAGGTCGATCTGGAGTGCTTTGTCTGCCATGGCGCCTCGGTCGGTGATCCTGACAACCCATGTCGGACCTGCAAGAGTGAAGGCTGGATCGAGTGGGGCGGCTGCGGCATCGTCAACCCCCGCGTCCTTCAGGCTTGCGGCGTCGACAGTGATGTCTATTCAGGCTTCGCATTCGGTATGGGTGTGGATCGCACGTTGATGTTCCGGAACAACGTAGAGGACATGCGCGACATGATCGAAGGCGATGTACGTTTCAGCCGCGCGCTGGTTGGCACGGCCCGATGAGAGTTCCGCTGAGTTGGTTGCGCGAGTACGCCGCGCTGCCTGATGATCTTGATGGGCGTACCCTTGCCGAAGCGTTGATCAAGGCTGGCTTGGAGGTCGAGACCGTCGACCAGGTCGGGGCCGAGGTCAGTGGTCCTTTGGTCATCGGCAAGGTGCTGGCGTACGAGATCGAGACCCACTCCAACGGCAAGTCGATCCGCTGGTGCCAGGTCGATGTCGGTCCGCACAACGACAGCTCGGGTTCCCGCAGCGTCGTGTGTGGTGCGCACAACTTCGAGGTGGGCGACATCGTTGTGGTGGCTCTTCCGGGCACCGTGCTGCCCGGCCGCTTCGCAATCTCTGCGCGCAAGACTTACGGCCATGTCTCCGACGGGATGATCTGTTCGGCGCGGGAACTCGGCCTCGGTGATGATCACGCCGGCATCCTGGTGCTTGCCGAACCTGATCTTGAGCCGGGTAGCGACGCGGCACCCCTGCTTGAGCTGCGCGAGGACGTGCTCGACATCGCGGTCACGGCTGACCGCGGCTACTGCCTCTCGATTCGCGGTGTCGCTCGCGAGTCGGCGCAGGCGCTAGAGGTGGCATTCGCCGACCCGGTGAACCGTGCGATGCCCGTCGAGTCCACCGATGGTTATCCGGTGGAGCTGTTGTCGGACGCTTGCCCGATCTTCGTAGCCCTCACCGTCACCGGGATCGATCCCAATCGACCGAGCCCACGGTGGCTCGCCCGCCGCGTCCAGCTCGCCGGGATGCGCTCCATCTCGCTGTCAGTCGACATCACCAATTACGTGATGCTGGAAACCGGTCAGCCCATCCATGCCTACGACGCGGAGCTCCTCGACGGAGCGATTGTCGTACGTAAGGCGGCTGAGGGGGAAAAGCTGACAACGCTCGATGGCGTGGTGCGTCCCTTGCATCCTGAAGACTTGTTGATCACCGACTCTTCGGGCCCCATCGGGCTGGCTGGTGTGATGGGCGGAGCCACCACCGAGCTCTCGGCAGGCACCCGCAATGTCGTCATCGAGGCAGCCCATTTCGATGCGATGACGATTGCGCGCACCTCGCGACGTCACAAGTTGTCGTCCGAGGCGTCCCGGCGGTTCGAGCGCGGCGTCGACCCTGAGGCGAGCTACTCAGCGGCACGTCGGGTCGCTGAACTTCTGATGGAACATGCGGGTGGCACGCTGCTGTCGGAGCAGACCGTACGCGGCGCGGTGCCAAGTCGGCCGAGCACCGTGATCGCTGCCGCGCTGCCCGGAAATGTGCTCGGCATCGCTGTCGATCACTCCTCCGTCGTGCGGCTGCTGGAGGCCGTCGGCGCGACCGTGAGCGATGGTGGCGACACGCTGACGATCACGCCGCCGAGCTGGCGCCCCGACCTCAGGGATCCCTACGACTATGTGGAAGAAGTTGGCCGGCTCATCGGGTTCGAGACAATCGAGCCAATTGGCAATGCCCCGGTCGCCAATCACATGCGCCGCCAATTGCCATCCCGCCGCGTGCGCTTCGATCACCTTGGCCCGGAGGTCAGCGGGATCTTCCATGAACAGGCCGCTTGTATCGCGATCGGCATAGGGTTCGGAGAAAGCGGCCGTACGCGCGCCGATGATGCCATCGACGAAGAACTTCAGCGTCCGCACTTGCCAGCAATCATCGATATCAGACGGCGCAAGACCAAA
>Ga0207706_10006303_pt1 | contig 11022 bp, 11 predicted proteins | sample KBSC53metaG_FD_184318 | JGI IMG/M metagenome (GOLD analysis project Ga0207706, IMG submission 184318) | Corn rhizosphere microbial communities from Kellogg Biological Station, Michigan, USA - KBS C5-3 metaG (SPAdes) (version 2) | ecosystem: Host-associated > Plants > Roots > Rhizosphere > Soil ... | reverse complement strand
TCGTGGGCAGGTCGGCAAAGGGTGTTGACTGGGGACTCGCACTCGCGGCAGGCCTCGTGGGCTCCTTCATCGGTGGACTCGTCGTGAGCCTGATATCCGGAGATGGTGTGGTCCTCAGGCCGAGCGGAATTATCGGTTCGCTCGCAGGCGCGATCATCGTGACCTTCGCCTGGCACTGGTGGCGCAGACTCGGAGCAGCGTCGAGGCGGTAGACGCTTCGTCGCGCTTCCGGCCACCGCGAGTTGGCCCCGCGCTCACGAGCCGTCCCGGACCTCGGCCCACAGCTGCTCGTAGTACCTGGCCGCTCTGCTCCTGGGGGCGAAGGCGGGGACGGGCGCGCGTCGCTCAGTCATCTGCTCGATGAGCGCCAGCGACGGGATGACCGTGTCGGCCACCCGAACGTCGTCCCGCGAGACGGTGTCGATGACCTCGCAATGCAGACGTTTGCGCCGGTCGGCCATCGAGAAGAACGCCATGAGCTGCGGCCGTGGTTTCGGCGTGTCCGCGACGAACGCGGTGAGCTGGGCATAGGTGCGCAGCGAGAGGGTCGCTGGGATGAGTGGCACGAGCAGAACGTCGGCCGCGCGCAGCACGTTCTCCGACACCAGCGACACGCTGGGCGGGCAATCGAGGAAAACGACGTCGTAGTCTTGGTCCACAGCAGACAGCAGCTGATCAAGCCTGGCGGTCCGCTTCTTCATGTCGTCGAGTTCGAGATCCATGTTGCGGTACGAGAAATCGGCGGGCAGCAGGTCGAGATCGTCGAAGTCGGTGGCCTTCACCGCGTCGTCGACCGGCCGCTTGCCCGAGACGAGGCCACGGCTGCCGCCTTTCACCCGCGGCTTGACCCGGAACAGGAAGGTCGCAGCTGCCTGTGGGTCGAGGTCCCACAGCAGCGTGCGCCGTCCGGAAGCAGCAGCCAGGTAGGCGAGGTTGACCGCCGTCGTCGTCTTCCCGACCCCGCCCTTGATGTTGTACGTCGCGTAGACCTTCACCCCGCCGCCTCCCCGTTGCTGCCGAGGAGGCCTGCCATCCGACGGCTGCTCCTGGGCCGGATGTAGGACGCGAAGACGGTGGCGAACTCGGCACGGGCGCGCCGCTGCTCCGCGTGGAGATGGCCCATGAGCTCGCCCATGGCCAGCAGCGCCTCGGCCGGGGCCCTGTCCGCAGCCATCTCGTGGGCGAACCCGCGCAGTGTCGTTCGCTGCACCTCCGAGTCCTGGAACCGGCCGAGCACGTCCTGCAGCATCTTGAGGTCTTTGATCGCCTTGGCGACCTGCGCGCCTTCGAGCACCGGCGCGAACATCTCCAGCGCGTAGCGCAGCTCCTTGCACCGCTTCCGCAGCAGGTGCAGGGCTTCCGGTGGGGAGGAGTCGGAGATCGCGGTGCCACCGCGGACGACCCGCCGGTGTGCCCGCGTGACGTTGGCCCGGGCCAGGGCGCCGGCCGACCACGCGGCGCCATCCGCGGAGCGCGCCGAGTCGGCCAGCGCGGACAACTCCCCCGCCCAGTCGTCGAGCAGCCGCCGCAGCCGGGCCCCGCGCAGCGCCCGCAGGAGGGTGCGACGCTCGACGGCTCGCCTCTCCGCGAGGTACGCCTGGAATGGCTCCAGGTCGGCGGCCGAGGCGGCCAGCAGCCAGCCGGTCATCTCGGGCAGGCCGAGCTGGTACACGTCCAGATCGCGGACCGGGGTGGTGAGATCGCCGAGCCACTTGAACCGCGGCTCCCACGTCTCTCGCAGGTGCGGCGGGAGCGCAGGCCTGCCGAGCTTGAGCAAGGATCGGGTACGCCGGACCGCGACGCGGATGTCGTGGAGGAACTCGGTGTCGATGTCGCCGATCGTGCCGGGGAGGTTGACGCGGACCTCCTGCAGGAAGTCGGCCAGCTCGGTGGCCAGCAGGAGACGCGCAGGTGACTCCGGATCGACCACCGACGCCCCGGTGGCGTCGGGCGCGGTCGGCTCGTCCGCGGCCGGCTCGAGCACGGTCGAGACCAGCTGCCGCGCCCGATCGGCTGCCTTCCGGTAGCCGCGCAGGGGCCGCACAGCGATCACCGGCGCCGCCGTGCCATCGGCAGGCTCGTCCACGTCGAGACGCGCGACGATCTTGCCGTCGGCATTGCGCAGCTCGGCGCGGCGCACCAGCCGACGGCACTGGTCGATGATGAGCAGCGCCCGGATGCCGCACGCCCGCGCCACGCGATCTTTCAGTGCCCCGTCGGGAAGCGAATCCGCCATGGCGGGCCAACGCGTCCGAGCGCCTGCAAGCGCAGTCACCGGGGTCTCCCCGTCTTGCACCAGCTCGAGCCGGTCAGCTCCCGCCTCGGCGACCAGCTGCAGCCGTTGGCCGGAACGCTCTAGACGGCGGTCGAAGGTGTCGAGCACGGTGCGCCGAACCACGCGCGGTTTGCCCGCGCACACTTCGAAGGCCGAGGCCAGCACCTTGTACACGGCCTCGACGTCGAACGTGTGGGTTTCGAGCATGGTGCCACCTCTAGGGCGGAGCCTGCCGACGGTCGCGCAAGGAGGGAAACCCGAGATAGCGGCTCAGCCGAACACCGGCGGTCGGTCGGGGACGGCAGCGGACGTGGCGTCACGTTCGATGTCCTCGACGTCGACGTGCAATTGCTTCTTCTCCACCTTCTCGGCGCGCCGCATCTCCCGCTCGATCTTCGCGGCCATGTCCGACACGCCCACGACGACCAGACCGGCCTGACCTGAATCCAGGTGCTCACCGAGCTCTTTGAGATCGTGCCTGCTCATCCCGGCAGACGCGTGTCCGGCCACCGCCCCGAGCAGGGCGCCACCCGCGGTCGTAGCCGCGAGGAGGCCACCGCCGATGGCGGCGAAGGGGAACAAGGCCACGACCAAGCCGGTGGCCAGCCCGAGCCCGCCACCCAACACCCCGCCCACCCGGGTCGGGGTCTCGTGCTTGCGGACGATCTTGACCTTCTGATCCGCCCGGTGGAGCACCGCGGCGTCATAGGCATCGATCAGTCCCGCCTCGCGGTGCAGGTCCTTGACCAGGTCGTAGTCGGCCTCAGCGCTGTCGACGTCCGGATACACCCCGACGTAGACGATGAAGGTGTCAAATGCCATTGCTGCCCCTCTGTCGCGAATGCGCGTGCGTCAGCATCGCAGCGGATCAAGCCTCGACGACTCACCTCTGACGGGCGAGATCGACCCGCTCGGCGACCACCGTCACGGCGGTGGCGGAGCCACTGCCGTCGCTGAAGCGCCACCCCGATGCTTGGTCACACGCCGCGGGTCGTCCGCGCCGGGCTGACCGTGATCACAGTCGTGATCATCGTGATCATGACTGTCCGGTGGCGATCGCGCCCGGTCGCCGCTGAGCCGGTCCGGATCGGAGAGGCTCACCCGTGTCGGGTGGCGCCTGCGGCCCGCTCCTCGCCGACGCTGGGCGGCGTCGCGGTTCACGGACGAGGAGCAGCCGCATGAGTATCGACGGTCAGCGGGCTGGGAGCACGCAGCACCGGGTATCGCCCGTGGCTGCCGGGCTCGCGGTGTTCGCCGGGGCGCTGATGATCGTGTCCGGCATCGGCGCGGTCTTCCAGGGTATCGCTGCGGTGATCGATGACGAGATCTTCGCGAGTACCCCGCAGTACGTCTTCGCGTTCGACCTGACCGCCTGGGGCTGGATCCACCTGTTCCTGGGTGTGCTGGTCGGACTTGCGGGTGTCGCGGTCATCCGTGGTCAGGCGTGGGGCCGATTCGTCGGGATCGCGCTCGTGGCGGTGAGCCTCATCGTCAACTTCATGTTCCTCCCGCACTACCCGTCGTGGGCGATTGTGACGATCGCTCTGGATGCCGCGATCATCTGGGCACTCGCGGTGTACCGGGAGGGCGCAGTGTGAGCGACGCCGGTTCTCGGCCATTGGTCACGACGGTCGGTATGCGTGGACGGAAAGGGCGGGGCTGACCATCGCCAAGGGGTCACACGAGGTTGCTGCGCGCCACGACGCCCACGAGCGTGACGTCGTCGACGACGGGCAGCAGCCGGATCCCGCGGTCGGCGACGATGCTGCGGGCGTCACCGACGGTCCCGGTGGCATCGATCGTGACCGGTGCGGTGGTCATCACCGCGCCGACCGTTTTCGGGTGCGTGGTCTGGGTGAAGAGCGGGTCACCGCGTGGTCTTCCAGCACCCAGCGCGTCGGCCTCGCTCATCAGGCCGACGAGCCTTCCATTCGGCTCCACGACCGGCAGGGCTGTGTACCGGTGGCGCAGCAGGAGCTCGACCGCGGTGGAGATCGAGTCTCCACGCCCGACGGTGACGACGTCGGACGTCATCACCCTGGAGACGGGCGCGTCGTCAGGAGCGGGCGGACCGGCCCGGTTCGGACGGGCGAGGCGCTCCAGCTGCTCGTCATCCTCGTCGCCACGGCCCTGCACCCAGTCCAGCGCCCGGTCGATCAAACCCTTCCGGGGCGGACTCGGGCGCAGCAGGTCCGAACGCGTCACCACGCCAACCAGCTCGCGCCTGCTCACGATCGGCATGACGCGCAGCTCGCCGTAACTGAGCATGCGGTGTGCGACGAACGTCAGCTTCGCGGTGGGCGCCATCCACAGCGGGTTGGGAGTCATGACCTCTTCGACCCTCGTGTCGTCGGCCGACCAGGGTCGGCTCTCCCGCAGGCGGATGACGTCGAGCAGGCTGATCATCCCCACGAGGTGGTACCGGGCGTTGGTGACGGGCAGCGCGCTGAAACCGTAGCGCCGCATCAGATCGACGGCTCGGGACACCGGGGCGTCGGGGAGCACGGAGACCACGCGGGTCGTCATCACGTCCCGGACGCTGCGCCGCACAGCCACCACCTGCCGAGCCGTCAGCCCGCGCCGGCGTCGGGCCAGGCTGCGGGGGGTCGAAACAGCCGTGCTGACGGCCGCTCGGCCATCGGTGACGCAGAGGACATCGATCACTCCTAACGAGGCGCTCCGTATCGCAGAACATGTCCTGGATCAGTCGATCGCGCCTCACCCCGGGAGGATGGATGCGTCATCGTCCCCGCGTCACATCCGAGAGCCAAGCCACTGCTCGGCGGCGATGGCGGCAAGCGCGACCTCGCGGACGAGGCGCGTGGACACGGCCTGATGCCAGATGTGTTGCCAGTGCGTCGCGTCAGGTGATGTCGCGGTGCTTCTCCACCGAGACGCGCTCGAGGTCGAACACCGCCTGGACCTCCTGCAGGACGCTGTCGTCGATCTCGTTGCGGTCCCAAAGGCGCACGATCGTGTCGTGCTTGCGCCCGAGGAGGGCTACCCGCAGATCGACGTGCTGGTTCTCGCGGCTCACCGCGTCCTCGGCGGCGGGCTCGTCGTGGTCGGTCGCGCTGAGGATCTGCAGTCGGCGGTCGTATTCGGTGCGGAGCTGTTCGGCGACCTCCCGGTCGGTGCCGAGCTGTTCGACCAGGCCGGGCAGGGCGTCCAGGGCTTCCCGCAGGGCGACGATCTCCGCGCGGCGGCGCTCCCGCTCGATGGCGTCCTCGTCGTTGCCGAGCCGGGCCCACCGCACGACGGCGGGCAGCAGCGGGGCCTGCAAGAGCAGGGTCACCGCGATCACGGCCGCGGTCACGAAGACGATCACGTCGCGGTCCGGGAAGGGCTCGCCCGAGCCGAGGGTCTGCGGCACGGCGAGGGCCAGCGCCAGCGACACCGCGCCGCGGAAACCCGCGGCTGCCATGACGGTCCGCGGACGCGCTCCGAGGCGCAGCCTGCGCTGGCGGGGGCTGCGGTCCAGTACCCGGATGAGGTACGGGCTGGTGAACAACCAACCGAAGCGGGCGCCGATCACGGCGGTCGACACCGCGGCGGCGGTGATCAGCCCGGCGGCCAGGCCGTCCCCACCCAGGTTGCCCACGGCGCTCACGACCTCGAGGCCTACCAGCACGAACAGCGCGGCGTTGAGCAGCGCCGAGATGAACGACATGATCGTGCGGACGTGGCGGCGGGCAGCGGGCGGGAACAGCCGCGGCGACACCCGGCTCACCCACAGGCCGCTGACCACCGCGGCGAGGACGCCGGACGCCTCGACCGCCTCCGCGAGCAGGTAGGCGCTCAGCGGCGCGAGCAGGGCCAGCAGGGCGTGCTGCGCGGGGTCCTGCAGGCGGCGGCGGACCTGGATCGTCAGCCAGCTCACCACCAGCCCGGCCACGATGCCCCCACCGTAGGAGATGAGCACCATCAGTCCCAGCCTGCCCGCGGTCAGCTCCTCGCCCTCGGCGGTGACGGCGATCGCGAGGCCGTAGACGACCAGCGCCGTCCCGTCGTTGACCAGGCTCTCCGCGCGCAGGGTCTCGGCGAGCCTGCGGGGGAGCACCCTGCCCAGGACGCTGACGGCGGTGGCGTCGGTGGGGGCGACCGCGGCGCCGAGGACCCACGCCGGGCCCCACATCATGCCCAGGGCGTGCGCCGCGACGGCCACCAGCGCCGCGGTGAGCACGACCAGCACGGTGCTCAGCAGCACCACCACCCGGGCGTTGCTGCGGATCTCCCGCCAGGACGAGGTGAAGCTCTCCCAGTACAGCAGGATCGGCAGGAACAGCAGCAGCACTGCCTCGGGGGGCAGGTGCGTCTCTCGCAGCGCAGGCACCAACCCGAGCAGGATCCCCGCCACGAGCAGCAGCGCAGGCGGGGGCACGTGCACGCGCCGGGCCACCGCGGTGACGACGAGCACGGCCAGCCCGATGGCGACGACGAGTTCAAGGCTGGCCACGGAGCTCCTCGTCCTTCGCGTCGGTGGTGATCAGCGGCGGTCAGTGTCCGGGATGCACCGTGGATCCGCATCCCAGCAGCGGACATCGCAGGCGGGCGCGGCACCCGGCGCGCGCCCACCCGGCTGCGGGATGCGCTGGGGCGCCCTCGGCCGCTTGCCCGACTGCGACCGCTCCAACGGCGTCGCTCCACGCACCACGGCCACCGCGGCGCCGACATCATCTTCGATCTGACCGGCGTCACGCCCCCCGCAGGCCGATAGGATCGGCCTGTTGAAAGGCCCAGAACAGCGACACGAGCCGGAGGCCAAGGTGGAAGCGCAGAGCGACCACGACGACGCGGAGCATCGGCACGAGGGCGTGCACCGTCACCCCGACTACGCGCGGGGCGAGCACCCTGAAGAGTCCGACGCGGAGGTCCCGGACTTCGCTCGGGGCGAACGGCACGGTGAGGCGGACGAGCAGGAGGGGACGTTCGCGTCGGGGCCGGACGAGGCCCCGGTGATCCCCGCGGATCACGGCGACTTCGCCCGCGGGCAGCGCCGCGTCGACCCCAGCTGACTGAGCTCGGAGCGTCCGGCCTCGGGCCGGACGCTCTGAGGGACGTGCGCGACGCGGCGTGGGCTACTGGGCTGCGGCGTCGGCCTCGACCGCGGGGGCGTCGGCCTGGACCGGAGCCTGCTGGGCGTCCTGCTGGTTCTGGCTGGTCTGGTCCTCGGTCTGGCCGGTCGGGTTGCTCTGCAGGCCGTGGTCGTCCGTCTGCCCGCTGGGCGGGTTGGTCCGACCGTGCTCGCTGCGCTTGCCGTGGTCGCCGGTCTGGTCGTTGTGGCTGGCGTGGTGTGGCTTGTCGTGGTTGGTCGGGTCGGCGATCGGCTCGTCGTGGCCGGGCGCGGGCTGGGGTGCGGGGGCGATCACCTGGGCGGGGCGGGCCTTGGTCTTGGGCTTGGGCTTGGCGGCCTGCATCGGCGCGGTGGGGGCCTTGGCGGGCGGCGGTGCGGCCGCGCCGGGCACCACGAAGGGGGTGACGTCGCCGAGGCCGACCGAGGTCGCGACCGACGGTGTCGCGATGGCGATGCCGACGACGCCGAGGAAGCCGATGGCGAGCAGGCCCAGCAGCACGCCGGTGATGCGCAGCAGGCGCTTGCGGGCGCCGCTGTCGTCGACGAAGACGGGGGTTTCGGCCGCTGCGGGGGCGGCGGGGGCAGGGGCGAGCACGGCGCTGGTCATGCAGACGGTGACGCCCTCGGGCGCGAAGGGGGCGAACGGGGTGTGGCGGGCGGGGCGGGGGAGCAGTGCGAGGTTTCCTGGGTTGTGCTGCATCGTCATCAGCTCCCGTTCCCGGGGGGCCGTACTGCGGCCCCGTTGGTGAAGATGCTGCCGCTTGCGGCGGCGATACATGATCTCCGCGACGGTCACTCGAATGCCGCGTGTGGGAAGGGTTCTGTCACCTACGCGCAAGGGGGAGGATGGTAGACGTGGGCGCGTTGTGGCACCCGTTCTCGGACATGGGTGCGATCGAGTCGGGTGGCGAGTTCGTCATCACCCGCGGCGAAGGCGTCCGCGTCTTCGACGACGGTGGCCGCTCCTACCTGGACGCGACGGCGGGGCTGTGGTTCGCCAACGTCGGCCACGGGCGCACCGAGCTCGCCGAGGCCGCCGCCGCGCAGCTGCGCAAGATCGCGCACTTCAGCACGTTCGGCGACTACACCAACGACGTCACCAACGCGTTGGCCGAGCGGTTGGCGGCCCTTGCCCCGGTACCGGGCTCGAAGGTCTTCCTGACCTCCGGGGGCTCGGACTCGATCGATACCGCCGCCAAGATCGCCCGTCGCTACTGGGTCGAGCGTGGCGAGCCGAGTCGCACGATCATGATCGGCAGGCAGAAGGCGTATCACGGGATGCACTACGCGGGCACCTCGCTCGGTGGGCTGGCACCCAACACCGACGGCTACGGGGTCCTGGTCCCGGAGACCGCGCACGTCGCCTGGGACGATGCGGACGACCTGCGCGCGAGCATCGAGCGGCTCGGACCGGACAACGTCGCCGGGTTCTTCTGCGAGCCGGTGCTGGGCGCGGGCGGGGTCTACCCGCCTCCCGTCGGATACCTCGAGGCGGCCCGCAAGATCTGCGCCGACTACGAGGTGCTGTTCGTCGCCGACGAGGTGATCACCGGCTACGGTCGGATCGGCGGGGCGTGGTTCGCCTCCACCCGGTTCGGGCTGGACCCCGACATGGTCATCTCGGCGAAGGGGCTCTCTTCGGGCTACGCCCCGGTCGGTGCGGTGCTCGTGGCTCCTGCGGTGGCCGAACCGTTCTTCCGCCCCGGCGCAGGCGTGTGGTTCCGGCACGGCTACACCTACTCCGGCCACGCGATGTGCGCTGCGGTCGCGCTGGCCAACCTCGAGCTCATCGAGCGGGAGGGCCTGCTGCAGGAGGCCGCTCGGCTGGAGACCACCCTCGCGCGGACGCTGTCCCCGTTGGCAGGCCACGACGCGGTGCGAGAGGTGCGCTGCGGCACCGGCGCGCTGGCGGCCGTCCAGCTCGAAGCCCCGGCCGATGCACCGATGCTGGTTCGGCTGCTGCGCGAGGAGGGGGTCGCCACGCGCGCGGTCGGCGCGGGCGGCATCCAGATCTCACCGGCGTTGGTGATGACCGATGCCGAGGTCGACGAGCTGGCTGCCGCCATCGGGCGGGCGGTCGACCGGCTCTGACGGTTTCGACCGCAGCAGCGCAGGCCGACTCGTCAAGCACAGCCCCGTGAGCAGCGGAAGACGGGCGGCGTGTTCGGCGTTGTCGCAGGTGGAGGTGGTTGAGACGACGAACGAGGTGGTTTGTTGCATCGAGTGCGGCGATGCGCTGCTGGCCGAGCGGGCCGAGCTCGGCTACACCTACTGCACGAAGGACGCCTGCCAGGCCAAGCGCCACCGTGGGCTGGTGGTCACGACGGTCGGCATGAACAAGAGCGGCGACACCGTCCTGGTCGGGGATGCCGCCGAGATCAGGGAGCGGGGCGAGGCGGGGGAGTTCGCCCGCAAGGACACCGGCCTCGGCTTGGACTACCGGCCGCTGGGCGCGGGCGCTCGCGCGGTGCGGCGGGCGCCGCAGCCGCCACCGCGGCGGCGCACCGCGCGGGCGTGGACGGCGGATCAGGAGCGGCTGGTGCGCGTTTACCACGACATGGGGCTCAACCCCCGGCAGATCGCCGAGCGGGCGCGCAGGAACGCACCCCGGCTCGCGATCACCGAATCGCTCGCGGTCCGCATCCTCTCCGCGCCCCGTCGCTGATCCCGCTCTGTCCTTTGCGGCCCGGCCCCGTTCGTTCATCGGGTGCCGCCCGCGTGTCGCGCGGGCGCGGACCCTGGAGGTAACGATGTCGAAGTTCGTGTTCGCCTACCGCGGCGGCCGCGGGATGGCCGCAACGCCCGAAGCGCAGGAGAAGGCGATGGCGGAGTGGGGTGCCTGGTTCGGATCGCTGGGCGGGAACCTCGTGGACGGCGGCAGCCCGTTCGGTGCGGCCGTCACCGTCCAGCCCGACGGCGGGTCGACCGATGGGGGATCGGCGGCGCTCACCGGCTACAGCGTCGTCGACGCCTCCGACCTCGCCACGGCGGCCGCGCTCGCGAAGGGATGTCCGCTGCTGGCCGACGGCGGCACCGTCGACGTCTACGAGGCGCTGGCGATGTAGTGGGCAGGCGGTGGTCACCGCACGGCCCTTCGGGGAAACCCGTTGGCGAACAGCGGCGACCACCGCTACTTTGCCGAAGTCCGTGCGAGAGATCCAGGAGGTGATACCCGTGGACGCGACAGCGACAAGGGTGCTCCCCTGCGGGGTCACGGTCGGGCGATAGGTCGTCCGGGAGCGCCGTTCACGAGCACTCCCGAAAGGCACGACCATGCGATTCACTTCCGAACAGCGCCTCGACGACGGCGTCCTCGAACGCGAATTCACCCTCGGCGAGATCCCCGGCATCCTGTGGACGCCCGGATCCGCACCCGCACCGGCCCCGCTGATCCTGCTCGGCCACCCCGGCGGACTGCGCAAGATGTACCCCCGGCTGGTGGCCCGGGCCCGGCACAGCGCGGCGGAGGGCTACGCCGCGGCCACCATCGAGCTCCCCGGGAGCGGTGACCGGCCCCGTTCCGCCGCCGCCGAGGAGGCCCGCGCCGACCTGCGCCGGGCGCTGGAGGCCGGCGAGCCGGTCTCCAGCGAGATCATCGACCGGCTCATCCTGCCACTGATGGAGAAGGCGGTCCCGGAATGGCAGGCCACCCTGGACGCCCTCCTGTTGCTGC
>Ga0207706_10006301_pt1 | contig 11024 bp, 10 predicted proteins | sample KBSC53metaG_FD_184318 | JGI IMG/M metagenome (GOLD analysis project Ga0207706, IMG submission 184318) | Corn rhizosphere microbial communities from Kellogg Biological Station, Michigan, USA - KBS C5-3 metaG (SPAdes) (version 2) | ecosystem: Host-associated > Plants > Roots > Rhizosphere > Soil ... | reverse complement strand
CGAGTTGGCGAACGACACCTTGCCCAACGTGCCTTTGCCCTCCTCGACCTCGTGTGCCAGCGACGCATTGATCGACATGCTCGCCAGCGCGACTGCAACGGCGACCCGATGGATTCTCATGCTCGTCTCCTCGGAGTGCCCGGCGCGGCGCGCGAGTGAGCCCCGTGGACCGACGAGCAAGCCGATTCTGCGCGCCAGGATCACCGCCAGCAACGGATGGACCAGGATCGCGCGCCACAGCCCCCTAGAACAACAGCGCCAGTGGCAAGCGTCTGCGTGTCACCAAGGCGCATCTCTGGTGCTTCGGCGCACGGCACCAACGGGCACGCTCTGCCGCGTCTTCGCGACCACCGACAATGCCGACATGGCACGAGGCACCCTCATCCAAAACTCCGACCTGCGTGGTGCCGCGCGCCTGGCAGCCGACGCGACGGCCGGCCTGACCGATCTGGTCGAGGCCATGCATGAGCGCATCGCACGCTTGCCCGGCCGGCCGGCGCCCGCGCTGGGCGGGCGCACGAGCGGCCTCACCGGCCTCGTGTACAAGACCGTCCGCGGCGTCACGCGCCTGGTGGGCGGCAGCGTCGAGTCGCTGCTGGGTCTGCTGGTGCCGGCCCTGGGCTCGGACGGTCCGGTGCCGGAGCGCGAAGCCGTGATCGCTGCGCTCAACGGCGTGCTGGGCGACCACCTCGCGGCCACCACGAATCCGCTGGCCACGCCGATGGCACTGCGCCGCGACGGTCGTGTCTTGCCGCTCGAGACTGTCGCACTCGCCGCCACCCTGCCCGATGCGAGTGGCAAGGTGCTGGTGCTGATCCACGGCCTGTGCATGAACGACCTGCAGTGGACACGCGACGGGCACGACCACGGCAAGGCAGTGGGCCAGGCACTCGGCTTCACGCCGGTCTACCTGCACTACAACAGCGGTCTGCACATCTCGATCAACGGTCGCGCGCTGGCCCAGCAGCTCGAGCGCCTCGTGGACGCGTGGCCGCGGCCCGTGGAGCGCGTCGCGCTGCTCGGCCACAGCATGGGCGGGCTGCTGGCGCGCAGTGCGCTGCACTACGGCGTACAGGCCGGCCACCGCTGGCCGGCGCGTCTGAGCGACATGCTGTTCCTGGGCACGCCGCACCACGGCGCGCCGCTGGAGCGTGCCGGTCACTGGATCGACATCCTGCTCGACGCCACCCCCTATGCGGCGCCTTTCGCCCGCCTGGGCAAGGTGCGCAGCGCGGGCATCACCGACCTGCGGCACGGCAACCTGCTCGACGACGACTGGCTGGGGCGCGACCGCTTCGCGCGGCACGCGGATGCGCGGCAGCCTGTGCCGCTGCCCGCCGACGTACGCTGCTGCACCGTGGCCTCGAGCATCGGCGTCCAGACCGGAGGCCTGAAGGACCGGCTGCTCGGCGACGGACTCGTGCCGCTGGACAGTGCGCTCGGCCGGCACGCGATCTCCGCACGCTGTCTCGCCTTTGCCGAAGAGCGGCAGTGGATCGGCCACGGCATCAACCACCTGGATCTGCTGAAGGCCCCTGAGGTGTACGCGCAGTTGCTGCGCTGGCTGAGCGACTGACCGCGATCTTCGCCGGCCCTCATCGGACCGGTCTTGAGTGCGAGCTGTCGCGGTCGTGATCGCACGCAGGGTCTTGCGAGATGCCGGCGTCTCGCACCGTGCCGGTGGGCCGCATGCTGACCTGGTAGATCAGGCAGTCGTTGCGGTTGTAGCGGTAGTTCCAGATCGTGAGGCTTTCCTGGCGAACCCTGAACGTCCATGTCGGCGGGCCCACGCGCGCCAGAACCTCGTCGCGTGTCATGCCTTCCCTGATTGCCGAAAGATCCGCTTCGGTCGGAATCTTGACGTTCTGCACGCCAGCGCATGCCGCCAGGAACGCGACCAGAACCGGCGTGGCCAACCGCCTGGCGCGCTGGATCGCCGCTGTAGGTTCGTCTCTCATCGATGCTCCTGTTTCGAAATCGCATCCCGTTGGCAAGCGCATGCCTGCCCCTCGGTTGCGACCCGTTCAGGCCATCGCGTGTTCCCCGCTTCGCGACCGGAAGATCTCAAGCCGCGTCAGCGTTCGGACCGAAGAAGTGCTGGAACAGGTCCGGCTCGATGACCTCGCGCGTCGCGAGACCGCTCAGCCGCTCGACAAAGGGCTGCGGGACCGGCACCGGGTCGAGCGCGACCGGCATCGTCGCGCTCCACGGCGAGTCGAAGCTCATGCTGTTCTGGAAGCGCGAATCGTTGGCGCCGTGCACCGAAGCCGGCTGGCGGTGAATCACCCGCTTGGCCAGAGACGGCAGTTCTTCCCACTCGATCGCGTCGGTGTTCACCAGGGCGCCGCGGCTCGCTGCGAAATGCTGTCTGGCTTGGGCGTGGCTCATGTGCGGACCTCTTGAACTGCTGTCGAATGTGGTATGAGCAGGTTATCGACAAGCGCCGCCTCTCATTGATCGAGAAACAAGGCCATGCAGTACCTGATTTGCGCGTCGATGGTCGAGCGCGAAAAGGCCGCTTTTGTCGTTGGTAGGATTAACCTCAAGCGTCCCAGCCCGGTGAAATGGGCTTTCGGGCCGAACCGATTCAGGTTCGGCCCGGTGTCGACTGAATAATGCCTGACACGATATTCAGCCGAGTCCGAACAGGAGCCCCACCCCATGGACTATGACGCCTCGCGCAACGCGCTCTTCCATCCCGAGCTCGCACAGTCCCGATTCCTCAGGGAAGTGCCGCCGCACGACCGGGCCCTGGCGTGCGAGGCGGCCCGGCTCGCGTACTACCGCTGGGAAGAGCTTGCGCACGAGAAGGAGCGCTTGCGCGAGGCCCTGGTGGCGGCCGGCTTCGAGGGCTCGACGATGGGTCTCTTTCAGCATCCAGGCACCGATGGCCAAGGCTTCGCCGCATTCGATTCAGGAAGCGGCGTCGCCCTCATCGCATTTCGTGGAACGCAGCCCGACCGGGTGGGTGACCTCCTGAGCGACGCCAACGCGCGGCTGAAGCCGTGGCGCCTCGGCGCGGACGGGCGGGACGTCGATGCCGGCGGCGTCCACGCCGGCTTCGCCAATACGGCGCTCGGACTCTGGGAAGACGTGAAGGAGTGGCTCACCACCATTCAAGGCAGGCGCAAGCTGATCATCTGCGGGCACAGCCTCGGCGCTGCGATCGCCACCCTGCTGGCCGTGCCGGCGCGCGCCAATCTCCTCGTGACGATCGGGTCGCCGCGCGTCGGCAACAAGGCGTTCGTGGACGCTGTCGCCTCTGCCGTGGACCAGGTTCATCGATACGTCGACTGCTGCGACGTGGTCACCTCGCTGCCGCCGCCGCTCGGCGTTTTCGAGCACGTGGGCGAGCAGCGCTACATCGACCGGCGAGGTGAGCCGAATCGAACGCTGAACGATGCCGGCATCGACGACGATCGACAGGAAGCGCGCCTGGAATACATCCGCGACCACGCGTTTCGCTTCGGCACCGTCCTGGTCCGCGACCTGGCCGATCACGCGCCGCACAACTACCTGCGGGCGCTGTGGTCCGCGCCGCCCGGCGCCTGAGCAACCTGACCACGCCGGTCCGTGCTTCTACTGCGCGATCACGGGTCGGGCCGGTTCCATTCGAGGATCTGCGCGAACATGGCCTCGTGCGAGCCGCCGAACCGCTTCAGCTCGTAGCAGCCGAGCGGGCTCGTGGTCGTGCGGCCGACACAGCGGTTGCATTGGGTGCATCGCTCGTCCTCCGGCACGTCGCGGTCCTGCTCGAAGTAGCCGCGCACCAGGTCGGGCGTGGCGATGAGCGCGCGGGCCATGGACACCATGTCGCAGCGCTCGAGCGCGGCGTTGATCGACGCGCGGTCCAGGTAGCCGCCGTTGGTGATCACGGTCACATCGGGCCGCGCCCGCTTGATGTTCGCGGCGAACTCCAGGCTCGAATGTGAGCGGCTCCAGCCGAGATTGAAGAGCCAGTGCCCGACCTTGCGCGGGAGCAGGTGCGCGCCCGCGGCACGCACGGCGGCCTTCGTGCTCAGATGGCGCACCGAATCGAAGAACATCCGCACCTCCTCGAACGGAAACGCCCCGGGCACGTCGCGCGGGTTCGGGAACCCGTAGCCGGCCACGACGTGCAGGTAGTCCACGCCCGCCAGTTGCTTCGTGTAGCGGATCATCTGCTCGTCATCGTTGCCGCCATGGACGAAGGGCGACGGCCAGCGCCCGAGCGCGAGCAGCGCGGGCCGTGCGTTGAAGTCGCACGCCGACAGCCGCACGCCGACCAGGTACCCGGGGCCGACCTTGTCGCGCACCGCCTTCAGCACCTCCTTCAGGAATTGCAGCCGCGTCTCTTCGCTGCCGCCCCACTCGTCGGTGCGTCGGTTGATGCCGGGGTTCAGGAACTGGTGGATCAGGTACCCCTTGCTGGCGGTGATCTCGACGCCGTCGGCACCCGCCTCCTGCGCTCGAGCCGCGGCCGCGGCGTGCTCCTGGATCGATGTCCGGATGTCGTCGTGGCTCATCTCGCGCCGCGTGTTCGCGTAACCGAACGCGGCGTCGAAGCCGCCCGACGAGCTCAAGGCGTCGGCCGCGTCCGGAAACAGGCTGCTGTAGGTGACGTAGCCCGGATCACCGATCTGCACGATGTACTTGCAGCCGTTCTCCTGGATCTGCGGCAGATACTTCTTCAGGAACTGCTGATGCCGCTTGCTCGCGAGCGACGGATATTGGGGCGGCGACAGCCTGTCGGCGTTGACGTGGAACGTGGTCGAGATGATCCCGCCCACGCCGCCATCGGCGAAGCGCTTCTCGAAGTTCTTCCAGACGTCGGTCACCGTGCCGTCGTAGTTGCAGGTCCGGCCACCCACCGACGAACGCAAAAGCCGATTGCGGAACTGCACGCCCTTCATGTCCGTGCGCTGCAGCAACTTGCTCTGCCCGATCATGTCGCCCCCTGTTCGTGCAGGCGCGCCAGCGTCTCGCTCGCCCGTTGCTCGAGCGAGCGCGCCGACTGGCGCTGCGCCACCTCGATCGCATGCTGCAGGCAGGCCCGTGCCTGCGGCGACGGCGCCAGCAGCTCTCCCTTCACACGCCAGAGCTCGGCTTCCCAATGGCGCTCGCCATGGCGTTCGACGGCTGCGAAGGCCGCATCGATCGCCCGCAGTCCGTGCTCGCGCATCCCGAGCCGCTGCCACCCGGAGGCCGCGATGGCCAGCGCCCAGGGTCGGCCCAGGCCGGCCTCCTGTGCGCCGAATTCTTGCAGCGCCACATCGAGCTCGCGCAGTCCCTCTTCGCACGCGCCGGTCTCGATGAGCGCCTGGCCGCGCAGCACGTGCGCGCAGGTGCCGAGGAAGCTCAGGCGATGCTCGGCGGTGACCGCGGACAGCTCGGACAGCAGCGGCTGTGCGGCCTCGAACTCGCCGCGGCAGCCGCGCACCACGCATCCGAAGAAGAGCGCCATGGCCAGCGCGAACGGCTGCCCCAGATCGCGCGCCGCCTGCACGGCGCGCCCGGCGGTCTGCACGGCCGCCTCGGCGTCGCCCAGGATCCAGTGCACCCAGGCCAGGTGCGACATCGCATTGACGCCGGGATCGATCTGGGCCGCCAGCATCTTCGAGCGGTGCTCGTCGGGCACGTACAGCTCGATCGCCAGCGCCAGCTCGTCGCGCGCGCCACGGAAGTCCCCCTGCCACATCGACATCACGCCGAGCATCCACTGGCCGAGCATGCGGGCTGCGCGATCGCTGCGCTGCTCGCCGATTCCGGCCACGTGCCGGCCTTGCGCGCGTGCCAGCGCAAGCTCGCCGCGCGCGTAGTGGCACGAGAACAGCCCACGCCGGACGTCGACCGCGGAGGGCACGTCGCCGAGTCGCTCGCTCAGCACGAGCGCGCGCGCGAAGCACCGTTCGGCTTCATGCGAGGCGAAGCCATGGACCGCACGATGCGCCGCGCCCGCCAGCATCGTCAGCGAGAGCTCCGCCCGATCGCGCTCGGCGCCCTCGGCCACAGCGCCGAGCAGATCGACGCCATGCGTGGCATGGCGCAGCGCCTCGAGGTTGGCCGATCGTTCCAGCGCACGCAAGGCCGCGGCGCCCGAATAACGCGCCGCCTGCAGGGCGTGACCGGCCTGCGCGTGGTGGTGCGACAGAAGCTCCGGTTCGCTGCGCAGCCGCTCGGGCTCCAGGCGCTCCAGCGCGTCGGCGATCGTGCCGTGCAGTTCGCGGCGCCGGCTGAGCAGCAGGCTCGCGTAGGCGGCGTCGTGCAGCAGTGCATGGCGGAACGACAGCAGCGGCGCGGCCGGCGGTGCGGCCGTCAGCATCACGGCCGAGGCCGCCAGCGTCTCGATCGCCTCGTCGAGCTCGCGCTGCGCCATCGGCAGCAGCGCGGCCAGCAGCTGGCGCGAGACCTCGCGGCCGACGGCCGCCGCGACCTGCGCAACTTCCTTCGCGGCGCCCAGCCGGTCCAGCCGCGCCATCAGCAGGTCGTGCAGCGTCGACGGAATGTCCCGCGTCGACAACCCGGCGCCGACCGCCTGCACCAGCTCCTCGGCGAACAGCGGCACACCGTCGGCACGCGCGACGATCTGTGCCAGCGTGTCCTCGGCGAGCGGCGATCGCGTGGCCACCCGGCCGGCCAGCTCGGCGGACTCGGCCGGCGTGAGCCGCTCCAGGCTCAGGACGCTCGCCTGCGGCAGCTCGAGCCACGCGGGCTCGGTCCCGCCGCGTGACGTGACGACGATGAGCACCGGCATGTCTGCAGCGCGCGTGGCCAGCAGGTCGAGCAGCTCGGAGGACGTGGGGTCGATCCAGTGCGCGTCCTCGAGCACCATCAGCACCGGCCGGCTCGCCGCGAGTTCCTGCAGCCGGCCCAGCATCGCTTCCAAGGTGCGCACCTTGCGCTGCTGAGGCGTCGAGGGCAAGGCAGGATGACGCCCTTCGGTCGGCAGCGACAGCAGCTCGGCGAACAACCCGGTCGCCTGCGCCAATGCGGGCGACGAGGCCGCGAGCAGCGCTTCGAGCTTGTCCAGGCGTGACGCCGCCGACTCCCCGGGCGCGAAGTGCGCCGCGTTCTCGAGCTGGCGGATGAACGGATGCAAGGCGCTGTGGGTGTGGTACGGCGAGCATTGGTAGAGCAGCCGGTGCAGCGGCGTGCCACCGATGCGCCGGACCAGCTCCTTCACCAGCCGCGACTTGCCGATGCCCGCTTCGCCGGTCACCAGCACCACGCCGCCCTGGCCCGCGCCGGCTCCGCGCCACCGCGCGAGCAGGTGCTCGAGCTCGGTCTCGCGGCCGACCCAGGGCGTCAGCTCGCCCGGGTGCGTCAGCTCGAAGCGGCTGCGCTGGCGGCTCGTGCCCAGCACCTGCCAGGCGAGCACCCGCCCGACATAGCCCTTGAGTTCCAGATGCATGGGCGCCGCGTACTCGAAGCGGCCGGCGGCAAGTTGCCGCGTTCGCTCGGCGATGACCACGCAGCCCGTCTCGGCCGCGGCCTGCAGCCGGGCCGCCAGGTTCGGCGCCTCGCCGATCGCCGCGATCTCGTGCGACGCGCCGACGCCGAAGCGGTCGCCGACGACGACCAGTCCGGTCGAGATGCCGATGTGAACCGGCGCGGGGCCACCGGACTGCTCCGGCAGCAGCGGCGGCTCGAGCGTGCGGATCGCCTCGACGATGCCCAGGCCCGCATGGATGGCCCGCGCCGCATCGTCCTCGTGGGCCACCGGATAGCCGAAGTAGGCCAGCACGCCGTCTCCCATGTATTGCGAGACGAAGCCCTCATAGCCGGCGACGACAACGCGCACGACCTCCTGGAAGCGGCGGATCACGGCACGCAGGTCTTCGGGATCGAGCTGCCGCGATAGCGCGGTCGAGCCCGCGAGGTCGCAGAACATCACCGTCAGCTGGCGGCGCTCGGGCAGAGCGGGCGCCGCCGGCGTCGGGTGAGCGCGCGGATCCATGCCCGAGTATGCGACTTCGATGCTCGCTGTGGATGACTCTCGACGGTGCCGAGACCCGTAGAGCCGGGGCAGCTTCAGCCATGCATCCTCAAATCTGATGATCCGCCAGCCTGCCGCTGAGCAGGCGCCGGACACTCACTTGGGGGACCTTCAAATCGGGTGGCGCCGCCTGTTCGCGCACCGCAGGCGCGGGGCGATCGGATACGCTGCCCCGCATGCGTGCCCTCGTCTTCGCCAGCCTGCTGACGGCCTGCTCGATGGCGAGCGCGGACGTCACGTTCCAGTCTGCGCACGTCATGGTGGTCGACGAGTCGAGCGGCGAAGTCCTGCTGAAGAAGAACATCGGCGTTGCCGCGCCGATCGCGTCGCTGACCAAACTGATGACCGCGATGGTGGTGCTGGATGCGCAGCAGGACCCGGATGAAGAGCTTCGAATCGACGCGGCGGACGTCGATGTTCTCAAGCACACCCGCGGCGGCGTGCGCGTCGGCACGGTCGCATCGCGCGGGTCGCTGCTGGAGCTGGCCCTTCTCGCCTCCGACAATCGTGCGGCGTCGGCGCTGGCTCGCTCCTACCCCGGCGGCCTGCAAGCCTTCAACGCCGCGATGCGGCTGAAGATCCAGGCGTTCGGACTCGAGAGCATGTCGATCGCGGAGCCGACCGGGCTGTCTTCGAGCAACGTATCGAGCGCTCAGGACATGGTCACGGTGTTGCGCGCAGCGGCCCGCTATCCCGCCATTGCACAGATCACGAGCCAGCGCAGTCACACCGTGCTCGTGGGCGGACGGAACAAGATCGTCCACAACACCAACCGGCTCGTTGGCGGGTCGCAGTGGGAAGTGTTCCTGTCGAAGACAGGCTTCACGAACGAGGCAGGTCGCTGCCTGGGCATGCAGGCCAGAGCCGATGGACGCACGGTGACTGTCGTCCTGATGGGAGCGGCCAAACCGTCCGGACGCCTGCGCGACTCGATGACGATTCGCCGTTGGCTGGCCACCGAGCGGCCCGCCGATGCGGCGCACTCGTCGGGGCCGCGCCCCGAATCCAGTGTCGGCACGGCAGCCGAGGACGGCGCGCGAGCGCGCCTCTAGTCCGGCCGGCCCAGCCCCCAGCGCCACGGCCGGACCTGCACGTCGGCGTAGACGCCGGCTCGCAGGTAGGGGTCGGCGGCGACGAACGCGCGCACCGCATCGATGTCCGCCGCCTCGATCACGAGCAGGCTGCCGTTCATCTCGCCTCGCTCGTCTTCGGTCGGGCCGCCGAGATGCACACGCAGGCCCGGCGCGCCCGCGCGCAGGCGTGCGCGGTGCTCGTCGCGCACCCGCAGCCGCTCGGCCCCGGTGCCCGGACGATCGGTGGCCCAGACCGCGAAGTACGCAGCGCCCTCGCCTGCCGCTGCGCTCATGGCGCTGTCGCGAGCACGAAGGTCTGGTCGAGCGTCGCGAACGGCACCGCCATGCGCGTGCCGTCAGGCGCCGTGTCGCCGGCCGGGTGTTCGACGAAGCGGCCGAGCAGCGACGAACGCACGCCGAACACCACGTCCGAATCGAGGTACGGATCCGGGTCCTTGAAGATGTGCGTGACCAGCGTCTGGTGCCCCGGCGCACGGATCATGAAGTGCACGTGCCCCGGCCGCCACGGATGGCGACCGGTCGCGACCAGCATGCGACCCACCGGCCCGTCGGTCGGGATCGGGTACGGCGTCGGCACGATGCTGCGAAACCGGAACCGACCCTGCGCATCGGCCTGCAGCACGGCGCGTGCGCGGCGCTCGTCGCCGAGCTCGCGGCGCTGCAGATCGTAGAGCCCGTCGTCGTCGGCTTGCCAGACGTCGATCTCGGCGCGCGGCACCGGCCGCCCGGCCAGGTCGTGCACACGCGCCTCGACGAACAGCGGCACGCCGGGTGCACCGCGCGCGATGTCGGCGCCGAGGTCGGCCTTCGGCGCGTCCTCGGTGTGGAACGGGCCGAACACGGTCGCCTCGGTTGCGCCCGGCGGCTTCTTCTGGTTCAGCGCGACGGTCAGCATCGAGACGCCCAGCGTGTCCGACAGCAGGATGAACTCCTGCCGCGTGCCGCTGCACAGATGACCGGTCTCGGTCAGGAAGTCGATGCCGGCCTTCCACTCCGCCTCGGTCAGCTTCACCTCGCGCACGAAGTCGTGCAGGTGCGTGACCAGAGCGCTCAGAACTTCCTTCAGCCGCGCGTCGGGCGTGTGCTGCAGCCGCTGCAGCACGGCCTGCGTGATCGTGTGTTCGTCGATGTTCTTCATGCGAGGCTCCTCATGGCTTCAGGACCCGGCGGGTCGGAAACAGCTCCCAGCCCCAGCGCTGCTGGGCCCAGCCGGCCAGGCCCTGGCGGAAGAACAGCGTCGCGACGATCGCCAGCAGCCCGATCCCGAGCAGGTACCAGGTGCCGTAGTCGCTGAAGAACTTGTTCAGCGCCCAGAACACGAGCGCGCCGACGATGGGCCCTTCGATGCGACCGATGCCGCCGATCATCACCATGAAGATCGCGAACGCGGTCCAGTTGACGCTGAATGCGGCGTCGGGGCTGATGCGCAGGTTGCCGACGAAGTACAGCGCACCGGCCAGCGCCGTGCCGAACGCGGCGACGACGTACACCGCGAGCTTCATGCGGCGCACCGCGATGCCCTGCGACTCCGCGGCCGTTTCGTTGTCGCGGATCGCGAGCAGCGCCAGGCCCTGCTTGCTGCGCAGGAACGCATACACGAGCGCGATGCAGGCAACCACCGCGGCCAGCGCGACCCAGTAGGTCACCCCCTCGCGTGTGGCCTTGGCGATGCCGCGCAGCGCGGTGAGGCTGGTGCCCGAGCCGCCGCCGACGGCCGAGACGTTCGCGATGCCGAGGCGGAACACCTCGGCGATGACCCAGCTGCCGATCGCGAAGTAGCCGCCGCTCAGCCGGAACGCGACCCACGACACCGGCACGGCGATGACGGCCGCGGCCATCGCAGCCAGCGCAATCGCGAGGAACGGGTTCACGCCCGCGAAGTTCGCCAGCGCGAGCATCGCGTAGCCGCCGATCCCGAAGAACGCCTGCTGACCGATGGACACCATGCCGCCGTA
>Ga0207706_10006300_pt1 | contig 11025 bp, 10 predicted proteins | sample KBSC53metaG_FD_184318 | JGI IMG/M metagenome (GOLD analysis project Ga0207706, IMG submission 184318) | Corn rhizosphere microbial communities from Kellogg Biological Station, Michigan, USA - KBS C5-3 metaG (SPAdes) (version 2) | ecosystem: Host-associated > Plants > Roots > Rhizosphere > Soil ... | reverse complement strand
ATCAGCACGGCGAAGCGGCTTTTAACCTTTTCTAAGATTCCCGGGCGCAGAACCCCCTGGATAAGGGAGCGGAGTCGCAAATGGGAGCGCCCAAGACAGAAATTGAGGCGGCCGAACAGCCGGCCGCGGAATCCCTATTGGATGCGTTCAAGACGATCTCCGCAGCCGAGCGCCGCAAGCATGCGAGCGTGCTGAATTACTGGCTGTCGATCCGCGGCGACAAGGAATTCCCACCGCTCCATGACCTAGACCCGCTCGAACTCACCGACGCTGGACCCAATTCGATCCTGCTTGAGCTGATCAGCGGCGGCCATGACGCTGAGGTGCGCCATCTCGGGGAAGCTGTGCGGTTCGAAGGCAAGGTTGACCGAATCATCGACGCCCCGACGCCTTCGATCCTCGCTTGCATTGCGAAGAAGCTGCCAATCGTCGCCATCAGCCGGGATTTCCTAGCGTTCGAGGACGAATATGAGACGGCCGAAGGCAAGACCCACTGCTGGGTGACCCTCTTGCCGCTCAGTGCCGGCGGGGCCTGGGTCGACTATGTCTACGCCCTCGCGACGTTCGACAGCGACGCCGCCAAAGCCTCCAAGGCGAATCCGAAAGGGAAGGAATCCGAATCCGAAGCCGAGCCCGAGCCCGAAACGGCCGCCGATCCCGTCAGCGCGGTCCAGGACCCGGAACCCGAAACGATCGAAGAACGTCCAACCGTCGAGGAATCCGTGGCGGAAGAGACGCCGACGGAAACCATCGCCCCAGAGGTTGAAGAGCCTGTCGAGGAGGCTCCCGCCGAAACGGACAAAGAGCCGTCTCTCGAAACCGCGGAGGAACAAGCGCCTGATTCCGCGGCGCGGGCCAAGCCCGGCTTTTCCAAGCTGCTCGACAATCTAGCCGGGCTGACGGGCTTTTACGGTCACGGGTACACCGTCGAGCCTGGTGCGCCCTCTGGTCACCCAGTTGAAGACGGACCTTGCGCCGAAGAGCAAGTTGCCAACGAGCCCGTCGCAGAACCCGTCCCGGAAGAATCGGAAACAGCGCCTGAGCCGGAACCGGTATCCTACGAGCCCGGAAAGGCCGTTGAGGAACCTCCTCAAGCCGAAGTGGTCGAAGAACCGGCCGCCGAGGCCTCGCCTGCGGCCGAGGAGCCTTCCGTGGCCGAAGAGCCGCTCGAGCTCACTGCACCGCCAGCCACCGTACAAATCGAAGACGTAGCCCCGGTAGCATCGGAGGGACCCTTGAAGAACAAACTCGCAGACGTTCGCGCCAAGGCGGACGAGGCCCGCGCGGCCAAACTCAGGGCCAACGCCGCCCTCTACGACGGCCTCAGCGCCGCCTACGACTTCGCGCTGGACGCGGAAAACGCACCGGAGGATTATCTGCGGCTGGTCGAGGCCGAGGGGCTCAAGATCCAGCTTCGCTCGCCGATGCGGCCGGTGGTCAAGCTCGCTTTCAACGGCATGTGCGATGACGCGACGATCCGCCAGCTCGAAGCGGTGCTCGCCTGGGCGCTCGACAATGAACTGCCGCGCGGCTCGCTCGCCGAGCAAATCGACGCTGCCGGCGGGATCGGTCCGATCCTCACCGGAGATGCGAAGGCGGCCTGAGCGGTGGTCTAACGCTTCTTCGGGTTCTGGCCGAGCCGGAGGCCCTCGACCACCGCATCCTCGGCGCATTTGCGCGACAGCTCGGCGAGAACGGCAATATCCGAATCTCCGGCCTGGCGCGCGAGCCAATTGGTGCGGCTCGCGATCTTGCGCAGGTCGTTGATCGCCGACTCCGGCAACTCCTGATGATCGGCGAGCAAGCCCTCGAACACCGGTTCCGACAGCGGATTGGCGAATTCGAGGCCAACGAATTCCTGACAGTGCCAGACGACCCGGCAGTACTGGTTCTCGAGCCCCGAGATGCTGAGCCAGATCCAGCTGTCCTCGGCCACGCCGGAGGTGCACTCAATTCGGCAGCCATGGGTCGAAATATCGATCACCCGCGCCTTGACGCGGCTCTTGTTGCCATCGCGCATCATGGCGCTGAGTCGCAACGCAAGGCGGTGTGCGCGTCTCCGTTCGGGCTTGGTTTCGGCGGTTTCAGGCATGCGAGTCTGCTCCCGCCCCATTTGTGCGACCGGAGAGGTGAACAAATGGTTCTCGCGAGGCCGATCAGTGATGCTTGAAGAACTGAACGGCGCGCTCGTGCTTCTCGGCTGCAGCGCGGTTCGAGAAGGTGCCGAGATTCTTCCGCTTTCCGTCCTTGCCCGTCTTGCGCGAATAGAGGCGGTACTCGCCCGATTTCAGCTTCCTGATCATGACCCTAATAACGTTTGGGCCCGCGAGAGGAGCCCGGCGCGCCTCGGTTCGAGGCGTGGCCTTAGTGCGAACAGACGTCGTTGTTGCCGGCGGTCGCCGACAAACGCGTGTAGGAATCGGTTTGGGAAGTGCTGATGACCACGCCTTCGGTTGTGCAGCGCCTCAGCTGGAAGCGAACTTTGCGCGCGCGAAAATCCAGCGAGACTCGACGAAACGTCTCCAAGATGTCGGTCCCGAGCAGCAATGAGGGTCCGCCGGAAAGACCGAACAGTTTGAAGGGCGGCACGTCGGCGAAGGCGATCGGTACGTCGCGCAGAAGCACCGGTCCGAGCCTCAGCTCGTCGATGCGAGCTAGCTGCAAGGGGGTGACCACCCCTGTGACCCCAATCGCTTCGACCGTGTAGATCTTGGTCCGCTTGCGCAGCAATTTGTCGCGGAGCGCCAAGTTGCCGATGGTGATTTCGGATCCCGTATCGATGACGGCGTCGAGCCGCAGCCCCGAGGCCTGGACTTCGGCCAGGATCAATTGGCCGCGCTGACGCCGGGCCGTAATCACGATGTCGCCGGGGCCGACCTTCATCGGCTTCGACGCATCCTCAACCTTGATCAGATGTTTCTCGAAATCCATCATCAGGCGCTGCCGGACGAGGGCGTCGATGCCGACCAGGCCGTCGCCGCCCAGGTCGATTTCGCGCAGGGCGGGCAGCTGCAGGTCGCGGATGGTGCTCGGCCCCAAGGTCAGCGAGTCGACCTTCACACGGTCAACGACGTCCCGACTGGTCATTCCGTTGAGGATCGCCGGCGTGCCGAGCGGAAGCTGCAGGTCGTGCGCGATGCGCAGGCCGACCGCCGACGTGTCGGCGCCGCTGTCGACGATGAATTTGTACGGGCCGCGACCATTCACCTGCACGTCGACGCTGAGGCGTGTTTCGATCTTGCGCGCTTTGACGTCCTCTCCGCCGACATCGAGATTAGGGTCGAAAATGGCCGGCGGCAGCGGCGGGACGTTCGGGGGCTGGTCGGCCGGGGCCGGCTTCGGCCTGCTGATCTTGGGGGGGTCGGCGGCCGCCGCGACGTCACGCGTTGCGGCCGAGACCAACAGTCCGAACGCGAGGATCAAAGCACAGCGAGGCGTAGACAAACGATCCTCTCCCCTGGCGGTTAGTGTGCCTTATCCGCCGCGGAGGTTCTACCACGGATTAAAGGAGCGTTGCTGGACTGTTCGACGGAGGCAGGGCTGGCAGCGGTCAAGTGCCCGCCCAACTCCGTTTAGACGCAGCGGCTCGGTCTTTTGGCGGCTGCGTCAGGCCGACAGAGTTCAGCGACACAGGGCTGGGCCACTGCTTGTGCATGACTCCGATTTTCCGAGGCGGCGTTTCCTCAAACTTGAGCGGTAATCTCGCCCGGCTTGTGCGGCGCAAGCTGGTTCACGCCTTCGTCTAGGCGGGCGACGATCAGGCGTTGATCGTCACGGAAGTCTTCCAGGAACTTGATTTCGGAAGTGCTGCACCCGACCAAATGGGCAACCCCGATTTGGTGATTGATGGCGTCGACTTCGCGATTGACCTGGTCGACCAGCTTGTACGCATATTGATTGCCGGCGGCCTTATACTGAACGAGGTGCCAGCAATCGTGGAAGAAGGTGTTGGCGTGGACATCAGCGTCAGTGTTGCGGAAGAATTCCTCTGCCTCCCAATAGAAAATGGCGTCGTCCTGGTCGCAGCAGGGGCGGTCCATCAGATGGTTGTCGACGACCACCTTGCCGGCGAAGAAGACGATCTTCTTCATGCCGCGGAAGGCGTCGCGATAGTGCGGGGGCCAGTCGATGCCGTTGATGAGCGCGGCCATTTCTTCCGCGCCAGCGATCAGTCTGGGCCGGTCCAGATCGGCCGCGACCGCGCCCTCGCCGACTTCGAAGTCGATCGGCACGCCTTTCCCCAAAATATCGATGCTAGCCATCGTCGCGCTCCCCGTCGCGATTCGGCGTCGCGGACTTAGCATAGTTTGGCCGCGATGTTCAGCGTGCCCTGCGGGGCTCGTCACTGGTCTCATGGAAGCAGTGACCAATCTATGATAATTTAATGCCGCCGAATCGCCACTGTATGGGGGATTTCCCATGGCGAAATCTGCGAAATCGAAAGCCGCAAAATCCAAGAAAGGGTCGCGTCCGCATCAGGTCCGCATTTGCAACCTTTTGCCGTCGCTCGCCACCGAACAGGACTGGCACTTCGAAGATGCACTGACAGCCGGTGCGCTTACCGCTCCCGCGGCGCTTCCGGCGAGCGTGGACCTGCGGGCTACCTGGTGGGACGTCGGCGACCAGAAGGACACGGGTTCGTGCGTTGGCTGGGCCTCGACTGATGGGGTCGCCCGATACATGCTGGTGAAGGCAAACAAGCTTGCCAAGACCGAGCATCTGTCGCCGCGATTCACCTGGATGGCGAGCAAGGAAACCGACCAGGCGACGACGATTCCTGAAACGATGCTCGACTGCGCCGGAACGTTTCTCAAGGCCGCCGCCGACATCCTCAGGAATTACGGAGCCGTCCCGGACTCGCTGCTTCCATTTGTGATCAACACGGCGATGTACACCGGGAAGGAGAAGGACTTCTTCGCTACTGCAGCGACGCGGAAGATCACTTCCTATTTCAATCTCCAGCGCAATCTTCCCCAGTGGAAGTCGTGGCTCGCGTCGACCGGGCCGATTCTCGTGGGGCTCAACGTCGACGCCACATGGGACAATGCCGCTTCGACGGGTGGCAAGCTGGTTGCGTTCCAGCCGGGCACCGTTCGCGGGGGCCACGCCGTTTGTATCGTGGGTTACAAGGCCGATGGGACCTTCATTGTCCGCAATAGCTGGGGAACGACGTCCTGGGGCGACAAGGGGTTCGGCTATGCCACCCCCGCCTACATCAATGCGGCATTCTACCCCGAAAGCTATGGAATGACTGTATAGGAGGCGATCCCGAGCTCGGTCCTTGCCCATGGCAGAACATCAGCTTTCCGATGACGATAATGGCGCAGTTATCGACGCGCGAGTCGGGGACGTGATCGAACTGCGCTTGGGCGAGACGGCGTCGGGAGGATATCGTTGGACGTTCGACGACGCGGGCGCGGACGCGATCGAGCCGCTGCCGCCGACTTACGAGTTCGAAGCTGGGAAGGTGGGCGGCACAAGCATCGCCCACTTCCGCTTCATCGTCAAAGGCGGCGGCAAGAGCGCTATCCGGCTGGAATACAAACGGCCGTGGGAACTGGGGGAACCTGCGCTGCGAGACTTTGAAGTGGTCGTCGTGGCGCGCTGAAACTCCCCTACCCGGCGGCCGGTACGGTACTGGTCACCGCGTTGCGCTCGCTTCGCTCGTTCGTCTAGGCTCATGGCCTCGATTCCGTCGTGACGTCGGCTGGGACGTAGATTTCCCCTCCCGCCTCCTCGAAGCGCTTGCTCATCTCGGCCATGCCGGCTTCGGCATCCTGCTGAGACAGGATTTCTCCCCCATAGTCTGTATTGGGAGGAGCTGAGGCCGCCTGCTTGGCAGCAAAGTCGCGGACTTCTTGAGTGATCTTCATCGAGCAAAACTTGGGCCCGCACATCGAGCAGAAGTGCGCGGTCTTGGCGCCTTCGGCCGGCAAGGTCTGGTCGTGGAAGGCCTCGGCGGTGTCGGGGTCGAGCGACAGGTTGAACTGGTCGCGCCAGCGGAAATCGAAGCGCGCGCGGCTGAGCGCATCGTCGTGTGCCCGCGCCGCCGGATGACCCTTGGCCAAGTCCGCCGCATGGGCGGCAAGTTTATAGGTCACCACCCCGACCTTCACGTCGTCGCGGTCGGGAAGGCCGAGATGCTCCTTCGGGGTGACGTAACAAAGCATCGCGGTTCCGAACCAGCCGATCATCGCAGCGCCGATCGCGCTGGTGATATGGTCGTAGCCGGGGGCGACGTCGGTCGCGAGTGGGCCGAGCGTATAGAAGGGCGCCTCGCCGCACGCCTCGAGCTGCTTTTCGACATTCACCTTGACCTTGTGCATCGGCACGTGGCCGGGGCCCTCGATCATCACCTGGACGTCGTTTTCCCACGCGATCTTCGTCAGCTCGCCCAGCGTGTAGAGCTCGGCGAACTGCGCCTCGTCATTGGCGTCGGCGATCGATCCGGGACGGAGGCCGTCGCCCAATGAGAAAGCGATGTCGTACGCCTTCATAACCTCGCAAATCTCGTCGAACCGCTCGTAGAGAAAGCTCTCGCGGTGATGGGCGAGGCACCATTTGGCCATGATCGATCCGCCGCGGCTGACGATCCCGGTGACCCGGTTGGCGGTCATCGGGATGTAGGGCAGGCGCACTCCGGCGTGGATGGTGAAATAGTCGACCCCCTGCTCGGCCTGTTCGATGAGCGTGTCGCGGTAGATTTCCCACGTCAGATCCTCGGCGACGCCCCCGACCTTCTCCAGCGCCTGGTAGATGGGCACGGTGCCGATCGGCACGGGCGAGTTGCGGACGATCCATTCGCGCGTGTCGTGGATGTTGCGCCCGGTACTGAGGTCCATGACGGTGTCGGCGCCCCAGCGGATCGCCCACACCATTTTGTCGACCTCGGCCGCGACATCGGAGGCGACGGCGGAATTGCCGATATTGGCGTTGATCTTGACCAGGAAGTTGCGGCCGATCGCCATCGGCTCGCTTTCGGGGTGATTGATGTTGTTGGGGATGATCGCTCGGCCGCGAGCAACCTCATCGCGGACGAATTCCGGAGTGACGAAGTCGGGGATCGAGGCGCCGAAATCTTCGCCGTCGCGAGTGACGAACAGCTCTTCGCGGCCCAGGTTCTCGCGGACCGCGACATATTCCATTTCGGGGGTGACGATGCCGCGCTTCGCATAATGCATCTGGGTGACGTTGGCGCCGGGCTTGGCACGAAGAACTCGCTTGCGGACGTTCGGGAAGGGTTGGACTCCGCCGCTGCGGTCGGGGCCTAGTTGGCCGTTGTCCTCCGGTTTCACTTCGCGCTGGGCGACTTCCTCGACATCGCCGCGCGAGCGGACCCAGTCGCGGCGGAGCTCGGGCAGGCCGGCCATGATGTCGATGCGCTGCTCGGGGTCCGTGTACGGACCGCTGGTGTCGTAGAGGATGACCGGCGGTTCATTGGCCGTAGGCTCGAGGTCGACCGCGCGCATCGCGACGCGCACCCCATCGCGGCCTTCGACAAAGATTTTGCGCGAGCCGCGGATCGGCCCGGTCGTGACTTTCAATTCGGTGCGTGCAGGCGCGTCGCCCATCTGGACTCTCCTTCCCTCCACCGGTCCTAACCGGATCAGGTTCTACGGGTCTCGGCACCATGCCGACTCTCAGCCGCGACGCGGCTCCCCGGGAAGAGTCACCCTTAGGACTGCACGCCGGACGGCGCCATGTTTGTTTTGCGCTGCAGCCACGCTAACGCTGCGGTACAATGCGGCAGCTGACCCATCTCGACCGGCTCGAGGCCGAGAGCATCCAGATCCTGCGCGAGACGGTCGCGGAGGCGACGAAGCCGGTGATGCTTTACTCGATCGGCAAGGACAGCTCGGTGATGCTGCACCTGGCGAAGAAGGCTTTCTTCCCCAGTCCCCTACCGTTCCCGCTGCTTCACGTCGACACGACGTGGAAGTTCAAGGACATGTATGCGCTGCGCGACAAGGTCGGAGCAGAGAGCGGTGCGGAGCTGCTGGTCTGGACTAATCCGGAGGCCGAGCGCCAGGGTATCAATCCGTTCGACCATGGCCCGCGGCATACCGATATGTGGAAGACGGATGGGCTGAAGCAGGCGCTCGACCATTACGGCTTCGACGCGGCGTTCGGCGGCGCCCGGCGCGACGAGGAAAAAAGCCGGGCCAAGGAGCGGATCTTCAGCTTCCGCGACAAGAATCATCGCTGGGACCCCAAGCGCCAGCGGCCCGAAATCTGGTCGCTCTACAATGCGCGCAAGAATGCGGGCGAAAGCATTCGAGTCTTTCCCTTGTCCAACTGGACCGAGCTCGATGTCTGGCAATATATCCTTCGTGAGGGCATCGAGATCGTGCCGCTTTATTTTGCGGCGGAGCGGCCAACCGTCGAGCGTGATGGCCTGATCCTCATGGTCGACGACGAGCGCTTCCCGCTGAACGGCGAGACCGCGGCGATGCGCAGGGTCCGCTTCAGGACCTTGGGATGTTACCCATTATCCGGCGCGATCCTGAGCGACGCTGAAAGCGTCGAGGACATCATCGCCGAGATGCTCGTTTCGACCAGCTCGGAGCGGCAGGGGCGCGCGATCGACCGCGACGCGGGTGGCGACAGCATGGAGAAGAAGAAGCAGGAGGGCTATTTTTGAACGCGCCTGCCGACATCCACGCCTGGCTCGCCGAGCAGGAGAGCAAGGAACTGCTCCGCTTCATCACGTGCGGCAGCGTCGATGACGGCAAATCGACCCTGATCGGGCGCTTGCTCTACGACTCTCGGCAGGTCTTCGACGACCAGCTCGTCGCGCTTGAGGGCGACAGCAAGCGCCACGGCACGCAGGGAGAAGCCATCGACTTTGCCTTGCTCGTCGACGGCCTGTCGGCGGAGCGCGAACAGGGAATCACGATCGACGTCGCCTATCGCTTCTTTGCGAGCGAGAAGCGCAAATTCATCGTCGCCGATACGCCCGGGCATGAACAATATACCCGCAACATGGTGACCGGCGCATCGACCGCCGACCTGGCGGTGCTGCTGGTCGACGCGCGCAAGGGCGTGCTGATCCAGACGCGGCGGCACTCCTATTTGGCAAGGCTCATGGGGATCCGCCGCTTCGTCCTGGCGATCACCAAGATGGACCTGGTCGATTACGACCAAGGCGCGTTCGACGCGATTACGGCCGATTACCGCCAGTTCGCCGAAAGCATCGGGGTCGAACATTGGGTCGCGATCCCCGTATCGGGCCTCAACGGCGACAATGTGGTCGCCCGCAGCGGGGTTATGCCGTGGTACTCAGGGCCGAGCCTGCTGGAGCATCTCGACGCCGTGCCGGTCGATGCGTCGGCGGACGCGGCGAAGCCCTTCCGGATGCCGGTACAGTGGGTCAACCGTCCTAACCAGGACTTCCGCGGTTTTTGCGGCCAAGTCGCGTCCGGAACTGTCTCGCCGGACTCGGAGGTGCGCGTCCTCCCCTCCGGCCGGGTGACGCGCATCGAGCGCATCGTCACCGCCGACGGCGATCCCGACGAAGTCGCTGCCGGTCAGTCGGTCACCCTGACCCTCGCCGACGCGGTCGACTGCTCGCGCGGGGATGTGATCGTCGACGCTCACGACCCGCCGCAGGTCGCCGATCAGTTCGAGGCCACGATGGTGTGGATGGCCGAAGACGAGCTGTTGCCGGGCCGCGGCTACTGGATGAAGATCGGCACGCAGACGGTCACGGCGACGGTGCAGGCGCCGAAATATGAAGTGAACGTCAACACGCTCGAACACCTTGCCGCCTCGACCCTGGCCCTCAACGCGATCGGTGTGGCCGAGATCGCGACCGACCGCGAAATCGTGTTCGAGGCCTATGACGTGCCGGGTTCGAGCCCCAACCGGTCGCTCGGCGGGTTCATCCTGATCGACAAGCTTTCGAACGCGACTGTCGCGTGTGGGATGTTGCATTTCGCGCTTCGCCGCTCGCTCAACATCCATCCCCAGCATCTGGATGTCAGCCGGGAAACGCGCGCGAAGATCAAGGGGCAGAAGCCCGCTGTGCTATGGTTCACCGGCCTGTCGGGCGCCGGCAAGTCGACCATCGCGAACCTTGTCGAAAAGAAGCTGGTCGCTCGGGGCAAGCACACCTTCCTGCTTGACGGCGATAACGTCCGCCACGGGCTGAATCGCGACCTCGGCTTCACGGAGACGGACCGCATCGAGAACATCCGCCGGGTCGGCGAAGTGGCGCGGCTGATGGCCGACGCTGGCCTCATCGTCCTCACCGCCTTCATCTCGCCGTTCCGCGCCGAGCGGCACATGGTGCGGCGCATGGTTCCGGATGGCGAGTTCATCGAGATTTTCGTGGATACGCCACTCGAAGAAGCGGAGCGGCGCGACGAAAAGGGCCTCTACGCCAAGGCGCGTTCCGGCGAGCTCAAGAATTTCACCGGCATCGACAGCCCCTATGAGCCGCCCGAGGCGCCCGAAATCCACATCGATACGACGAAGCTCAGTGCCGAAGCTGCGGCCGACGTGATCCTCGAGGAGCTGCTCAACCGGCGCTAGACGTCACCATGTGTAGGCCAGTCCGCCCGCCACCAGCCATTGGTTGGCGCTGCCGCGATCGGAGACGATCGGCGAGTGCCGGAAATCGCTGACGAGGCGAGTGTATCGCGCGGCGCCGAAGATCGAAAAGCCGTGCAGCAGGTCGCCCGACACTGACTGGTTGAGGAGGAGGCCGACCCTCCAATCCTTCATCCCGCCGTCGGCGTCGAAGACTGGCAGAACCCCAGCGGTCAGCGCCGACTCCGCCGGAGTGACGCTGAAATAATAGTCGGCATATTTGTTGCCGACGAACTCCGCGCTCACCGACAGGCTGGCGTACGTCGTCCGCGACAGCGGCGTCGAGAATTCGACATTGGGGGTGAAGGTCGTCGACTGGTGGGCGTTGGCAACGTCGTGGACGACGTCGAAGCGCAGCGCGAGCGTGTCATACGGGTTGGTAAGGCCGTGGAAGCTGACTCCGGCAAAGCCGCCGATCTCAATCGCCGTCTTCCG
>Ga0207706_10006299_pt1 | contig 11025 bp, 7 predicted proteins | sample KBSC53metaG_FD_184318 | JGI IMG/M metagenome (GOLD analysis project Ga0207706, IMG submission 184318) | Corn rhizosphere microbial communities from Kellogg Biological Station, Michigan, USA - KBS C5-3 metaG (SPAdes) (version 2) | ecosystem: Host-associated > Plants > Roots > Rhizosphere > Soil ... | reverse complement strand
GCCGGATCAGAGCTCGGGCGCTCCCTGGGCTTCCAGCATCCGCCGCATCCGGCGTAGGGCGTAGTAGGCCCGGCTCCGGACGGTGCCCACCGGTACGCCGAGCTCGGCGGCGACGTCCCCGTAGGGTCGGTCGAGCAGGATGGTCTCGACCACCGCCGTGCGATGGTCGTCGGGCAGGCGGGCCAGTGCGTCGCGCAGGCTCGCCCGCAACAACAGCAGGTCGACCCCGTCGGGGTGAGCGGAGACGATCTCTTCGTCGGGAACGGACCGCGCCAAGTGCGGACGTCGCCCGCGAGCGCGCACGCGGTCGAGCGCGAGGTTCCGCAGGATCACGGTCAGCCAGACGAGCATCGGCGAGCCGTCGGGGTCGAAGAACGGGCAGGCCCGCCAGGCGCGGACGAAGGTCTCCTGCACCACTTCCTCCGCCAGGCCGGCGTCGCCGAGGATGGCGCGCGCCCGGCGGAGCAGCGGGCCGCGGTAAGCCCGGTATACCGTCGCGAGGGTCTCGTCGGTGCACAGGCCTGCGCAGCCGCCGGGACGGCACCCCGGTCGGCGCAGCACGACGTGGATCGCGTCGCGCGCCGCTTCGCCGGAAGCCGGGCGAGCCGAGCAGATCCGGTACGCGGCGGCCTTCGGCCCGGTCCGGCCGCCGCTCCCCGCGGGGCGCCTGCCGCAGTCCGTGGTGTGGGTGGTCATGGCCGACCGGCCGACGACGCAGGCGGCTCGGTCGGACGCTCAGTCCGAACGGCCGGGGACGGATCGTCGTCGATGGCCTGCCACACGATCGAGCGGCAGGCCGGGCAGCGGTACAGCCGCGAGCCCCCGAACTCGAGCATGCCTCGGGCGGGCACGACGACGACCGCGGCGCAGCGGGGACAAAGGGTGGGGATGGGCACGACCGCCTCCTGGCGTCAGGGCTGATGACGAGAGGGTCCTGCGCGTGTGACGGCGGCCTCATCGGCAGCCGATGCCCATCCGGAAGCCGGACTGCCTACGGGCGGTGGGCCGCGGGCAGTAGGCAGTGGGCAGGTCGGGGTGTCGCGAGCCACAAGCGTGAACGGGCTCCCCGACGACGGCGTGCCTCTCGCCACGTGATCGGGCGCGCCAGACGGGCGCCCCGCCGTGCCCTCGGAGCACACGATGACCGCTTCCCGCTTCGGCTGGACCTTCGCCCTCACCTCGCTCGCGTGGTTCGTCTTCGCCCTGGACCGCCTGGTGGTCACCACCGCACTTCCGGTGATCAGCGCCGACCTCGATGCCGACCTGGCGGGCACGGAGTGGGTGGTGAGCGCCTACACGCTCACCTTCGCTGTGCTCCTGCTGACCGGCGCAGCGCTCGGCGACCGCTTCGGCCGTCGCCGCATGTTCACCGCGGGGATCGCGCTCTTCGCGCTGGGCTCGGTCGCGGCGGCCCTCGCCCCGACGGTGGCGGTGTTGGTGGTGGCGCGCGTCGTCCAGGGGGCGGGCGGGGCGGTCTTCGCCCCGCTGGCCATGACGTTGTTGAGCGCGGCCACCCGACCGGAGCGGCGCGGCGCGGTGCTGGGCGCGTGGGGCGGGATCGGGGGGCTCGGCGCCGCGGCAGGCCCGCTCTTGGGCGGCGGGGTGACCGTCTGGGCGGGCTGGCCGTGGATCTTCTGGCTGAACGTGCCGCTCGGCGTGGGCCTCGTCGTGCTCGCGCCCCGGCACCTGGTCGAGAGCCGGGGTCCGCACCGGCGGATCGACGTGCCCGGGGTCCTGTTGGGCAGCGCGGGCCTGCTCGGGCTGGTGTGGGGCCTGGTCGAAGCGGGCGCTGAAGGGTGGTCGGCTCCGGACGTGCTGGCCGCGATCGTGCTCGGGGCACTGGCCTCGGTGTCGTTCGTGCTGTGGGAGCTGCGCGCGCCCGAACCGATGCTGCCGATGCGGTTCTTCCGACGCCGGGCCTTCGTCGCGGCCAACGTGATGGCGCTGCTGATGTACGCCGCGCTGTTCGGCTCGCTGTTCCTGCTCACCCAGCTGCTGCAGACGGGGCTCGATGCGACGCCGTGGGAGGCCGGGCTGCGGATGCTGCCCATGGTGGTGATGCCGATGCTGCTCGCACCGGTCGGCGGCGTCCTGGCCGACCGCTGGGGCACCCGGCCACTGATGATCGCCGGCGTCGGGCTGGTTGCGGGTGGGCTCGCCGAGATCGCCTCGGTCGTCGCGCCGGGGGTTGCCTACGTCGCGTTGGTCCCCGGGATGGCGGCGATGGGCGCGGGCTCGGCGTTGTTCTTCGCCCCCGTGGCCGCCACCGTGCTGGGCGCGGTGGCGCCGACCGAGCAGGGACAGGCCTCCGGCGTCGCGACCGCGGTGCGCGAGCTGGGTGTCGTCGTCGGGATCGCCGTGCTGTCCTCGGTCTTCGCGGGGTACGGCGACCTGACGTCCTCTGCCGGGTTGCTCGCCGGGATCGGGCCCGCCCTGTGGTGGGGTGCCGCCCTCGCGGCCGCTGCCGTACCGGTGGCGTTGGCCCTGCCGCGCCGGTCGGGGGTGCACCGGCCTGGGGCGGTCGACCGGGAAGCCGAGGTGATCGGGGCCGGGTGACCGCCCGGCGCCGGTGCCGCTTTCCGTGCGCGGGTGCCACGATGGCCGGGTGACGCCGCTGCTCGAACGGCAGACGGAACTCCGGGTGCTCCGGTCGGCCGTCGACGGGGCGATCGGCGGCCACGGGTCGACGGTGGTGGTCTCGGGCGAGGCGGGCATCGGCAAGACCAGCCTGATCCGGGCGTTCCTGGCCTCGCTCGACGGGCGGGCGAGGATCCTCGAAGGGGCGTGCGAGGACCTGCTCACCCCCCGGGTGCTCGGACCGCTGCGGGATGCCGCCTACGCGACGCCGGGCCGGCTCGCCGAGGCGTTGGACCGCGCGGCCGATCCGGAAGCCGTGTTCGCCGCGCTGCACGAGGAGTTGGCCGATCCGCACCGCCCGACGATGCTCGTGATCGAGGACGTGCACTGGTCCGACGGCGCCACGTTGGACGTACTGCGGTTCGTCGGCCGCCGCATCCACGACCTGCCCGCGGTGCTCGTGCTGAGCTACCGCGACGACGAGGTGGGCCGCAACCACCCGTTGCAGCGCGTCCTCGGCGTGCTCGGCGGGGCGTCGGTGCACCGCTTGTCCTTGCGGAGGCTGACCAGCGCGTCGGTCTCGGAGCTCGCCGCGCACACCACCGTCGACGCGGTGGACCTGCACCAGATGACGGGCGGCAACCCGTTCTTCGTCACCGAGGTGCTCGCCAGCCCCGCCACGGCGGTCCCGCACACGGTGGTCGACGCGGTGCTCGCCCGGGTGCGCGGGCTCAGCCCGGCCGTCCGGACGACACTCGACCAGCTCGCCGTCGTGCCGGGTCGGGCCGAGTGGGGACTCCTCTGGAACCTGATCGGGGACGTGGCCCCGATCGCCGACGCCGAACGTGCCGGGGTTCTGGAGGTCGGGACCGACGCCGTGGCGTTCCGGCACGAGCTCGCCCGTCGGGCCGTGGCGGCTTCGCTTCCCGTGGCCGTCAGCATGCAGTTGCAAGGGCGCGTGCTGAGCGCGCTGCTCACGGCGCCCCGGCCCGACCCCGCCCGCGTGCTCCACCACGCGATCGGGGCGGGCGACGACGAGGCTGTCGTCCGCTACGGGCCCGCCGCGGCGAAGCAAGCTGCCGACGCGGGCGCCTACCGGCAGGCTGCGGCGTGTTGTGCCGAGGTCCTGCGGCGCGGGCACCTGCTGGCGCCCGTCCGGCGCGCCATCCTCACCGAGGCGCGTGCGTGGGCGCTGAACAACCTGAACGAGCAACGCGCCTCGGCCGAGGAGGCCGAGGAGGCCGTCCGCTTGTGGGAGGCGATCGGTGACGAGCGGCGCCTGTCGCACGGGCTGGTCATCCTGTCCCGCCAGCAGCGGGCCACCGAGCGTCCCGCCGAGGCGCGGGCCGCCGCCCGACGGGCTCTCGCACTCCTCGAGTCCGCAGGCGACAGCGCGGGGCACGCGCTCGCCAGGATGAACGTCGGCGCGCTCGACATCCTGCTCGACCGCGAGGAGGCCGGACTCCCGCTGGTGGAGGAGTCGCTCGCCATGGCCGTGCGCGTGGGGGCCGCCGAGCTGGTCGCGCTCGGCCACAACTACCGCGGCCTGGCCCGCATGCTGCTCGGCGACGCGGACGGGGCCGCCGACCTGCGGCACAGCATCGAGCTCGCCCGGAGCATCGGCAGCCACGAAGCCGTCATGCGGGGCTTCCACAACCTCGTCGAGGGGCTGTGGCGGTTGGGCCGGTTCGTCGAGGCGGCGGCCGAGCTCGACCAGGCCGAGTCCTACGGCCGCGACCGGGACTTCCCCCTGTTCACCTACATGATCGACGCCCGACGACTCCGGTTGCGGGCCGCACGCGGCGCGTGGGCGGAGGCGGAGGCGGGCCTCCGCGCGATGCTCGACGACGGCGCCGAGGACACCGGCCTCGTCGGCCACGAGACGCTGCCCGCGCTGGCCCGCCTGCTGGTGCGGCGGGGAGCCGACGGAGCCGAGGCGGCGCTGGCCGCCGCGGCTGAGCACGCCGCCCGCGCCGACGTGCTGCTGTGGCTGGTACCGACCGGCCTCGCCCACATCGAGCACGCCTGGTTGACGGGACGCCCGGAGCTCGCGGGCCGGTACCCCGAGGTGCTGCTGGAACGCACGGACCGGCCGGGTAGGCAGCGGTACCGGGCGGAGTTGCTGCGCCACCTGCGGCGCCTGGGGCACCCCGCCGAGCCGTTCCCCGGCTGCCCCGAGAGCGAGGCCGCCGGGCTGCGCGGCGACTGGCGGGCCGCCGCCGCGGCGTGGGAGCGCGCAGGCCGACCCTACGAGCGCGCGCTGGAGCTGGCCGAATCCGGCCAACCCGAGCCGACCCTCGAAGCGCTCGCGGTGCTCACCCAGCTCGGTGCGCTGCCCGCCGTGGCGATCGTCCGTGAGCGGCTGCGACTGCAGGGCGTCCGGCAGCGGCCGCGGGCACCGCAGCGGGCCACCCTGGCCAACGCGGCCCGGCTGACCGCCCGACAGGTCGAGATCCTGCGACTCGTCGCGGACGGGCTGTCGAACGCCGAGATCGCGCACCGGCTCGTCCTCTCGACCCGGACCGTCGACCACCACGTCTCCGCCGTCCTGCAGAAGCTGGGTCTCGCCTCGCGGCGGGACGCGGCGGGCGCCCTCGCCGCGCTGGAGCCCCTCCCCTGACCGTCGGCTCACCCTGTGAGCTGGGACACCCCCGTGAACAGCCCCTGGTGGGGTGGCGTGCTGCAGCCCGTACGAACCGGGCCGACGCCCACGACCAGGAGGACCGAGACATGCACGAGCAGGCCATCCGGGTCCGACCCGCCGAACCCGCCGACCACCCCGCGATCCGCGACATCCTGCGGACCGCGTACCGGCAGTACACGCGCGACATCCCGCCCGCGGTGTGGGGGCCGTACCTCGCCGACCTCCTCGACCTGGATCGGCACGCCCACCACGGGCAGCTCCTGGTCGCGGTCGTCGACGAGGCGATCGTCGGATACGCGGCCTTCTACCCGGACGCCTCCGTGCAGGGATTCGGGTGGCCTGCGGGCTGGGCCGGGGGACGCGGCCTCGCGGTGGATCCCGCCTTCCGGGGCCACGGCGTCGCCATGACGCTGCTGACCGCGCTGGAAGACCGGGCGCGCGCGGCGGGCGCGGTCGTCTTCGCCTTCCACACCTCGGCGTTCATGACCACCGCCGTCGCGCTGTACGAGCGGCTCGGCTACTGCCGTGCCCCCCGGTTCGACATCGACGTGAACGCCCACTACGGCGTACCCGCCGCCCGGCCGTGGCCTGCACTGGCCTACCTGCGCCGCCTGACGGCTCGGCCTGCCGCGCGCAACGCCGCCTGATCACCCGCTCAACTCCTAGGAGTGTTCGCATGACCACGACCATCAACCTCGACGAGCAGTTCGCCGTACGGCAGCCGGACGTCGCCCCGTCCTACGACCGCGGTGCCGCCGAGCCCCCGTTGCTGGCGGAGACCATCGGCGACAACCTCGATCGCACCGCCGCGGCGCACGGTGACCGGGACGCGCTGGTCGAGTACGCCACCGGCCGCCGATTCACCTACGCCCAGCTGCGCGCCGAGGTCGATGCGCTCGCCCACGGCCTGCTGCGCAGCGGCATCGCGAAGGGCGACCGCGTCGGCATCTGGGCCCCCAACTGCGCGGAGTGGATGCAGCTGCAGTACGCCACGGCCAAGATCGGCGCCGTCCTCGTCTGCATCAACCCGGCCTACCGCACCCACGAGCTGCAGTACGTGCTGGTCCAGGCGGGGGTCCGGCTGCTCGTCGCGGCGCGCTCGTTCAAGACGTCCGACTACGCGGCGATGATCGCCGAGGTGGCGCCGGACTGCCCCGGGCTCGAGCAGGTCGTGCTGATCGGGAGCGCCGAGTGGGACGCGTTGTACGACCGGACCGCTGACCCGGCGGCCCTCGCCGCCCACCAGGCGGCCCTCGACCCGCACGACGCGATCAACATCCAGTACACGTCGGGCACCACCGGGAACCCCAAGGGCGCCACGCTGAGCCACCACAACATCCTCAACAACGCCCACGTCATCGGGGAGGTGTGCCGGTACACCGAACGGGACCGGATCTGCGTCCCGGTGCCGTTGTTCCACGTCTTCGGCATGGTGATCGGCAATCTGGGCGCCATCACGCGGGGGGCGTGCGTCGTCTACCCGGCGCCGTCGTTCGACGCCGCGGCCACGCTGTCCGCGATCGCGGCCGAGCGCTGCACGTCGCTCTACGGGGTGCCCGCCATGTTCATCGCCGAACTCGCCGTGCTCGACGCGAACGCGCCGGGGACGTACGACCTCAGCTCGCTGCGCACCGGCATGATGGCGGGCTCGCCGTGCCCGGTCGAGGTCATGAAGCAGGTCGTGGACCGGATGGGGATGACGGAGGTGACGATCGGCTACGGGATGACCGAGACCTCGCCGATCTCCACCCAGACCCGGCCCGACGACTCGCTCGAACGCCGGGTGTCGACGGTGGGCCGCGTCCACCCGCACGTCGAGATCAGGATCGCCGACCCCGAGACCGGGGCGACGCTGCCCCGCGGCGTGCCGGGGGAGTTCTGCACCCGCGGCTACTCCGTGATGCTCGGCTACTGGGACCAGCCGGACAAGACCGCGGAGGCCATCGACGCAGAGGGCTGGATGCACACGGGCGACCTCGCCGTCATGGACGCCGACGGCTTCGTCAACATCACCGGGCGGATCAAGGACATGCTGATCCGGGGCGGGGAGAACATCTACCCGCGGGAGATCGAGGAGTTCCTCTTCACCCACCCCGACGTGCTCGACGTACAGGTCGTCGGCGTGCCCGACGCCCGCTACGGCGAGGAGATCATGGCGTGGATCAAGCTCAGGCCCGGTGCGGCCGAGCTGACCGTCGACGACGTGCGCACGTTCGCCACGGGCAGGCTCGCGCACTACAAGATCCCCCGCTACGTGCGGATCGTCGAGGAGTTCCCGATGACCGTGAGCGGCAAGGTCCGCAAGGTCGAGATGCGCCGGGTCTCGACCGAGCTGCTCGGGCTGGGTGACCTCGCCGCCGTCCGATACGCCTGATCAGGTGCACTACGGGGACGGGTGACGCTGTCGGGCAGGCCTCCACTGCTGCCACGATGGGGTGGTGGACGCGTCCCTGCTCGAGCGGGAGCCCGAGTTGGGCGTCCTGCGGGCCGCGGTCGTGGAGGCCGCGGCCGGGCGGGGCTCGGTGGTGCTCGTCCTCGGCGAGGCGGGCATCGGCAAGACCAGCCTGCTGCGGGCCTTCCTGGACGGCGTCGGGGGGTCGGCGGCCGTTCTCTCCGGTTCCTGCGACGACCTGCTGACCCCGCGCGCGCGGGGTCCGCTCCGCGACGCGGCCCGGGGGCGAAGGGGGCCGCTCGCCGACGCGCTCGCGGGGGCCAACCCCGGCGCCGTCTTCGCGGCGGTGACCGACGAGCTGTCCGGCGGAGCGAACCCCACCGTGCTGGTGGTGGAGGACGTGCACTGGGCCGACAGCGCGACCTTGGACGTCGTCCGGTACGTCGGCAGGCGGATCGGCGAGCTGCCCGCCGTGTTGCTGCTCACCTACCGCGACGACGAGCTCGGCCGGGAGCACCCCCTGCGCGGTGTCCTCGGCGGGCTGACCGGGCCGCAGGTGCGGCGCCTGGTGCTGCGGCGGCTGAGCCCGGCGGCGGTGTCGGCCCTCGCCGCGCGCACGGACGTCGATCCCGAGGCGCTGCACCGGCTGACCGACGGGAACCCGTTCTACGTCACCGAGGCCCTCGCCGCGCCTGGGCAGGCGGTGCCGTCCACCGTCGTCGATGCCGTGCTGGCCCGGTTGAGCCGGTTGAGCCCGGACGCGCAGGCGTGCCTCGACCAGCTCGCCGTCGTGCCGTCCCGGGTGGACCTCCCGCTGCTACGCGAGCTGTGCGACGACCTCGCGCCCATCGCGGAGGCCGAGGGTCTCGGGGTGCTGGAAGTCGGTCCCGATGCGGTGGCGTTCCGCCACGAGCTGGCCCGGCGCGCGGTGTTCGACTCGCTGCCCACCACCGTCCGGCGGCAGCTCAACGCGCGGGTGCTGCGCGTGCTGCTCGACCGCGAGCCCCCCGACCTCTTCCGGGTCCTGCACCACGCCGCTGCGGCGGGCGATGATGCCGTGATCGCCGCCTTCGGTCCGGCGGCCGCGCGGGACGCGTCGTTCGCGGGTGCGCACCGGCAGGCCGTCGCCTGCTACGAGCAGGTGCTGCGCGGCGACCTGCTGAGCGCGGACGAGCGCGCCACGCTGCTCGACGAGTACGCGTGGGCGCTGTACAACGTGCACGAGCTCGACCGGGCGGTCGAAGCGGCGGCCGCGGCCGTGCGGCTGTGGGAGCAGTCGGGCGACGCGGAACGGCTGGCGCAGGGTCTGGTCACGCTGTCTCGCCAGCAATGGCTCGTCGAACAGCCCGCCGCGGCGCTCGCGTCGGCCGAGCGGGCCCGGATGTTGCTGGAGGGGCAGGGCGACAGCGCCGTGCAGGCGTCCGTCCTGCTGAACAGCGGCGCGATGCTGGTCGTCTGCGATCGCGAGGTCGAGGCGATCGAGCTGTTGGACGAGGCGCTGGCGAAGGCGCACCGGGTCGGCGCGACCGCCGTCGTCGCGCTGGCGCACAACTACCGCGGCTCGGCCGCCCTGCAGCTCGGTGACGCCGCTGGCGAGCAGGAGCTGTTGCACAGCGTCGAGATCGCGGAGGCGACCGGCCACCACGAGTACGTCACACGGGGTCTCTACAACCTCGTCGAGGGGCTGTGGCGGCTGGGACGCCACGACGACGCCATCGGCTACGGCGACCGTGCCGTCGAGTACGCCCGCGACCGCGACTTCCAGATCCAGATGTACTTCTTCGCCGCCCGCCGCTACCGGCTGCTCGCCCTGCGCGGCCGGTGGGACGAGGCGGAAGCGGGCATCCGGGCCCTGCTCGACGGCCAGGGCGACCCGGGCATGCCCGCTCGGGAAACCGTGCCGGTGCTGGCCCGGATCCTGGTGCGCCGCGGCGGCGAAGACGCGGCCGACGTGCTGGCGCTGGCCGCGGAGCACAGCAACCGGGCCGACAACCTCGAGTGGCTCATCCCGACGGCGCTCGGCCACATCGAGCACGCGTGGCTGACCGGGCAGCCGGAGCTCGCCCGACCGTGGGCGGGGCGGCTGCTCGCCAGGACCGACCGACCGGGCACCGAACGCCAACGCGGCGAGCTGCTGCGCTGGCTGCGACGCCTCGGGGAGCCCGTCGTCCCGTTCCCCGGTTGCCCCGAGCCGTACTCGGCCGCGCTGGCGGGCGACTGGCGCCGCGCCGCCGACGGGCACACCGACCCTTACGAACGGGCGCTGGAGCTGGCCGAGTCCGGGTCGGTCGAGCCGACGCTGGAGGCGCTCGCCGTGCTGGAGGGCCTCGGCGCCGATCCCGCCGCGACCATCGTCCGCCGCCGCCTCCGGGACCTGGGAGTGGTGCGCTTGCCGCGACGGCAACAGCCGAGCTCCGGCACGAACCCGGCCGGGCTCACCGACCGCCAGGTCGAGATCCTGCGCCTGCTGGGCGCCGGACTCACGAACGCGCAGATCGCGCGGCGGCTGCTCGTCTCGGTGCGGACCGTGGACCACCACGTCTCCGCCGTGTTGCAGAAGCTCGGCGTCCGAACCCGACGGGAAGCGGCGGCGACCGCGATGACGCTCGACATGAACAGGTGACGCGATCGCCTCGAAACGTGGCAACGCGTGACGGACGCGCCGCGACCCCTACGGCGGGACCATGACCAGCGAGGTCAGCTCAAGCGAGGCGAAGGGTGGGAAGCCCGCCCGCGTCAGCGGGTTGCCTGCAGCTCCGTGCCCGGCAGCGGGGCGTGCGCCAGCTCGCGCGCCTCGTCGGAGGGCACGCCGAGCAGGCACAGCAGCTGCTCGACGAGCTGGTCGCAGGCGGCGTCGTCGACGAGGTCGGGATGGGTCAGGGCCATCTGCAGGGTGGCCAGCACCGCCCCGGAAAGGGCGGCGCGCAGCAGCCGGGGCTCGGCGTCGCGGAAGCGGCCTGCGGCGATGCCCGCCTTGATGTCGCGCAGCAGGCGGGGCGCCACCCCGTCCTCGGCCTCCATGTAGTGCATCCCGTGGCGGACGAGCACCGCGCACATCTGCGGGCGGCTGCGGCAGACCCGCAGGGTCAGCCGGGTCGACTGGGCATAGGCCAGCGCGGGATCCTCGACGTCGACGCTGAGCCGGTCGAACACCGCTCCCAGCTCCTCCAGCACGCCGGTGACCGCCGCCTCGAAAAGCTCGGCCTTACTGGAGAAGTGGTTGTAGAAGGAGCCGAAGCCGACGTCGGCGGCGTTGGTGATCTCCTGGATGCTGGCGTCGGCCGCTGTGCCCGCCGCGAGCATGACGCGGGCGGCGTCGATCAGCTTCTGCCGGGTGGCCGCCTTGCGCCGTTCCGCCCGGGAGAGCGGCGCCGCGGCCGGAGCCGCGGGCTCCGAACCTGCCGTGCTCACG
>Ga0207706_10006290_pt1 | contig 11032 bp, 12 predicted proteins | sample KBSC53metaG_FD_184318 | JGI IMG/M metagenome (GOLD analysis project Ga0207706, IMG submission 184318) | Corn rhizosphere microbial communities from Kellogg Biological Station, Michigan, USA - KBS C5-3 metaG (SPAdes) (version 2) | ecosystem: Host-associated > Plants > Roots > Rhizosphere > Soil ... | reverse complement strand
TAGATTGGCCGTCCGATGCCGATCTACGAATACCGTTGCCCGAACGGGCACACGTTCGAGGTCTTCCAGCGGATGAGTGACCCGCCTGCGACCGTCTGCGAAACGTGCGGCGCCGGGCCGGTCGAGAAGGTGCTGTTCCCCGTGGCGGTTCACTTCAAGGGCTCGGGCTTCTACGCGACCGACTACGGTCGTGGCTCCCGCAAGTCGTCGTCGAAGGACGGCGATTCCGGTTCGGCGTCGAGCGAGAGCGCGCCCGCGAAGGACAAGCCGGCCGCCACGACCGAGTCGAAAAAGTCGGACTCGTCGAAGTCCGACACGTAGAGGTCAGTCGCCGACAAGGCATCCCGGAGCGTAAGGCTGCCCGCGCGGTGGCGGAAGCGGCGCGGACCGATCCGTGAACATTGCCACGGTCGAGACGTTGTCCTCCGTCCCGAGGATCACGGACTCGCCACCGACCGTGGCTGGGTCGCCACCGAGCCGGCAGTGAAGCGCACGGCCGGTATCGGCACGGAAGTAGACCCAGCCGAGCTGCATCAGCTCCCAGGCGGTCAGATCGGTCGCGAGCGGCCGCACGAGATCGCCGCCGACGAAAGGAAGGCGCAGCGCCGTTCCGGCGCTCGTCACCTTGTCGAGGGTGGCGGCAACAACCTGCTGCTGGCGGCGTGCGCGGTCGAAGTCGGTCTCGGCGGGGTTCAGCAAGTTGTGGCGGATGCGCGAGTAGACGAGCGCGCGGCGCCCGTCCATGTGCTGGACTCCACGCTCGAAGCGCCACCCCTGCCACTGTGCGCAGCGTGCGGCGGTCTTGTACGGGCAGTCGAAGCGGTTCGAGCGGATTGCGCGCGGCACGCTGATGTCGATTCCCCCGACCGCGTCGATCAGCTCCTCGAAGCGGTCGAAGTCGACGAAGACGACGTGGTTCACGTCGAGTCCCGTCAGGTCCTTGACCGCCCGCAGGGCGAGCGCGGGGCCACCGAACTGGTTGGCCGCGTTGATCTTCGCGAGCCCGTACTCGGGAATCTCGACCTGAAGGTCCCGCGGGATGGAGAGGTATGCGAGTCGCCGTTTGCCCGGATCGGTGCGCAGCAACATGATCGAGTCGGACCGGTTGGCGCTCTCCCGGCCGGCGCGGTCGCCGCCGTCAGTCCCGAGGACGAGGATCGTCGTCGGTGTCGAGACGAGCAGGCCGTCGCGCTTCGTGAGCTGCCGCTCGACGCCGGCCGGAACCCGGTCGTTCGCAGCGCTGACACCGCTCGCGACAGACAGGTAGCTCCCCACGGCCCACGCGACAAGAAGGACGACCAGCAGCACGAAACCGAGCGCGATCCAGCGACCCGGACGGCGCGGTTTCCGCGGCGATTTTGGTGAGGTCCCAGGGCCGGGCGAGTCCGGCTTGCGCGGGTCGGACGTGTGCCTCGTCAGCGGAACCCGCCCCTTGGCCCTGCCGCCCCGATAGACCCGGTACGGCTTGTCCTGAGCGGGCATCTGGCCGGGTATGGTAGCCGCGTCGTGCCGCCTGACCTGGTCATCGGGGTGGACGTCGGCGGGACGAAGATGCTCGCCGGCGTGGTCGCACGAGACGGCTCCGTCGGGCGCACGATCGAGCGTCCGACGTCCACCGCCGGCCAGGCTGCGCTTCTCGAAGAGCTCGACGGGCTCGTGGCAGACCTGCTTCCCGAGGGGTCGTCGGCGATCGGTGTCGGCGTCCCGATGAATCTCGACCGGCGCACGGGGATCGGCTTCGGCGCGGTCAATCTCCCGCTGCGCTCGCTCGACCTGGCAGCGCACCTGCAGGCACGGTTCTCGATCCCGGTCGGGGTCGAGAACGACGGCAACGCGATCGCGCTCGCAGAGTGGCGAGTCGGTGCCGGCCAGGGCGCGAACGACCTCGTCGCCCTGGCCCTCGGGACAGGCGTCGGCGGGGGCGTCATCGTCGACGGTCGGCTCTACCGCGGCTGGGCCGAGCTCGGCCACGTCGTCGTAGCGGCCGACGGGCCGCCGTGCCAGGGGAGCTGCCATGGGCACGGGCATCTCGAGGCCGTCGCGTCCGGCGAGGCAGCGGAGCGCGCGGCGGTCGAGCTGTGGGGCGGGGGCGCCGACGCCCATCGGCTCGTGCGCGAAGCGCAGGACGGCCACAAGGCCGCTCGTTCGGCGCTCTCGCAGATCGGGCACTACCTCGGCGCCGCGATCGGCTCCTTCGCGAACATCTTCGGCCCGGAGGTCGTCGTCGTCGGAGGTGGTTTCGGCACGGCGGCGTGGGACTTCCTCTCCGGCCCCGCCGAGGAGGCCGCCCGCCGCGAGGCGCTGCACCCCGCCGACAACGAGCTGCGGATTGTCCAGGCGGCCCTCGGTGACGACGCGGGGCTCGTCGGCGCCGGGCTCGTCGGCTTCGAAGCGCTCGACGGGCTCCGTTAGATGCCTCTCCTGGTCTGTGCGACGCCGATCGGGAACCTCGCAGACGTGACGCACCGCGTGCTGGACGCGCTCCGGGACGCCGACCTCGTGCTCTGCGAAGACACGCGTCGCACGCAGGTGCTCCTCGACCGCTACGGGATCCGTGCTCGCGCGCTCGTCAGCGTCCACCGTCACAACGAGGCGCGCCAAGCGCGCGAGCTGCTGCCGCGGCTGCAATCGGGTGAGACGCTTGCCCTCGTCTCCGACGCGGGGTTGCCGGGCGTCAACGACCCGGGCGGCCGCCTCGTCGAGGCGGCGCTCGCGGCGGAGGTCGACGTGACCGTGCTCCCCGGGCCGAGCGCGGTCGAGACGGCGCTCGTCGTGAGCGGCCTCGGGGTCGGGCAGTACCGGTTCCTCGGCTATCTCCCGCGGCGCGCCGCCGAGCTCGAGACGCTCTGGGAGGACTCGCGTCGATGGCCGTATGCGGCCGTCGCGTTCGAGTCGCCCAAGCGCCTGGCCACATCGCTCGCGGCCCTCGCCCGCATCGACCCGGCCCGGCCCGTGGCCGTGTGCCGGGAGCTGACGAAGCGCTTCGAGGAGATCGCGCGCGGCAGCGCCGCCGAGCTGGCCGAGCGGTTCGACGGGCCGGTCAGGGGGGAGGTGACGGTCGTCGTCGGCCCCGGCGAGGCGCCGGACGACCGGCTCGACGACTCGGTCGCGGCCGTACGTCAGCTCGTTGCCGCAGGAGCCGCCCGACGTGCGGCGGCGGACACCGTCGCGGGTCTCCTCGACCTCTCTCGGAACGAGCTCTACCGCCGCTCGCTCGCCCCGACCGATTGACGCCGTCCGACGACGGCGCTACCCTTCGTTCTCCGCGTTGCCCGCGCAGAGAATGAAGGAGGGTGCTTCGTGCATCGTCTTCTCGTATTCGCGGCGACGGGCCTTGCGGCACTCGCCCTGAGCGGCTCGGCCGTGGCGTGGTCGTGGCCCTCGGACGGCGACGTGCTCCGCCCGTTCGCGCTCGGCGGCGACGCGTACGCCGCCGGACAGCATCGCGGCATCGACGTCGCGGGATCGGAGGGCTCCGCCGTGCGAGCTCCGGCGTCCGGCACGGTGTCGTTCGCCGGATCGCTTCCGACCTACGGACGCGGAGTCACGATCGCGACCGCAGACGGCTACGCGGTCACGCTCGTCCACCTCGGCTCGATCGGCGTCGCAAAGGGCGACGCGGTGGTCGAGGGGGCGTCGATCGGAACGATGGGCTGGAGCGGCGACGCCGAGCATGCGGTCCCGTCCGTCCACCTGGGCGTCCGCGTGGCCGCCCAGGCAGAGGGCTACGTCGACCCGCTCGGCCTGCTTCCACCACGGTCGGTCCCCGCACCTGCGCCTCCGCCTGTGCAGTCGCCCGCGCCGGTCGCTGCTTCCTCGGCGGCCGCGACGCCGGCACCCGCGGCGCCGTCGGTCGCACCACCCGCCAAGCCTGCGCCGTCGCCGCAGCAGGCCGCTCCCGCGGCAGCTGTCCCGCCCCCGCCTGCGGTGCCTGCCTCGCCGAGCGTGGCGGCGCCGCAGGCATCCCCCGCCGCGCCGGCGGTGCCTGCCCCCGCCGCGTCCGCAGCGGCGGACGCGACACCGGCCGTCGGCACGGTCTCACCGGGGCTCACGCTGACGGGCGGGAGCGCAGACGCCGGTAGGCCTGCGTCGTTCCGAATCGCCACGAGCCAGGACGCCACTCGCGTGGCGACGCGCACGACCGAGCCTCATGTGAACCAACGTCCGCGAGCGGCCGATACCTCGAGGCCGAAGCGCGTGCAGCCGAGGCTGGCGGACGCTGCCGCCCCGGCCGCGCGGCGGGGGAGTGCGGCCGTTCCGGCGGCACCCGTCGCGCGAGTCGTGCCTCGGAGTTCCGTTCCCACGGTGGCCGTGGCCGTCCACGAACGTCCGAGCGTCCCGCTCGCAGCTGCGTCGTCCGGGAGACCGCTGGAGGCGCCGATCGCCGCGCCCGCGGTGTCGGGAGCCGCACCCCCGGACAGCTCTGCTCCGCAGCCCTCTGTGCCAGCGCGTCCGGCGGCTGTGCCTCCGTCGATGGAGGACGGAGTGCGGCCGGGGGTCCTCGTAGCGGCGGCCCTGCTCCTCCTGCTCACCGCGGCTGCCGCTGCAAGGGCCGCCCGTAGAATCGGTGGGAATGGAGCCGTACTACGTCACCACGCCGATCTACTACGTCAACTCCACCCCGCACATCGGGCACGCCTACACGACCGTGGCGGCGGACGTGTTCGCACGTCATCAACGGCAGCGCGGCCGTGACACGTTCCTCCTCACCGGCGTCGACGAGCACGCGTCGAAGGTGGCGCGCGTGGCCGAGGAGCAGGGGCTTCGGCCCCAGGAGTACGCCGACCGGATCGTGGAGGCGTGGCGGTCGCTCCCCGCCCGCCTCGGCGTGGCGCCGGACTTCTTCATCCGCACGAGCGACGAGGGGCACAAGCAGTTCGTCCAGGAGTTCCTGACGCGGATCAAGGAGAACGGCCGCGAAGACATCTACCAGGGCGTCTACGCAGGGCTCTACTGCGTCGGCTGCGAGGCCTTCAAGACCGAGGACGAGCTCGTCGACGGCAAGTGCCCCGAGCACGACATCGAGCCCGAGTGGATCGAGGAGCGGAACTGGTTCTTCCGGCTCTCCGCCTACCAGGAGCAGCTGCTCTCCCTCTACGACGAGCGCGCCGACTGGGTGCTGCCGGGGTTCCGTGCGAACGAGGCCCGGTCCTTCGTCGCGGGTGGCCTGCAGGACTTCTCGATCAGCCGGGAGGGCCTGTCCTGGGGCATCCCGATCCCCTGGGACACCGACCAGGTCGCGTATGTCTGGGCGGACGCACTCGTCAACTACCTGAGCGCGCTCACCTACGCGCGTCCCGGCGAGAACCTCATCGCCCGCTACTGGCCCGGCGTCCGGCACCTGCTCGCGAAGGACATCCTGCGCTTCCACTGCGTCTACTGGCCGGCGATGCTGCTCGCAGCGGGCTACGAGGTCCCACGGCAGCTCTTCGTGCACGGCTATCTGCTGCTCGACGACCGCAAGATCTCGAAGTCCCTCGGCAACGTCGTCGACCCGCTCGACCTCGTCGACGTCTACGGCGCCGACCCGGTTCGCTTCTGGTGCGCGCGGTCGGTCTCGTTCGGTCAGGATGGCGCGGCGTCGGTCGCGGGGGTTCGCGAGCGCTACGAACGGGAGCTCGGGAACGATCTCGGCAATCTGCTCTCGCGGACTACCGCGATGGTCGCGCGGTATCGCGACGGCGAGCTTCGCGCGGTGCCGTCGTTCGGCTCCGAGGTCGAAGCGATCCTCGCACCCCTTGGCGACGACGTCGCCGCACGGCTGGATGCCTTCGACCTGACGGGGGCGCTCGAGCGGATCTGGGAGGTCGTGCGGGGGCTCAACCGACACGTCGAGACAACCGCGCCCTGGCAGCTCGCGAAGGACGACGCGCGCGCGGACGAGCTCGACCGGGTCCTCTACGACCTCGTCGACGGGCTGCGGGCAGTGGCCGTCGCCCTGGCGTCCTACGTTCCGGAGACCTCGGCGCGGATCCTCGAGGCACTCGGGCAGCCGCCGACGATCGACTGGTCGGAGGTCTCCTACGGCCGCACCCAACCCGTCGAAGGCCTCGGGCCGGCAGAGCCGCTCTTCCCGCGCATCGACGAGCCGGCTCCGGCCGCGTGATCGACACCCACGCGCACCTCGACGCGTGCGACGAGGACGCGGAGGAGTTGCTCGTGCGCGCGCGCGCGGCGGGCGTGACACGGGTCGTCACGATCGGGACCGGAATCGAGTCGAGTCATGCCGCGCTCGCGATCGCCGACGCGCACGAGGGCGTGACGGCGGCGGTCGGCATCGATCCTCATCAGGCCGCGACGGCCGAAGCCGAGCGGATCGGCGAGCTCCGCGAGCTTTTCACCCATCCGTCGGCCGTCGCGGTCGGCGAGACCGGGCTCGACGGGCACTACGGCGCCGACACGCTCGCGGAGCAGCGTCGACTGTTCGAGGCGCACCTCGAGCTTGCCGAGGCGCTCGGGCGGCCGGTGGTGATCCACAGCCGCGCCGCGAATGTCGAGACCGCCGCAGCGCTGGCGCCGTTCTCCGGAACGGTCATTCTCCACTGCTTCTCGGAGCCCGATCTGCTCGACCCTGCGCTCGAGCGGGGGTACTACATCTCGTTCGCCGGCAACGTGACGTACCCGAAGGCCGACGCGCTCCGGAAGGCGGCGGCCCGTGTCCCGGCCGATCGGATCCTCGCCGAGACGGACAGCCCCTACCTGGCCCCGCAACCCGTCCGCGGGCGGCGCAACGAGCCGGCCAACGTGATTCATACGCTCGCCGTCCTCGCGGCCGAGCGCGGGGAGACCGCCGTGGAGCTCGGGCACCGCATCGATGAGAACGCGGACAGCGCATTCGGGCTCGGTCGAGCGTGATGTCCGTCAGCCCGAAGAAGTCGCTGGGACAGCACTTCCTGGTCGACCGCAACCTGCTCGTCGTGATCGAGCGACTTGCGAATCTGTCGTCTGGCGATGTGGTGCTCGAGGTCGGGCCCGGGCTCGGCGTGCTCACCACGTTCCTCGCCGACCGGGTGCGACACGTGCACGCAATCGAGCTCGATCGGGCGCTCGAAGCGCCGCTCCGCGACGCATTGAGCGGTCGCGCCACCGTCGATCTCGTCTTCGGCGACGCGCTGGCCGTCGACCTGGATGCCCTCGATCCTCCGCCGTCCAAGCTCGTCGCCAACCTGCCCTACAACGTCGCGACGCCGCTCGTTGCGGAGACGCTGATCGGCGTGCCCGCGCTTGCATCCTGGTGCGTGATGGTGCAGCGCGAGGTCGCGGACAGGTTCTTTGCGGAGCCGGGGACGAAGGCGTACGGCGCCGTCTCGGTGCTCGTACGTCTGCACGCCCGACGCACGGGGCTCCACCCCGTCTCGCGGACGGTGTTCCGCCCACCGCCCAACGTCGATTCGGCCCTCGTCGCGTTCGACCGCATCCCGCCACCGGCAAACGCCGAGCAGGTGCGCCGCGTGGTCACCGCCGCGTTCGGCCACCGACGCAAGACCCTCGCGAACGCGGTCGCGCTCGCGGGGCTCGCAACGCGGGAAGATGCCGTTGGCGCGCTCGAGACGATCGGGCGACGCCCCGACGCCAGGGCCGAGGCGCTCCAACCCGACGAGTTCGTCCGTCTCACGGAGGCGCTTACCGCGTGAGCGACTGGCGAACGGCCACTGCCCCCGCGAAGCTCAACCTGGCGCTGGTCGTCGGCCCGCTGCGCCACGACGGCAAGCACGACGTCGTGACGCTCCTCGAGCGCCTGTCGCTCCAGGACACCGTGGCAGTGCGGCGCGCGACGGAGACACGCGTCACGGGCTTCCCCGCGGACTCGCTGGTCCGCGCCGCGCTCGATGCAGTCGCGCACGCCGCTGGAGGACACGCCTTCTTCGAGGCCAGGATCGAGAAGCGGATCCCGGTCGCGGCGGGTCTGGGGGGTGGCTCGAGCGACGCCGCCGCCGCATTGCTACTCGCAAACGGCCTGCTGGACGAGTCGCTTTCCGACGGCGTCCTCGCGGAGCTCGCCGCCTCGCTGGGCTCAGACGTGCCGTTCTTCCTCCATCCGGGGCCGCAGCTCGCGACGGGCGACGGGACAACGCTCGAGCCGACGGTGCTGCCGCGCGACTACTCGGTTGTCCTCGCACTCCCCCGCGGCGCGGTGAAGACCTCGACCGCGGACGTCTACGCGGCGTTCGACGCACGTCGCGGCGTGGCCGGCTTCGACGAGCGGCGCGCGGCGCTGCTCGACGCGCTCGAGGCGTGCGCCCGAGTCGAGGACCTGGCGCGCCTGCCCCCGAACGACCTGGCCTCCTCGCCGCTCGCCGCAACCATGCGTGACCTCGGTGCGGTGCGCGCCGATGCGACTGGCGCCGGCCCGGTGGCGTACGGCCTGTTCGTCGACGCGCACGACGCCGCCGGCGCGGCGGCCGCCCTCGGCGATCGTGCGAAGACCTGGACCGCGCATCCCTCCTGAGCGAACACCGGTCTTGGCTCGCCGCAGATCGCGGAGCGGTGTCAGACACCGTTTCGCGTCAAGAGCAAAACGTGTCGATTGTGGATCAATCGCCCCACAGTCGTCCCAGGCGCCTGTTCGTCGGCGCCATCGCCGGCGTCGACTGCGCGGTGGACAGTCGCTTGGTCGAGCACGAGTCGAGAATCGACGCAGGCATTCCGTTCGCGGCTGTGCGCGAATTGGCACAGAATCGGCACGCCTCCGGCTTGACAGCGATCGGTGTCTGACACCGATGGTTCGGCTCGGGCACCAACGCGAGGACGAGGCTGTCGTTCTCCGGTGGGGTCTCCGACGTCCGCGTCTGATAGTAACTAGGCAATGCCTAGGAAGACTCTTACGGCCGCGCAGGCCTCGCGCGCGCTCGGGATCAGTCTCGACACGCTCCGACGCTGGGATCGCGAGGGGAAGATCCGCGTCGAGCGGGATTCCGCGAACCGGCGCGTCGTGGCGGCTGCAGAGGTCGAGCGGCTCCGCGCCGACGAGGGCTCGGAGGGGCTGACGGCGCGCAACCGCTTCCGCGGCGTCGTGCGCTCGGTCGAGACGGACGGGCTCCTCGCGCGCGTCGAGATCGACGTCACCGAGCCGGCACGCGTCGTGGCGATCGTGACGCGGGAGTCGGTCGAAGAGCTCGGGCTCCACGCGGGGATGAGCGCCGCGGGTGTCGTCAAGTCGACGAGCGTGATGGTGGAGCGATGACAAGACCTCTCAGCCGTCGACGCCTGCTCACGGTCGCCGCGGGCACGGCGGCGCTCGCCGCCCTTCCCGTCCGGCCCGCGTCGGCCGCGACGGAGGAGGAGCTCGCCTACGCGAACTTCGCCGTGTCCAGCGAACTGCTTTTGGCAGATCTGTACGCGAAGGCGCTCGCAGCAAAGGTTGTCATCGGTCCCGGTCAGGCCGCACTCCGGGCCGGGCGCAGGGCAGCGATCCAGCACGCCGGCGCGTTGTCCGGTCTCCTCACCGGCGCCGGGCAGGACGCGCCGGCGGCGGAGGACTTCGACTTCCAGTGGCCGGCGAAGGCGTTCCACACCCCGGACGCGACCGCCGCGACCGCACGGGTCGTGCTCCGCGCGCTGCTCGGCGCGTACCAGACCGCGGTCGTCACGGTCTCGGAACCGAGCTACGGGATCGTTTACACAAGCCTCGCCGCGAGTGCCGGCCAGCAGTTGGGAGCGTTGAGCGCGCTCGGGGCGAGCGGCGTCGTCGAGCCGTTCCCCGTCGCGCTCGACCTCGAGAGCGCGAGCGACACGTTGGAGCCATACCTGGGATGAGGAGGTCGCACATGAGGGGCCGTTTGCTCGCAATCGCCGGCCTGGTTGCCGTCGTCGCGTCAGCCTGGCTCACCTCGGGCGCCACGGCGCGCCCGAGCGCCACCCCGCCGCTCACTATCTACGCCGCCGCATCGTTGACGGAGGTGTTCAAGGCGCTCGACGGAGCGCAGCACTTCAGCTTCGCCGGATCGAACGCGCTCGAGACGCAGATCCGAAACGGCGCGCCGGTCGACGTCTTCGCGTCCGCCGCACCGCTCAACACCCAGCGCCTGTTCAAGGCGGGCATCGTCGACAAGCCGGTGACGTTCACGGCGAACCGACTGGCGCTGATCGTGCCGAAGTCGAACCCCGCGGGGATCAGGTCGATCTACGACCTCCGCTCGAAGCCGGTCAAGCTCGTCGTCGCCGCGCCGGCGGTACCGGCGGGCGGCTACACCCTGAGCGTCCTCCGCAAGATGGGTCTCTCGAGCGTGCTGAGCAAGGTCGTCAGCCGTGAGTCAGACGTCAAGGCTGTGACGGGCAAGGTTGCGCTCGGGCAGGCCGATGCCGGCTTCGTCTACGTCACCGACGCCCGCCCGGTCAGCGACCAGGTCAGCGTGATCCGGATTCCGGCCCGGGCGCAGCCGCGGGTCCGCTACGAGATCGCGGTCGTGTCGAAGTCGCCGAACAAGACGGCCGCGCAGGCGTGGGTCAGGATGATCCTGTCGGCGAAGGGCCAGACGGCGCTCAAGCACGCCGGGTTCCTTCCGCTTCCGAAGGCGTCGTCGTAAACCGGCTCTTCCGCGGCACCCTCGTCCTTGCCACGGCGCTCGCGCTCGGGTTCCTGCTGCTGCCGATCGTCGCGATCTTCCTGCGCGTGCCTCCGGGCGAGCTCGTCTCTGCGCTGCAGAGTGACGTCGCGAAGGACGCGCTCGTGGTCACATTCGAGACGAACCTCATCGCGTTGGCCCTGATCCTGGTGCTCGGCACCCCGACGGCGTACTGGGCCGCGACACGGCAGTCACGATTTCGGGACCTCGTCGTCACCCTGATCGAGTTGCCGCTCGTGCTGCCCCCGGCGGTCGCCGGAATCGGCCTGCTGGCGGCGTTCGGCCGCCTGGGGCTGCTCGGCGGCACGCTCGACACGCTCGGGATCGACGTCGCGTTCAACAAGGTCGCGGTCGTGCTCGCCGTCACCTTCGTCGCGAGCCCGTTCTACTTGCGGACGGCCGTGTCGGCGTTCGAAGCGCTCGACCCGACCCTTCCCGCCGCCGCCCGCACCCTCGGTGCCGGCCCG
>Ga0207706_10006289_pt1 | contig 11033 bp, 5 predicted proteins | sample KBSC53metaG_FD_184318 | JGI IMG/M metagenome (GOLD analysis project Ga0207706, IMG submission 184318) | Corn rhizosphere microbial communities from Kellogg Biological Station, Michigan, USA - KBS C5-3 metaG (SPAdes) (version 2) | ecosystem: Host-associated > Plants > Roots > Rhizosphere > Soil ... | reverse complement strand
TCTCTCAGGATGACTTCGGTCGTTCCGCCCTCGTTGAGGACCTGCGCGACACCCGAAAACCAGTCCGGCCGGTGCTCCAGAAGCCAGCGGGCGCCCCACTTCTGGCCGAGCTCTTCGTCGGCTTCGCCGAGAAAGAGGATGTCGGTTTCGGGCACGATGCCCTTCCTCTGGAGTTGCACGAGCGCCAGCGCCTGCGCGAGACCCAGCGACTTCATGTCGTAAACACCGCGGCCGTAGAGAAACCCCTTTTCCAGCTTTCCCTCGAAAGGCTGGGCCTGTTTCCAGTAGGGCGCGTACGCATCGACCACGTCGATGTGGTTGAGGAGCAATAGAGCGCCGTCGCGGCGGCGGCCCGGCACGCGCGCGAGCACGTTGCAGCGGCCGGGGGCCGGACAGACGACCTCCGCTTCGATCTCCTCGCACTCGAAGAGACGGCGGAAGAACTCGGCGCCATCGACCTCTCCGCTCGCGGCCGTTGTGTCGATGCGCACATATTCCTGGAGGAGCCTGATCGACTCGTCGCGCAGCCATTCCTCGGGCGGACGCCGCACGTCGGCGAGCTCCCCGGGAGGCACCGCAGGCTTACGTGAGCACGCCCACACGAGCGGCAGCACGGCTGCCGCCGCCAGGATCCTTTTCATGCTGTCCTCCGACGCGAGTGCGCAACAAGCAGACCCGCGACAATCATCCCGAACATCGGTGGGCCCCAACGTGTGATTCTGATTCCCGGGAGCTCCTCCCGCCACACCAGCCTCGAGCGGCCCGCGGGGATCGGCACGCCCGAAAAGCCGAGCTGCGCCGGAGCGGGCTCGACGGAAGAGCCATCGAGCTCGATCGTGCGATAGGGCCAGAAAGACCGCAGTACGAATAGCCAGGTGGGGTCCGGAGCCTCGAGGTCCAGCGTCAGGCGCTCGGCGGTTCTCTCGACGACCCGAACGGTTCCGCCGCGGGCGCGACCCGCCGCCGACCGACCGCTCTCGAGGACGACCTCTCCTTCCGCGAGGCGGGGGATCGCGCCGAGGGCTTCCACCGGATCCGCGGCCTCGCGCCACGTCTCGAGCAGGCGGATGTCCGGTAACGCACCGGCGTTCTCGTCCCAGGCCTGGAGGGCGTCTCCGCGGACTTCACGGTACCCGGCGATCGCCTCCTGATCGCGAAAGCGGATGCCGTACCGCAGGCCGAGAGCTCCGAAGAACACCGACGAGTCGCGGTATCCCGTGGCGCGTCCGGCCACTCGTCGCAGACTCTCGACGCGCGAAAGATCGCCCGCGTCGAAGTCCTCGTTGAGCACGGTTCCCCGCGCCCAGAACACGGGCGTCTGCTGGTACCACGTCCGCCGGGAAAACTCGGACTCCGAGAGCGTGGCGCCGGCCTGCGAGCGGGCCAGCTTCGAAGGAGGAAGCAGAAACGATTCTCCGAGCGTCCGGTACGCTCCCTCGGGATCGTTTCGCGCGACGAACCGCGCGAAGGCGGTGGGACCGAAGACTTCCCCCTCCGTGAACGAACGGGCGATGCGGCGGTTCGCCGCCACAGGGACCAGCGTGAGAAGCGCCAGCGCCACGACCTGGCCCCGTCGTGTCCGCGCGCCGAGCGCGTCGAGGGCCAGGACCGTCGCCATCCAGAGAAGGCCGGCTTCCGAAAGTGCGCGAGGAAGGCTGGCCGCGGCGAGCGGGGCGCGGGCCGGGTCGCCGCGGATCAGGGAGATGGCGGCCGCTCCGGCGCGTTCCGGCCGAAGCGCGGCGAAGGCCGCGAGGAGGGCGAACGCCGCGCCCACGGCCAGCAGGCCGCGCTCGAAACGTTCCCGCCGAGGCTGCTCCCGCCAGGCGTCGAAGGCGATCGCCGCGAAGAGCGCGAGGGCCAGCGTCGCGGCGACGGCGAGCTTCTCGGGATTCCTCAGAGGCAGCGGCGCCGACCACGATTTCGCGCTCTCCGGAATCAGGCTCGGCAGAACGGCCGCCGCGAGAGACAGGCAGAGAAGAACGCGCGCGAAGCGGGAGCCGCGGGACCGCGACCTCCAGGCCAGAAACACCGCGATGAGCGCAAACGCCCCGGCGTAAAGGGTCGGAAAGATCCCGCTCGGGCGCCCGTTGTGGAGCGGATGTCCCCAGAGCGGGCGAACGTCGAGCTCCCAGATGGGGCCACCGAGCAAGTGCGGCGCGGCGAGCTCGAGCAGTCTCCACGGATGAATCGAGAAGAGCAGGACGTCGCCGAGCGTCATCCCGAGCACCGCCCGGTTCGTGTGCGGGATCCACAGCGCCGTCGCCACGATCTGGGGCGCCGCGGCGAGCGCTCCGAGCGCGACGGCTCCCGCGAGAGCTCCGGCGCGCCGGAGACCGGCTCGCGGCTCTTCCTCGAGCGCAATCCAGAGAGCGGCCGACGCGATCGCCACGGCGATGGTGAAGACGTCCGCGGCCAGAAAGTCGAGAGCGAAGAGGAGCGCGAGCACCGCGAGACGGGAGGCCGATGAGCCGGTCCGTCGCGCGGCCGCCCACAGGATCCACGGCAGAAGGGCCATGCCCGGCTGAATGTGGGGGAAAAACGCCTCGGCGACCGAAACACCCGAGAAGACGTAGGTCACCGCCGCGATCCACGCGGCCCCCCGCGAACGCCCGAGCGTCGCACAGAGCACGAGCATGCCGATCCCCGCAGCGGCCCAGTGCAGGACCGGGAAGATCCGCACGACGAGCGGCAGGGGCAGCGGCGCGAGCAGCGCGCGCACCGGGTAGAGGGCGCCGGCGTTGGGATTCGGCGCGAGAGGTCTCCCTCCGGAAACCTCGGGCGTCCACACCGGAAGCCGGCCGCGCGCCCAGGCGTCGTGGACGCTCTTTTCGAGCGGCAGGTTGTAGGCGATCAGGTCCCGGCCGCTGAAGTTCCGGTGGACCACCAACGGATCGGCGTACAGCAGACAGACCAGGGCCGTGAGGAGCACGGCGTCGCGTAGCCGACTTCGGCGGGGAGCGCGACCCGCGGGAACCGCCGCGATCACTCGGCCCGCCGGCGCCGCGCTGCCAGGATGAGAAACAGGAGAAGCAAAATTCCGGCGGGTGGGCCGTACCGCGAAATCTCGAGCCCCGGCGCCCTCTCGCGCCATTCGACCCGGTGGGCGCCCTCGGGCACCGGAACGGCGGTGAATGCGAGCTGCGCGGGGTACGTCTCGACCGGAGCTCCGTCGATCTCGACGGTCCGGTAGCTCCAGTCGCCGCGGAGGACGAAGAGCCAGGTCGGATCCGGGGCCTCCGTCTCGAGCAGAAGACGCTCCGGACTTCTTTCGCGGATGCGCAGCTTCCCCGGCCGCGCGTGCCCGGCGCGCCGCGCTCCGGTCTCGACGACGATCTCCTCGGCGGGCAGTCCGGGCAACGTGCGGAGAGCGTCGACCGGGCCTGAGGCCTCCCGCCAGCTCGACGCGAGGCGGATGTCGGGCAGGGCGGCCGGGTTCTCATCCCAGGAGCGAAACGCGTCGCCGCCGAAACGCCGGAAGCCCGCGATCGGCTGCTGGTCGCGGAAACGGATCGCGAATCGCATGGAGAGCGTCGAGAAGAACGGCCCCGAATCCGTCTGCGACGCGGCGACGACCGCGAGGCGGCGCAGGCTCTCGACCCGCGAGAGGTCGCCCGCGTCGAGATCCACGTTCAACACCGTTCCCCGCTTCCAGATCGTCTGCGTGAAGTAGTACCAGGACTGGCGGTACACCTCCGAGCCGGCGGGATCGGCGCGCATCGACTCGGCGAGAAGCGGGGAGACGGGCCGATAGAGCGTCTCGTCGAGGACCCGGAAGCCTCCGGAGGGATCGCGGCGCGCGAGGGTCCGTGCGAATGCCGTCGGCGGATAGACGGTTCCTTCGTGGGCCGTCTGCGCGACCCAGCGGTTCGCGAGCAGCGGGATCGCCGTCAGCAGAACGAGCGGGACCGTCTCGGCGGCGCGGCCCCGACCGGCCGCGAGGTCTGCGGCGATGGCCGTCGCCGCCCAGAGGAGCCCGCCGATCGCCAGCGCGGGAGGCAGCGCGCGGGCCGCGAGCGGAACGAGCTCCGGCGCGCCTCGAGTGACGGACACGGCCAGCCGCCCCGCGGCCTCGGGAGCGAGAACCGCGGCGACGGCCAGCAGCGCGAGGACTCCCGCGACCGCGAGAAGGCCGCGCCCCCCGGTGCGGAACTGGCGCCACCGGTCGAACGCCATGCCCGCCGCGAGCGCCAGGGCGAACGTCGCTCCGACCATGAATTTCTCGGGGTAGCGCAGGGGGATCGGTGAAGGCAGCGACTTCCATGCGTCCGGGACGAACCGACCCGCGACGGCGAACACGACGGCGACGGCGAGGAGCGTCCGGGCGAACTTCCATCCCGTCGGCGGATTGCGTTTTCCCCGGAGAAGTCCGGCGAGCGCGATCGGGCCGACGAAGAGCGTGGAGAAGAAGTGCCGGACGACGCGCGTGCCCCAGTCCCACGCGGCGTCCGTCGACCAGGTTTCGCCGGTCGGGAAGGGCACGAAGAACTCGGAGAGCCGCCAGATGGGAGTCGAAAAGTCCAGGGCGCCTCCGAGCGAGAGGCCTCCGATGATGCGGCGAGTCTCCGGAGCGAGCAGCGCCGTCGCGAGGACCTGAGGCAGGGCGAGCAGGAACGCGGCGAGCATGCCGAGCCCGAGGTCGATACTGCGGCGGCCCCGCTCCGGCGGCGGCGTCTCGAGAAAAATCCAGAGAGCGCCGCCCAGCACGGCGAGCGTCAGCGAGAACACGTCCCCCGCGAGCAGCAGCGCCGTGTACACCAGAGCGATCGCCATGACGCGTCGCGCCGGCCGCGTTTCGGGACGCGCGAGGGCCCACAGCGTCCACGGAAGCAGGCTCGCTCCCGGCTGGAAGTTGCTGTAGAAGACCTCCGAAACGATCACGCCCGAGAACGCGAAGCTGACCGCGGAAACCCAGGCCGCCCCCCGTGAGCCGCCGATGGCGCGCGCGAGAAGCAGCATGCCGAGACCGCCGAGGACCCAGTGGAACACCGGGAAGATCCGCATCGCCGTCGGAAACGGCAGCGCCGCGAGGACCGGGCGGAGCGGGTAGAAAACGCCGGCGTTGGGATTGGGCAGCAGCGGTCGTCCTCCGGATACCGCGTCCCACCAGACCGGCAGGCGTCCCCGGCTCCAGGCGTCGTGCACGACGTTTTCGAGCGGGATGTTGTACGGAACGATGTCCCTCCCGACGAACGTGCGGCGCGTGAGCAGCGGGTCCGCGTACGCGACGAGCACGAGGGCCGTGAAGAGGATTCCGGGAAGGAGCCTCTGGAGGCGCGCCTTGACCTTCACGAGCGCCTTCATGACCGGGCCTCCTCGGCCGGCCGTTTTCGCAGCAGGACCGCGGAGGCGAGCGCGAAGAGCACCGGGCCCCAGCGCGAGAGCGCGAAGCCCGGCGCTTCCTCCCGCCATTCGATCTGGTGGCGTCCGGCCGCGAGGCGCAGCGCGGAGAATGCAAGCTGCGCCGGCGCGGCCGTGGCCTTTTCTCCATCCACGAAAATCGCGCGATACGGCCAGAAGCCGCGCAGGACGAAGAGCCACGTCGGATCGGGGTTCTCGGTGGCCAGGCGCAGGCGCTCGGGGCTCTTCTCGAGAACGGTGAGGCGTCCGGGACGCGCCGCCCCGGCCCGGGGGTCTCCGGTCTCCACGACGACTTCCCCCGGCGAGAGCGCCGGCAGCGCGCGCAGGGCCTCCACGGGTCCGCGCTCTTCGCGCCAGCCTTCGAGCAGGCGCATGTCCGGAAAAGAGTCCGGGTTCTCGTCCCAGTCCCGCAGGTGGTCCCCGCCGAACCGCGCGAAGCCGGGCAGCGGCGGCTGGTCCCGGTAGCGAATGCCGAATCGCAGAGAGAGAGCGCCGAAGGGCGCGCCGGAGGACGCGTCCGCGGCAAAGCCCGACGCGCGGCGGAGGCTGCTCATCCGCGAGAGATCCCCGAGATCGGGATCGAGGTTGAGCACGGTGCCGCGATGCCAGAGTGCCGGCGTCACCCAGTACCAGGCCTGTCGATCGGACTCGATCCGGTACGGATCGCCGAACGGCACGGCCGACAGCGGCGAGAGGGAGCGGTACACCCTCTCGTCCAGGGTTCGGAACGCGCCTTGCGGATCCCGTCGCGCAATCGTCCGCGCGAAGGTCGTGGGGGCGAGGACGCTCGCTTCGTGGGCCGTTCTCGCGATCCGGCGATTCGCCGCGATGGGCACGAGGGTGAGGATCGCGACACCGGCGAGGAGAGCGCCTCGCCCGCCGGGCAGGAGCGCGAGGGCGAGGACGGTCAACGTCCACAGAAGACCGGCCTCGGCGAGCGCCGCCGCCAGGGAATTCCCGGCGTCCAGAGCCGCGCCGGGAGAAGCCCCGGTCCAGCTCGCCGCGAGCGCGCCGACGCGCGCCGGAAACTTCGCCGCGACGACGGCGGCGGTGGCGATGAGGGCCGCTCCCCACAGGACCCAGGCCGGCCGCCGCAGGCCGGAGCGGAAGCGGTCGACCGCGAGGCCGGCGAGAACCGCGAGGCCGAGGACGATGGCCGCCGAGAACTTCTCGGGGTGGCGCAACGGGATCCAGGACGTCTTCTCGCGGAGGCTCTCGGGGACGAATCGGAAGACGATCGCGAGCGCGGCGCCGATCAGGAACAGAGTACGGGCGAACCGCGAGCCCGTTCCGCGATCCTTCCGGAGCGCCACGATGGCCACGACCGCGAAGGCGCCGCAGTAGATCGTGGAATACAGGGGCCGGAACGCGGCCGAGCTCCACACGTCGCGGTCGTCGAGCGTCCAGAAACGTCCGAAGGGGTACGGCACGACGAGCTCGGCGAGTCGCCAGGGCGAAAGCGTGAAGACGAGCGCTTCGCGAACCGGAAATCCCGTGACGGCCCGGTACGTCTCGGGCACCAGCAGCGTCGTCGCGACGATCTGGGGCGCGGCGAGCAGCGCGGCAAGCCCGAGACCTGCGAGAAGCCATCCCGTTTCGCGGAGGCGTTCCCGCCGGCCGACCTCGCAGGCGATCCAGAGGACGGCGATGAGAAGCCCGATCGCGAGGACGAACGCGTCGCCGAGCAGCAAGAGAAGGCCGAACACGATTCCGGACGGGACCGCGCGCCCCCCGATTCCCCGCGCCGGCCGGGCCGAGGCCCAGAGCACCCACGGCAAAAGCGTCGCCGCGGGAAGATTCGGGAGATAGCAGACCAAAGAGATTGCGACTCCCGAGAACACGAACGTCGCGGCGGCGATCCAGCCTCCGGCCGCGGACGCGCCGAGAGCCCGGAGGGCCAGGAGCATGCCGAGACCCCCGAGAAACCACTGCGCCACCGGGAAGACGCGCATCGCCACCGGAAACGGCAGCCGCGAGAGGAGCGGACGCATGGGATACAGGGAGCCGGAGCTCGGGTTCGCCAGCAGGGGCCGGCCGCCCGAGAGGTCCTCGCTCCAGACCGGCAGACGCCCGCGGGACCAGGCGTCGTGGACCATCTTCTCCATCGGCAGGCCGAACGCGAGGAGATCGCGCCCGACGAAGTTGCGTCGCGCGAAGAGGGGATCCGCGTAGACAGCGAGGAGCAGAAGGGCGAAGAGGCCGGCCGGGAGGAACGGGAAACGGATTCGTTTCGTCGAGGCCGGCTTCGAATCCACTCCGGCGTTAGGATAAGGCATCGAACCCGAAGTCGGAAGCCGGTGGACCGCCGCGCGGGCTCTCCTCCTCCTCGCGGCAGTTTCTCTCGCGGCGCGCGTTCTGCTCCTCTTCGAGCGGCCCCTGTGGTTCGACGAAATCTTCACGGCCTGGGCCGCGCGTCTCCCACTCCCGGATCTGCTCGCGGCGCTGCGCATCGACTCCGGGCCGCCCGGCTTCTACGTTCTCGAGAAGCCGTTCGCCGCGCTCGCCGAGCGCTTCGGGGACGCCGACGTTCTGCTTCGTCTGCCCTCCTTCGCGGCGGCGCTCGCGATCCTCGCGGCCACACGCACGCTCCCGCGCGGAGTCCCCCGCCGCGTCTTCGTCGGCCTCGCGTCGTGCGCCCTGCTCATCACTCTGTACGCGGCGGAAGCCAGGCCTTACGCCCTGCTGGGACTCTTCGCGCTGGCGGCGTTTCTGCTCACGCTCACGGGAGAGGAAACGCCCTCGCGTCTCGTCGCAGGAGCGGCCGCCGCGGCGGCAGTTCTGTACTGCCACTATCTCGGGATCTTCTGCGTCGCCGCGCTCGGCCTCCTGGCGCTCTCCGCCCGACGATGGCGTTCCACCGTGGCGCTCGCGGCCGGAGCGGCGGCGTTTCTTCCGTGGCTTCCGGTGCTGCGCGGGCAGCCACCGGAGGCGACCGGCTGGATGCGCGAGTCGGTGACCGGATCCCTCGCCGGATTTCTCTCCGCCCTCGGCGGCGTGGGTCGCGTGCCGAGTCCCTTCGGCGGTCCTCCGCCGCCGGCGCTCTTCCTGGCGGGAATCGCCGCGGGGATCCTGCTGCTCGTCGCGCTCGCGCTCGCGCGCGGTGACGTCGAAGTTCGCCGGGCGCTCCTCTTCACGTTGCTCGTGCTCGGCGGAGCTCTGGCCGCGGGAGCGTGGAGACCGGTCGCGTTCGCGGGCCGCACCGAGATGGCCGTCCTCCCCGTCTGGATCTGGGGCGTGGCGCGCGCGGCGGGCGGGAGCCGCGTGTCCCGAGCCGGCGGCGCGGCGGCCGCCCTCTTCGGAGCGGCCGCGACCTGCGCCGTCGTGCTCCGCCCGGCCGCAATCCCCGCGCGGGACGTCACCGCGGCCCTCGTCGCGACGGCCCGCCCGTCCGACGTCGTCGTCGCGGCGGGCGGCTTCTACCTCCCCCTTCGCCTCGAAGCGGAGCGCGGCCGACTGCCGGCCCGCGTCCGCCCCCTTCCCGGCGACATCGAGACGCATCCGGGATGGTTCGTCCCCGCGCTTCCCGCAGACGCCGATCTGCGCGCGGTCGAGCGGGAGCTCGCCGGCCTTCCGGAGGGAGGGCGGCTCTTCCTCGTGATCCCGCCGCCTTACGCGACCCCGGCTCTGCGGGATTCCCTCCGGGCGTCGGGCCGCGTGCGCGAGCTGGCGCGCAGCCGCGATGTCCTCGTCATGCAGCAGACACGGAATCCGGATTCCCGCGAAGGGCCTTCCGGCCCCTGACGGTCTCGGAGACGAGCCACACGACGGCGGCGAGCCACGTCGCCGGAGGCGTCGCGCGAATCGGCCACGGAATCCCCACGCTTTCCGGCGCCGACGAATGGTACAGAGCGCCCGCCAGCGTGAACACGCCGAAGGCCGCCGAGGGATACAGCGAGCCGAGGGCGATGGGCCAGACGAGGTACTGGACGCCGTAGGACGGCGTGAAGCACAGGAGCACGAGGAAGAGGTGCAGGCTCGCGCGCGCGAGCTCCCAGGCCCGCGTCTCCCGAAGGGACCAGGCGACGGCGGCGAGCAGCAGCAGTGCGAAGACGATGGGCCGGCGCGGAGAAAGCTCGACGAGACTCTGGATTCCTCCGCCGCGCTCGAGCACGGGCCCCGAAAGCCGGCCGCCGTAGAGGAGGACGTTGTCCACGATCTTGTCGAGGGCGGCGACGTACGGAAGGAACGCCGCCGCGAACACGGCGTACGGTGCGAGCACGGCCGCGTCCGGCAGGCCGCCTTTCTCACGCCGCTTCGAAAAGAGAAGGGGGTGAAAGAGCGTCACGTGCTTGACGAGCAGTGAGAGCGACAGCATCGCGGCGATCTTCAGGCTGCGCGCCCATGAGGGCGGGCGTCCCTCCGACGGCGCTTCGGACGGCGGCCGCGCCGAGAGAAAAAGGGCGGCCAGCAGAAACAGGATCGAGAGCCCGTCGAACTGCCCGTGCGAGCAGGAGATCAGGACCGAGATGGGATTCGAAAAGAAGAGCAGGGCGCGGCGACGGGATTCCTCCTCCGGCAGGCCGAGCCGGCGGCGCGCGATCCCGAGCAGCAGGAAGGTGGAGGCGACGTCCGCGGCGATCTGGAGCACGCCCAGGAGGAACACGAAGGTCCCCGGGTCGGGCTTCGCGATGTTCCAGACTCCGGTCGCCACGAACGACCAGAGCGGGCTGTAGTTGTAACGGTCGGTGGCCACGTAGATGTTCTGGCCGGTGACCACGCTCTGGACCGCGATCAGGAAGGACTGCGTGTCGAAGTTGCCCCGGAAGCGCGCGGCGATCGAGACCCGCAGGATGAGAACGAGTCCGAAGACGAGGAGAAAGCGGACGCGCGTCATGTCGCGTCCGCCGCCGGGCTCACGCCGGCTTCCTCCCGATCGCGAGGAGCGACATGCCGACCGTCGGCGGATTCGCTTCCTCGCGCTTCAGGAGCGGGAGCAGGAGCTTGAAGGCCGCGAGCTGGCCGGCGGGCAGGACGCGCCGGCGCAGGAGCCGGCCGTTGACCCACCAGCCCACGATGCCCGGGCGATTCAGGAAGCGCACGTCCTCGAGCACGAACCCGGCGTTGCGAACCTTCTCCTCGAGCTCGGCTTTCTCGTATCGCCGCACGTGGTGCAGGTGCTCGTCGAGGGAGCCGTAGAGCTTCTGGAGCGCCGGCACGATCAGGATGATCCGCCCGCCGGGCCGGAGGACCTGGAAGAGGTCCGAAAGCGTGGCGGTGTCCGCCTCGATGTGCTCGAGGACGTTGAGACAGACGACGGTGTCGACGTCGAGGGCGCGGATCTCGTCGCGCTCGGCCTCGCCGAGCGGAAAGCGGTACGAGGCCACGCTCACGCCGGGGTCGTCGCGGAAGGCGCCCTTGAGGTACTCGAGGGCCACCGGATCGAGGTCCGACGCCACGACGAGCTCGCGCCCCGCGAAGTGACGAGTCATGTTGCCGAACCCGGCCCCGATCTCGAGCACGCGGTCGCCGAGGGACCCCGCGAAGCGCTCCGCGAGCCAGCGGTTGTAGCCGTCGAGCTTTCCCATGCGGGCGAGCGTCACGTGGCCGACGTTGCGCGGATCCTCGGTCTCGCGCACGGAGTGGCGAATGATCGTCCAGAGGGCCGAGAAGGCGTCCTTCCAGCCGATCTTCTTGCCCTCCTCGTAGGTCCGCCCGTAGTACGAGATCGGGACCTC
>Ga0207706_10006286_pt1 | contig 11036 bp, 8 predicted proteins | sample KBSC53metaG_FD_184318 | JGI IMG/M metagenome (GOLD analysis project Ga0207706, IMG submission 184318) | Corn rhizosphere microbial communities from Kellogg Biological Station, Michigan, USA - KBS C5-3 metaG (SPAdes) (version 2) | ecosystem: Host-associated > Plants > Roots > Rhizosphere > Soil ... | reverse complement strand
CGGAAACGTCGTGAGGCGGCCGGTCGCGATCACCTCAATGCCGTCCTCCGGCCGGAAGGCGACCGGCGTCCCCTTCCAGATGACTCCATCAAGGCAGGCGCGATCGTCCTTGAGCGTCAGATAGCAATGACCCGACGTCACGCGCTTGAAACCTGAAATTTCACCGCGCACGCGCACATGGCTGAAGGCGTCTTCCACCGAGCGTTTAAGCGCGCCCGACAATTCCGATACGGTCAGCGCCGGCGAATTGTCGCCCGGCGAGTCCTCGGCTAACAGCGCGGCAGATTCCGGAGGAAGTGAAGACGTCATGAAGGTCCTGCTCATCGGTTCGGGCGGGCGCGAACATGCGCTTGCATGGAAGCTCGCGCAATCGCCGCGCCTGAGCAAATTATACGCCACGCCGGGCAATCCCGGAATCGCGCAACATGCCGAGCTCGTTGAAATCGAACCGCATAACATCGTCGGTTTCGCGCGCGAGGAGAATGTGGGGCTGGTCGTGATCGGGCCCGAGCAACCTTTGGTCGAAGGGTTGGCCGACGAGTTGCGCCAGGACGGTATATTGGTCTTCGGTCCCTCCGCCGCTGCCGCGCAGCTAGAGGGCTCGAAGGGCTTTACCAAGGATCTCTGCCGCCGCGCCAACATTCCGACGGCGGATTATGAACGCTTCCGCGATGCCCCGTCCGCAAAGGCGGCGCTCGCGCGCTTCGGTCTTCCCGTCGTAATCAAGGCGGACGGCCTCGCTGCGGGCAAGGGCGTGGTCATTCCGTCCACTCCGCAAGAAGCGGAGGCAGCAATCGATGACATGTTCGGCGGGGGATTTGGCAGCGCCGGCGCCGAGGTCGTGATCGAGGAATTTTTGACAGGCGAGGAAGTCAGCTTCTTCGCGCTGACCGATGGACGAACGATCATGCCATTCGGATCGGCGCAGGATCACAAGCGCGTTGGCGATGGCGATACCGGCCCCAATACAGGCGGAATGGGTGCCTATAGCCCCGCCTCGATCCTCACTCCCGAACTGGAGCAAAGGGTCTTGGATGAGATCGTCCGGCCTACCGTGGAGACGATGGCGGCTGAGGGAGTTCCTTATTCCGGTGTGCTCTATGCGGGGCTCATGCTCACGGCCGATGGGCCCAAGCTGATCGAATATAATTGCCGCTTCGGTGATCCCGAGGCGCAAGTCTTGATGAGCCGGTTCGACGGCGATCTCGTCACCTTGCTCGCCGACGTAGCGGAAGGACGGCTGAGCGAAATTGCGGCACCTTCCCTGGCTGATCGCGTCGCGTTGACGGTGGTGATGGCGGCGAACGGCTATCCCGGCACGCCCGACAAGGGTGGCGCGATCGACGGCATTGAAGCGGCAGAGCGCAATGGCGCCCGCGTGTTTCAAGCAGGCACGGCGATCCGGGAAGGCCGGCTGGTTGCCTCCGGTGGGCGTGTACTCGCCGTCACCGCTACCGGCACAAGCGTCGCGGAGGCGCAGCGGAACGCCTATGCGGCCGTTGACCGGATCGACTTCCCGACGGGGTTTTGCCGCTACGATATCGGCTGGCGTGAGGTCGAGCGCGAAGCGGGGCGGGTTGCCTGAATCGGCCATGCGGCGCTAGAGCACGATCAGTCCAAGGGAGCATCGATGAGCAATACCACGATAATCGTCATCGCCGTCATCGTGGTGATCGCGCTGCTTTTCCTGTTCCTCGTTCGCGGGCGCAAGCAGCACGTGACCTTCGGCGACACGGCACCGCTTTCGCGTTCCGCCACTCCGGCGGGGACACCGCAGGTGGCGCCTGTCTCGGCACGGGCCGCGGAAGGACATGGTATCACGACCGAGATCGCCGACGCCGTCGAGGACATGGTCGATCAATTTGTCGGCATCAATTCACACGCTCGTGTCGAGCCAGCGCAAGGTCCCGGTGACACTTTGACGTTGCTCAAGGGACTGGGCCCCAAGGCCGCGAGCCTGCTTAACGACTTGGGCGTTACCCGCTTCGATCAAATCGCCGCCTGGAATGAAGCGGATGTCGCCGCGATCGATGCGCGGATGGGAGCGTTCAAGGGGCGCATTTCGCGCGATCGCTGGGTGGAGCAAGCTCGTCTGCTCGCCAAGGGCGACACCGAAACCTTCGAAGCTGAATTCGGCAAACTCAGCGGCTGAGTCGCTTCAGCGGACGAGGCAGGTCGCGAGTAATTTGTCGATCTTGCGGCCATCCATATCGACCACCTCGAAACGCCAGCCGCCATCCTCAAAGGTCTCGCCTACCTTGGGGAGATGCTTGAGCACTGAGAGAGCAAAACCGGCGGCAGTCGCATAGTCACGATCTTCGGGCAGCTCGATTCCGAGCTTTTCGGCAACCTGATCCGCGGGCGCAGAGCCGGAGACAAGCCAGCTACCGTCTTCGCGTTGGACCAAGGGCGGATCAGTATCCTGATCCTGGTCAGACGCGAACGCACCCGCAATTGCCGCGAGCAGGTCAACCGGCGTCACGATCCCTTCAAAATGCCCATATTCGTCGTGAACGAAGGCCATCGGCACATCCGCCCCGCGCAGCACCTGAAGCGCGTCCATGGCGTCGATCTGGTCCGAAACGACTTGGACGGGATGCATCATCGCCTCGATATCGATCGGCCGGCCCGCCAGCGATGCGGCAAGCAATTCGCGTGCCTCAATCGCGCCGAGCAGGTTGTCGACCGATCCGCGGCCAACCGGCATGCGGCTACGCGACAATTCTTCCAGCGGATTCTGCTCGTCGAGATCGATCCAGTCGACCTGGGTGCGTGGCGTCATCACTTCACGCACCGGTCGATCGGCGAGGCGGACTACGCCGGAAATGATAGCGCGCTCGCTTTCCTCGATTACGCCGGCGGTAGAAGCCTCGGCAACGACAAGATGCAGTTCCTCAGCCGTAACCTGGCTCTCGCGCCGCTTGTGCAGACCAACCAAGCGGATCAGCAACGCGCTGGAATGCTCAAGTAGCCACACAAACGGTGCCGCAATGCGCGACACCCATAGCATAGGCTGGCTGGCGACTGCCGCGATCGGCTCGGGGGCGGTCAGCGCAATCTGCTTCGGGACCAGCTCGCCGACAACGAGGCTGAGGTAGGTCGTGGCCACGATCACAAGTCCGAAGCCCCAGCGCGCCGCCGTTTCATGGCCCATGCCCAGATATTCGAGCCGCTCCCCGACCGGCCCACCCAGCGCCTCACCCGAAAAAGCACCGGCCAAGACGGCCGTGAGCGTGATGCCGGTCTGGACGGTAGAAAGGAACTTGCCCGGATCCGCCGCGAGATCCAGCGCAACGCGCGCTCCACGGCTTCCGCGACGCGCCATCGCTTCCAATCGCGGCTTGCGCGCGGAAACGATCGCCAATTCGGACATTGCGAAAGCAGCATTCACGAGCATCAGCGCGAGAACGACGAGGACATCGATCCAGGGGAAAGGGTGAAGCTGCATGGTGAGAATGAAAAGTGTATCGCTTAGACGGACGGTTGGAGCAAGGTGCAGCTCAATCTCTCGTGCTTCGTTGTCGGCCGGCTCGCCGACAGCCTAGCTGGAGAGCCTCTTATACCGAGTAGCCCATTTTTTCGGCCCATGGAGCCAGGATGGGCAATACCGGCTCAAGAAATTGGCGGTAACGCTGCCACCGGCCACGCGCTCGGCCATAAATCGGCTCCGTAACCTGGGCGTAGCTCGCGGTGGGAACGTGCGCCCGCTGCATGGCAATACGCTGATTGTCGAGGACGTCGGGGCGCCACGGCAGATCAAGAAATCCCAGCAATGGTTTAATTTCACTAGCAAGATCGTCCACCATCCGTTCGTAGCGAACCCGATGGACACGAAGTGGCAGCAATGCCTCGGCTTTCGTCCAAACCTGCATGGAAAGGTCGTACAGGCGCGCAGCACTGGGCAGATCATGAAACTGCACCGTGGCGCGGTTCGTCTGAAATCGTGACATGTAACAACTGAGCACCACGTCGCAGGGATGCCGCTCCACCATGATGAAGCGAGCATCGCGGAAGAGACGGTAAATGAATGGGACGCGCACGAGATTGAGGGGAAATTTGTCGACAATCGTACGATTCACGTCTGCGGACGGCTTCAATACCCGAAGTAAATCGAAATAGTGCGATCGCAGTTTGGCGACCTCGCTGCTGGTAAGCGAGACGAGCTGAGACGCGTCCCCCATTAATGCTTCTGTCTGCTCCACGATCGGCACCTCTTCAAGGACCTCCAATTCCGGCAGGTTCATCAAAAGGGTATCGAGCAGGGTCGTGCCTGATCGTGGAAAGCCGACCAAAAAGACGGGCGCCGGTGGACCAGATGAAATCGGCGCAGCCAGTTCTGGGGCGACGTTCCATCCATCAAGGACCCGTAATGTGGTCGCTACCGCCCCAGGAAAGTCGAGCGCGCGCGCGTAGGTTGCGGCCGGTCCTTCTGCCGACAGGCGGTTCATTTCCGCGAACGCGTTGAATGCTCTTTCCGTATCATCTAGCCGGTCGGCGAGCTCTCCGATCAGCTGCGCACGGCGCGAGGGGTTGACCTTGCCATCTGTCTTTTCAGCAAGTTGAAGTGCTTCAGCAAAGCGACCGGTACGCTTCAGAAGCCATGCCTCGACGAAATTGATCTCCGCTGCGTCAAGTCCGCGCGATCGAGCCATCCCGACCAGACTTGCCAGGTCCTCGATCCGGTTCAAACTTTCCAACATCATACCATATTCGAGATAGATTCTCGCATGCGCCGGCGCGATCGATAACGCCGCTCGATATGCCCCCTCCGCGGCCGCGAAATCGCCCATGGCGCCTTCCGCCAATCCCATTTCGATCAAAAGCAGCGCGTTATGCGGGTTTTGCTTGGTGGCTTCGCGTAACAGCGTCTGTCGCTCTGAATGACGTTCGCCACGCGAATAGGCCTGCGACAGGTTCACATAATAAGATGGGTCTTGGCGCAGCCGGATAGCCTGTTGGAGTGCATCGACCGCTTCGGCGAGCTTTCCCTGATTGGACAGCAACAGGCCTAGATTATTCCAGCTTTCCGCATCCTCTGGAAAGCCGTCCAGAACGCGCCGATAGCCTGCAATCGCCTCCTCAAATCGCCCCTGCTGCTGATCGGCGAATGCTACGATCCGCTGCAATTGCGGTATGCCATATCCGGAGGCGACACGACGCGCTTCATCAAACAGACCGCTATTCACCAGCGCGAACCCCAAGCTGATCCGGAGCGGAATCGTGTCCGGAGACGCCTGAAGCGCCAGGCGGAGATATGGCACCGCTTCGGCGGCACGACCCGTTTGAACCGTGACCATACCCAGCAAGCCGTTGAGCGCCGCATCGCGTGGCGCGCTGGGCAACAGGCGCCGTGCAATTTGCTCCGCGGCGGCCAGATCGCCTCGGTGGTAGTGCTCATAGGCTCGTGACAGGAGCGATTGGTCGGTCAAGATTGCGATCCAGGTGTGAAATAGAGGCCGTTAGGGTTGCCCCCGTCGGGGCGACAGGCACTCTACCCGGCCATGGCGGCGGCCGCGAGTGCCTCCGCCTCCATGAGCAGCGCGTCTTCCGTACCGCCTTGGGCGACGCGTTCGCGGCCAATCAGCACCAGAACCGGGACCGCCAGTGGCGAAACTTTCTCCAACTTCATGTGCAGCATCGTTCGCTCGGCACGATCAAGCAGGTCCGCAAGGCGCCCGACGTCGGTCATTTTCGCCCGGGCATCCTCCCATGCAGCACGCATCAGCAGATGATCGGGCTCATATTTGCGCAGCACGTCGTAGATCAGATCGGTTGAGAAGGTCACCTGGCGCCCGGTCTTGCGCTTGCCCGGGTGCTGGCGTTCGACAAGGCCGCCGATCACAGCCACCTCGCGGAAGGCGCGCTTAAGCAGGCTCGATTGCTGAACCCAGTCGACGAACTCGTCCTCGAGCACTTCTCTACTGAACAACGGCGCGGGATCGGTCACGGGTTCGAGGCTATACGTGCCGATGGCGTAGTCGCTCGCAACGAAGCCGAGCGGTTTCAGGCCCGCCGTTTCCATACGGCGGGTAACCAGCATGCCGAGTGACTGGTGCGCGTTCCAGCCCTCGAAACTGTACACCACCATGTAGTGACGCCCCTCGTGCGGGAACGTTTCGATCAAGAGTTGGTCGGGCCGCGGCAGAGCCGAACGACGCGCCTGCACTTCCAGCCACTCGCGCACGTCGTCCGGGAAGCGGGGCCATTGCGACGGGTCCGCGAAATAGTGGCGCACACGATCAGCCAGATTGGTCGAAATCGGCATGCGCGCCCCCCCATAGGTGGGAATGCGCGCGGGCTTGCGCGTCGCGTGGACGATCAGATCCTCGGTGTCCATCCGCTCCACCTCGAGCGCGAGGCCGGCAAAAAAGAACGTGTCCCCTGGCCGCATGCTGGCGGCGAATCCCTCCTCCACCTTGCCCAAGCTGCGCCCATTGCGGAAACGGACCGTGAGCATGTCGGCTTCGACGATGATGCCCGCATTGAGCCGATGCTGCTCGACAAAGCGCGGGTGGCTGACGCGCCACAAACCGTCGTCGCCTTTTGTCAGACGGCGGAAGCGATCATAGGCGCGAAGCGCGTAGCCTCCAGTCGCAATATAATCGAGGACCTGCCTGAACAGGTCAGGGCTGAGGGCGCTGTACGGCAGGGCGTCCTGGATTTCGGCCAGCATCTCGGCTTCGTCGAAAGGCCGGGCACAGGCACAAGCCATGATATGCTGCGCGAGCACGTCGAGCGAGCCTGAGCGGAAGACGTCGCGATCCAATTCGCCTTCTTCGATCGCGTCCGCTGCGGCACGCGCTTCGAGATATTCGAAGCGGTTGCCGGGCACGATCACCGCCTCCGAAGGCTCCTCAAGCCGATGATTGGCGCGCCCGATCCGTTGGGTAAGGCGCGACGCCCCTTTTGGCGCGCCCATCTGAATCACGAGATCGACATCACCCCAATCGACGCCGAGATCGAGGCTCGCGGTCGCGACCAACGCACGCAAGCGCCCCGCCGCCATGGCCGCTTCGACCTTGCGACGCGCCTCTACCGAAAGCGACCCATGATGGATGCCGATCGGCAGGCTTTGGTCGTTCACTGCCCATAGATCCTGGAAAATCAATTCGGCCAGGCTGCGTGTGTTGCAGAAGATGATGCTGGTGCGGTGCGTCTCGATTTCCGCCATCACCTGGCGCGCCGCATAGCGCCCCGAGTGGCCGGCCCAAGGGATGCGATCCTCCGGCAGCAGGATGTGGAGATTGGGCTCAGCGCCAGGATCGCCATCGATCTTCGATACAGCATCTATGTCGCCGCCAGGCGCCAGCCAGGCGCGATAAGCATCCGGATCGGCGACCGTCGCGGACAACGCGATACGGCGCAGATCCGGCGCGAGACGCTGGAGCCGCGCCATGCACAAAGAAAGCAAGTCTCCGCGCTTCCCGGTGGCGAAGGCATGAACTTCGTCGATGATGATCGTCTTCAAATTTTCGAACAGCATCATGCTGTCGGGATGGCTGAGCAGCAGGCTTAGCGATTCCGGGGTCGTCAGCAGCATGTGGGGCGGTTTCACCCGCTGTCGCGCCTTGCGATCGGCAGGCGTGTCACCGGTCCGGCTCTCCACCTTGATGTCGAGCCCCATTTCCGCAATCGGGTCCATCAGGTTGCGCTGCACGTCGATCGCGAGCGCCTTGAGCGGTGAGACATACACCGTGTGGAGACCCAGGGTGGGCCGTGTCATCAGATCCACTAGGCTAGGCAGAAAGCCGGCGAGCGTCTTGCCGGCACCGGTAGGCGCAACCAGTAGGGCATGACGGCCCATGCCGGCCACGTCGAGCATTTCAAGTTGATAACGCCGCGGCTGCCAACCGCGGCCGGTGAACCAATCAGAGATCGGGGGAGGGAGTTTCATACCCTCGCTGCGCGCCCGCCAGGTGCGATTGCGGCACGTCCTACCGCAGTCAGGAGGCGCGAAGGATCAATATTTCGCCGGATCGGGATCGCTAACCTGGTCCTGTCGATCGACACGCGCATAGAGATCTTTGGTCGCCTCCTCTGTGCGCCGGCGATCCGCCTGCGTGCGCCGCTGATTCCGGATTATCGCATAGATAATGACTATGGCGAGAAGGATGCCGCCGATCGCTGCCGTCAGACCGATGCTGCCGCTCATCTATCGTCTCCTTTCCACTGACAACGAAGGAGCGAAGGAGGGTTTCCAGATGGCATGGAACCGCGGACGATTGGCAATCATATAGAGCCGATGGCACGCCTCGGCTCCTGGATCCAAGCGCACCCGGAAGGACTTTACCTTCCCGGAGCCGATGCCTGGATCGATCCCTCCGCCCCCAAGCCCCGTGCGCTTGTGACGCATGGCCATGCCGATCATGCGCGCGGTGGCCACGGCGCAGTGCTAGCGACTGCCGAAACCATCGCGATCATGGAATGTCGCTACGGCCCGCAAAACGGACAGGCGATGGCCTATGGTGAGGCCATCCGACTGAACGGCATCGAGACGAGCTTCGTGCCCGCCGGCCACGTGCTGGGATCGGCGCAGATAATTCTCGAACATGGTGGCGAGCGGATCGTGGTATCGGGCGATTACAAGCGACGGCCCGACCCGACCTGCGCTCCCTTCCAGCCAGTACCGTGCGATGTCTTCATCACCGAGGCGACTTTCGGTCTGCCCGTCTTCCGCCATCCGGAGACAGGGTCCGAGATCGACCGGCTGTTGGACGCGCTCCACGCCAATCCGGATCGGTGCGTTCTGGTCGGCGCCTATGCGCTCGGCAAGGCGCAACGCCTCATCATGGAGCTGCGCGGGCGCAACCATCATGAACCAATCTATCTTCATGGCGCCTTGCAGAAGCTGTGCGATCTCTACCGCACGTTTGGCGTGGACCTTGGCCCCCTGCTTCCCGCCACCGGCCTCAAGGCCGGGGAGTTGAAGGGGAAGATCGTGCTATGCCCGCCAGGCGCGCTCAACGATCGCTGGTCGCGCCGGCTGCCCGATCCAATCACGGCCATGGCCAGCGGCTGGATGGGTGTCCGCCAGCGCGCACGACAACGCAATGTCGAGCTTCCGCTGGTCATCTCCGACCATGCCGATTGGGACGAGCTGACCGCGACGATTGCCGAACTTGCGCCGAGCGAGGTGTGGGTAACGCATGGCCGGGAGGAGGCGCTGGTCCACTGGTGCATGACCCGCCAGATCAAAGCCTGCGCGCTCGCGCTCGCGCATTATGAGGACGAGGATGATTGAACCTGGCAACGACGTGCTGGACGGCACCTGCCATTGCGGAACGATCCAGTTTCGCGTCCGGCTAAAGGGAGGACTCGCGAGCGCCCGACGCTGCAACTGCTCTTACTGCGCGATGCGTGGAGCGGTTGCCCTGTCCGCGAGCGTGGACGATCTCGACGTGATTGCGGGGCAGGAGCAACTCGGAACCTATCAGTTCAACACCGGCATCGCCCGGCACCATTTCTGCTCCGTCTGCGGCATCTACACACATCATCGCCGCCGTTCCAATTCATCGGAATATGGCGTCAACGCTGCATGCCTGGGGATCAGCCCGTTCGACTTTGTGGAGGTGCCGGTGGAAGACGGCGTCCATCATCCCTCCGACACGGGTCAATCACGCCAAATAGGGATGCTGCGCTTCATTCCTGCATCTGAAGACGGGAAGGACGCAAATCCCGCCTCGTAGGACGGGATCTGCAAAATCAATCATCCTCGTCTGCGAGCCGCCGTTGGGCCAACATCGGATTGCGCGCCGCGGCTGTCTCGTCGAGGCGACGACGCGGCGAGAAATGAGGCGCACCCTTGAGGCTCTCGTCGCCCGCCCGCGCCCGCTCGGCCACCGAGCGCAGCGCACCGATAAACTGGTCGAGGCCCGCCTTGCTCTCGGTCTCGGTCGGCTCGACCAGCATCGCGCCATGCACCACGAGCGGGAAATAGACCGTCATCGGGTGGAAGCCCTCGTCGATCAGCCCCTTGGCGATATCGAGCGTGTTGAAACCCTGCGGAAGCCCGTCGTCTGAAAACAGCGCCTCGTGCATGCAGGGCCCAGTATTTGCGAAGGGTGCGTCGAGAACATCTTCCAGCGCGCGCAGGATGTAGTTCGCGTTGAGCACCGCATCGCCCGACACCTGACGCAGCCCGTCAGCACCGTGGCTCAGCATATAGGCCGCGGCGCGTGTGAACATGCCCATCTGGCCATGGAAGGCCACCATCCGGCCAAAACTTTGCCCGTGATGTTCTTCGGCCGTCTCTTCTTCGACCAGCCGATACCCTTCAGCAGTCTGTTCGACGAAGGGCAAGGGCGCGAACGGCGCGAGCGCTGCCGAAAACACCACCGGCCCCGCCCCCGGTCCGCCGCCGCCATGTGGCGTCGAGAAGGTCTTGTGCAGGTTGATGTGCATTGCATCGATGCCAAGGTCGCCGGGCCGCACCCGGCCCACGATGGCGTTGAAATTGGCACCGTCGCAATAGACCAGCCCGCCCGCGGCGTGAACCGCTTCGCAGATCGTGATCATGTCACGCTCGAACAGCCCGCAGGTATTCGGATTGGTGATCATGATCGCCGCCACGTCGGGTCCGAGCCGCGCCTTCAGCGCCTCGACATTCACCCGGCCTTCGGGCGTGGCCGGGATATTCTCCACCGCATAGCCGCAGAAGGCCGCAGTCGCCGGATTGGTGCCATGCGCACTTTCCGGCACAAGAATGACGCTGCGCGCATCGCCTCGCGCCTCCAGCGCGGCCCGGATCGCAAGTAGGCCACACAACTCGCCATGGGCGCCCGCCTTTGGGCTCATCGCCACCGCCGGCATGCCGGTCAGCTTGCACAGCCATTCGCCCACTAGGTGGATCAGCGCCAATGCACCCTGCACGGTCGAGACCGGCTGGAGGGGATGGATGTCGGCGAAACCCGGCAGCCGCGCGATCCGCTCGTTGAGACGCGGATTATGCTTCATCGTGCACGATCCGAGCGGGAAGACGCCTAGATCGATCGCATAATTCTGGCGGCTGAGGCGCGTATAGTGACGCACCGTTTCCG
>Ga0207706_10006284_pt1 | contig 11038 bp, 9 predicted proteins | sample KBSC53metaG_FD_184318 | JGI IMG/M metagenome (GOLD analysis project Ga0207706, IMG submission 184318) | Corn rhizosphere microbial communities from Kellogg Biological Station, Michigan, USA - KBS C5-3 metaG (SPAdes) (version 2) | ecosystem: Host-associated > Plants > Roots > Rhizosphere > Soil ... | reverse complement strand
CACGGCCGCACCGACCGCACCGACCACGACCGCGAAACCGGCCGCGGGCGAGAGCGAGATGGACAAGCGCTTGCGCGACACGCTCTCCGGCCTGAACCTCGGGTCCCGCCCCGGCGTGGCCCCGAAGCCCCCGGCCGCGCCGCAGATCTCGATCCCCCTGCCGACGCCGCCCGCGCCGGCGCCCAAGCCCAAGCTCTCCTCCGGCACGGACGTCGACCGCATTCTCTCCGACACGCTCTCGGGGCTCACGTCCCCCAGGCCGCGTCCTCCCGCGGGAGCGACGCCGCCGCCCCCGCCGAGCGCCCCGACCTCTCCGCCGCGCGCCGAGGAGTCCGGCACGCGACGACGGGCGGAGCCGGCGGCCGCGGTTCCGGCCACCGGACCCGACCGCTTCGGCCAGTACGAGATCATCGAGAGGATCGCGAGCGGCGGCATGGCCGAGCTCTACAAGGCCAAGCGCACGGGCGTCGAAGGCTTCCAGAAGATCGTCGCGATCAAGAAGATCCTGCCGCACATCGCGGACGACGACGAGTTCGTCACGATGTTCGCCGACGAGGCGAAGCTCGCCGCGCAGCTCAACCATCCCAACATCATTCACATCTACGACCTGGGCAAGATCCAGGCGGGCGGCTACTTCATCGCGATGGAGCACGTCGACGGCCGGGACCTGAGGTCCATCGAGCAGTCGGCCCGCGAGCATTCGGTGCCGCTGCCCGTTTCGCTGGCTGTTTACGTGGCCTCGAAGGTGGCTTCGGCCCTCGACTATGCGCATCGCCGGCGCGACGCGGAGGGTCACGAGCTCAACATCGTTCACCGCGACGTGTCGCCCCAGAACATCCTCATCTCGTACGAGGGCGAAATCAAGCTCTGCGACTTCGGGATCGCGAAGGCCGCGTCGAAGGCCTCCAAGACTCAATCCGGGGCGCTCAAGGGCAAGATCCAGTACATGTCGCCCGAGCAGGCATGGGGAAAGCCGATCGACCGTCGGAGCGATCTCTTCTCGCTCGGCGTGGTCCTGCACGAGCTGTTGACGGGGGAGCGTCTCTTCCAGGGCGAGACGGACATCAGCGTCCTCGAAAAGGTGCGCTCGGCAGACATCGCTCCACCCTCTCGATCGAACCCGGAAGTCCCGCAGAACCTCGACGCCGTGGTGCTTCGGGCGCTCGCGAAGGAGCCCGACGAGCGCTACGCGAACGCGTCGGACCTGTTGCGAGACCTCGAGTCGGTGCTGTACTCGTACAGTCCTGCGCCCGGAAGCGCCGACGTCGCGATCTACCTCCACCGGCTGCAGGCGGAGGAGACCGCGTTCGACGAAGCGAAGGCGCGCGAGGCTGCGGCGCAGGCCGAGTCGGTGGAAGTCCAGGAGCCCGCACGGAAGCGGAAATCGAAGAGCGCGCCGATCGCACGGCGGACCGGGGCGGCGCCCCGGGTCGAATCCACCGGACCGGCCTCCGGGCCTCCTGGGGCGAAACCGCCCGAATCGTCGGAGCCTCCCCGCCGGGAGCCGCCCCCCCGCGAAGTGTCCCGCGAGGTCTTCGGGTCGCTCGAGAAGTCGGCGGAGGGCGAGACGAAGAGCCGCACGCCGCTCTACGCCGCCATCGCCGTCGCCGCGGCGGCTCTCGTGGCGTTCGTGATCTGGCAGATGAACCGCTCGGGATCGTCGGCGGTTCCGGCTCCGGCGAAGTCCACTCCGGTGGCCGCTCCGGCACCCGCGGCGACTTCGATCCCAGCCGCGGTGACGCCGGCCGCGGCCGTGCCGCCTCCCGCAGCCGCCATCGATCCCAAGTCGGTCGAAGCCGAGGTCCAGAGACAGGTCGCCGCCAAGCGCAAGGAGATGGAGAAGGCCGCCGCCGCCGCGAAGGTCGCGACCGAAACCGCGGCTCAGCCGACCGCCGAGCCTCAGCCGGAGCCGACCGAGCCCGAGCCCACCCCGGTCCCGACGGCGGCGCCCGTCCCGACGGCCGTGCCGACGGAGCTCCCGATGCTCGCGCCGGCCAAGGAAGAGGTTAAACGGGGCGATCTCGTCGGCCCGGGGACGGGCGTGGTGGAACCGGTTCTCGTCACTCCGCCCCGAGTCGTTTATCCTGCCATCGCGCGCCAGCAGCGCGTCGGGGGCAAGGTCGTCGTTCTCGTGCTCGTGGACGAGAACGGAAACGTGACGGAGGCGCGCCTGCAGCAGGGCGTCCCTCAGGCGGTCATCAAAACGGCGGTGCTCGACGGAGTCAGGAGCGCGAAGTTTCGGGCGGCCACCAAGAACGGACTCGCGGTGAAGATGTGGCGGCCCTTGATCGTGGACGTCAAGCCTTAAGCCTTAGGAACGAGTTTCCAGAACGGAAAGACGAGGAGGTCAGCGGGAATGGCCCTTTCAGGCGACCAGAAGAAGTTCTACGAAAACACGCTCACCGTCACGAAGAGAGAGATCGAGGAGCTCGAGGGCGAGATCCAGGAGGAGCTCGCCAAGGTCAAGGATCGTCTCGCCGAGCTGCAGAACGCCCAGAAGGCGGCCCGGCAGATGTACGACGCCGCCTGCCAGCGTCTCGGCGTCCGCAACGAGCTCGAAGAGGCGGAAGCGCAGGGGTAGAAGATCGACGGCTCGGCGGAGGCGGCGCCTGAGGGCGCCGCGCCGCCCTTCCTCTTGCTCCGCGCCTTTCTCGCCGCCCTCGCATTCTCTGCGGTCCTCGGCGGATGCCGCGCCGAGCGTCGCGGATCGCCCGCCGAGGCGCCGGCCGCGACGCCGACGACGTCGTCGGCGTCCGCCGCTGGCGGCGCGCGGCGCATCGTCACGCTTGCTCCCAACCTCACCGAAATCGTCTTCGCGCTCGGCGCGGGAGACCGGCTGGTCGGAGTGTCCGAGTATTCGGACTACCCCGAGGCCGCCCGCGCGATTCCTCGCGTCGGCGGCCTCGAGGTCGATCCCGAGAGAGTCGCGGCTCTCTCGCCCGAGCTCGTGCTCGCCATCGCCGAGGGAAGCGGCCGGGGCGCGGTCGGAGCGCTCCAAGCCGCCGGGGTCCCGGTCGTCGTCGTTCCCTCGGGCTCTCTCGACGCCGTGCTCGAAGCGATCCGGATCGTCGGGCAGCGGCTCGGGCGCGAAGCCGAGTCGCAGGGCCTCGTCGAAGAGCTTTCCCGAAAGCGAGCCGCCGTGCGCGCCCGGGCGGCCACCTCGAGGCGACCGCGAGCGCTCCTGCTCGTCTGGCCGGACCCCCCGCAGGCCGCGGGCGCGGGGACGTTTCTCGACGACGTCCTGCACGAGGCGGGTGGCGACAACGTCGTCGCCCAGCGGCGGGGCTGGCCTCTGCTCTCGAAGGAATACCTCGCCACCGCGGACGTGGATGTCCTCGTCGTGCCCGACTCGGCGGAAACCCGTCCCGCTTACGAGCGGGCGTTTTCCACGGGTCCGCTCTCGCGCGGACCGATCGCCCGCGCCCGTGTCGTGCGCCTGGACGAGGCGGCGCTGACCCGGCCGGGTCCGCGTGTCTTCGACATGCTCGAGCGGTTGTCGCAAGCGCTGCGATGAAGGGCCCGAAGACGACGGCCGGCCGCTGGACGGTCTTCGCCGCGGCGGGGCTCGCGCTCCTGCTGGTCGCGGCGATCGCGTTCGCGGTGGGCGGCGTCTCGCTCTCGATCCCGGATCTGCTCTCGGGAGAAGGCCCGGCGGGAGAGCGCGCCCGGCTGCTGGCGGCGCTGCGCTGGCCGAGGGTCGTTCTCGCCGCTCTCGTCGGCGGCTGCCTCGCGCTCGCGGGGGCCGCGCTCCAGGCCCTGTTGAAGAATCCGCTCGCCGACCCTTTCCTTCTCGGGACCTCGGGCGGTGCGGCGGCCGGGGCGGCCTGCGCGGCCCTGCTGGGAGCCTCGCCGCTCGTTTCGCCGGCGGCGGCCTTCCTCGGGGCGGCGGGCGCTTCGGTGGGCGTGGCCGCGCTGGCCCGCCGCGGAGGGCGGCTCGACCTGCAGCGGCTGCTGCTCGCCGGTCTCGTGGCGAATGCGTTCTTTTCCGCGCTGCTCCTCGCGGCGTTCTCGATCGCTTCCGGCGAGGCCGCGCGGACCATGCTCTTCTGGATGATGGGAAGCCTCTCCGATGCCACGCCCGGCCGTGACGCCGTGCTGCTGCCCTACGCCCTGGCGGGAGCGGGCTTCCTCGCCGCGATGGCCCCGCGTCTCAACCTTTTTGCCGTCGGCGAGGAGAACGCCGCCGCGCTCGGCGTGGACGTCGAGCGCTCCAAGGTCACCGTGTTCCTGGCGGCCTCGCTCCTGACGGGAGCCGCGGTCGCGTTCGCCGGCGTCATCGGCTTCGTCGGCCTCCTCGTCCCGCACGGCGTGCGTCTGCTCGTCGGCAACGACCAGCGCGCGCTCCTGCCGCTCTCGGCCCTCGCGGGCGCGGCATTGCTCGTCGCCGCCGACGCCGTGGCGCGCGCCGCCGTCGCTCCCGCCGAGCTTCCGATCGGAGCGATCACGGCGGCGATCGGAGCGCCCGTCTTCGCGTGGCTGCTTCTGAGGAATCCGTGAGCGCGAAGGTTTCGGCCCGCGGCCTCGAGGCTCGGTACGGCAAGGCCCCGGCGCTCCGCGGGCTCGACGCCGAGGTGGCCGCAGGCGAGGTCGTCGCCGTCCTCGGGGAGAACGGCTCGGGCAAGTCGACCCTGCTCAAGGTGCTCGCGCGCGTGCTTCCGTCCTCGGGAGGCGAGATCCGTTTCGACGGCCGCCCGCTGGATTCCATCCCGCGCCGAGAGACGGCGCGCGCGGTCGCGTACGTTCCGCAGAGCGTCGACCTCGTCTTCCCGATCCGCTCGCTCGACCTCGTCCTGCAGGGCCGCGCACCCCACGGCCGCGGTTTCGTCGCGGAAACGCCGGAGGATCGGCGCCGCGCGCTCGAGGCGATGCGGGCGTGCGACGTCGAGGGACTCGCCGAGCGCGACGCGGCCTCGCTCTCGGGAGGCGAGCGGCGGCGGGTCTTCCTGGCCCGCGCTCTCGCGCAGGAGGCCGAGGTCTGGCTCCTCGACGAGCCCACGGCCGGGCTCGATCCGCGCCACCGCCTCGAATACTTCGAGACGCTGTGGCGCCTGCACAGCGAGCGGCACACCACGGTGATCCTGGTGACCCACGAGATCGGCCTGGCGGCGCATCTGGCCTCGCGGATCCTGCTCCTGCAGGGCGGGCGGACGGTGGCGGAGGGCTCCCGGGAGGCGGTTCTCACGGCCGAGAACCTGACGCGGGCCTTCGGTGTCGCCTTCGAGGGCCGGGCCGGGGCATTCTCGCTGCGGAGCGACGTGCTGCCCGCGGGCTCGCTGGCGCCTTGAGGGGCTCCCCTCGCCGGACCGGCAGCCACCGCCGGGTCTGCTAGCATTCGCAGCTTCCCATGTGGTTCAAGAAGGATCGAGCCCCCAAGGAGGTCCGCGAGGGCCGGACGAGCAAGGTCCCCGAGGGCCTGTGGGTCAAGTGCGACAACTGTCGCCAGATCCTCTACAACAAGGAGCTCGCCCGGAACTTCAAGATCTGCCCGAAGTGCGGCTTCCACTTCCGGCTCTCGGCGCCCGAGCGCCTGCGGATGCTCTTCGACGACGAAAAGTACGTCGAGCACGATGCCAATCTCCGCTCCATGGACCCGCTCAAGTTCCGGGACACCAAGAAGTACCGCGACCGTCTCCGCGACGCGGAGGAGCAGGTCGGGACCTCCGACGCGATCGTCGTCGGTTCCGGGACGATGGAGGGGATCCCCGTCATCATCGGCGCGATGGAGTTCTTCTTCATGGCCGGCTCGATGGGCTCGGTGGTGGGGGAGAAGGTGGCGCGCGCCGCAGAGCGGGCGCTGGCCGAGCGGAAACCGCTCATCGTGGTATCGACCTCGGGAGGCGCCCGGATGCAGGAAGGGATTCTCTCCCTCATGCAGATGGGCAAGATCTCGGCGGCTCTCGGCCGGCTCTCCGAGGGCCGGGTTCCGTACATCTCCGTGATGACCGATCCCACGACCGGAGGCGTGACGGCGTCCTACGCGATGCTGGGCGATCTGAACGTCGCCGAGCCCAACGCCCTCATCGGATTCGCCGGCCCCCGCGTGATCGAGCAGACGATCCGCCAGACGCTCCCGGAGGGCTTTCAGCGCTCCGAGTTCCTGCTCGAGCACGGCATGCTCGACTTCATCGTCGACCGCTCCGAGATGAAGGCCACGCTCGCGCGCTGTCTGCGCATGCTCCACGGCTAGCCGCGCCGCCGTCATGACGCGGCTGCCGGCGCTCTCCCGGCTCGAGTCCCTCGACGTCCGGGGCGTGAAGCTGGGCCTGGCGGCCATCGACGCCGTCTGCGAGAGGCTGGGCCGTCCGGAGCGCGCGGTCGAGTCGATCCTCGTCGCGGGCACCAACGGCAAGGGCTCGACGGCCGCGACACTCGCGTCGATCTGCCTGTCGGCGGGCGTGACGACCGGGCTCTACACTTCGCCGCACCTCGAGACGGTCACCGAGCGGATCCGAATCGGCCGGGACGACATCGCTCGCGAAGAGCTCGACGCGATGCTCGCCGACGTCTTCGCCGCGGCGGATCGCGCGCCGGCGCTTCCCGTGACCTATTTCGAAGCCATGACGGCCGCGGCGTTTCTGACGTTCGCGCGCCGGCGGCTCGAGCTCTCGGTGCTCGAAGTCGGGCTGGGCGGCCGTCTCGACGCCACGAACGTCGCTCCGGCTTCGGTCTCGGTCGTCACGCCGATCGGCCTGGATCACACCGAGGATCTCGGGCCGACGGCCGAGGCCATCGCCGGGGAGAAGGCCGGCATCTTCCGGCGGGACCGGCCCGCGCTGGTCGCGAGCTCCGAGCCGGCGATCCGCCGGGTGTTCCGGGACGCGGCCGAGCGCGTCGGCGCCGTCCTCCACGAGATGGCCGAGGAGACCGAGGTCGAGCTCGACATCGACGAGGGCTCCGGCTTTCGGCTGACGACGCCGCTGCGAAGCTACGTGCTCTCGACGCCCCTCGTGGGCGCCCATCAGGCCGAGAACGCCGCCCTGGCTGTGCGCGCTGCGGAGCTGTGGCGCCCGCCGATCGAAGAGGAGGCCGTGGTCCGCGGCGTCGCCTCCGTGCGCTGGCCGGGCCGGCTCGAGCGCTTCGAGGCACGGGGCCGCTCCGGCCGGACAAAGGTGCCGGTCTTCATCGACGGCTGCCACAATCCGCACGGCGCGCAAGCGCTGGCCCGCTTCCTCGCGAGCACGCACCGGAGCGCCGACCTCGTGTTCGGCGCGATGGCCGACAAGGACGTGGAGGCGATGGCCGCCGTGCTGGGCCCGGCCGTCCGGCGCATCCGCCTCGTTCCCGCCGGATCGCCGCGCGCGGCGACGCCCGAAGAGCTCGCGCGCCGCTTTTCCGCGAGCCGGCCCGACGCGGCGCCGGCGCCGAGCCTCACAGCCGCGCTCGAGGAGCTCCTCGGCGACCCGTCGACCGAATCTATAATCGTGGCCGGCTCTCTTTACCTGGTCGGCGAGGCGCGCGCGCTCCTCTCCGGCCGCTTCGTGGAAAAAGGATGACCACCGCCGCCGCTCCCTTCACCCGCGAGCACTTCGAGAGGCTCGAAGAGGAGCGCCTCGCCGTGTTCGCCTCGAAGAGCGTCCGGGCCGAGCGTCCGCGGGGGCCCGTATCCTCCTCGCCCGGCGACGCCCGCACGAACTACGCCCGGGACCGGGACCGGATCATCCACTCGAGAGCGTTTCGCCGCCTCAAGCACAAGACCCAGGTCTTCATTCCCTACGAGGGCGACCATTTCCGGACACGGCTCACGCACACGCTCGAGGTCGCGCAGCTCGCCCGGAGCGTGGCCCGGACCCTGGGTCTGAACGAGGATCTGACGGAGGCGGTGGCGATCGGCCACGATCTCGGCCATACGCCCTTCGGCCATTCGGGGGAGTACGTCCTCGACCGCCTGCTGCGCGAGAGCCATCCCGAGGCCGGAGGCTTCAAGCACAACTACCAGTCGGTACGGGTCGTGGACCGTCTGGAGAAGCGCTACGACGAGCCGGGGCTCAACCTCACGCACGACGTGCGCGAGGGCGTCCTCAAGCACACGGCGTGGCCCCGCGACTTTCCATTTCCCCTCGACTTCACCGAGGGCCTGCGCTTCGAGTCGGGCGGAAGCCTCGAGGCCCAGGTGGTCAACTGGTCCGACGAGATCGCGCAGCAGACTCACGACCTGGAGGACGGCCTGCCGCTGACCGAGGAGCAGGAGATCGAGGAGCTCGCCATTGCCCGCCAGGTCCGCGCGGCGCGCGGCTGGGGAAGCGATCCGGCGTCCCGCCGCGCCTCGCTCATCCGCGGCATGATCGGCGTGCTCTGCTCGGACCTCGTCGAGGGCTCGCGGGCCAGGATCGAGCGGTGGCTCGAGCGCGAACGCGTGACGACGTCGGATGAGTTCTACGCCCGGCGCGGCCGCCTTCCGGCGGATCTCGTCGGCTTCACGGAGGCCGGCAAGAAGCTCTACGCCGAGCTCCGCGCGTTCGTCTATCGCCACATCATCCATTCCTTTCCGGTGTCGAGGCACGACGGCCACGCCCGCCGCGTCCTGGCCGGGATCTTCGCGGCGTATCGGGACAACCCGCGCCTGCTGCCGGACGACGTGCTCCACGGCCTGGCGGGAGAGCTCGGAACGCCGTTTCTGAGGGAGATCCCGCTCTCCCAGATCGAGCGGGAGGTCGACGAGAAATACCGCCGCCAGCCGGCGTTCTATCGCACGATCGCCGATCACATCGCCGGGATGACCGACAGCTACTGCAACAGCGAATACCGCCAGCTCGTGCTGGAGTAGTCCAAGAGCCGAGTCGGCGAAAGGAGCCCGATGCCTCCCGTTTTCCCCGCCCCCGCCCTGCTCGACCGGGACCTCGAGGTCGTCGATCCCGAGATCGCCCGCTGGATCGCCGCCGAGCGCCGCCGACAGAACGAAGGCATCGAGCTGATCGCCTCGGAGAACTGGGTTTCCCGGGCCGTGCGCGAAGCGCAGGGCTCGGTCCTGACCAACAAGTACGCCGAGGGCTACCCGGGCAAGCGCTACTACGGAGGATGCGAGTTCATCGACGAGGTCGAGCGGCTCGCGATCGACCGGGCGAAGGCCCTCTTCTCGGCCGAGCACGCCAACGTCCAGCCGCACTCGGGCTCGCAGGCCAACATGGCCGTCTACATGACGGCGCTCGAGAAGGGCGACACGGTCCTCGGCATGGACCTCTCGCACGGAGGCCATCTCACCCACGGCCATCCGCTCTCGTTTTCGGGCCGCGAGTACCACGTCGTCGCCTACGGCGTGCGGCGGGAGGACGAACGCATCGACTACGAAGCGCTCGCCGCGCTCGCACGCGAGCACCGGCCGAAGCTCATCATCGCGGGCGCTTCGGCGTACGCGCGCGAAATCGACTTCGCGAGGTTCGGAGCCGTGGCCGAGGAAGTCGGAGCGGCGCTCATGTGCGACATCGCCCACATCGCGGGCCTCGTCATCGCGGGCCTGCACCCGTCTCCCGTCCCTCACGCGCCGTTCGTGACGACGACGACCCACAAGACGCTGAGGGGCCCGCGCGGCGGCCTCGTCCTGTGCCGGGCCGACCGGGCGAAGGACCTCGACCGCAACGTCTTCCCCGGCATCCAGGGCGGACCGCTCGAGCACGTGATCGCGGCGAAGGCCGTGGCGTTCGCCGAGGCGGCGACGCCCGAATTCGTGACGTACCAGGAGGGCGTCGTCCGCAACGCCCGCGCGCTCGCGGAGGCGCTCACGAGCCGCGGCTTCCGCCTCGTCTCGGGTGGCACGGACAACCACATGTTGCTCGTCGACGTCGGGCAGAAAGGCATCTCGGGCAAGGACGCCGAGAAGCTGCTCGAGAAGGTCGGCCTCACGGTCAACAAGAACACGATCCCCTTCGACACCCGCTCTCCGATGGTCGCCTCGGGCATCCGTCTGGGCACGCCCGCGGTCACGACTCGGGGAATGGGCGTCGCGGAGATGGACGTCATCGGCGCCGCGGTCGCGCGGACGCTCGAAGCGCGAGAAGACCCGGCCGTGCACGCCGAAGTGCGGCGCACGGTTTCGGAGCTCTGCGCAGCCTACCCGCTCGTGTGAGCCTGAGTCGGGCGGGCGCCGCGGGAGCGGCAGCGGCTGGCCTGCTGGCCCTCGTCCTCGTGGCGCAGCCCTGGGGCGAGCTGCCGCGTCGCGCCCGCTCGGTCGCCCGTTTCGCTCCGCGAGAGCTCGCCATCCGGCGCCTCGGCGGCTCGGGCACGGCGTTCGACCGGAGGTACTTCTCCTTCCTCGAGAACGCGCGCCGCCGCCTGCCGGCTTCGGCCGAGGGCGTTGCGCTCTACGGCGTTCCGCCGGGCGAGCCGTACGTCTACCTCGCGCACTACGTGTTCGCGCCGAAGCCGGTGCGGCTGGAGCCGGACGCTCCTCCGGCGGGCTGGGTGGCCGCGATCTACGGCGCCGCGCGGCCGCCGGGCGCGCGGGTGCTCCAGGAGTGGGACGAAGGCGCGCTGGTCGCGCCGCGGCCGTGACGGACTTCCTGCTCGAGCTCGCGGGGGTCGGCGGCGTCGCCGCCGTGGCCTGGCTTGCGGGCGGGTTCGCCTCGCGCGTCTGTTGCCCGGCCGATCGACTCTTTCTCGCCGAGCGGATCGCCTGGAGCTGGGCGCTCGGCGCCGCCATCCTCGCCGCGATGGTTCCGCTCTCTTTTCTGGCGCACGTCCCGCCGGGCTGGCCCGCGTTTTTGGCGCTGGCGGCCGCCTCGGCGGCCGGCGCGTGGATCTTCCGTGTGCGCAAGACGGATCGGCCTCGTCCTGCCGACGCTCGGGTGGAGGGCTCTCCGGAACGCGTTCGCCTCTTCGCTCTGCTGGGCATCGTCGCGGCATTGGGCGTGGTCCTCTACATGCTGCGCGCGCTCACGGAGCCGATGTGGTCCAACGATTACGTGGCGATCTGGGGGCTCAAGGGCAAGACCATTCACGCGGCGGGAGGGGTGCCCTCTCGCCTCTTCGAGGATCCCTCGCTCGGTTTCTCGCATCCGGAGTATCCGCTCGGACTGCCGTTTCTCTATGCCGGAGTGGCGTTCCT
>Ga0207706_10006282_pt1 | contig 11040 bp, 10 predicted proteins | sample KBSC53metaG_FD_184318 | JGI IMG/M metagenome (GOLD analysis project Ga0207706, IMG submission 184318) | Corn rhizosphere microbial communities from Kellogg Biological Station, Michigan, USA - KBS C5-3 metaG (SPAdes) (version 2) | ecosystem: Host-associated > Plants > Roots > Rhizosphere > Soil ... | reverse complement strand
GCACCGACAAGCGCCCGATGATGAGCGACCTGCGCGAGTCCGGCGCGATCGAGCAAGACGCCGACGTCATCATGTTCATCTACCGCGACGACTACTACAACAAGGAAGCGAGCAAGGAGCCCGGCGTTGCAGAGGTCATCATCGGCAAGCAGCGCAACGGACCGACCGGCACGGTCAAGCTGACCTTCCTGAAGCCGCTGACCAAGTTCGAGAACATGGCGCCGGGCAGCGGCGGCGGCGGGGACTACTGACCTTGAGCCTCGTTTGAGCCACTCTCGGGCCGTCGTGACGATGATCTTCGTCACGCTGATGTGGAGCATCGCCGGCGTGGTCACGCGCCGGCTCGAGGCTGCGCACAGCTTCGAGATCACGTTCTGGCGCAGCGCGTTCACGGTGCTCGCGCTCGCGGTCTTGCTGCTTGCCTTGCGCGGCCCGGCGGCGTTGCTCGAGTCGGTGCGGGCCGGTGGCCGCACGCTGTGGCTGTCGGGCCTGTGCTGGAGCGTGATGTTCACCGCGTTCATGGTGGCCCTGACGCTGACCAGCGTTGGCAACGTGCTCGTGACGATGGCGATCGCACCGCTGTTGACCGCGCTGCTCGCACGTGTCGCGCTTGGGCATCGGCTCGTGGGCCGAACCTGGGCGGCGATCGTCGTCGCCGGCATCGGCATCGCGTGGATGTACGCACGCGAAGTCAGCGGTGCCGATGCGCGCAACGTGATCGGCACCCTGGTCGCGCCGTGCGTGCCGATTGCCTCTGCTACGAACTGGACCCTGATCCAGCACAGCCGCCATGCACGCGATGTCGACCTGCTGCCGGCCGTGCTGATCGGCGCAATCATCTCGGCGCTCGCGACGCTGCCGCTGTCGATGCCGTTCGCCGCATCGGCGCACGACCTGGCGCTGCTGGGGCTGCTCGGCGTCGTCCAGCTCGCGATTCCGTGCCTGATGTCGGTCGCCGCGGGACGCTATCTGAGCGCGCCGGAAGCCTCGCTGCTCGCGCTGCTCGAGGTCGTATTCGGCGTGGCCTGGGCCTGGCTCGGTGCGAACGAGGCGCCGGCACCGCACGTGCTCGGCGGCGGCGCGCTGGTGCTGGGTGCGCTGGCGGCGAACGAAGCGCTGGCGCTGCGTCGCTCGAGCGCCTGAGCCGCGGGCTTTTCCTCAGGCCGGTGGGGCATCGGCCCACTAGCATTGCCCGATGAAACAACTGCCCGGTCTCGACGCCAGCTTCCTCCACCTCGAGACGCCGCAGATGCCGATGCACGTCGGTGCACTGCACAACTTCGAGCTGCCGGCCGACTACTCGGGCGACTTCGTCGAGGACATGCGGGTGCACATGGCGGCACGCTTGGCGCATGCTCCGGCGCTGCGACAGAAGCTTGCGCGCATGCCGCTGAACTTCGCGAACCCGAGCTGGGTCGATGCCGAGCCGGATCTCGCCGAGCACATCGTTCGCATCACGCTGCCCCGCGGCAGCGGACAGGCCGAGCTCGAGGCGAAGGTCGGCGAGTTGCATCCGGTGCTGCTCGCGCGCGACCGGCCGCTGTGGAAGTTCCACGTGTTCGACGGACTCGCCCCAGGGCCGAACGGCGAGCGCCGCTACGCGCTCTACACCCAGGTTCACCATGCGGCCGTCGACGGCCAGGCCGCCGTCGCGCTCGGACAGGCCATCCTCGACCTGACGCCGGTGCCTCCGCGTGCCGCCGCGCAACCCGCCGATGCCGGCAAGGCGCGGCGACCGCTCGGCATGGCCGACATGCTGCGAGCGGCCCTGGCGAACCAGCTCGACCTCGTCGTCGACGCCGTGAAAGCGATTCCGTCGAAGGTGGGCACCTTGTCGCAGATGGCGGCCGGCGCGATGCCGAAGAAGGGCATCAAGCGTGTCGGCAACCTCGGTCTCGCCCCACGGACGCGGCTCAACGTCACGGCATCCGCGCGGCGCGCATTCGCGTCGATCAGCCTGCCGCTTGCGCAGCTCAACAGCGTGCGGCGCAAGCATCACGCGAGCCTGAACGATGCGGTGCTGATGATCTGCAGCGGCGCGCTGCGGCGCTATTTCCTGCGGCACGGACCGCTGCCGCGCAAGTCGCTGGTCGCCGGGGTGCCGATCTCCACGCGTGCGAAAGGCGACACCAGCTCGAACAACCAGGCGACGATGACCGTGGTGAGCCTCGGCACCCACATCGCAGACGCGAAGAAGCGTCTCGCGCACGTGCTGGCCGCGACGGCTGCGATGAAGGCCAACATGGGCCACATGAAGAGCCTGATGCCGAGCGACTTCCCGTCGCTCGGCGTACCGTGGCTGATGCAAGGGCTCGGTGTCCTGTACGCGAAGGCGAAGGTCGCCGATCGGCTGCCTGCCGTTGCGAACGTGACGATCTCCAACGTGCCGGGGCCGACGGTGCCTCTGTACATGGCGGGCGCGAAGATGCTCACCAACTACCCGACCTCCATCGTCGTGCATGGCGTTGCGCTGAACATCACGGTGCAGACCTACAACGAGTCGCTCGAGTTCGGGCTGATGTCGTGCGGCGACGCGATGCCCGACGTCGCCGAGTTGGCGCAGTGCGTGCAGGAGGCGTTCGACGAGTTCCAGGCGCTTGCGCCGAGCGCTGCACCGTCTCCCGCCGAGCCGCCGAAGACGGCCACGAAGACGGCCACGAAGACGATCGCGCGAAAGGTCGCGCGCAAGGCCGCGAGCAAGCCTGCTTCAGCCGCAAAACGCGCGAAGAAGGCGCCTGTCGCGAAGGCGACAAAGAGGGCAAGGCCTACAAAAGGCTAGGGCAAACGCTCCAATGATGCCGCGTTGAATCTCGTTACCATGCCGCGTCGCCACTGAGGTCTACGCATGGCCCGCACGAACCGCGCGAAACCCACCAACGATCCGACCGACGATCCCGAACTGCAGGCGCCGGGCGCGCTGCTGATGATGCTGGAGGGCCGTGCGCCCTGGGAGTTCGCCGCGATGCTCGCTGCCACACCGTGGCTGCGCCGCCTGCCGCGCGGCGACGGGCACCCGGTGCTGGTGTTCCCGGGCATGGGTGCCAACGACTTCACGACCGCGCCGCTGCGCGGCTTTCTCGACAATCTCGGCTACGTCACCCAGCCCTGGGGCCAGGGCTTCAACTTCGGCCCGCGCGATGGCGTGCTCAAGCGCTGCGCTGCAGATGTCCGCGCGCTGTCTGAGCGCCATGGCCAGCCGGTCAGCCTGATCGGCTGGAGCCTCGGCGGCCTCTATGCCCGCGAGATGGCGAAGGAACTGCCCGACCGCACACGCTGCGTGATCACGCTCGGCACGCCGTTCACCGGCCACCCGAAGGCCACGAATGCGTGGCGCATTTTCGAAGCGCTGAGCGGCCAGAAAGCGCACGATCCTTCGATGATGGCGCGGCTGCGCACGCCGCCGCCGGTGCCGACGACCTCGATCTATTCGCGCACCGACGGCATCGTCTCGTGGCGCTGCAGCCTGAACGAGCCCGGCCCGCTGGTCGAGAACATCGAGGTGCATGCGAGCCATGTGGGGATGGGGATGAACCCGCTCGCGCTCTTCGCCGTCGCCGACCGCCTCGCGCAACTGCCCGGGCAGTGGATGCCGTTCGATGCGAACGGCGCGCGCCGCTGGTTCTATCGCGGCGACGGCTCGCGCACAGCCACCGGCTCGAGTTTCGCTGCCGCAGCCTGATGCAGCTCTCGGCAAACGGCATCTCGATCGAAGTCGAAGACCACGGGCCGCCGAGCGGCGAACCGCTGCTGCTCGTGATGGGGTTGGGCATGCAGCTCGTCGCATGGCACGAGGAATTTGTCGACGGCCTCGTCGCACGCGGATTTCGCGTGATCCGTTTCGACAACCGCGACATCGGTCTGAGCCAGCGTTTCGATCACCTCGGCGTACCGAACCTGATGCTCGATTCGCTGCGCCTCGCTGTCGGCCTGGGCGTGCAAAGCGGCTACACGGTCGCCGACATGGCGGACGACGCGGTCGGCGTGATGGACGCGCTGGGCATCCGCAGTGCGCACGTCTGCGGCGCGTCGATGGGCGGCATGATCGCGCAGCACATGGCGGTGCGCCACCCGCAGCGCCTGAAGAGCGTGACGCTGATGATGACGACGAGCGGTTCGCGGCGCCTGCCAGGCCCGACGCTGAAAGTGCGCAGCGCGCTGATCTCGCGGCCGGCCGACACGAGCAAGATCGACAGCATCGTCGATCACTACGTGCGGCTGTATCGCCTGATCGGCAGTCCGGGCTATCCCGCGACCGACGAGTACCTGAAGGAGCGGCTCGGCTTTTCGGTTCGGCGCTCGTACCGGCCGCAGGGCACGGCGCGCCAGATGGTCGCGATCGCAGCCGACGGCAACCGTTCTCCGTGGCTCGGGCAGATCAAGCTGCCGGTCCAGATCATCCACGGGCGTGACGATCCGCTGGTGCCGGTGGCTGCCGGGCACGATCTGGCGGGGAAGATCAAGGAAGCCGAGATCGACGTGATCGACGGCATGGGCCACGACCTGCCGAAGCCGCTGTGGCCGCGCTTCACGGCCGGCATCGCCGGTGCGGCTGGGCGCGCCTGAGCGACCGATCAGTTCAGGCACCCCCTAAACCCAGGTATCTCGACCTCCCCGCGGCATGGAAAAGTAAGTAGTTGTGAGCGATACTGCTTCGCACCAGCAGGCGGAACAGCGATGACCAACGATCAGCTGATAGGCAAGTACACCAGGCTGCGCCAGGAACTGGAGCAGGCGTACGCCGAGCCGGTGTCGAGTGCCACACGCAGCGGCCTGATCGACCGCCTGGCCAAAGAACTGCTGGATCTGGAACGCCGCATCGCGCTGCTTCAGCCGCCGCCGGCCGCTCCCATCGAACTCGACGGTCCTCCCGATCGCCTTGCCGCCTGAGCCGCGAGCGAACCCGCTCAGCGCGGGTTTTGCGGCCCAGAGGCCTTAGTGAGTGGGCCGTGACCGGTACGCGGCGTCGAACACGGCCTCGAGGCGTGGATGAACGCCACGCACCTGATCGATCACTTCTTTCGCCCAGTCGAAGTACTCCTGACGGCGCTCGAGCGGCCAACCCGTCGGCGGCGAATTGGCGACGTCACGCAGGTTCGCGATCTTGTCGGCCAGCTTCACGAGCTTCGCGCGTCGGCTGATCTGCGCTGCGTGTTCCACCTGGAGCCGCTTGCGCTCCTCCTTCGGCAACGCCTTGTCGTCGGTGACTTCGGCGACGACCCCCGAGATGATCGGCCCGAAGCCGGACGCAAGCTCGATCGGCGAGGTTTCGGTGTCTTCCAGCGTGTCGTGCAGCAGCGCGGCGCACAGCGTGGCGGTATCGGTCACGCCGCCCTCTTCGGTCAGGATGCGGGCCAGCTCGATCGGGTGGTTGATGTAGGGCGACGCGTCGGCATCCTTGCGGCGCTGGTCTCGGTGCTTGCCGGCAGCGAGCGCCGCGGCGCGCATCAGCAGCACCTTGTCGCGCCGTGCGCGGGCCTGCTCCCACTGAACCTCGCGAGACTGCGTGTCGTAGCGCGACACCCGGCCAACGTATTCCGACCAGATCAGCGGCGCGACCTGATTGGCATAGGTGTACGGATCGAACTCGGGCCGCGGCTCACCCCAGATCACCGGAATCGTGCCGAAGTCCCAGTAGCGCTTGCCGAGCTCTTCGGACGAGTTCGAGGCCGCGGCATCCTGGCGCAGAGACGACTCGACGACCACCTGCGCCATCCGCACCGCTTCCTTCGGGTCGTCGAACTGGCCGTGCTCGAGCAGACCGTCGGTGTCGCCGGTCTGGAAGCTTCCGTAACTCACGACGCGATATCTTGGACTCGGGTCCATCTGCACTCCTGGTCTGGCCGCTGTTTTACCGCGCCTTCGCGGCAGCGAACTGGGAGAATGCGCTCCGCAGGGCCTCGTCCCCCCTGTTTGCGCGGTGCCTGCGACGTCTTGTTTGTTCTGTTGCGAGTTTGGAAACCTTGTCTTGAATCACGAAGAGCACAGCCCGTGGCGCCTGTCGGTCGCGCCGATGATGGATTGGACCGATCGGCACTGCCGCTACTTCCACCGTCTGCTGACCCGCCGCACGCGGCTCTACACCGAGATGGTCACGACCGGCGCGCTGCTGCACGGCGACCAGCCTCGCCACCTCGACTTCAGTGTCGAGGAGCATCCGCTCGCGCTGCAGCTCGGGGGCAGCGAAGCGGCCGATCTCGCAGCCTGCGCAAAGCTTGCCGAGCAGTGGGGCTATGACGAGGTCAACCTGAATTGCGGCTGCCCGAGCGAGCGTGTCCAGCGCGGCTCGTTCGGCGCCTGTCTGATGGCCGAGCCGGCGCTGGTGGCCGACGGCGTGAAGGCGATGCGCGACGCGGTGGCGCTGCCGGTCACGGTGAAGCACCGGATCGGCATCGACAAGGGCGAGAGCTACGAGTTCGTGCGCGACTTCGTCGGCACGGTCGCTTCGGCCGGTTGCGAGGTGTTCATCGTGCACGCACGCAATGCGTGGCTGAAGGGGCTGAGCCCGAAGGAGAATCGCGAGCTGCCACCGCTGCGCTACGAAGTCGTGCATCGGCTCAAGCGCGACTTCCCGGCACTGACGTTCGTGCTGAACGGCGGCATCACCGGCAGCACGCAGATCGACGCGGGCCTGGACGAGGTCGACGGCGTGATGCTCGGCCGGGAGGCATATCACCACCCTTGGCTGATGGCCGACTGGGACGAGCGGTACTTCGGCATCCCGTCACCGGGGCTGGACCGCGACGAGGTCGAGCTGCGCATGACCGACTACATGCAGCGTCTGGTGGCGGCAGGGGAGCCGTGGTGGCACGCGGCGCGCCACATGCTGGGACTGCGCAATGGATTGCCGGGCGCGCGGCGCTGGCGCCAGGTCTGGTCGGACCATCGGCTCAAGCACGAGTCGCCGCATGCGGTACTGCGGCGCGCGCGCGAAAGCGCAGTCGAGTTCGCCGCGGTCGAACTCAGCCAGGCGTGACCGGCACCGGCACGGCGCCGCGTCCGGGCCAGGTGGCAAGCACGACGCCGAGCAGCGCGAGCGTGAATGCGCCGGCTTGCGCTGCGCTGAAGCGTTCGCCCAGAAAGAACACGCCGACCGCAGCCGAGCTGACCGGCAGAAGCACCGTGAACACGCCGGCCGACGATGCCGGCACGTGCTTGAGCCCGGTCATCCAGAGCCAGACGGTGATCATGCTGGCGGCGATCGAATAGAACAGCAACAGCCACCACGAACCGGCCGCGACGGCGGCGAAGTCGAAGCGCAGCGCCTGCCAAACTCCGAACGGCGTGACCAGCAGCAGGCCCCACAGGTTGATCAGCGCGCTGATGCGCTTCGGTCCGACATGGCCGGCCAGCTTCTTGCCGATCACGACATAGGTGGCCTCGCAGGTCACCGCGCCGAGCAGCATCAGGTTGCCGAGCAGCGATGTCGCCGGGCCCGCCGCATTCGAATGCCTGGTCAATGAGACGAGCGCAATGCCGCCGACCGCGCAGCCGATGCCCAGCGCAACCCGCGGCGCGATGCGCTCGCCGAGGAAGGCGAGCGAGAGCAGGGCCACAGCCGCCGGAATGCCGGCCATGATCACGCCGGCTGCCAGCGCCGAGCTCATCGAGACGCCGAACAGCATGCAGATCGAGAACAGGAAGTTGCCGAAGAACGACTCGAGGAACAGCAGCCAGCGGTCGTGCGCGCTGAGCGGCGCGTGGCCACTCTCGCGCCGCACCCAGCCGAGCATCGCGACAGCGGCGATACCGAAGCGCAGCCAGGCGAGCAGAAACACCGGGAACACCAGCACGAGCACTTTCGACAGGCCGACGTAGCTGCCGACCAGCGCCATGCTCGAGCCGAGGCAGGCGTAGGAGAGCCATGCAGCGTGCGGCGCCCCGGCGTCGCGCATCAGAAGCTCAGCACCATCGATGCGCCGAACAGGTGGTTGCTGCGCCGGAAGTTGCCGTCGTTGATGACCTCGAAGACCGGCAGGGTGGCGTGGTCGAGCCGGTACTCGGCCTTGAAGCTCACGTTCGCGTTGAAGACGTAGTTCAGGCCGACCGCGAGCGCATAGCGGCTGGTGCCGAGGTCTGCGTTGCGGAACAACAGCCGGCCATCGGCGCCGCGGCCGATCATCTCGGGGCCGAAGCCGTCGCGCGCATCGGCGCCGCTGCCGTAGAGCCCGCCACCGTTGCCGGCGTTGTTCAGGTAGTCGGCCCGGACGATCCCTTCGAGGCGCGGCAGCAGTCGGTACGCGAGCAGCCCCGATGCGCCCCACCAGCGGCTGTCGCGCAGCGCACCGGTCGTTCCGTCCGGCGTGATCGCCGCACCGATCTGCCTGCCGAAAGAGAGCTGGCCCTGCATCGTCCAGCCGGACGTGTTGTAGTAGCCGTCAATCTCGAACATGTTCAGCGTCGTGTCCGGCCCGCCGTTGACGCGGTTCGGCGCCTTGCCGTGCACGCCGGAAAAGCCGTAGCTGCGGTACTCGCCCTTCGCCCAGTCGGCGCGGTACACGAGCGCCGGCGTCCGCTGGCCGCTCGCGCGAAAGCTCTCGTCGATGTTCGCGATCAGCGCCTTGACGATCCACTGGCCGGCGACCCATTCACCGCCGGCGCCGGTGAGGGCGCGCGGTTGCGTGAAGTCGAACAGCAGGTTGTGCGTGATCAGGCGGTTCTGGTTCGGCAGCGCCGGCTCGTAGCCCGACCAGTTCGGGAGCTGCCCGGCGAGCAGCCGGGTCTGGGAGTCGCCCAGCGGGATCAGCACGCTCGCTTCATGCACGATCGAGCGGCCGCTGTCGAGCGTGCTGCCCGCACCGCGGTTCGGCGCAAGCGCGAGGTGCAGGCGGATGCCGTTGTCCAGCTCCTTCTGCAGATCGATCACCGCCATCCCGAAGTACGAACTGTCGTAGTGATAGCCGTCGTCGCAGATCGGGCTCAGGAACTGGAACCCGCCGCGTCCCTGGGCGTGGTTGAAGGTGTAGGTCGGGTCGATCTGCCCGCTGATCCGCAGGCCCTTGAAGCCTTGCGCCTCGAGCGTGTCCTCGACCGTCTCCATCTTCACGTAGACGCGGTTCAGGTCCTGCACCTGCTGCGGCGTCATGCCGCTGGGAACGGGCGGTGCGGCGGGCTTCGCTGCCGCGGCCTTCGCATCGGCGGCGTCCTTCGCCTCCCTTTCCTCACGGGCCTTCAGCGCCGCTTCCAGCTGCGTGACCCGCTCCTTCAGCGCGCGCAGCTCCTGCAGCAGCTCTTCGTTGGTCTGCGCGTGGGCAAGGGGCGCTGCCGCCAGCGTGCCGGCGATCAGCAGGGCGCTGCGCAGCCGCTGCATCGCGCTCAGGCCCGGGCGGCGGCCGCCATGTCGCGCGCACGCGTGCGTTCGTGCCGGGCGATCAGGTAGCTGGCGGCGATCACGCCGATCGAGACGAGCAGGATGATCAAGGTCGCGACCGCGTTGACGCTCGGGTTCAGGCCGAGCCGGGCGCGCGAGAAGATCACGAGCGGCATCGTCGTTGCGCCCGGGCCGGACAGGAACTGCGACAGCACAACGTCGTCGAGCGAAAGCGTGAACGTCAGCAGCCAGGCCGACAGCAGCGACTGGCCGATCATCGGCAGTGTGACGAGCGCGAACACCTGCCACGGCCGGGCGCCGAGGTCCATCGCCGCCTCTTCGAGCTGCGGGTTCAGGTCGTGCAGCCGCGCCTGCACGATCACGGTCGCGTACGCCAGGCCGAGCAGCAGGTGGCCGAGCCAGATCGTCAGCAGCCCGCGCTCAGGGAAGCCGAGCCAGTGCTGCATCGAGACGAGCATCAAGAGCAGCGACAGCCCGACGATCACCTCGGGCATCACGAGCGGTGCGCTCACCATCCCGGAGAACAGCGTGCGTCCGCCGAAGCGTTTGTACTTGACGAGTGCGAATGCGGCGAAGGTCCCGAGCACGACCGAGGTGCAGGCGGTCAGCACGGCGATCTTCAGCGACAGCCACAACCCCGCGAGCATCTCGCCGTCGGAGGCGAGTGCCGCGTACCACTTCAGCGTGAAGCTGCGCCAGACGTTCGGCACCGGCGAGTCGTTGAACGAGAACAGCACCAGCGTCGCGATCGGCAGGTACAGGAACAGGTAGCCGAGCGAAAGCCAGCCCCGGCCGAACCAGCGATTGATCGTGGCGGCGCGGTTCACGAGCGTGCCTCCGTCGCCTCGGCCTGGTACTTGTTGAACAGCGCCAGCGGCACGATGATCAACAGGATCATCACCACCGCCACGGTCGACGCGATCGGCCAGTCGTTGTTGCTGAAGAACTCGTCCCACAGCGTGCGGCCGATCATCTGGGTCTGCGGTCCGCCGAGCAGCTCGGGCACGACGTACTCCCCGACGCACGGAATGAAGACCAGCATCGAGCCGGCGATGATGCCGGCCTTCGACAGCGGCACCGTGATCTTCCAGAACGCCACCCAGGCCGTCGCGCCCAGATCGCTCGCTGCTTCGAGCAGCCGCAGGTCCATCTTCGAGAGGTTGGAGTACAGCGGCAGGATCATGAACGGCAGGTACATGTAGGTCATGCCGAGCACGAGCGAGAACGGCGTGTTCATCAGCTGGCCCGGGGCCGGGATCAGATTGGCTGCAGCGAGCGGCCGGTCGAGCCCGCTCGCGGTGATGAGATCGAACAGCCAGCCGTGCTCGGTCAGCAGGCCCTTCCAGGCGTAGACGCGCAGCAGGAACGATGTCCAGAACGGCAGCATCACGAGCATCAGCAGGGCCGGCTGCACGGTCGCGCGAGCGCGCGCCATGAAGTACGCGAACGGGTAGCCGATCACGAGGCACAGCACGGTCGTGACGGCCGCGTACTTCAGGCTCGACAGATAGGTGTCGAAGTACAGCTCGTCGCGAACGACAGTCGCGTAGTTGCCCAGGTGCGGGCTCATCGACAGCACGCCGTCCTTGTAGGTGATGAGGTCGTTGACGCTGACCGCGCCCATCTCGGAGACGCTGATCTTCACGATGATCAGGAACGGCAGCAGAAAGAAGATCAGCAGCCAGACATAGGGCACGCCGATCACGGCGAAC